>Ga0265338_10006348_pt1 | contig 15104 bp, 9 predicted proteins | sample 42126metaG_FD_193579 | JGI IMG/M metagenome (GOLD analysis project Ga0265338, IMG submission 193579) | Rhizosphere microbial communities from Carex aquatilis grown in University of Washington, Seatle, WA, United States - 4-21-26 metaG | ecosystem: Host-associated > Plants > Roots > Rhizosphere >... | reverse complement strand
AACTTATCAATGCTATACTTACTTCATATTTCATAAATGAAGAAAATCCATCAGTTATCGCATCATATCGTTGCAGCTGATTACGAAAGAGAATAAGAAATATTTAGAAGCGGATTAAAAAATTTCAGATTTCAAGCTTCATTTATAGGATTTTAATAATTATTGTTATATAATTCTTTTTTAGTTCTAAATATATTTACCTACTTTTATGAATAATAGGATAGAGGCGCTATATGTTCCTAATCCTGATCAAACTCGAACCAGAGTACAATCTTTGCAAGTGGAAGGTGGACTGAAATTAGAAAGAGACCTCTCAAGTGTTGGAGATGTAGTTAGTGAATATAAGCCAAAATTTGATGCTGCTTTTGGAGTAACAAGACAAACTGATCGAGGAGAAAGAGCATATCTAACTGCTATGAGCGCATTAGAATTACGGAGGATGTTTTTTAATCCACTAATTTTTCGTTCTTTGCCAATTACTGCTTCCCATACCGAAGCTATATGGAGAGAAATGGATACAGGACATGGACTGAATATTAATTTCCCCAGTAGATATAGAGGGCAAAGAAAAGTATTAGAAGGAGTGGCAGGAGAGCTAGCTGTTTATTCAGAGTTAGGCCTTAAGAGCGTTGCAGAAGAAACAATTGCTTCTTTTGAAGGACAAATGGACGGATTTAATAATGCCTTTAGCCTTCAAACAAATGTTATGAATGAAGCAATTGAGGAGTACCTTGGCATAGAATATCCAGGATGGGACTCTGATAAAAAGAGACGTAAAAATCCTACTAAATATAAAGAAGCAATGTCTACAGATGAATATTTTTGGTTAAGAAAACTTCATACTTCAGGAAGTGATATAAGAAAGTCATTTACAGCAGCCTCAACAGCAACTGCAGGATTTATTGCAGATCGTTTTGATGATCTATGGATTTCAGCCAGATTAGCTGGTGTACCAGAAGATGAACGGATGCGCTTAGCATACAGAAAAAATAGAATGCTCGCTATCCAATCACAACTTCCTGACGGTCAAAGCCTCTTTTTTGATGATCCTGGCTATGAGAATCCTTATATGGTATTTCAAACCTCTGATGGAACGTGGGATGCGGATATTTCCGATGAATACGGATATCTTAAGAAGGTTTATCATGATCCCAAACATAGATATAAAGGATGTCAAGGTGCCGGTGAAGTATCACTTCTTGATAGTGAAATGCAACTATCTATGGAAAGATTGTTAGTGAAGTTAGCACATCGTAGTGGAAGTCAATCACTAGACATTGATAGTGGACATGCTACAAGTGCAACGCAACGATTTAGTCTTTTAGCTCTTGCCTTGAATGATTACTTATTAAATTATACTAACAATTAGTAAGTAATATTATACATATCGTCGCTTACAATCTATTTGAATTTCATAAATTCAGAAATTATTTATATTCTTCTTATTGCGTTTGTTTACCATTCTCCTTTATGATAGACGCTAGATTTTATGAGAAAGATTCATCAATTGCCACATCATATTGTCTCAAAAATCGCCGCAGGGGAAGTTATTGAACGTCCGGTTTTTGCTGTTAAAGAATTAGTTGAGAATTCATTGGATGCAGGTGCAGATTCTATTATCGTGCAGATTGAAGAAAGCGGTTTAAAGAAAATTACTGTCATCGATAATGGCGAAGGAATGAGCGCTGAAGATCTACAGGAATGTTTTAAAGCTCATACAACAAGTAAACTCAGAAGTGAAGATGAGTTATCACATATTAAAACCTTAGGATTTCGTGGAGAAGCATTGTCCAGTATTGCAGCGATTAGCAAATTAACGATTAACAGTCGTGTTGCGAAAGAATCCGGAGGGATCAGTGTGACACTTAAAAATGGAAAAATTGAAAAAGTGATTCCTGCCGGAATGCCAGCAGGAACATCAGTTATCGTCGAACATTTATTTCACACATTGCCGGCACGGAGAAAATTTCTCCGATCAGAAAGAACAGAATTTCGTCATATTATAGACTTGCTGACAGGATATGCATTATCCTATCCACAAGTTCATTTTTTACTTACACATAACAAAAAAACTATTTTTGATCTTCCAAAATCTTCAGATCCTTCGCTGAGGATTGAAAAGCTTTTAGGAAAAGATATTTTTTCATCATTACTTCCTGTTTCATATAAAGATTCCTATATTTCCATTAATGGTTTTATAGCAAAACCAATGTTCACGACACGAACTCCAAATAAGCAGTTTTTATTTATCAACAAGAGATTAATTAGTGATAAGGGGGTATCACTTTCAATAAAATCTGCATACGGTGCGCTTTTGGCAAATACAGTTTATCCCGTTTGTATCCTTTATTTTTCTTTACCATACGAGATGGTAGACGTAAACGTACATCCGAGGAAAGAACATGTCAGATTTACTGACAATATACTTTTGCATGATGCAATTCGACATGCAATTTCTCAAACGTTAACGATTTATGATTTGACTCCTGTTTCGGATTTCAATACGTTATCTCTCAGTGACGCGATCGGCAGTACGGAATCATATGCAGGCAGATTATTAAAAGAAAAAAGACTCCCATGGGAGTTGTCCCAAAAATTAAAAACAAACTATGAAGATATTTTACAAATACATAATCTTTATTTGTTTGTTGTTACTGAAAATGGTTTTCTTTTAATAGATCAACATGCTGCTCACGAAAGAATTTTATATGAACAATTATTGAATGAATTTACCAAAGAGAAAAAGAAACAAAATATTTTTTATTTTCCTAAGCCAGGTGTTTTTGATTTGAGTTTTTCAGAAGCCGAATTATTGCATGAATATGTAAATCTCTTTCAAGACATGGGATGGGAGATTGAACATTTTAAAAATAATACATTTCTCTTGCGCAGTTTGCCCGTATTGTTTCAGGATAGAGATTATGTTTCTCTCTTAAAGGAAATGCTTGAGGATTTACAACATAATAATCGTCGGGAAGAACTTGATACTATCAGCAACAAGATGATTGCATATCTTGCGTGTCATGCTGCTGTCAAAGCAGGAGATCAATTGACAAAAGAGCAGGTAAAAGAATTAATAATGCAGTTAGAAAAAACTTCGAATAACGCAACGTGTCCACACGGTCGACCGACGAAAGTATGGGTAAGCTTGGAGGGAATACATAAACTTTTCAAAAGGTAAATGGATATATGTTATGTAGTGTCATCCTGAGCGTAGCGATAGCGGAGTCGAAGGATCTCACAACAGAAGTACTTATTTAGTTTTTGCTGCATGATTTGTATGGTGAATAGGAGATTCTTCGACTCGTCGTTCCTCCTCGCTCAGAATGACAAGGACGTTACGTAAAATGAGTGAGTAAATTATTTATTTTGAGGTATGTAAGAATAGTTTCAATACATGCCTCAACAGATTTCTTATCTGTATTTATTGCAATTTCCGGATTTTCTGGCGCTTCATAAGGATCATCAATGCCCGTCATATTCTTCAGTTTTTTCTTTTTTGCCATACTGTAGAGATGTTTTACATCCCGCTTTATGCAGACATCAATCGGTGTTGATAGATAAATTTCTACGTAATTTCCGGTTTGAGAGATAAGTTTGCGGTTATATTCTCTGGCATCAGCGTACGGAGCAATTGCCGCACAGATAGCAATGCCTTTATGTCTGGTAATTTCATTTGCGACGAAACCGAGTCTAGTGATATTGGTAAATCTGTCCTCTTTGCTATAGCCAAGACCTTTTGACAAATTATATCTGATTACATCTCCATCAAGTAGCGAAACTTCACGATCCTGCAATTCCAACAATTTATAATACAAAATTCGAGCAAGAGTAGATTTGCCAGCTGATGGCAATCCGGTAAAAAAGATTGTCAGACCTTTTTGTTTTTTGCGCTGGGCATTCTTACGAAGTTCCGCGACAATTTCCGGAAATGACAGCCATTCGGGAAGCGGTTCGTTATTCTCTAATTTCTTTCGCACATCAGTGCCTGAAATTCTTAAAATAGTATGATGTTTTTTGACTTTGTTTATCGGAAGATATTTTTTTTCTTCCTGCACATACACCATTTCTTTGAAAAGGATTGGTGTAATAGCCAATTCATCTTTGATGGAATTGAGCAGATCATGCGCGTCATACTCGCCATAGTATGGTTTACCGAGGCGGTTCTTGCCAGGACTCGCGTGATCTCTGCCAACGATGAAGTAGGTGCAGCCATAATTTTTTCGAATAATTGCATGCAGTACTGCTTCACGTGGTCCTGCCATGCGCATAGCAAGAGGGAGAAGACTTAAGAAGGTTTGTTTATTCATAGAGAGCTTTTGGAAATGGATATAGCATTTTGTGCGTGTAATATAGTCAATGTCACCATCTTTTGTCTGGCCGACGCTTGGATGAAGAAGAACATTGGCTCGTAGTTTTTTTGCTGCTTCTTTAATCAATGCATAATGTACTTTATGTAAGGGATTACGAGTTTGGAATCCGATGACATTTTCCCAGCCGAATTCTTCAAATTTTTCTCGCAATTGCGCAGGTGTAAATCGATACTCTGAAAAATCATGATGGACAATATTCTTAAGTCCTTCTACATTTCCACCAAGATAATACTCTCCCATTGCAAAAATCTGTTGCACACCGAAATGATGTGTGTCCGTTGTCCCGTAAACTTTTTTTGCTTCTTTGATTTTGTCTGGTTTATAGATTGAAGTGATTGTAAAGAGCGCGTAAGGTTCATTGTAGGTATCACACAGGACCAGTTCTGTGCCGATTCTGTATCCGGAAACATCGGTAACGGCAAGGATGATGGGAATTGGCCAGATCGTGCCATCAGGCAGCCGCATCGTATCAACGACTGATTCGTACGTTTGCTCATCCATAAAACCATTTAACGGAGAAAAACCGCCATTGATAAGCAGTTCAAGATCACAAATTTCTCTCTGATTTAGTGAGATTCTAGGAGCATTCTCTATTTTTTGCCCAAGAATTTGTTTTCGTTTGCTATTAGTTATAAGAAGTGGTTTAAGTAATCCCCCGTGGGCAGTATATTTTGTGCCCTTTTGGTTTATCATAATTAAGGCATCGTCCAAAATAACTTGGCCAAACTGTTTCCGGACAATGCCTTAGTATTTTACCGCCAAATCACAATCTAATCAACTCAATGATTTTTATTCTTAAGCAAATCTTAGGTTTGTATACTATATGCTACAATAATAATAGTGAATCACAAAAAGATTATTGTTAACGTTCACATAGAAAAAACAGCGGGAACATCCCTTCTGAAATTTTTTGAACATACTGTGGGGAAAGATCGTGTCGCGTTTTATGATCCAATTACTGATAGTTTGACAAGAATTTCAGATTTACCCATCTCTCCATCCAGCGATTTTGTTGATAAATTCCAGTTGAAATCATACGCTTTTTGGCCAGTGTTGAAGCAAGCGTATTACTCAGTATATTCTCAAAGAAACAATCAAAGTGTTGCTAAAAATCATATCGCTATTGTGCATGGACATTTTACCGCAAACCGATTTGATAAGACATTTCCAGAGATGCTGCAAACAGTTGTTATTCGTGATCCTTTAAAGCGTATGCATTCACAATACGATCACTGGAAACGTTCGAAAGGAAGATCTCAATGGCGAGTAATGGTCCCGTATGATGAAAAAATGACTTTTGAAGAATATGCGATTCTTCCTGCGATGCGCAATTACCAAATGCAAGCACTTGCCGGACGGGAACTTGGATCTTTTTCACTTGTTGGTGTTACTGAACGTTTGGAAGAATATACAAAAGCCTTATATCAATTGTTGCTCTCTGAAGGCTTTATCACATCCAATGTATCATTGCAAACGGTTGAAAAAATGAATCAACATAAGAAAAATCATCAGGTTAAATCATCAAATTTTGAAAAAGACTTCAGAACATTTCATAAGGATGATTATGATCTCTATAAGCAGGCAAAGTCATTAGCAAAATAATTACTCTATCCACGCCCAATTGATAAAAAGTAGAGATATATACAATAGTAATCCATAAAAGACCGCAGTAACAAAATAAAACCACCAGCCTTTTAATTTTGTTGCGAGATAGATGAAAATTGGGAAGGCAACCATTTCATATCTTGCGTATGAAGTAAAGTTTTTTACCACTAATGGAGCAAATAATAAACTCATTGTGAGATACCATAATTCAGGGTATTTTTTCTGTTTGCTAAAAATAAAAAGCACGACCCCTGCAAAAAAAGAGAGTATTTCTGTTTGTGATGGTTTATAGTCATGCCAAAGAAGGTTCGGAAAATGGAAAATTGTTTGGATATTACCCTGAATTATTTGCAAAGTAGAATGTCTTGGGCCCCAATAATCATGCGCAATCACCCAAAACATGCCATTGCCCATTTCTATTTTGCTGCTTACATATAAATAAACGTAGGAGAGAAGCGGGAGAATGATTACTCCTATTGCACGCCACCATTGTATTTTTCTTTGTCGTAAGTCCTTTTGTAAGACATATAGCAAGGGAATCAAGAGAAAGGTTCCATTTGGTTTGGTAAGATAGAGAAGCATAAGTGTCATGCCGACAATCCACCAGTTCCGTTTGATAAGCGCATAGCCAAACCACAAAAGTAAAAAAAGAAAAACGCTTTCCGCGTAATAGGAATGATAAAAGATGCTAAGCGGGAAAAACAATAAGAGGAAACTTGTCCGCATCGCAATTTCTTGGGTGTAAAGCTTGCTTACAATATAATAAGTGCTGAAAAAGTTAGCAAGAAGTATAAGGTTACTAAAAACAAAGGCGGCAAGCAAGATGTTATTAAAAAAAATATTTGTTGTTGCAACAAGTGCCGGATAAAATGGTAAAAATGCCCAGGCATATTGATCAAGAAATCTTTGTCCTGCGTGTGAAGCCACTTCAGTACTGGTTGTATAGCCATTATCCGCAATTCTCAGATACCACTGTGCATCCCATGCGCCAAGTGCGTTTATCAGATTAAACGGTTTATTTTGTTTTCTATTGTCATCTATATGATGGTAGCCAGTGGCATAGAGATAATTATTAAACGGCACTTTATAGTAATAGACTGCAAGAAATTCATAGAAAAAAATATTTAGTAGGATAAAAATCGCAAGTCCTGTCAGAAAATATTTTTGTTTAAACATATAAAAAGTATACCGGTTTTATGGACCCATTGCCATACGTGGTAATTTCTTATATAATAGATTGCTTAAGTATGGATAAAATTATCATCAAGGGTGCACGCGAACATAATCTCAAAAACCTCGATCTGGAAGTCCCAAAAAACAAACTTGTCGTCTTCACTGGTTTATCGGGAAGCGGGAAATCATCCCTTGCTTTTGATACGGTGTATGCTGAAGGGCAGCGAAGATATGTGGAAAGTCTGTCATCCTATGCTCGTCAATTTCTGGGGACAATGAAGAAGCCGGATGTCGATCTGATTGAGGGATTATCTCCTGCCATTTCTATTGATCAAAAATCAACCAGTCACAATCCACGCTCAACTGTCGGGACAGTGACGGAAATTTATGATTATTTGCGTTTGCTTTTTGCACGAGTCGGGCATCCGCATTGTCCGAAGTGTGGACGTGAGATTGCCAGACAATCCAAAGAGCAGATCGTAGATGCAGTTTTGAGATTGCAGGAAACGCAGAAAGAGCCAGGAAGAAACGATGTCCGTGTCCTCATTCTTGCTCCTCTGGTTAAAGATAGAAGAGGTGAATATACTGATTTATTTGCCCGTCTCAAAAAGCGTGGTTACACAAAAGTGCGGATTGATGGAACAATTTACCATTTGACTGATGATGTGGTACTTATAAAAACGAATAAGCATAGTATAGATTTAGTTGTTGATTCAATGGTTTTGAGTCGTGATACGGAACGGACGCGTCTCGCCACCGATGTTGAGCAAGCGCTGCAACTTGGCGATGGGGAAATGATTGTTTCAGTTATAAAAGATGCTTCATTTACCATTCCCGAAAAACCGGAAAAGATGGATGATCAACTTTTCTCGGAAAAATTTGCCTGTCCGATTGATAATATTTCACTTCCTGATATTGAACCCCGTATTTTTTCTTTCAACACGCCACATGGCGCTTGTCCAACCTGTGCCGGATTAGGTCGGGTGCTCAATGCAGACCCTGATTTAATTTTGAATAATAATTTGACAATCAATGAGGGAGGTATCGTGCCGTTTTTTAATATCGGCACCAGTGACACTTGGTTTTCCCGGACATTCAAAACCTTCTGTGAAGAAAATGATATCCCGATGACCAAACGAATCGGTGAAATGACAGATGAACAGAAGCAACTATTGCTGTACGGCACTGGCGGGAAGAAATATCTGGTTGAAGGAGAAAACCGGTTTGGTCGGGAAACTGTCATTGAGGAGTCGTTCCGTGGCATTGCTTGGGAATTAAAAAGCAAATACAACCAGTCAGAATCACAGTTTATCAAAACACAAATTGATAAATTCATGCGTTTTGATGTTTGTCCAGAATGTAATGGCGGCAGACTTAAAAAAGAAGCACTGTCAATAACGCTTGAAGATAAATCTATTATTGATGTTTCCCGGATGCCGATTGAGAAGTCACTTGCCTTTATCATCCATTTGCCTGAAGGGATTTCCCTGCGTGAACAGGAAATTTCCAAAATGATTCTTCGAGAAATACGGGAACGATTGCAATTTCTTGTTGATGTAGGACTTGAGTATCTAACGTTGCAGCGAGGAGCAGCAACTCTTTCAGGTGGAGAGGCACAGCGTATTCGTCTTGCCTCACAGATCGGCTCGGGTTTGACAGGTGTTCTGTATGTTCTTGATGAGCCGTCAATTGGATTGCATCAAAGGGATAATGCTAAATTGATTGATACGTTAAAAAAATTGCGGGACTTAGGAAACACGGTTCTTGTCGTTGAACATGATGAGGAGACGATGGAAGCATCTGATTATATTTTTGATTTTGGCCCAGGAGCAGGTGAGGCGGGAGGCAATATTATCTCTGCAGGAACAGTCGATGAAATTAAAAAAGATCCAAAATCAATTACAGGAAAATATTTATCGGGGAAGAAAAAGATACACATTCAAAAGGCAGAAAATGCTGATGAGATAGTTAGTAGAAATGAGTCGATAAAGATTATTGGTGCAACTGAACATAATTTGAAAAGCGTAACAGCTGAATTTCCTTTAAATAAACTAGTTGTTGTGACTGGCGTTTCAGGATCAGGAAAATCTACTTTGGTAAATGATATTTTGTATCACGCTCTGATGCAAAAGAAAAATCCTTTCCATCCGCAGAAGCCGGGTAAGTTTGTAGAGATGCAAGGTCATGAATATATTAAAAATGTCTTTGCTATTGATCAGACACCAATCGGTAGGACGCCACGAAGTAATCCAGCAACATATACGGGTGCATTTAACTATATTAGACAGTTGTTTGCGATGACTAAAGAAGCAAAATTGCGTGGTTATGGTCCGGGTAGATTTTCTTTTAATGTTAAAGGTGGCCGCTGTGAAGCCTGTGAAGGTGAAGGGCAAATAAAAATTGAAATGCAATTTATGCCGGATGTGTACATTACTTGTGAAGTTTGTCAGGGGAAACAATATAACAATGAAGCACTCGAGATCATGTTTAATGACAAAAATATTGCAGATATTCTGGCGCTGAGCGTTGGAGATGCATTAAATTTTTTCTCCTTTATGCCAGGCCTTGCTCATCGGCTTGCGACACTTCAGGATGTCGGATTATCTTACATCAAACTCGGACAGCCAGCACCGACGCTTTCCGGCGGAGAAGCTCAAAGAGTTAAGCTTGCAACCGAACTTTCCAAGAAAGGACGCAACGCTTTGTATCTTTTGGACGAACCGACAACAGGACTTCACTTTGCAGATTTGGAAAAATTGTTGTACGTATTGCGACGGCTTGTGGATGTCGGGAATTCTGTTATTGTTATTGAGCATAATCTTGATGTGATTAAGAATGCTGACTACATTATTGATTTGGGCCCAGAAGGCGGCGAAAAAGGTGGACAAATTGTCGCAACAGGGACTCCACAGGAAATTGTAGCGAATTCCAATTCTTGGACGGGAAAATTCCTCAAAAATGTATTAAAATAGAGTACATTCGTCATCGCGAGAGAAGCGTGGCGATCTCACTATTTATGGTATATGAGATTGCTTCGTCGCTTTATTCCTCGCAATGACGGCAACGTATGAGAAAATTTTTTTTCTTTATTGTTAGTTTTTGTTTGATTTTTTTATTTGTTTCTAACATACCGGTTTCTGCTTCTTCCAATTTCAAAACAGATTATCATGTTGTTTATACTATTGATAACAATGGAGTTGCTCATGCTGCAGTGAATGGTTCTCTTATTAACACAACTTCGCAATATTATGCAACTTCGTACAGTATTCAGCTCGGTTTTGATTCTATCTCTAATGTTCAAGCAAGTGATGCTGATGGTCCGATTACACCACAGGTAATTAAAAACAGCAACGGTTATATCATAGCTCTCAATTTCAATCATAAAGCAGTCGGACTTGGCAGTAAACAGCAGTTTACAATCACCTTTGATACGCCGACACTTGCTCATCATTTCGGAAGGATTTGGGAAATAGACATTCCGGGTATTTCAAATCCTGAGGATTTCTCATCCTTTACTGTTGCGCTTAAAACGCCGTCATCATTTGGTCAGCCTTCCTATATCAAACCTCAACAAGCAGGGAATAGTCTTGTCTTTGACAAACAAACCTTGGGCAAATCAGGTATTTCTCTTGCATATGGCGATCCCCAAGTATATTCATTTAATTTAACATATCATTTACGAAACAATAATCTTTATCCTACAACAACTCAAATAGCCCTTCCTCCATCTACCAATTATCAGGATGTCTCGATAACCAATATCGATCCTACGCCAGATAATGTCGTGGAAGATAAAGATGGCAACTGGCTTGCACAATATCATCTTTCTTCTGTCCAGAATATTGATGTAATTGTACAAGGAAATACTGTCGTTCATTTGCAGCCGCAAGAAGATCCAATGACGCCTGCGCAGTTGAGCGATTATATCAAACCGCAACAATATTGGGAAGTGAACGATCCTGCAATACAGCAGCTGGCACAACAATTGCAGACACCTCAGGCGATCTATAATTATGTCAGCAATAAACTCCATTATGATTTCTCCCGAGTGACAAATGATAAGCCCCGATTGGGTGCTGTAAGCGCACTGAAAAATCCAAACTCAGCGGTTTGCCGTGAATTCACTGATCTATTTATAGCTATTGCTCGTGCAGCTCATATTCCTGCAAGAGAGGTTGATGGATTTGCTTATACCGACAATCCAAAGCAGCGACCTTTGGCTCAAGAAAAGGATATCCTGCATGTCTGGCCGGAATATTATGACAGTAATAAAAAGACATGGATTATGGTTGATCCGACTTGGGGAAGTACGACAGGAGGCGTCGATTATTTTAACACGCTTGATTATGATCATTTTGCGTTTGTGATAAAAGGTGAGAGCAGCACGTATCCGATTCCTGCAGGCGGCTATAATGTGGGAAATAATTCTATTATAAAAGATGTACAGGTTGGATTTCAGACGTCGCTTCCTGATGAAAAACCTTCATTCTCATTGAATACCACAATTCCAACGATTACAACTGCTGGATTGCCAATTAAAGGAAATGTACTTATCAAAAATAATGGTTCAGCATACGTCCCAAGTCAAATACTCTATCTTTCAACCAATACATTTTCTCCACTGGAGCAAACATTGCAAACTTCCGGGGTCCCGCCATTCGGGCAGATTAGTATTCCCGTATCATTTCAGGCGACAAATCCTTTTACTGATATATCTGGTAATTACACTATTAAGGTTGCTGGTATTTCAACAAAGAAAAATGTGCAGGCACAAGTTCTCTTCCTGACGTCCAAGATATGGATCATAATCGGTGTTGTATTGGTAGTTATCGTTGGGTTGGTTATTTTACAAAAGAAAAGATAGCTGAGTCTCAAATTTTTTGACAAATAGTCAAGTACAGCCTACAATACCTTCAAGAAAAGATATGGAATATTCACCAAAAACATATGTATCATTGCCGACAAAAGCAGGGGTCTATCGATTTTTTGATAAAGACGGAACTGTACTGTATGTTGGAAAAGCAATTGATTTGAAATCCCGCGTCTCGTCATATTTTGCCAAGAGTGCACAACTTGGTCCGAAGACAAGAGTGATGGTCTCACAGGTTGAGAAGATTCGCATTACGATTGTTGAGTCGGAATTAGAGGCGTTACTCCTTGAAGCATTTTATATCAAAAAATATAAGCCGAAATATAATATCATGCTTAAGGATAATAAGTCGTATCTGCGGATTCAGATTACGATTAAGGATGATTATCCGAGAATTCTTTTGGCGCGGCAAGAATCTGATCCTAATTCTCTTTATTTTGGACCATTTCCCAGTTCAAACTCTGTTAAGCTGGTTCTGAAAACCATCCGCAGGGTTTTCCCCTTTCAATCCGTAAGAAATCATCCAAAACGAATCTGTCTTTATCATCATTTGGGATTGTGTCCGTGTCCGCCGGTGTTTGCCTCTACCGAACTTAAGAAGTCTTATCGGATAAATATTCGCGGCATTATCAGAATCCTTGAAGGTGAATCTCGAAAGATTATGAAGGAACTTGAAAAAGAAAGGGAAATGTATAGTAAAAAAGAAGCATATGAAAAAGCGCTCGCTGTCCAGAAACAGATTAATGCTTTGAGTTTAATTACTACACCATTTCATCGCCCCAATGAATATGCGGTGAATCCGAACCTGCGTGAAGATATCAGACAAAAAGAACTTGACGGACTCAGAGAAGCACTTGTTGCACAGGGATTACCGGTTACCGATTTACATCGGATCGAATGTTATGATATCTCAAATATTCAGGGGACGAATGCGACTGCATCGATGGTAGTTTTGACCGATGGAGAGATTGATAAATCACAATATCGCAAGTTTAAAATCAAACGTGAATGGGACAAACGAAATAAAAAAGATTTGCCTAATGATTTTGCAATGATGAAGGAAGTTCTGACTCGAAGACTACGGCATGAAGATTGGCATTTCCCTGATCTTATTATTGTTGATGGCGGGAAAGGACAAGTCTCAAGTGGACTCACTGCCCTTTCAGAAAGCGGGATGGAGATTCCTCTGGTAGGATTAGCAAAAAAGGAAGAGACGATCGTTGTGCCTTTGATAAATGAAACTGATAGTAATCAATCTAGTTTGCCGCATGTGCGAAATTATCGAGAGTTATTGCAGATTCGTTTTGCGGGGACAAAGGACGAAAGAAATCAACAGATCATCGTGCAGGAAGATAATTTTACTGAAATTTCGTTACCGAAAAGTTCACCCTCACTGCATCTTGTTCAGAGGATTCGTGACGAAGCACATCGATTTGCAATTACTTATCACCGGAAACTGCGCAGTATGAGCGCTATAATGTAATTTTTTTAGTATAAAATAATATTATGAAAGCTTATCTTTTTGATGTTGATGGCGTGCTAACAAATCTCAGAAATCCCGACATTATTGAACCGGAAATGTTCGATATTTTAATGTTTTTTCTCAAACAAGGAATTCCAATGGGTTTTATTACCGGCAGAGATATGGCGTGGCTTCGTTCAGAATTGATAAAGGGTTTTGAAGATTATACAGTCGAACATAAGCTGGACAAAAAAATACTTGATTTACTTTATATTGCGGGTGAGTTTGGATCAGTGACAACAGAATATACCCTGAGTGAGCGAAATGAAACAATAAATAAAAATTTTGCCATTCCTCAAGAATTACGAAAAGAGCTTGTAGATCATTTTCAAAGGTTTAAAAAATTTCTTTATGTAGAAGAAAAACAAACCATATTTTCACTTCGGGGAAATTCCGATATCGGTGCAGAAGAATTTCAAAAGATCAAGTTAGAGGCAGTTGAAAGTTTTAAGAAAAAACTGCGAAACTATCCGGAGATAGAAGTGCTATCCGATAGGATAGCTATTAATATCCGGAACAAAAAAGCAAATAAAACTTCCGCCACCGACAACTTTATTTCCTGGCTTAAAGAAAAAAAGATTTCGCCGGAGAAATTCTTTGTATTTGGAGATAGTCCGACGGATTTGGAAATGGGTCTTGAACTGCAAAAACAAAAATTGCCATTTGAATTCATTTATGTTGGCGATGAGGATGAATTTAATGGAATGCATCATTCTTTTCCAGTCATCATAACAAAAGCACATTGTGATGAAGGAACACGTGAATATCTGCAAGCACATGCAGAATAGTTAATTTCTTGTTATTGTGTATTCATCAGGATAATAGAGAAATGCAGCAGGTGCATCTTCAAGGAGGAATTTTTGAAAATCATCGTATATTTGCTGACGCTGTTTAGTATCCACAGTCCTTCTTCCTTCCTCCAGCAGGTCATCAATTCTCAAATTTTTGTAGTGTGTGATATTATCAGGACCATCTGAATGCCACAGAGTGTATTGATCAGGATCTTGCGGGATGCTGAAGTTCCCAATAAATATCTGGAAAGAATCAGGAATATTATCAACAGTTTCTATGGAAGTGTTAATACCAAGTTGTTTCCATGCTGCAGCGATTGCTGTTGCTGCCGGTTGATATTGTCTCATCGTTTGGATCGTAAGATGCGTTGGAACATTTACTTCTCCACTCAAGGTTGATGTCTTGTCAGGCGTCAGTAGTAACTTCGCCTGAGAGAGATCTTGCGTATATTTATCAAGTTCTTTATTGTAATATTGAGATTGGGGAGAATATAAGGAGTAAGCTCGTGTACCTCCATCAAACGTGTTAGGAAGCGCATAGGTGAGTGCCAAACGTACTTTTTTATTTGCCAAATCACCGTCATCGTTGTTAAAAAACAATGTCACTAATTGTGAGTAATCAGGAGTTTTGGTTACGGTGACATTAGGAAATGTTTTCAGATTCATACTGTCATAGGTATGTTTGCTGACATTTTCTATTTGTGATACTTCACCTAATAAAAATGCAGTTTTGAGTGCGTCTTCTGTCGGATAGAAAACATAATTGATGA
>Ga0265338_10006347_pt1 | contig 15106 bp, 9 predicted proteins | sample 42126metaG_FD_193579 | JGI IMG/M metagenome (GOLD analysis project Ga0265338, IMG submission 193579) | Rhizosphere microbial communities from Carex aquatilis grown in University of Washington, Seatle, WA, United States - 4-21-26 metaG | ecosystem: Host-associated > Plants > Roots > Rhizosphere >... | reverse complement strand
GTCCTCCACCACGAGGATGCGCAGGACCGCCACGTTAGGCGCCGGCGCTGGGCTGGGTGAGCGGCCCAGCCGCGCCGGGCTCGCCGTGAGCTTCACCGCGCAAGCCGGCGGTGAGGGCCGAGCGATCCAGCACGCCTTCCCAGCGCGCGATCACCAGGGCCGCTACAGCGTTGCCGACGATATTGGTCAGCGCCCGGCACTCGCTCATGAACCGGTCGACGCCGATCACCAGCACCATGGCGGCCACCGGGATCGAGGGCACCACGGCCAGCGTCGCCGCCAGGGTGACGAAGCCGGCGCCGGTGACGCCGCTGGCGCCCTTCGAAGTGAGCATGGCCACGGCCAGTAGCGTCACCTCCTGCATCACGGTGAGGTGGGTGTTGGTGGCCTGGGCCAGGAATAGGCTGGCCAGGGTCATGTAGATGTTGGTGCCATCGAGGTTGAAGCTGTAGCCGGCGGGCACCACCAGCCCCACCACCTTGGCCGGCGCGCCCAGGCGCTGCAGCTTGGCCATTAGCTGCGGCAGCACCGCCTCGGAGGACGAGGCGCCCAGCACGATCAGCAGCTCCTCCTTCAGGTAGGCGATCAGCCGGAAGATCGAGAAGCCTGCCAGCGCCGAGATGGCGCCCAGCACCACCACCACGAAAAGGATCGAGGTCAGGTAGAAGCAGCCCACCAGGGCGCCCAGCTTGAGCAGCGACGCCAGGCCGTACTGGCCGATGGTGAAGGCCATGGCCCCGAAGGCGCCCAGCGGCGCGAGGCGCACCACCAGGCGGATCATGCCGAAAAAGGCCTCGCTGGCGACTTCCAGAGCGCTCAGCGCCATGCCGTGCGCCTCGCCCAGCCGCCCGACCGCCAGGCCCGAAAGGATGGCGATCAACAGCACCTGCAGGATGTCACCCTCGCCGAAGGCGCCGAAGTAGGTGCTGGGGATGATGTTGAGCAGGTAGTCGGTGACGCCGCCGATATGCTTGGCCTTCGCCGCGTAGTCGGCCACCGCCTTGGGGGCGAGAGTGTGCGGGTCGACGTTGAAGCCGGCCCCGGGGTGGGCGACCGTGCCGACCAGCAGGCCGATGGCCAGGGCCAGGGTCGAGACCGCCTCGAAGTAGATCAGGGCCTTGCCGCCGATGCGGCCAAGCCCACCGAGATCGCTGGCCCGGCCAATGGCCCCGGCCACCGTGCAGAAGATGATGGGGGCGATCAGCATGCGGATCAGCTTGACGAAGCCGTCGCCCAGCGGCTTCAGCGCCTGGCCGAACTGCGGCCAGAGCGCGCCGACCAGGATGCCGAGCGCGATGCCGATCAGCACCTGGACGTAGAGCGACTTCAGCGCGCGCAGCATCGATTCGGACGCGGTCCTGTGGCCGGGGTGGTTCGACTTACCGCAAGCCGCCGCTCCACGCGAACGCGGCGGCTATTGGCGAGCGCATGCGCCACCGGCACGCCTCAGGCTGTCGCGCCCGCCACACTTTTGACCGCGGCTTAACCGCAAGTCGCGCTCGGCCTTGTGTCCCAGCCGCCGGTCTGCGAACTAGGCTCGGCGCCCTCGCGGAGTCGCCCTTGCGCCTTTCCCTCTTCATCGCCACCGCCGGAGTATGCGCCAGCCTGCTCTCAGGCATCGCACGCGCCGATCCGGTCCCCGCCGCGGGCGCGCCGCCGGCGGAGGACCCGTTCGAGTCGATGAACCGCGGCTTCTACGCCAGCCACAACGGGCTGGATAAGACCTTCTTCCTGCCGCTGGCCAAGCTCTACCGCTTCCTGACTCCCGGTTTCATCGGCCAAGCCATCCACAACGGGCTGGTGAATCTCTCCGAGCCGGTGGTGATCGCCAACGACATCCTGCAGGCGCGGTTTCACCGGGCCGGCCAGGACACCCTGCGGCTCACCGCCAACTCGACGGCTGGGTTCCTGGGCATCATGGATGTCGCCACCAAGGCAGGCCTGCCGCATCACGACAACGACTTCGGCGTCACCCTGGGGCGCTGGGGCGTTCGGCCCGGCCCCTACCTGTTCGTCCCGCTGGTCGGTCCCACCGACGTGCGCGACCTGTTCGGCGAAGCGGCCGACACCTTTCTCAATCCGCTGCTTTACATGCGTTTTCCAGGCCACATGACCCTGGAGATCGCCTCGCCGATCGTGTCCGGGCTCGACACCCGTTATCGCTCCGAGACTCAACTGCAGGCGATCCTCGGCGACGCCACCGACCCCTACGCCACCCTTCGCTCGGTCTATCTGCAGAACCGCGAAGCGATGATCCACGAAGACGAGACAGCGCCCGCCCTGCCGCAGATGGAGGACGAACCGTCCGCCCCCGCGCCGAACCAGACCGCGCCAGCGGCGACGCCCGACCACGCCGCGCCCGCGACGCCCGATCAGACGGCTCCGCCCGCACCGTCAGCCGCCGCCGATGCGACGGCGCGCGCCTATGCCGACGCAGCCGGCGATCCCGACGCGCCGATCGCCACGGCCCGGGCGTGCGACCTCGACGGCGGCGTTCCCGCCACACACGGAGCCTACCTCGCCTCCCGTGACTGAGCCCCCGCAACGCCTCACCGCGATCGCCCGACTGGTCGCCGCCGCCACCGCGCGCGCCTGGCTGGTCGCCGCTCTGGGCGCGCTGCTGGCCGTGGCCGCCATCGGTTACGTGGTTACTCACTTCTCGATCAACACCAACACCGACGCCCTGCTCTCGCCAGACCTGCCCTATCGGCAGAGCGAGGCGGCGTTCGCCAAGCTGTTCCCGCAGTCGGACACGCAAGTCGTGGTGGTGATCGACGGCAAGACGCCGGAGCTGGCGGAGGAAGCCGCCGCCGGGCTCGCCGCCAAGCTCTCTTCCCAGCCGGACATGTTCCCCTCGGTGCAGCGGCCGGACGGCGGGCCGTTCTGGGCGCAGGAGGCGCTGCTGTTCGCCCCGACCAGCGCGGTGCAGTCGGTGCATGACAAGATCATCGCCGGCGCGCCGTTCCTGGGGCCGATGGCGGCCGACCCGTCACTGCGCGGGGTGATGAGCTCCCTCTCCACGGCGCTCAGCGGGGTCAACGCCGGCCAGACACCGCTCGCCTCGATCAGCGCCCCGATGACCAAACTGGGCGACGCGCTGGACACGCTGGAAGCCGGCAAGCCGACGACGTTCTCCTGGCTGGAAATGGTCACCGGCAAGCCGGACCCGAGCCAACTGCGCAAACTGGTGCTGGTGAATCCCAAGCTCGATTTCGCGGCGCTGGAGCCGGGCGCGAAAGCCAGCCAGGCGATCCGCGATGCGGCCACCAGCCTGGGGTTCGACGCCGCGCACGGGGTCAGCGTGCGGCTGACCGGGCCGGTGCCGCTGCAGGACGAGGAGTTCGGCACTCTGGCCGAGCGGGCGCTGCCGATCACCATCGTGGCGGTGGCGGCGATCATCCTGATGCTGTGGATGGCGGTGCGCTCGCCGAAGATCATCATCTCGATCCTGGTCACCACCCTGGTGGGCCTGGCCTCGGCGGCGGCGCTGGGGCTGATGATCTACGGCACCTTCAACGTCATCTCGATCGCCTTCATCCCACTCTTTGTGGGCCTGGGGATCGACTTCGGCATCCAGCTCAGCGTGCGCTACCGAGCCGAGCACCAGCCGGGCGAGGCCTGGCGGGACGCGCTGATCGACGCCGGACAGGCCATGGGACGGCCGCTGGCCCTGGCCGCCAGCGCCATCGCTGCCGGCTTCCTGGCCTTCGCACCCACCGCCTATCACGGGGTTTCCCAGTTGGGGGTGATCGCCGGCGCTGGCATGCTGATCGCCCTGGCCTTGAACCTGACCCTCTTGCCGGCCCTGATCCTGATCCTGAAGCCGACCCCGGCCGAGCCAAAACCGCCGGCCACCGAGATCACCCGGCTGGACGACATCATCCTCGGCAACCGCCGCCGCGTGGTGACGGTCTCGGTCTGCATCGCCGTGGTCTGCGCGGCGCTGATGCCGCTGCTGCACTTCGACTTCAACCCGATCCACCTGCGCAGCCCGAAGACCGAGTCGGTGTCGACGCTGTTCGACCTGTTCAGCGATCCCAACGTCGCCCCCGACACCCTGGAGGCGCTGCGCCCCAACCTCGCCGCCGCCGACACGCTGGCCGCCAAAGTGCGCCAGCTTCCGGAAGTCTCCGGGGCGCGGACCCTGTCGTACTTCGTGCCACCCGATCAACCGGCCAAGCTCGCCTTACTGTCCGACGCTTCAAACCTCGTCGACTTCACGCTGAACCCGATCATGACCTCGCCCGCGCCCGGCGACGGCGAGGTGGTGCAAAGCCTGGCGGCCACGGCGTCCTCGCTGCGCCAGGCCGCGGCCGGCGCAGATCCGGCCTCGGCCGGTCAAGCCCGGCGACTCGCCGACGTGCTGACCAAGTTGGCCACAGGCACACCCGAGCTACGCGCCAAGGCCTCGGCGCTGCTGATCCCGCCGCTGAACACCATGCTGGACCAGATGCGCAGCGCGCTGGCCGCCCAGCCGATCACCCTGCAGAGCCTGCCGCCGGAACTGTCCAGCCAGTGGGTGACCGCCGACGGTCGGGCGCGGGTCTCCATCGCCCCCAAGGGCGACGCCAACAACAACGTCGTGCTGGGCCACTTCATCGACGCGGTGGGCGCGATCGCGCCGGACGCCACCGGCACCCCCATCGGCATCCGCGAGGGCGGCCGCACCGTGGTGGCGGCGTTCCTGGAGGCGGGCGTGCTGTCGTTCGTGGCCATCACCGGCTTGCTGTTCCTGGTGCTGCGGCGGGTGCGCGACGTGGCGATCACCATGGCCCCCATCGTGCTCACCGGCCTGCTGACTCTGGGCAGCTGCGTGGTGATCGGCCAGCCGCTGAATTTCGCCAACATCATCGCCCTGCCGTTGCTGTTCGGCATCGGCGTCGCCTTCCACATCTATTTCGTGATGTCGTGGCGCTCCGGCGGGTCGCACCTCTTGACCTCGAGCCTGGCGCGGGCGGTGTTTTTCTCCGCCCTGACCACCGCAACCGGCTTCGGCAGCCTCTGGCTCTCCAGCCACCCGGGCACCGCCAGCATGGGCAAGCTGCTGATGATCTCCCTGGTCTGGACCCTGGTTTCGGCCCTGATCTTTCAGCCGGCGCTGATGGGCGCGCCGCCCAAAACGGCGGAAGCGGACGCTGCGTGATCGGCGTTCAGAAACAAAACTGACACGTACGCCCCCTAGTCCGATCGGTTAGGAGAGGTGGCGTGTTTCAGCCGCGAGACCGGTCTGAGCGCCTTGGCGCCTTGGCCCCGAGCCGCTACCGAACCTGACGAACACCGAGATCTTGGGGGCGTATGCGTCTCTCCCGCCGTTTTTGGGCTGTCTTGATCGCGACCGGCGCGCTGGGCGCCTGTGGCAAGGGCGCGCCGCCGCCGCCCCCGGCCCCGCTGGTCGTCGTCGCAGAACCGCTGCAGCGACAGGTCGAGGACTGGGACGACTTCGTCGGCCAGTTCGAGTCGCCGGCCAGCGTCGACGTGCGGCCCCGGGTCAGCGGCTACGTGACCGCCGTGGGCTTCAAGGACGGTCAGGAGGTGCGCAAGGGCCAGCTGCTGTTCCAGATCGACGCGCGGCCGTACCAGGCGGCCTACGACCAGGCCAAAGCCGGCGTCGCCCACGCCCAGGCCGAACTGGCGGACGCCAAGGTCGAGCTGCAGCGCTCGCAGGCGCTGCTGGCGGCCCGCGCCACCAGCCAGCAGGACGTCGACACCCGCCAGGCCGCCGAGCGCACCGGCGAAGCCGATGTGGAGGCCGCCGAGGCCGCCGAGCGTACCGCGGCGCTGAACCTCAGCTTCACTCATGTCACCGCGCCGATCGACGGCCGCGCCTCGGATTCCAAGGCCATGCCCGGCAACCTGGTGACCCAGGACACCACGGTGCTGACCTCGATCGTCAGCCTGGACCCGATCCGGTTCCGCTTCACCGGGCCGGAGGCGCAGTTCCTGAAGTACAAGCGCGAGAACCTGATTGGCGATGGCGCGCAGCCGCCCGTGCAGATCAAGCTGCAGGACGAGGCCGACTATCACTGGCCGGGCAAGCTGGCCTTCGTCGACAACGCCTTCGACGCCTCGTCGGGGGTGATCTCGGCCTATGCGCTGGTGGACAACCCAGCCGGCTTCCTGACCCCCGGCATGTTCGGCCACATGCGGCTGCAGGGCTCGCGGGCCTACACGGGCCTCTTGGTGCCCGACCAATCCATCGTCACCGACCAGTCGCGTGAGGTGGTCTATGTGGTGGGCGCCGACAACAAGGTGGCGGCCCGCGCGGTCGAGCTGGGGCCAGTGGTCGACGGGCTGCGGGTGATCCGCTCCGGCGTCAGTCTGACCGACCGGGTGATCATCGACGGCGTGCAGAACGCCCACCCGGGCAAGCCGGTGACGGTGCACGTGGGCCAGATTACCCCATCGGCTGAGACGGCCACCGCGCCGGCCGCACCACCGGCCTCGTCGGCGACCTTCGCCGTCACGCCATGAAGTTCGCGCACTTCTTCGTCGACCACCCGGTCTTCGCGGCGGTGATCTCGATCCTGATCACCCTGCTCGGCCTGATCGCACTGCCCACCCTGCCGGTGGCGCAATACCCGCAGATCGCGCCGCCCACGGTGAACATCAACGCCACCTACCCCGGCGCGTCGGCCGAGACCCTGGCCAGCACCGTGGCGCAGCCGATCGAGGAGCAGATCAACGGGGTCGAGGACATGCTTTACATGTCCTCCCAGTCCACCGGCGACGGCCACCTGACCATCACCGTGACCTTCAAGCTGGGCGCCGACATCGACAAGGATCTGGTGCTCACCGAGAACCGCGCCGCGGTGGCGGTGCCGCAGCTGCCGGCGGCGGTGCAGGCCACCGGCCTGATCGTGCGCAAATCGTCCCCCGACCTGCTGCTGGCGGTGCACTTCTACTCGCCCGACAACAGCCTCGATCAGCAGTACATCTCCAACTACTTCACGCTGCACGTCCACGACGAGCTGCTGCGCCTGCCTGGCGTCGGCGACCTGGGCAGCCGGGCGGCGCGCGACTACGCCATGCGGATCTGGATCGATCCGGATAAGGCCGCGCAGCGCAACCTGACCGTCGACGATGTGGTGAGCGCGCTCCGGGCCCACAACATCCAGGTGGCGGCCGGCTCCATCGGCGAGCCGCCGTTCGGAACCGGCTCAGCGGCGCGGCAGCTGGACATCCAGACCCTGGGATTGCTGACCACGCCCGAGCAGTTCGGCGATATCATCGTCAAGCGCGACGCGCAGAGCCGGATCACCAAGGTGTCCGACGTGGCGCGGGTGGAGCTGGGTGCGGCCGACTACACCACCGACGCCTACCTGGCGATCAACGATGGCCATGGCGCCGTGATCAGCCACCACGCGGCGGCGGTGGGCATCTTGCAGCTGCCCGGAGCCAATGGCCTGGCCACCGCCGAAGAAATCAAGACGACGATGAAGCGGTTGTCCGCCGACTTCCCGCCCGGCCTTGGCTACCAGATCATCTACAACCCTACCGAATACGTCGCTGCCTCGATCACCGAGGTGGAGAAGACGCTGGGCATCGCCATCGTGCTGGTGGTGATCGTGATCGTGGTCTTCCTGCAGACCTGGCGCGCCGCGCTGGTGCCGATCCTGGCCATTCCGGTGGCGCTGATCGGCTCGATGGCGGTGCTGAAGGCGTTCGGCTTTTCGCTCAACACCCTCACCCTCTTCGCCTTGGTGCTGGCCATCGGCATCGTGGTCGATGACGCCATCGTGGTGGTGGAGAACGTCGAGCGGAAGCTGGCCGAGGGGCTGACGCCGCGCGAGGCGGCTCACGCCACGGTGGACGAGGTCGGCGGGGCGCTGATCGCCATCGCGCTGGTGCTGATCGCGGTGTTCGTGCCGGCGGGGCTGGTGAGCGGCATCTCCGGCCAGTTCTACCGGCAGTTCGCCCTGACCATCGCCGCGACGGTGGTGATCTCGCTGACCGTGTCGCTGACCCTGTCGCCGGCGGTGTGCGTGCTGGTGCTGCGCCCGCACGGCGATCACAAGCGCGCCCACGGCTGGCAGCGGCCGCTGCAAATCGCCGGGGATGGCTTCACCCGCGGCTTCACCGCGCTCAGCCACTTCTATTCGCGCGCTACCACGCGGCTGGTGCGCCGGCCGGTGACCATGTTCGCCGTGTTCTCGGTGCTGTTGGCGCTGACCGTCTTCGTGCTGGTGAGCACGCCGGGCGGCTTCATCCCCAACCAGGACCAGGGCAATCTGATCGCGGCGATCCAGCTGCCAGCGGGCGCCTCGCTCGACCGCTCCGACAAGGTGCTGCAGGACGTGACCCGCGCGTCCCTGGAGACCCCCGGCGTGCTGGCGGCCAGCGCCTACGCCGGCGTCGACGCCACCTCCGGCGTCACCCAGTCCAACTCGGCGCAAATATACCTGGTGCTGCAGCCCTTCGATCAGCGGCTGCCACTGGGCCTCACCGCTGAGCGGATCGCCGAGAATCTGCGCAAACGCATGGCCCAGATCCCCTCCGCCGACGTGAAGATCATCGACCCTCCCCCGGTGCGCGGCATCGGCACCGCCGGCGGCTTCAAGATGATCATCCAGGACCGCACCCAGCACACCTACGCGCAGCTGGCGGACGCGGCCAACAAGGTGGCGGCGGCGGCCAACGCCTCCGGCGTGGTGAAGAACGCCTTCGTCAGCTTCAACACCAATACGCCGCGCATCTACGCCGACATCGACCGCACCAAGGCCGAGGTGCTGGGCGTGCAGGACACCGACGTGTTCGACACCCTGCAGACCTATCTGGGCTCGACGTTCATCAATACCTTCAACTACTTTAACCACACTTACCAGGTGTACGCACAGGCTGACTGGCCGTTCCGCAACGACATTTCGGCCATCGGCCAGCTGAAGACCCGCTCGGCCTCGGGCGCCATGGTGCCGCTGGGCTCGTTCGTCACCCTGCAACGCACCACCGGCCCCTACCGGGTGCTGCGCTATAACCTCTACCCCGGCGCCGAGATCCAGGGCGACGCGGCGCCCGGCAAGTCCAGCGGCCAGGCGCTGGCGGCGATGGAAGACGCCGCGGCGCGGGCGCTGCCCAACGGCTTCGGCTACGAATGGACCGACCTCGCGTTGCAGGAGCGCAGCGCCGGCTCCACCGGCGGGCTGGTGTTTGGCCTCGCGGTGGTGTTCGCCTTCCTGGTGCTGGCGGCGCTCTACGAGAGCGTGACGCTGCCGTTCTCGGTGATCCTGATCGTGCCAATGTGCCTGCTGGCGGCGATGACCGGGGTGAACCTGATGGGCCGCGACAACAACATCCTGACCCAGGTGGGGCTGATCGTGCTGATCGGCCTGGCGGCCAAGAACGCCATCCTGATCGTTGAATTCGCGCGCCAGGGCGAGATGGAGCATGGGCTGGAGCGCCACGAGGCGGCTTCCAACGCGGCCCATACGCGGCTGCGGCCGATCCTGATGACATCGTTCGCCTTCATCTTCGGCGTCGCGCCGCTGGCCTTCGCGTCGGGCGCCGGGGCCGAGATGCGCCAGGCGCTGGGCATCGCGGTGTTCTTCGGCATGCTGGGGGTGACCTTCTTCGGCCTGGTGTTCACGCCGACCTTCTACGTGGTGTTCCGCGCCCTGGCCGACCGGCTGCCAAAGCCGCCGCGCATCCTGAAGCCGGCGGCGAGCCCGGAGCCGGCGGAATGAAGGCGCGCCTCGCCGCCGTGGCGCTGGCGCTGACCGTCTCCGCCTGCGCGGTGGGTCCCAATTTCCATCCGCCGGCAACCCCTCCGGCCGCCAGCGCGCCCTTCGTCTCGGCCACGCCCGCCATCGCCAACGCAGATGCGCCGCCGACCGATTGGTGGCGGCTCTACGACGACGCGACCCTGGACGATCTGGTGCAGCAGGCGCTGACCGAGAACAACGACCTGAAGGTGGCCGCCGCCAATCTGGAGAAGGCGCAGGGCGTGCTGGAGCAGGCGCGGGCCGGACTCTTCCCCACCACCCAGCTCAGCGGCGGCGACCAGTGGGGGGTCAGCGGCGGCACGTTGCTGGCCGACTCCCTGACCGGCTCCAAGATCACGCCGGCCTGGGTGGGCTCGGCGGGGTTCAACGTCAGCTACGAGGTCGATCTGTTCGGCCGCGTGCGCCGCACCATCGAAGCCGCCCACGCTGACGCCGAGGCCACCGCCGAAGCCGAGAATGTGGTGCGGATCACCGTCGCCGCCGAGACCGCGCGGGCCTACGCCGACGCCTGCGCCTTCTCCGAGCAGGCGGTCAGCGCCCAGCAGAGCGCCTCGATCGCCCAGCAGGTGCTGGACCTCACTACCCACATGCGCGACCTGGGCGCCAAGTCCGACTTCGACGTGGCCAGCGCCGCGGCCGTGCTGGACGAGACGCGGGCCAGCATCCCGACCTTCCAGGGCGAGGCGCGGGCGCAGCTCTTCGAACTGGCGGTGCTCACCGGCCGGCCGCCGGCCGAAATCTCGCAAGCCGCGGCGGCCTGCGCCACGCCGCCGAAGATCGACAAGCCGCTGCCGGTGGGCGATGGCGCGGCGCTGCTGCAGCGACGGCCAGACGTGTTGCAAGCCGAGCGGACCCTGGCGGGCGACACCGCGCGGATTGGCGTCGCCACCGCTGACTTCTTCCCCACTGTGTCACTGAACGGCGCGGCTGGCAGCTCTGGGACCAGCTTGAAGCAGCTCGCATCGGCCTCCAGCTTCACCTACCAGCTGGGCCCGATGATCACCTGGAGCTTCCCCAACCTCAGCGTCGCCCGCGCCGAGGTGATCCAGGCCAAGGCGCAGGCGTCGGGCTCGATCGCGGCCTTCGACGGCGTGGTGCTGAACGCGCTGAAGGAGACCGAGCAGGCGCTGACCACCTACGACGCCGAACTCGCGCGCCATTCGGCGCTGATGGCCAACCGCGATGATAATCAGCGCGCCTTCGATCTGGCCAACATCCAGCTGCAGCACGGCGCCATCGGCTTCCCGGACCTGCTGCAGACTGAGCGCAACCTTACCTCCGCGCAGAGCGAACTGGCCGCATCGGACCAGGCGCTGGTGGATGACCAGGTGGCGGTGTTCCAGGCCCTCGGCGGCGGCTGGCAGGACGCCCCGCCGGTGGTCCCGCCGAAGGCGCCGTAGGCGGCGATAGCTCCCTTTTCCCCGATCTGTCAGCGCGACCCCTCATCCGTCGACTTCGTCGACACCTTCTCCCGCAAGGGGAGAAGGGGAGCTTAGCTCTGCCAGCTCCGCCCGGCCGGCGTCGCGATCGCCCGCATGTCGGGGCCTTCGTCGCGCCAGCCGTTGAAGTGGTTGAGGCCGAGGAGCTGGGCCATGCGAGAGTCGCGGCCGTGGCGGGCGATCAGCTCGGGCGGGGTGTGTTCGCCGTAGAGTTCCTGCGGGGCGATGTACTGGCGGCAGAAGTAGGTGGCGAGGTTGACCCGCACGCCAGGGATCCTGCGCGGGAACGAGCCGTGCCAGGTGTTGCCGTGCCAGACCACGGCTGAGCCGGCCGCTACCTCGATGGGGATGGCGTGCGGGTTGCGCTCGTTGCCGGAGAGATTGACCTCCCAGCGCGTCGGCTGGCGGTGCAGGCGATGGCTGCCGGGCACCATGGCGAGGCAGCCGCCGGCTTCGGTGTAGTCGGTGAGCGCGTAGTTGCAGTTAGCGACGTGAGAATAGGCCGAGAACGGCGCCGGCACGCCGTTGGCGGTGTCGGAGTGCAGCAAGAGGCCGCGCTCGCCGGGTCCCTTCACGTGGCTGGTGAGGCTGGAGAGCCAGCAGCTTTGGCCCAGCAGATAGGTGATCAGGGCCAGGGGCTTCGGATTGAGCACCGCCTCCTCAAACACCGGGTCTTTGTAGAGCAGGTAGGCGGCCAGCTCGACCTCGTGCAGCTCGGTCTCGTTCTCCAGATGGAGCTTGCGGCCGTAGCGGGACTCCCACGAGTCCAGCACTGCGCCGCGCAGGCGCTGGGTCAGGTCGGGCGATAGCGCGCCCTCGATGACGGTGAAGCCGAAGGCTTCCAGCTCGGCGAGGTTGGTTTCCAGGCCCAGTTCGCGGATCTCGCCGTAGACCCGGTTGAGGTCCCGCGTGGCGGCCCAGTCGCCGATCTCCATACCCGATCCTCCAAACGCCAAGCGGCGCATAGGAACGACTATTTCAGTTCCTTGTCCACCAGGGCGTTGAGGTGGGTGACCAGGGCGGCAGCGCCGCCATGCTCAAGGCTGCCCTGGAAGTCGGCGCGGCGGGTGGTGAGCTGGCTGATGGCGCCGTTGTAGTAGACGTCGATGATCTTCCAGGACCCGCCCGACTGGCGCATGCGGTAGGCGATGGTGATCGGCTGGTCGTGGGGCGAGACCAGGGTGGTGGTAACCAGCTTGTCGGGGCCGCGGGTCACCACATTGGGGCTGATCTGAAAGCTCTGGCCCGAATAGCCGCTGAAATTATGCGCGAAACTGGCGACGGTGAGACGCGAGAAGGCGTCGGTGAGCGCCTGCTGTTGCGCCGCCGGGATGGTGGCCCAGCTGGGGCCGACGGCGAAGCGGATCATGGTGGGGATGTCGAAGGCGTGGGCCACCACCGGCTCCAGCTTGTGGAAGCGGCCTTGCAGACCGAGCACCTTGGCCTGGCGCATGACGTCGATCAGCGAGGCGTCGAAGCCTTCGATCTGCGTGGCGGCGGGGTCAGCCGCCGCGTGCGCGGCCGGCGCCAGGGCGCCTAGGGACGCCACGGCCGCCGCCATCGCCAGCCAGCGTTTCAAGGAATGGTTCATCAGCTATCGTCTCCAACCGGCGTCTTACCTGCCCGCTCATGAACGCCTGGCAACTGGATTGCGGCGCCGCGAGCGGCTACATCCGCCCCGCTGGCCCCGTAGCTCAGCCGGATAGAGCAGGGCTTTCCTAAAGCCAAGGTCGCAGGTTCGAGTCCTGCCGGGGCCGCCATGCGCCGCGCCGGCCTATTTCGGCGCGGGCTCGATTGGCGCGGCGGCGCGCGGCCATTCCAGCGAGGCGGCGGCGTAGAGCGCGGCGGCGATGACAGAGAGGTCGAGGTCGTAGAGGTAGCGGTAGTCGCAGGCGATGGAGATCAGCGCGAAGCTGGCGGCGAAGGTCATGGCGCTGGCCAGAATCGCGGCCACTGCAAGGTCCGCGGGGCGGCGCCGGCCCAGCAGCCAGACCAGCAGCGCTAGGCCCACCACGGCGTAGGCGCCGTGCGAGAACACAGGCGTGCCGGCGAAGCGAAGCGCGTAGTCGCCGAGCGCATTGTCCATGGCGGTCTGACGGGGTTTGAGGCCGGCCAAACGCATTTCCTCGGCCGGTCCATCGACCCCAGTCTCGATCAGCCCGCAGTCGGCGGGGCGCGGGGTCAGGAACACCCAGTCGAACGCCGCGGCGCGGACCCTCAGGTAGAGCCAAGGGTGGTGGAAGATGAGGTCTCGCCACTGGGCGCCAACAGCGTGGGCCGCCGCGTCATTGCCGTCCAGATCGCCGAACGCCGGCTCCAGGGTGTCGACGCGGGCCGGCGAATAGACGGTCACCGCCCGGGTGCGGATCGTCGTCTCTAGGCCCGGGTCGCGGGCGCGCAGCACCGGCAAGTCCACGTCCGGCTGGCGGACCACGGCGGAGGTCAGGTCGTAGAGCTGCAGGGTCTCCCAGGCGCTCGACAGGCCGGCGGACCCATCCAGCCGGGTGGCGAGCGCGGCCGAACTGGCGAGCACGATCACCGAGCTGGCGGCCAGGAAGGTCAAACCCTGAATCGCCACACGCCGGGCGCTGACGCCAACCTTTAGCGCGATCCAGATCAGCGCGACGGCCGCGATCGGCAGCACGATCGCGCCGTTCTGACGAGTTAGGGCGGCGAGCGAGAGGAGCGATAGGGTCCCCGCGAGCAGCGGCCAGCGCCAGATTGGTGTGCTCCAGCGTCTCGCCGCCCACGCCAGGCAGGCGTAGCCGGCGATGGAAGCGCCGGCGAAGAGCACATCCTTCCAGACGATGGCGGGGTAGATCAGCAACTGCGGGGTGAGCGCCAGCAGCGCCGCGAGGATCGCCGGGAGCCAGGACCGCGCCGAGCCTAGCCGAACGAGGGCCGCGAGCGCGACGTAGATCAGCGCGATGTCGAAGGCGACGAAGACCGCCGCGCCATGGTTGAGGGCGTCGGCGAGGCCCAACAGCCAGGACATCACGGGCGGATGCTCGCCGGAATAGACGCCGGTGCGGCCCTCGGAGAGCTGCACCACCGAGTCGTAGGAGAGGTGGCCGGGGAAGTTCAGCGCCAGCGAAATCGCCGCCGCGGCAACGATGACGCCCGTCGCGGCCAGTCTCGGCGAAACACGAGTCTGCGGGCGCGCAGCCAAATCCTTCCCCTCGGGTTCGACCGTGAACGGACGAAGCTGAGACGCTCAGCCCGTCGGGCTCGATTCGACAACAGTGAACTTAAGCTTCACAGGGGTGTTAGGGTGGTTAGATTGTCTACAGCTGCGGCCTGGCGCCGTGACGTCCAATCATTCCTGTGAGGATCTGGGAACATGGAATGGTGTTTGGCAAACCGCGCTCCGGCGCGGTCATCGTCTGACATTTCGCGGCGCCCGCGGGCGCCTTGGGCTCCAGCGGCGTTCGCCGTGGCGCTGGCCACATCGCTGATCTTCGGCGCCGTGGCGCAGGCCGCGCCGCCGAAGCCGCGCACCGACGTTTGGGCGGCGACCTGGGAGTCCAGTCCCGAGCCGCCGCGCGCGCCCTTGATCACCCTGGCCGGCCAGACTGTGCGCCAGATCGCCCATGTCAGCCTGGGTGGCATCTATGTGCGGGTGAAGCTGAGCAACGAATTCGGCGACGCCCCGCTGACCATCGGCACGGCGCACATCGCGCTTGCCGGGCCCGCCGGCGCGGCAATCCAGCCCGACACAGATCGCGCGCTGACCTTCAGCGGCAAGCCCGGCATCACCATCCCGGTGGGCGCGCGGGTGCTGAGCGATCCGGTGAGCCTCACCGTGCCGGCGATGTCGAATGTGGCGGTCAGCGTCTATTTCCCCGTTGCCACCGGCGCGGTGACGGAAAACTACTTCTCGATGCAGACTGGCTACATGGCCGCCGGTGACGTGACCAACGCGCCGGACATGCCGGGCGCGGCCACCACCAC
>Ga0265338_10006346_pt1 | contig 15106 bp, 19 predicted proteins | sample 42126metaG_FD_193579 | JGI IMG/M metagenome (GOLD analysis project Ga0265338, IMG submission 193579) | Rhizosphere microbial communities from Carex aquatilis grown in University of Washington, Seatle, WA, United States - 4-21-26 metaG | ecosystem: Host-associated > Plants > Roots > Rhizosphere... | reverse complement strand
CACCGGTCCGGCCCGGCGCCATCGGGCGTAGGCGGTATACGGGTCAGCCATGAACGCTGGATCGTTGCTCGGCTGGCCTGCAGCGGGGGGCTGCGGACTGCCGGGGAGTGAATTCACATCTCTCCTATCCGTCATCGGCCAATTCCGGATGTGCAGTACAGAGGTTAAGGGCCAGAGTCTTGAGGTTGGCCCGCTTTGACATCCACGCGGTCCCGCTTGCTCTAACCACGAGGCCCCACAGGAAGCCCTCGTCCCAGTCCACGCTCGCGTCGGCCGCTATGCTGAGCTCAGTGCCGTGCAGCAGGACCATGCCGGTGATGTCCGCGCAGGCACGCAGTTCGGCCTACTGGGCGAGCATCTTCTCGTCGGTCATCCGCTGCATGATCGGGTTGGGCGCGATCTGCAGCGCACGTTTCGGGCCGACGCCGGGGACCTTCGCGAGCAGCGGCGCCGCAACTTCCTCGTTAGTCGCGACTCCCTCGTTAGTCGACGCCATTTCGTACGCACCCGGGAACGGGCTCCGCCCAGACGGCCTCGACGGACATCAGCTGCCTGGCTGAGGGCCGGTCGCCAAGTTGGGCGTGGCGGCACCTGGGTACAGGGGCATCGGTCGTCCGATCTGCGAGACTAGAAGCATGGATGAGTCGATTGACACCGTGATCGCGGAGGCTGTCGCCGACCTCAGGCGGGCGGGAGCCTGCTTCGCGTACCTGCACGGCAGCCGTGCCACCGGCCACAACCGCGTTGACTCTGACATAGACATCGCGGCGTACTTCGGCGATCGCCCGCCGAATGCCTTTGACATGCTGCTTCCTTCTGGGGTGGACTTGCTTGTCCTTGACAGCGCGCCGCTTGAACTGGCCGGCCGGGTCGCCGTCAGCGGAAGGCTCCTGTTCGAGGACGACCAGGTCGCGCGGGTCCGCTGGGAGGCGACGACCCGGAAGATCTACTTTGACGAGCTCCCCCGGATCAACCGCTCCCACCGGGAGTTCGCCGCCGCCGTCACAGGGAGGGCCAGATAGCCCGTGGTCGATGAAACCCGGGTCCTGCGGCTGCTGCGGAGCATCAGTGATGACGTCTCGGTGCTGCAGCGGGAGTCGAGCGCCGATGAGGGGCGCCGAGAGGATCCCATGTGGCTCAGGGGGGTCAAGTACACGTTCGTCACGGCTATCGAGGCGTGCCTGGACGTCGCCCAGCACATCTGCGCGACCGAGGGCTGGGGACCGCCGACGGATAACGGCGATGCGGTACGGCTGCTTGGCGACCGCGGTGTCCTGACTCCCGCACTCGCGCGCTCGATCCGCCAGGCGGTCGGGTTCCGCAATGTCCTAGTCCACGAGTACATCCGGGTCAAGGACGCCATCGTCATCGACCGTCTCAAGGCCCTCGGCGACCTCGAAGACTTTGTTAGCCAGGTGGCCGCCTTCGTCACCAGTGCCTGAAAGCGGCTGAGGCGGTAGCTGGTGACCGCCTGACCGTTACGCCCGGCGCTGACCGCGCGGCAGGCTCAGATGTTTGGTATTCGGTGTTTCGGTCTGCACGGAGGCGACGCACAGGTCGAACCCGCGCAGGAAGTCCGCGTCCCAGTCCACGCTGCCGTGGGGCGCGATGTTCAGCTCGGTGCCGTGCAGCAGCGTCATCGCGGTCCGCTCGGCCAGCGCCCGCAGCTCGGCCCGCTGGGCCAGCATCTTCTCGGTCGTCATCCGCTGCATGACCAGGTTGGGGGCGTGGCCGGTGACCGCGTAGTAGGCGTAGCCGCGCTGCTGCGCGGCGGCCACCATCCGCTCGAGCGAGACGATGCCGTCGGTCAGGTCGGTGTGCGAGTGCAGGTCGCCCTTCAGGTCATCAGCCCGAACGAGTGCGCGCTCCGCCTTACCGCCGCGCTCCGCGCCTGTTGCTGTTATCTCGATGTGGGCGGAGAGCACCGCCTCGATGTCGTCCGCACTGGCACCGGACGGCAGCGCCCGCAGCGCTTCGCGCAGCTCCGCGTCAGCGCCCGCCACCCGCAGGCCGCGCTGGATCCGCTCCTCGCTCTTCGGCCCGAAGCCGGCCAGCCCGCGCAGCCGACCGCCCCGCGCCGCCTCCGCCAGCTCCTCCACGCTGCTGATGCCCAGCTCGCGGGGTGAGCTGCAGCGCCCGCTTGGGCCCCACCCCCGGCACCTTGGCCAGTTGCCCGGCCCCGGCCGGGAGCTTGTCGCGCAGCTCGTCGACCGCGGCGATGGTCCCGGTGCGCCGGTACTCGGCGATCTTGGCCGCGGTCGACTTGCCCACCCCGCTGATCGCGGTCAGCCTCGCCTCGTTGGTCGACGCCATAGCCCCATTGTCCCCCTCCAGGCCCCGTCCAGGCCCCGTCCGGCGCTTCCTGTGGAGACTTTCGGTTTTGGTGATCAGCCCGGACAGGGCCTGTCCTTTCCGGGGCGCTTGCCGGGTGGGGCAGGCCTGTGGACTGGTTCGTCAGCTGCGCAGGGTGGGTCGTCGGCCGCCATTTCGGTGGAGAGCACGATTTTGCCGTATACGTGACCGCTGGCGAGTTCGGTGTAGGCGTCCCGGACCTGATCGAGCGGGTAGATCGCGGCGATATGCACAGTCAGCCGGCCCCATGCGACGTGCTCGGCCATCGTCGCGAGGACATCCGGAGTGCTTGCCTGGGGGCTGGCATCGGCCTTCGCGCCATGACGCTGCGCGGCGGCGAAGTCGATGACGGTGTCGATCCGATCGGGGCTGACGCCGAGGGCGACCGCGAGGTCCACGTAACCATCGCCGTGGGTGTCGATGAAGGCGTCGATCCCGCCAGGGGCGAGTGATCGGAGGCGCTCGGCGAGGCCGTCGCCATAGGCGACCGGCTCGACGCCAATGGCCCGCAGGCGTCCGGCACTGGCGGCGCTCGCGATGCCGAGGACCCGCGCGCCCGCACGCCGGGCCAGTTGCGCCGCGAGTCCGCCTACGCCACCGGCGGCGGCACTCACGGCGACCACCTCGCCTGGCTGCACGGCGACGGCACGAACCGCGGAGAAGGACGTCACCCCGATTGCCCACAACGCCCCAGCTCGGATCCAGTCCAGCGCGCGAGGCTTGGCTATCAGGTGCTGCCGATCGGATACGACGTGGTCGGCCTGTGCTGACCGCCTGTCGGACCAGCCCATGACCTCGTCGCCAGGCGCGAACCCGGTGACGCCTGGCCCGACCTCGACGACCCGGCCCGCGAAGTCGCTGCCCTGGCCGGACGGAAAGGTAGCGGGGAACATCTGCTCCATCGCACCTGTCCGGATGGCGATCTCGCCGGGATTGATGCCCGCGGCGAGGACCTGGACCAAGACCTGTCCGTCGCCTGCCGAGGGACGCGGGACGTCCGCGACACGCAGGACGTCCGCCGGCCCGTACTGGTCGAACTGAACCCTGCGGCTCATGCGCCCGCGTCTGGTACCGGGGCGTCGCGACGGGCGAGCGCGATGACTGGGATCGTCCGGCTGGTCTTCTGCTGGTAGCCGGCGAATCCCGGATAGCGCTCGGCTTGAATGCGGTATTTATCATCGCGTTCGCTGCCGGTCAGCTCGGTGGCGTGCACCGCGATCGTGTCGTCGGCTACCTCGATGGTCACATCCGGGTTGGCCCGCAGGTTCCAGTACCAGTCGGGGTGGCGGTCCGATCCTGCCTTGGAGGCGAACACGAGCCACCGGCCGCCGTCGGCCAGGTACATCATCGGGTTGATCCGCGGCTGCCCGCTGCGGGCGCCGACGGTGTGGAGAAGCAGTAGCGGCGCGCCTGCGAAGTTGCCCCCGAGTGTCCCGTGGTTGGCGCGGAACTCGGCGATGGCGCGCTGGTTGAATTGGTCAGCCGGGCTAGTCAACGACTGTCCTCTCGTTTGTCGCGGCGGCCGGCGACGTCACCGACCAGCTGGGACGGCGGCGGGCCGCTGCGCTCGAACGCCGCGCCGAGGACCGCGGCCACCTGAGTGTCCAGTGTGAAGGTCATCCTGGCACTCCTTGTTTGGCGCCGGGCGGCGGGAGCAGTTCGGTCTTGTACTCGGGCGCGAGCGACACCGACTTGGCGATGAAGGCCGCCTGCGCGGCGGCGTCAAGCGGCGCTGGCGCCTGCGTCCGGGTGGCGACGGGCTGGCCGACCAGGGTGAAGAACTCCTCCTGCCCCGCGGGCGCGCACAGGCACAGCAACCGCGACGGCGTATCCCCGGCGTTGGTGAACGCATGCGGGGCGTTGGCCGGCACGTTGACGGTCTCGCCGGCCCGGGCGGTGAGCGTCTCGCCGCGGAAGGTTACCTGGACCTCGCCGTCAAGCACGGTGAACATCTCCTCGAAGTCGTGCCGGTGCGGCGGCGGCCCGCCGCCCGGCGGCACGTGCATGTCGATGAGCGTGTACTTCCCGGCGGTCTCCTCGCCCGTGACGAGGATCGTGTAGGTGTCACCCACGAGCCCGATGTGCGGCAGACTCTGGTCGCTGTCCGGCCGCGCGACAGTGAGCCCGCGGGACGGGTCGTCGGGCGGGACGGGCGTGGGCTGGCCGGGCATGGTTGTCTCCTCGCGGATTGACGGGTGCGGACCTACCGGGCGAGCCCGGGGCGAAGTCCTCCAGTGAGCGCGCAAACACCCACCCTCCCTCGATCCGGAGGATTTCGTCCGCATCAGTGTAGCCGTTCGTTCCCAACCGGAATCGGTGAGGGCTTCAATGAGCGCATGACAACCGCGAGGAACCCCCGCCCGCGCGAACAGCGCAGCGACGCGGCCCGCAACCACGAGGCGCTCGTCCGTGCCGCGACCGCAGCCGTGCACCGTGAAGGGCCGCGCGTGTCCATGGCAACCATCGCGGCGGACGCGGGTCTCGGCATCGGGACGCTCTACCGTCACTTCCACACCCGCGAGGACCTGCTCAGCTTCCTTGCCCACCGTTCCTTCGAGCAGGTGCTCGCGAACGTGCAGGCGGCCGAAATTGACGGCACGACGGCCAGCGACGCGCTGCGGCGCTTCATCGAGGCCGCGATCGCCCAGCGGAACGAACTCGTACTGCCGCTGCATGGCGGGCCTCCGGTCACAGCCCCGGAAACCCTGGCGGTGCGCGACCAGGTCCACCGCACCGTGCAACGGATCATCGAACGTGGTCGCACCGACGGCACGATCTGCCAGGACGTGACTCCGCGCGATGTCATCGCCTTCGGCGCGATGCTCGCCCAGCCCCGGCAATCCGACCCGGAATGGGACGCGACCTGCCGCCGCCTGCTCGCCACCTACCTGAACGGCCTGAGAGCGTGCTGATGGCATCCAGGACGCGGGCCGTACCGGACGCGACGCACCCGGCAGCATCGCGGCGCGACCATCAAAGACAAGACGGCGCCGACTTCTCGCCGACGGATACAGACAGTCCAGCAGCAGGATCCGGCCCCACCCGTTGCGAATAGATGTCAAAGTCCGGGAATTCGGCTCCCCGGTCAGCGGGTACGGCCCGGGCGGCTGCGCATGAGCTTTACCCAGGTGTACAGGATGGCGATGAGGCCGACGGCGGCGAGGGCGGCGAGATCCCGGAACCAGGTATGCGAGGTGGGGGCCCACCGGGCATCTGGCATCAGGCCGGTGCCGATGTGGCCCAGGTCGACGGTGACGGCATTGGCGGCGTAGCCCCAGCGTGACGGGAACGCGTACGAAGCCCGGTTCAGCAGGAACAGGCCGGTGAACTGGCGGGCGCCGCCAGACATGACGACCTGGGCGAGGGTGGTGCCCACGAGGAGCTGGAAGACGATTTCCGTCGTCCGGGCGACCGCGGAAATCAGCAGGCCGAGCGCCATCGACACCACCGAGAGCAGCGCGGTGGCTATCCAGATCTCGATCAGCGCGGGGGGGATCCCGAAGACCGCGGATCGCAGCACGACACCGTCAGGCGGCTGAGGGCGGGCAGCCAGTCCTACCGCGACCAGCACCGCGGCCTGGAGGGTGGTGATCGTCCCCAGGATTGCCAGCTTCGAGCACAGGTAGGCCCCCGGTGACAGTCCGGCGGCCCGTTCCCTGAGGTAGATCGCCCTTTCCTTGATCAGTTCCTGGATCGAGCTTGAAGTGCCGTTCAGCGCTGCGGCCAGGGCAAGGATCAGCAGGACCAGCTGCGCGTTGGAGTTGGCGTGCATGACCCCGGCTAGGCCCTGAGAGTTGGACAGGATCCGGACGGTCAGGCCGAGCACCAGCGGCAGCAGGGCCATGTACGCCAGGTAAACGGGATCCGCGCCAATGACCGCGAGGTACCGGCTGGTGAGGGTGAGGAACTGCCCGGCACGCCCGCGCGCGGCCCGTGGCGGCCTGCGCCCGGCCCGCTCGGGTCCGTCCTGTGGGTCCGCTTGCCAGGACACCTGGCTTGCCTGGCTGAGGCTGCCCGCGACGTAGTCCTCGTAGTAGCGCGACTCGGTGAACTCGGCGGCCCAGTCCCGGGTGGTCTCCGCGCCGATCGCCTCGAACACCGTGGCCCAGTCGGACTCGCCGAAGAACCCCGGCCCATCGGCAGGCGGCCCGTAATACGCTGTGCGTCCGCCCGCGATCACGTCGCCGTCGGAGTTCAGCAGCGGGACCAGCATCAGCACACGGTCACACAAGTCGAGGTGGGCGACCTCGTGCGTGACCACAATCACGGTCCGGCCGTCATCAGCCAGCGCCCGCATCATTTCCCACACCGATTTGGTACTGCCCGGGTCAAGCCCTGAGGTTGGTTCGTCAAGGAACAGTAGTGACGGCCTGGTCAGCAGTTCCAGGCCCACGTTTACCCGCTTTTGCTGACCGCCCGACAGCGCTGCCGCGCGGGTCCGTGCGTACGCCTTCAGCCCGAGCTCGGCCAGTACCTCGTCGACCCGGTTACGGCGCTCGGCGGCCGAGGTGTCCCCCGGGAACCGCAGCCCCGCCGTGTACCGCAGCGCTCGCTGGGCCGACAACTGGCCGTGCAGGACGTTCTCCTGCGGTACCAGCCCGATCCTGTGCCGCAGCCCCGCGTACTCGGCATACAGGTCGCGGCCCTCGTACCGCACAGTGCCGCTGGTGGCCGGGCGAGTGCCGGTCAGCGCCGCGAGCAGCGTGCTCTTGCCGGCCCCGCTCGGGCCCAGGATCGCTACCAGGCTCCGCTTTCCCGCCGGCAGACTCACGTGATCAAGGAGCACCCTGCCGTCGGGCAATTCCACGGTCAGGTCCTCGGCGGCAAGCGATATGTCGCCGTCGTCGACGGAACCCTGCAGCTCTCCGCCCGCCAGGCGAAAGGACGCCGACCCGATGCCGATGACATCCCGCCCGGTCACCCAGGCCCTGTCGACCCGGCGCCCGTTAACATACGTCCCGTTGTAGCTTCCCAGGTCGATGATTGCGTGCCGGCCGTCGCCCTGATCGTGCAGTTCGGCGTGCTCCCAGGACACGCTGAGATCGGGAATGACCACGTCATTGACCGGTGCCCGGCCAATTCGCAAGACCCGGGGCGGGCCAACTAGCTGCAGGTGACGTGGAACGCCGCGATCGGCAATCAGACCAGTGAGCCGCGGACCGGTGGAGCCGACTCCGGGATTCCGGCCGGCGCGGCCCAAAATTCCTGCGCGCCGGGTCTGGCTGGGGACCCGTGTCTCCGCCCCGCGCGCCGTGGTGTCAGGCCGTGAGGCGAAAGGCGCGTTCATACGGGCAGCCTACGAAGACCCGGGCCGCAGCGGAACGACGTACGCCGACAAAGATCTTAAGCTTATGTAAGATATGAACTCTAGGTAACAATAATAGGATAGCTTCAGATATGGCCTCAATATAACCGGCCCTTTTCATCCGGCTACAGGGGGTTGAATGGCCAGGGTCTGGGATTTGTCGTCTTTCCCGCAGGATGGCCGATCATTAGGAGTAAGACACAGGCAGCCGGGCGAGTCTCACTCACAGGGCCGGTGGCAGCCCTGTGACCTTGAGGTCCCTCGGCCACCGGGGTTCCGTTGGCTTTGAAGTACTCCTCGAGGCGGGCGGGAGTGAATGCCACCGCCAGCCGGGCACCCTCTGGTGAGTGGATCAGGTAGCTGTGCGGAACGCCGCGCGGACCGTAGGCGACCTGGCCGGGAACCAGGTCGTGGCGCCGGTCGCCGACGAAGAACGTCACCTCGCCGTCCAGGACGAACCAGACCTCTTCCTCGTTTTGGCGGACGTGGTGCGGTGGCGCGTGCCCGGCGGGGTCGGCGAACTCCATCAGGGCGAGCGCGTTGCCGGTCGCGGCCCCCGGGAGCAGGATCCTGGCCTGGCCGCCGAGGAACCAGAATGGCTCACGCCGCGCGCAGGTGCGTGCGCGCTGCACCGCGCCGCCGTCGGCGGCGAAGCCATTCCCCGAACAGCAGGCGGGTCCGGGCCAGGTCCAGGGTGGCCGGCACCTGGCTGAGCAGCTCGACCGATTCCCGGTACGGTCCTCGGCCTGCTCGTCGGCGCTCAACCGGCCGTCGCTCCGATCGGAAGGCCGATCTCCTCGGCCTCCTCCGCCAGGGCCAGCGCCCCGGCGGTCTCGCCGCGCAGCGCGGCGATCTTGGCCGCGGTGGCGGTCATGAGCGCGTACATCGGCTGCTGGGTCCTCTCGCGCGCCAGCCGCCGAGACTCATCGCAGGCGACGATGGCCGCGCTCAAGTCCCCGACCACGACCGCGCTCCACGCCTCGGCGCCGACCACGCGGGCCAGCAGCCCGAGCCTGCCCTGGGCCCGCAAGGCCGTATCCGCCGCGGCGGAGAACTCGCGCGACAGCTCGAACGCCCCGCACAGCAGCGCGCACTGTCCGTGGTGGCTCAGGTCGTGCGCGCGGCGATAAATACGAACTCCCGGCCCGGACGGTCAGGGGCCTGCCGCACGTCGAGGACCCGGTACCCGTGCCCGGCCAGGGTCGACTCGGTCTCGTTGCGGCTGCGGAAGCGCAGGGTCGAGTCGGAAGTGACCACCGAACCGTCCGCCAGGAACGTGTAGGTGCAACGGAAGGAGACGAGCGGGAGTTCCACCCTGGTGACCTCCCTGCGCTGCTCCACCGGCCCGGTTCCTGGGATGTCGAGGACGACGGGAGCCGTATCAGCCGCCCACTCCTCCCACGCCCGGCGCTCGGGACGCCTGGTCTCGAGCACGAGGTAGCCGCGCGGGCGAAGGGCGCCCCGGGTGGCCCACAGGGCATCCTCCCAGTCATCGCCGGTGATGAAGACCTGCGCCACGTTTCCCGTCATCACGGCAAGGTCAGCATCGAACCCTCGCGCCGCGGCCGCGTCACCGCACACCCAGTGACTTCCCCGGCCGTGTCCTTCGACCGGGCGACCTCCAGCGATGCCGCGGCCGGGTCAACGCCCATGACCGTGCAGCCGTTCCCGGCCAGCAAGACCGCCAGGCTCCCCGTCCCGCAGCCGATGTCGACCACCCGGCAGGCCCTCAGTTCCCTGACGATGCCAAGGTAGGCGGCCAGGTCATCGCGGGCCCCGTCGAAGGCGTCGTAGATAACTGCAAGGCGGGGGTGAGCAAAGATGGCGTCCGGCACCTGGTGACCTTACCCATCACCGCCGACCAGCACTTCCGCCTTCCGCCGGCTGCTTTGAGTGCCACCTGGGTGATCCCGCTGCACCCGCTGGATCTCCGGCCAGGCAAGATTGAGGCAATGACCACGCAACCGCAGGGTGCCCTCGGCACCTGCCCGTTCACCGTTGACCGGCCGGTCATGCGGCAGCGCTGGGAACGGCTGACGTTCCTGCACTGGCCGTTCGAGGCCGCCGACGTGCAGCGGCTGCTGCCCGGCGGCCTGGAAGCCGAGACCCGCGACGGCGCGGCGTGGGTTGGCCTCGTCCCGTTCTACATGCGGGTGGCCACCCCCGGCGGCCAGCGGCTGCCCTGGGTATCCAGCTTCTGCGAAACGAACGTGCGGACCTACGTCCGCGACCGCGCGGGGCGGTCCGGGATCTGGTTCTTCTCCCTGGACGCGGCCCGCCTGGGCGCGGTCGCCACCGCGCGGGCCACCCCCTACCGCCTGCCGTACTTCTGGTCGTCGATGCGGCTCGGCGAGCGCGGCAACGAGATCGCCTACCGGTCCCGCCGCCGCTGGCCCGGCCAGCGCCCGGCCACCTGCCGCCTCCGCATCAGCATCGGGGCGCCGGTCGCCCCCGCCGAGATCACCCCGCTGGAGCACTTCCTGACCGCCCGCTGGATGCTGTTCAGCGTCGCTGGCGGCCGCCTGGTCTCCGCGCGCGCCTGCCACCAGCCCTGGCCCCTGCACCGCGCCCGAGCCCGGGTCCTGGAGGACCACCTGCTCACCGCGGCCGGCCTGCCCGCCCCCGAAGGCGAGCCGCTGGTGCACTACTCGCCCGGGGTGGACGTCGCCATCAGCCGCCCGGAACCCTGAAACCCGGAGTCCACCAGAACAGGACTGGCCGCCCGGCGCTCGCCGCGCGAAGGCCGACCACCAGTGTTCACCGCGGGCCTGCGCTGCGGTACCGGATGGCAGTGGACTGGTGATCGAGGTTAACCCGGAGCGCCCGGGCGTCCCGAGATCCCGGCCTGGACCCACCGCGGCCCGAGAACCCCTGGCACGGCTGCCGGGGGCGGCAGCGAGGTGCGCGCAAATGCACCGGTAACAGCACCGCACCCGCACCAAACGAGCGTGCCTGTGCTGGCCTCACTCGCGGCTCGGCGGGATGGAGGCGTGCCTCCATCCCGCCGCGGGATCGTGGTTAGCGGTCGTGTGCTGGTGTCGGGTCGGGTTCTGGGGCGGCTCGGCTGGGTGTGCCATGGCTGGATGGCCACCAGTTCCAGCGGCCGAGCAGGGCGACGGTGGCGGGGACGAGCAGGGTTCGGACGAGGAAGGCGTCCATGAGGATGCCGATCGCGATGGATGCGAGGATGCCGGTGCCGCCGCCGGGCTGTCCTGCTACTGCCAGGGCGAAGACTCCGAAGGTGCCGGCCAGGATGAGCCCGGCTGAGCTGACCGTCGGGCCGGTGCGCTCCAGGGCCCGGGTTACTGCCTGCCGTAGCGGGATCCGGCTGGCTTCCTCCCGGATCCGGGTCATCACCAGGATGTTGTAGTCCTCGCCGAGCGCGAGCAAGAACACGAACATCAGGAACGGGATGCCGGTGAAGAGCCCGCCGGCCCGGGCCGCATCCTGGAAGAGCAGGACGGACAGGCCCCACGCCGCCAGGTAGCTGATCACCACGGAGGCGATGAGGTAAAGCGGGGCGATGAGGCTGCGCGTAACGAACGCGAGCAGGAGCCCGATGATGATGATCGCGGCCGGGAAGACGCGCAGCAGGTCGGCGTCGGAGACCTGGCCCACGTCGTAGGCGGCTGGCACGTCGCCGGCGACGCCGTACGCGGTGGCGCCGGTTCCGCGGGCCGCGGCGGCGACGGCGGCCCGGATGGCCGGGACCTGGCGGAGGGCGGCGTTTGAGCCCGGGTCACCGGCGACCAGCCTGGCCTCGAACAGGACCGTCCGCCCGTCGGGGCTGATGAACTGGCTTTCCGCGCTGTAAGCCGCCCAGGTGACGGGCGGGACGTTATTCCCTCGCGGCGGCACCGGTGGTACCGCGGCAGGGCTGCCGAGCGCGGCATGCAGCGTTGTCAGCTGGCCGGGAGTGAGGGCGTCGAACGGGCCGGCCAGGCGGTTGAACTGGGGCAGCGCGGCAAGCCGTCGCTGCGCCGCGGCGAGTGGCGCCGGGTCGTCCCAGGCCGGCGCGCGGAGCCGCAGCACCACCGTGGTCGGATTGCTGGCGACGGCGGGGAAATGGGCGGCGAGCAGCGCGTTTCCCGCTGCGGAATCCGAGCCGCTGGGGGCGGCCGGGGCGGCGGGCAAGCCGGCCGGCCGGTAGCCGAGCACGGCCGTGGCCAGCGCGCCGAAGGCGACCAGCCCGAAGGCCAGCGTGGCGGCGGGATGGGCGACGGCGCGGCCCGCGGTGCGTCCCCACCAGCCGGTGCGCCCGGTGCCGCGAGCCGTGCGGGACGGCCAGAACGCGGCCCGGCCGGCGATGGCCAGCAGCGCCGGCAGGAGGGTGAGGGCGGCCAGCAGCATGAGCGCGAGCGCGATGGCCAACGGGGCGCCGAGGCTGGAGTACAGCCCGAAGGTGCCCAGCAGCATGGTGAGAAGCGCGGCGATGACGGTGGCGGCGGAGAACGTGATCGATTCTCCGACCCGGGCCAGGGCGCGGCTGACGGCGTCGTGGGGGGCGCGGCCCGCCCGCAGTTCCTCCCGGACCCGGAAGACCAGGAACAGGCCGTAGTCGGTGCCGGCGCCAAGGGTCAAGATGAGCATCAGGAACTCGGTCAGCGAGGACACCCGCAGGCCGGCCTTGCTCGCCTCGCCGATCACCGGCCCGGCGAGCTGGGTGACCAGCACCGCGGGGGCGAGGGTCAGCAGCGGTGCCAGCAGCGCGCGGAACACCGCGAGCAGCAAGGCCACGATGAACAAGATGGACAGGTCCTTGCCCAGGTTGACCGCTTTCTGGCTGCTCTGGCTGGCGTCGGCCTGGGCAGCCACCGGGCCGGCCAGGCGGGCGCTCAGGCCGTGGGGCAGGGCGCTGGCCGCGATGGCATCGCGCAGGCCCGTGACCAGGTGCTCAGCGGAGCCCGGGGTGGCGAGGTTGAGGCCGGCCAGGACCTCTAGCTGCACCGCCTGACGGTCGGCGCTGTCGCCGAGGTCCTTGACCTGCTGCACGTCGGTGACCTTCGCCAGGCGGGCGGCCAGCCGCCCGATGGCGGTGTTGTCGGCGCCGGCAAGCGTGCCGCCGCCACGGGCGATGACGACCAGGACCGGTGTCTGGTTCGGGTCCTGGAACGGGGCGGCCAGCCGGGCGGCGGACAGGCTCGGGCTGCTGGCCGGCAGCTGGTCGGTGTTGTTCTGCTTGGCGACGCTGGCCAGCGATGGAAGAAGCAGGCTGGCCAGGATGGTCGCGGCTACCCAGATGGCGACGACGGCCCAGCGGAACCGGACCGCGAACCGCCCGGTGGCGGCAAAGAACACGTGCATCATGGCGAAAGCTCCTCGGTGCTGTCATTGATCACGAGCACCAGGATTGGCGGCTGGCGGCTTTGCGGCTATTGGCCGGCGGGCGATCGCGCAGCAACTAAAGTCGGTAACCGGATCGACTCCGGACGGCTGTTGCGCCGCGTCCCTTGCCGCCTAGGCTGCCGGTATGTCCGCAGTGCGTGCTGTCCTTGGCCAGGCCTTCCGCCGGGAGGACGATGAGGCACCGGTCGTGGCGCGGTCGCGGCGCGACTGGATCGTCGACAGCGTCCTTTTCCTCTTGGCGGCCGTGCTCGCCCTCGCCACCGCCATGAGCGGCGCCCGGCACGGGTTGCACGGCCCGCTGCTCGTCATCGACGCGATCGGCGCGGCGATGGCCTGCCTTGCCCTGTGGTGGCGGCGGCGCTGGCCGCTGGGAGTCGGGCTCGCCGTGGTACCGGCCCTGATGATCTCGCCCGCGGCCGGGCTGGCCGGAGCCGTTACGCTCTACAGTGTCGCCGCCTATCGCCACTGGCAGCTGGCGTGCCTGGTCGCCGGGGTACAGGTCGCGCTGCTGCCGGTGGCGCATGCGATCCAGCCCAAGGGCGCCTCGCTGGCGGTGTTTTACCTCACCGGCACGTTCGGCTCGGCGGTAGTCGTCGCCTGGGGCATGTTCCGCCGCAGCCGCCGCCAGGCGCAGCGCGAAAGCGATCGCCGCGCCGAGGCAGAGGAGCAGCTGCGCACCGAGCAGGTCCGCTACGCCGAGCGCACCCGGATCGCGCGGGAGATGCACGACGTGCTCGCGCACCGGATCTCGCTGCTCAGCCTGCACGCCGGCGCGCTCGAGTTCCGGCCGGACGCGCCGCCAGAAGAGGTCGCGCGCGCCGCTGGCGTGATCCGCGCCAGCGCGCACCAGGCACTGGAAGACCTCCGCGCCGTGATCGGCGTGCTGCGGGACGGGACCGACGGCCCGGGACCGGAGCCACCCCAGCCGACGCTCGCGGCGCTGCCGGGCCTGCTCGAGGAATCACGCGCCGCGGGCATGCACATCCGGGCCGAGGTCGGCCTGCCGGACCTGGCCGCCGCTCCGGACGCGATCGGGCGGCACGCGCTGCGGGTCGTCCAGGAGGCGCTGACCAACGCACGCAAGCACGCGACCGCGGCCCCGGTCGAGCTGCGCCTCGACGGTGCCCCAGGCCACGGTCTTACCATCGAGGTGCGCAACCCGGTGCCCGCGCTCGCCACCGCGGAACCGAAGATCCCCGGCACCGGCGCGGGCCTGCTCGGCCTCGCCGAGCGGGCGACGCTCTCCGGCGGGCGCCTCGAGCACGGGCTCGACGAGCACGGCCAGTTCCGGCTGCACGCGTGGCTGCCGTGGCCGCAGGAGGCACAGTGACCGCGCAGATCCGGGTGCTGATCGTCGATGACGACGCACTGGTCCGCGCCGGCCTCACCATGCTCCTCGCGGGCGTCAGCGACATCGAGATCGTCGGCGAGGCCGCTGAAGGCAGCGAGGTCGAGCACGCTGTAGCCGAACGCCAGCCCGACGTCGTGCTGATGGACATCCGCATGCCGGGGATGGACGGCCTGGCGGCCACCGAGATCCTGCGCGGCCGCGAACGCCCGCCTGAGGTCATCATCCTCACCACCTTCGACGCCGACGACCATGTCCTGCGCGCCCTGCGGGCCGGCGCCAGCGGCTTCCTCCTCAAGGACACGCCGCCGGCCGGCATCGTCAGTGCCATCCGGGCCGTCGCGGCCGGCGAGCCGATCCTGTCCCCCACGATCACCCGCCGGCTGATCGGGCACGTGACGGGAAACGACGGCGGCGAGCGCCGCCGCCACGCCCGCGAGCAACTCGGCCGCCTCACCGAACGCGAGCGCGAGGTCGCCGTCGCGATCGGAGACGGCAAGCCCAACGCCGAAATAAGCCGCGAGCTGTACATGAGCATCGCCACGGTAAAGGCGCACGTCTCACGCCTCCTCGAGAAACTCGAATTCAACAACCGCGTCCAGATCGCCTTGCTCGCACACGACGCCGACTAGGCCCAGTTACGTAGCTGCCTGAGAGGCCAGCGCTGAGCCCGGGGTTGCGCTGCTGCCCGGGTTACGGCTTGCGCGCCACGCCGCAGTACGCGCTCACCTCGGCCGGCGTCGGGAGCGGCCCGG
>Ga0265338_10006345_pt1 | contig 15107 bp, 14 predicted proteins | sample 42126metaG_FD_193579 | JGI IMG/M metagenome (GOLD analysis project Ga0265338, IMG submission 193579) | Rhizosphere microbial communities from Carex aquatilis grown in University of Washington, Seatle, WA, United States - 4-21-26 metaG | ecosystem: Host-associated > Plants > Roots > Rhizosphere... | reverse complement strand
CACCATGGTGATCGCGGTGCCGACAGGGGTGAAGATATTCTCCTGGATCGCCACCATGTGGGGAGGCTCGATCAGCTTCCGCACGCCGATGCTGTGGGCGATCGGCTTCATCTTCCTGTTCACGGTCGGCGGCGTCACCGGCGTCGTGCTGGCCAATGCGGGCGTCGATGTGGTGCTGCAGGACACCTATTACGTGGTGGCGCACTTCCACTACGTGCTGTCGCTGGGTGCGGTCTTCGCCATCTTCGCGGGCTGGTACTACTGGTTCCCCAAGATCACCGGCTACATGTACAATGAGACGCTCGGGAAGCTGCATTTCTGGACCATGTTCGTGGGCGTCAACCTGACATTCTTCCCGATGCACTTCGTGGGTCTGGCCGGGATGCCACGGCGCGTTGCGGATTATCCTGACGCCTTTGCGGGCTGGAACTACGTTTCCTCGGTCGGCTCCTTTATTTCGGCCGTTGGCGTGGTGATCTTCCTGCTCTGCATGGCGGAAGCCATGATGCGCAAGCGGGTCGCGGGCGACAATCCGTGGGGCGCGGGCGCGACCACGCTGGAATGGACCCTCTCGTCGCCGCCGCCGTTCCACACCTTCAACGACCTGCCGCACATCGCGGACTCCGGTCATCATTGAGGAATGACTGAACAGTGACCGCGGTTGTTGAAACACAGGAATCGCTTGCCGTCGCGGAGATGAGCTTCGCGACGGTGGGCGATTATTTCGCGCTGTTGAAGCCCCGCGTGATGTCGCTTGTGCTGTTCACCGGCGTGGTTGGACTGGTTCTGGCGCCGGGGCATATCGACATCGCGACCGCGCTGACGGCGCTGCTGTGCATCGCGGTCGGGGCGGGCGCGTCCGGCGCTCTGAACATGGCCTATGATGCGGATATCGACGCGTTGATGTCCCGCACCAAAGGCCGCCCTGTTCCGCAGGGCCATGTGACGGCCGGCGAGGCGACGGCGTTTGGGGCCACGCTTTCGGCTGCGGCCATCACGGTGATGGGTCTGTTCGTCAATCTGGTGGCCGCCGCGCTGCTCGCGTTCACCATCGGATTTTACGTTTTCGTCTACACCATGTGGCTGAAGCGCAAGACGCCCCAGAACATCGTCATCGGCGGGCTTGCGGGCGCGCTTCCTCCGGCCATCGGCTGGGCGGCCGTCACCGGTTCGCTCGCCGTGACACCGCTGGTGCTGGTCGCGATCATCTTCCTGTGGACGCCGCCGCATTTCTGGGCGCTGTCGCTTTATCGCGCGGAGGATTACGCGCGGGCACGTGTGCCGATGCTTCCCGTGGTCAAGGGCAAGCCCGAAACCCGCCGTCAGATCGTGATCTATACGCTGCTGGTGGTGGCGACCGGCTTTGCGCCGGTTCTGCTGGGCTTTGCCGGACCGTTATATCTCGCGGCAAACGCCCTCGTTGGCCTCTTGTTCGTCGCGCAGAGCATCCGCGTGGCGGCTGAGCGCGATACGGTGCGCGAGCCCGAAGCCCGGCGCCTGTTCGGCATATCCATTCTGTACCTGTTCGCGCTTTTCGCAGCCCTTCTGGTGGAGCAGGCGGCGGGATTGGCGCAAGTCCCGCTTCTGGTCTTGGGATGAACGGCGATGACGAAACAAGAGCCCGTTTCGAACGCGCCCGCCGAATGCGTAATTACGCTATCGCGGGTCTGCTCCTGTTTCTTGTCGTGCTGTTCTTCGTCATGACCATCGTGCGGCTGGGCGGACATGTGGCGGATTAGAGCAAGGGCATGAAGGTCACGCGCAACTCTTGGGTTTTCGCCTCCTGTGCCGCGGTCGTCATCGGCATGGTTGGGGCGTCCTATGCTGCGGTGCCCCTCTATTACCTGTTCTGCCGCACGACCGGTTACGGCGGCACGCCTCAGCGTGCGAGTTCCGCCCCGGACACCGTCAGCGACCGCGTGATGTCCGTGCGTTTCGACACCAATGTCGACCCGGCGCTCCCCTGGACCTTCCAGCCGGAACAGCGCTCCGTCACAGTGAAGGTCGGAGAGAATAAACTCGTTTATTTCCGCGCCGTGAACCGGTCCGATCACGCCATCCTCGGCCACGCAACATTCAACGTCGCGCCCGACGACAGCGCCCGCTATTTCGATAAGATCCAATGCTTCTGCTTCACCGAGCAGCGGCTGGAGGCCGGCGAATCCGTCGAAATGCCGGTTTCCTTCTTCGTCTCGCCTGCAATTCTCAAGGATCGCGACGAAGATTCGGTTTCTGAAATCACGCTGTCCTATACCTTCTATCCCGCAACCGATCAGAAGGCGGATGCCAAGACCGCGTCCGTTCCGAAGAAGGGTTCGGGGGGCTGACCCTTCGAAAGGCGAACACCATGGCTCACGGCGAAGTCCATCACGATTATCACCTGGTCGATCCGAGCCCCTGGCCGATCGTCGGCGCGGCGGCCGCCTTCCTGATGCTGATCGGCGCCGTGTTCTGGATGAACGCGAGCGCGAATTTCTTCGGCATCCCGATCAACGGACAGCCCTGGGTGTTCATCATCGGCTTCCTGCTGGTGCTTTACACGATGGCCGGCTGGTGGCGCGACGTGGTCAAGGAATCCGTCGTGCGCGGCGATCACACACCGGTCGTTAAGATCGGCCTGCGCTACGGCATGATCCTGTTCATCGCCTCCGAAGTGATGTTCTTTTTCGCCTGGTTCTGGGCCTTCTTCAATTCGTCGCTGTTCCCGATCGACGTCTCCATCGGCAAGTGGCCGCCGGAAGGCATCGTGCCATTCGATCCCTGGCACTTCCCGCTGCTGAACACGCTGATCCTCCTGACCTCGGGCGCGACCGTCACCTGGGCCCACCACGCCATCCTGCACAACGACCGCAAGGGCGCCATCCAGGGCTTGATCGTCACCATAGCGCTGGGCGCGAGCTTCACGGTGGTGCAGGCCTATGAATACAGCCACGCCACATTCACCTTCGGCTTGAATCACGCTCAGATGATGCCCTTCATGGACGAAGCGCATAAATCGCTGGTGGCATCGGCGACCGGCGGCATGGGCAATTTGAACGCCATCTATGGCTCGACCTTCTTCATGGCGACGGGCTTCCATGGCCTGCACGTGATCATCGGCACGATCTTCCTGACGGTATGCCTGTTCCGCGCCATCGCGGGCCATTTCATCCCGAGCCGCCATTTTGGTTTCGAAGCGGCCGCCTGGTACTGGCACTTCGTCGACGTGGTGTGGCTGTTCCTGTTCGCCTGCATCTATGTCTGGGGCTCGTGGGGCGTCATGACCGAATGACCGGCGGCCCCGGCACTCCCAAATCCGGGGCTGAACCTTCGGTCGCTTATGCCTCGCTGCTCGGGCGCTGTCCCCGTTGCGGGAAGGGCAAGCTCTTCCGGGGTTTTCTCGGAAAGGCGGCTGGCTGCACCGTGTGCGGACTGGATTATTCGCGCTTCGAAGCGGGCGACGGACCCGCGGTGTTCGTGATCCTGATTGTGGGGGCGATCGTCGCTGGCGGTGCGCTGATCACCGAGGTCCGCTACAGCCCGCCCTATTGGGTGCATGCGCTGATCTGGGGACCGGCGGTCATCATCCTGTCGCTCGGTTTCCTGCGCCCCCTGAAAGCGGGATTGATGGTGCTGCAATACAAGCACCGCGCCGAAGAAGGCAGGTCCGTGCACTAACGCGGCACTTTGGGCGCGGAAACCCCAGGCTCGTCGAGCAGATAGTTTGATGATGGCCGTGGGCGCGGCATTTGTTGCGGCTTGGGCGCCTGCACCAGCGTCACGGTCATCTTCTTGTCGGTATCGGTGTAGACGTAAACCGCAAGCGGTGCGCGCTCGCCGACCATGCTGGCATAACGGCGGATCGAGGCGTCATAGGTGAACGGAAAACCGTGGCGCTGGAAGAACCCCTCGATGGCCTCAGCGCTGTCGCCCGTCATCAGTTCCGCGTTCAGCATGGCCTCGACCTGCTCCTTGCTCGGCCCGCTGCCGGACCCGCCTGCGCAAGCCGAGAGGGCCAGGCAGATCGCGGGGAGAATTAGGCGAGAAAGGCTGAATCGCATGATGGCTCGACGCGGGGATACGCCTGAATTCTACCGTCAGGGGAAAAATCGCGCTACCACGGCTCCATGATCCGCTTTCGCCCGCTTATCGGTCCAACGCTCTGGCTTCTGCCCGGCCTCGCTTTGCTGGTTGGACTTGGCGTGTGGCAAATCCAGCGCCTGGGCGAGAAGGAGGCCCTGATCGCGAGCGTCGAAGCCGGCATGAAAGCGCCGCCGGTGCCGTTGTCGCAAGCCTTGCCGCAAGGTGCCGCGGCCGAATATCACCATGTGCGCCTGACGGGCCACTTCGAGCACGACAAGGAGCTTTATCTCTTCTCGCGCGGGCCGATGGGGGCGGTGGGTGTCGATGTGATCGCGCCCTTCGTTCAAGACGGTGCCCAAACCGTGCTGGTCGACCGCGGATTTGTCCCCGAATCGCTGCGCGATCCCAAGACGCGCAAGGCAGGTCAGGTGGTGGGGGACGTAACCCTCACAGGTGTTCTGCGGCTGACTCAGAAGCCCGGCCTGTTCACGCCGGCGCCCAACCATCAAACCCGTCTCTGGTTCGTCAAGGACGTGCCCGACATGGCGACGGCTCTGGGCGTGACCGCGCCGCCGGTCCTGATCGAAGCCGATGCCACCCCCAATCCGGGCGGCTGGCCGCTCGGAGGCCAGACCCAGGTCGATTTCCCCAATGACCACCTGCAATACGCAGTGACATGGTTCGGGCTCGCCCTGGCGCTCCTTGCGGTTTATCTGCTTTATCACCGCTCGCGCGACCGGCTGAGTTTTGGGTAATTCATGCACTATGTAAGCACCAGGGGAGGGGTGGGGGCGGCTTTTGCCGATGTGCTGCTGGGCGGCCCGGCGCCCGACGGCGGGCTTTATCTGCCGCAGCATTGGCCGCAGTTTAGCGTCGGCACCATCCGCGAGCTGGCGGATGCGCCCTATGCCGAAGCGGCGTTCCGCATCATGCGGCCCTTTGTCGGGGACGCATTCACCCACGACGAATTCCGTGCCGACGTGGATGCCGCCTATGCCGGCTTCGCGCATAAAGCGGTGGTGCCGCTGGTTCAGCTCGAACCCGGCCTATTTATGCTCGAGCTGTTCCACGGGCCCACGCTCGCCTTCAAGGACGTGGCGATGCAGCTCTTGGGGCGCCTCTTCGCGCGTGCGCTCAAGAAGCAGAGCCGCCGCGCCACCGTGATCGTTGCAACGTCGGGCGACACGGGATCGGCCGCCATTGCCGCCTTGGCCGGCCAGCCCAATCTCGACGTCGTGGTGCTCCATCCCCATGGCCGCACCTCGGACGTGCAGCGCCGCCAGATGACCAGCGTGCTCGACGGCAATGTCCACAACATCGCGCTCGAAGGCACGTTCGACGATACGCAGACCATCGTGAAGGCGATGTTTGCGGATTCCGCATTTGCCGCGCGCACCAATTTGACCGCCGTGAATTCCATCAATTTCGCGCGCATCATGGCGCAGTGTGTCTATTACTTCACGGCCGCGGCTTCACTTGGCGCAGGCTTCGGACGCACCGTGAATTTCGTCGTGCCGACAGGGAATTTCGGTGACATTTTCGCAGGCGAGGCAGCCGCGCGCATGGGCCTCCCCATAGGCCGGCTGGTGATCGCCACCAATGCCAACGACATTCTCGCGCGCACCCTTGCCACGGGGCGCTACGAAACCGGCCGCGCGGAGCCGACGCTCAGCCCTTCCATGGACATTCAGGTAGCAAGCAATTTCGAGCGCGCGCTGTTCGAGGCATCGGGCCGCGATGCGGGCTTCGTGTTCGACGCGATGGCCGGCTTTGCCAAGACGAACGCGCTCGTCATCCCGCCGCTTGTCCTGGAGCCGTTGCAGAAGCGCTATCTGGCTGGCCGCGCCGATGACGGCGAAACCCTCGCCACGATCGCGCGCGTGTTCAAGCAAACCGGCCATGTCGTCGATCCGCACACCGCGGTGGGATTGGCCGTTCTGGAAAAGCTGAAAGCCCGGCTTGACGGCCCGGTGGTGGCACTGGCAACCGCGCACCCGGCGAAATTTTCCTCTGCCGTCACCCAGGCCATTGGAAAACCGGTAGAATTGCCTCCACATCTGAGCGACCTTCTCAGCCGCAAAGAGCGCTACACTGTGCTTCCAAACAGCCTCGCTTCCGTCAAGGAATTCGTTCTCAGCCACATTCCAAGCTCATGACCGTCGAGATCACACGGCTTCCTTCCGGCCTAATCGTAGCGACCGATCCCATGCCGCATCTGATGAGCGCGGCGCTCGGGGTGTGGGTGAATTGCGGCGCGCGGCACGAGGTGCCGGCCGAAGCCGGGCTCTCGCACATGCTCGAGCATATGGCGTTCAAGGGAACTGCCACGCGCTCCGCCAAGGATATCGCGACCGAGATCGAGGCCGTGGGCGGCGACATGAACGCCTACACCAGCCGCGAACAGACTGCGTTTCACGCCCGCGTGCTGAAGGATGACGTGCCGCTTGCGCTCGATATGATTGCGGACATTCTCATCAACTCCACCTTCGAGGAAGGCGAACTCGAGCGCGAACGTGAGGTTATCATCCAGGAAATCGGCCAGACCCGCGATACGCCGGACGATCTGATTTTCGATTATCTGCAGGAAGCTTCTTATCCCGATCAGCCGATGGGCTGGCCGATTTTCGGCAGCGAGAAGACCGTTTCGGGATTTTCGCGAGGCGATCTTGTCGGCTTCATGGCGAAGCATTACCGGGCGGGCGCCATGATGCTGATCGCCTCGGGCGCGGTGGAGCATCGGGCGATGGTCGAGGCCGCGGCGAACCTGTTCGCGCCACTCGCGCAAGGCGACGAACGCGAAACCGAACCGGCGCGCTTTGCCGGCACCGACATTCGGGGGCACGACGATCTGGAACAGGCCCATCTCGCTTTTGCGTTTCCCGGCGTTGCATCGGCCGATGCCGATGCCATCACCGCCCAAGTGTTTGCGACCGCGCTCGGCGGCGGCATGTCCTCGCGTCTGTTCCAGGAGGCGCGCGAGAAACGCGGCCTGTGTTATTCGATTTACGCTTTCGCCCATTCTCACCGCGACACCGGAACAATCGGCGTCTATTCCGGCACGGGCGAAGACAAGGCCGGCGAAGTGGCCCCCATCGTGGTTGGCGAAATCGAAGCCATGGCCGCGCATGCGACCGACGAGGAAGCCGCCCGCGCCCGCGCCCAACTCAAGGCTTCACTACTGATGGGCATGGAGAGCCCCCATCAGCGCTGCGAACTGATGGCGGGCCATCTCTATGCCTATGGCCGCGTTCTCGGCGTGGAGGAATTGATCGCGCGCGTAGATGCGGTCGACGCCGAGGCGCTCAGGCGTTTTGCCGCGCGCATTCTCGCAACCGGCAATCCCGCAATGGCCGCCGTCGGTCCCGTGAAGCGGCTCGAATCCCACGAATCCTTCGCCCGCCGGTTCGGCCGTGGGGCGGCGCTTTCGGGTGCGCATTAGGCCATGTTTATGCGCGGCATGATCTTTCCCGGCGGCCGCGAACCGGTTCTCGACGGGGGAAGCGTTACCTTGCGTTACCCCGAAATGTCGGATTATGCGGGCTGGGCCGAGGTGCGCGGCGAAAGCCGCGAATTCCTGGCGCCATGGGAGCCGGTCTGGGCGCCCGATGAGATGACGCGGGTCGCGTTCCGCCGCCGTCTGCGGCGCTATCAGCGCGAGATCAGGAGCGATCTCGCCTACCCGTTCCTGGTGTTTCGCAAATCGGACAATGTGGTGATGGGCGGCTGCACGCTGACCAATGTGCGGCGCGGCGTGACTCAATCCGCCGCCATCGGTTATTGGATCGGCTCGCGCTATGCCCGCCAAGGCTACATGTATGCGGCCTTGCGCGCGATGCTTCCATTCGTGTTCGAAGTGCTCGGCCTGCACCGGCTGGAAGCGGCCTGCATCCCTGAGAACGAAGCCTCGCGCAAACTGTTGCTGAAGGTGGGTTTCAAGGAAGAGGGCCGCGCGCGGCGCTATCTGCAGATCAATGGCGAGTGGCGCGACCACATTCTCTTCGCTTTGCTCGAAGATGAGGCGCCTGTACGGTAGCGGCGGGCTTTCTTGGGCGTCACCCATTGCTTCTGCGCGCAGTCATCGTTGTCCTGCTTTTGGTTGCCCCGCTCGCGTGGGCCGACGAAGCCGCACCCGCGATCGCACTCGATTTCGCGGTGAGCCCGCCGGTGATCGATGTCGGCCCTTCCGCCGAACCGCGCGCGCGGAAGGATTCCACCGATCCCAACGGCGAATGGTTCACGCTCGCCATCCAGAACCGTTCAGGAGCACCGACCGCCCGCGTGCTGACGGCCGCGGATCCGGCAAGTTCGGCGCTCTCACCCATGCCGCTTGCCGGACGCCCGGCGCTGGTGGAAGCGGCAAGTGCTGATCCCTCTATTGTCATCACGCGCGAAGTGGCCTTCGGCAGGAATGCGTTCCGCGTTCAGGTCCCTTCGGGTCACTCCGGAAGCGTGGCGTTGCATCTGGAAAACGCGAGCGCGCGGCCGCCGCTGCTCGCCTGGACCGAGCCGGCCCTGATCGCCAACAACCGCGAGGCGGCGGTGCTCGCGGGCCTCGTGTCGGGCCTGCTCACGGCCGCCTTGGGGTTTGCAGCCGGGGCGGCTGCGATTTCGTCGCGCATGTTCCCGCGCTGGGCGGCCCTTTTCCTGGCGGCGATACTGGTCGCGGAGCTGACCGCTATCGGTGTGTTCGACGGCGCGAGTCTCGCCGTGAATGGGCCTTATGCGCTGTTCTCGCTGGGGCTGGCGCTGGCGATGGCTGCCGGAATCAGGCTGATCGATTATGTCGCGCCCTTCGAAGCATTTGTCCGCCGTGCCCCGCAATGGCGCGACGGCGCGGCGCTTGGAATCCTCGTTATCGGGATTGCCGCCGACTTCGGCGTGCCCGGGACCGGCCTTCTGCTGCGGCTCCTTGCGCTCGTCGGCGCGGCTGCGGCGGCGGGCTATCTCGCCCATTGCGGCCGTATCGGGATCGCCGCGGCGCGGCGGCTTGCGCCGGCGGCGACCGTGTTCGCGCTGGTGACGGCTGCAGCCGCTTTCAACGCGCTCGGCTTTTTCGGCGTCAATATTGTCGCGTCCATGGCGATCGGCGGTTTTTCCGCGGCGGGCGCCCTTTTGGTCGCGCTCAATACCACCGTTCCGGTCGAGCATTCGATCGCGCGCTTGCGCGAATTCGAGGCCGCGCACGGACATGACGACCATCAGGCCAGCCTCACCGACGAAGCCTTCGACCAGGTGCGCGAGCTCGCGGCGGTCGCCGCATCGCATCAGGGCGTGTTCGATTATGATTTCGCGCGCGGCGTTCTTTCGCTTTCCGAAGAAGGGGCGGCGCTGGTTGGTCTGCTGCCGGAGGCCGTCGAGCTTGCCCGCGAAGCCTGGCTTCGGCGTGTCCACCCTGAAGACCGTGCCGTCTATGAGGAAGCTCTCTCGTCCTATCGTCATCATCCGGGGACGGCGTTCCGGGTGGAGTTTCGCATCCAGCCGCCGGGCGGACGCACCCTGTGGTGCGAGCTGCGCGCAACGATGACGGGGCAGGGGCCGGAAGCCGAGCGCTGCCTTGGGCTGATCGCGGATGTGACCGCTCGCAAGATGCTCGATACGGCCGGCACCTCCGATGAGATGGACAAGCTGACCGGTCTCGGAAACCGGGCTGCCCTGCAGGTCCAGCTGTTGGAGTCCAGCGCCCAGCGGGGCCGTGCGCTGCTTGCGGTGTTCGACCTCGACCGCTTCAAGGCGGTGAACGACAGCCTGGGGCGCGACGGTGCCGACGTCGCGCTGGCTGCTTTCGTGGAGCGGCTGGAATCGACCTTCATTACCGAGCGCACCTCCGGGCGGCTCGCGCTCTTCCGCGTCGGCGGCGATATGTTTGCCGGGCTTGGATTCGATCTCGGCGACCCGGAAGCATTCGGCCGCAAACTGCTGACGGTGACCGACGCGCCCTTCGAAATCGCCGACCGCGAGGTCTATCTGTCCGCGAGCGCCGGAGTGGCGCCGGGCTCGGAGGCCGAGGATGGGCAGGACCTGCTGTCACGGGCCGAGTTCGCCATGGTCGAGGCGAAACGCCAGGGCGGCGGACGCGTGGTGCTGTATTCGAACCGTTCGCGCGTTGGCACGTCGCGCGATTCGGTGGCGCTGGATACGGGGCTCCGGCACGCGCTCGAGCGCGGCGAGATCGAAGTCCATTACCAGCCGATCGTGCGGCTGGCGGATCATGAAATCGCAGGCTTCGAGGCACTGCTGCGCTGGCGGCACCCCGCGCGCGGGCTGGTCGAGCCGGATGCCTTTGTGCCGCACGCGGAGGAGAGCGGGCTGATCCTGCCTCTCGGCCGTTTCGTGCTGGAAAATGCGGTCCGCGATTTGACGCAGTGGCAGCGCTTGCAGAAATCGCGGTCGCCGCTGTTCGTCAGCGTCAATGTCACCTGGCGGCAGATCGCCGACAAATCCTTCGCGGGAGAAGTCGCAGCGTTGCTCGCGGGCGCCAGCATCCCCCGGCGTTCGCTCAAATTCGAAATCACCGAAAGCGCCGTCATGCATGGCGCGGGTGTCGCGGAAACGGCGCTGCAGCGTCTGCGCGGCCTTGGAGTCGGCTTGGCGGTGGACGATTTCGGAACGGGGCATTCCTCGCTGAGCCATCTGCGCCGCTTTCCCTTCGAAGGGATCAAGATCGACAAGAGTTTCATCGCCGACGCGCATGAGAGATCGGGCGCGGCGATATTGCGTTCCATCGTCTCGCTGGCGCACGAGCTGAAGCTCGCCGTGGTGGCCGAAGGGCTCGAGACCGAGGTGGAAGCAGCGCTCTTGAGGGAAATGGGCTGCGAATACGGTCAAGGCTTCCTGTTCGGCCAGGCCGTTCCGGCGGCAACGGTGGCGGAATTCGTCACCGGGCGAATGGCGAACAGCGGATAGCGAATGCCTGTTCGCTGCTCTCTCTCTCTCACATTCGCTCGGGTACTTCGATCCCGAGCAGATACAAACACCGCTCGATCTGGGCCAGTGTAGCGCCGCAAAGGCCGAGCCTCGCGGCGCGCAAGCTCTCGTCCGTTTCGGACAGGATGTGGTGCTCGGTGTAGAAGCGGCTGAAATTCTGCGCCAGCGTGAACACGAAATCGCAGATCAGATTGGGCGCGCGCTTGTATTCTGCCGCGAGCAGCGCCTCCGGCATGGAGAGAAGCTGCAGCGCAAGCCTGCGTTCCTCGTCGGACGCGATGACCGGGGCTCCGCGCGCATGACCTTCGTCGCGCGCTCTGCGCAGGATCGATTTGATGCGCACCGCCGCATATTGCAGATAAGGCCCGGTCTTGCCCTCGAAGCGCGTGAAACGTTCAAGGTCGAACACGTAGCTCGATACCCGGTTGTTCGAGAGGTCGGCGAACTTGATCGCCGAGAGACCGACCGCCTTGGCGACGCGGGCGCGTTCTTCTTCGGCGTAATCGGCGGCGAGGCCCTGTTCGGCGAGCCGCTTCATCGCCTCGTCCGTCGCCATCGCGATCAGGTCGTAGAGCTTCATCACGCCGCCGGCGCGCGTCTTGAACGGCTTGCCGTCTTTCCCGTTCACCGTGCCGTAGCCGATATGTTCGAGGCCGGCGCGGCCGGCGAGCCCGCCTTTGCGCGCGCCACGGAACACCTGCTCGAAATGCAGATGCTGGCGTTGATCGACGACGTACAGGATGAGATCGGGATCGCGCTCGCGTACCCGCTCAACGATGGTGGCGGCATCAGTGGTGGCGTAGTTCACTGCGCCATCGGACTTCATCAGAATCAGCGGCGGCATCTCGGCCGTGTCGGAGTTCTCCGCCACGTGAACGACGAGGGCGCCCTGATCCATCACCGCAAGGCCCGCATCCTTCAGTTTTTCCAGCATGTCGGGGATGAACGGATCGGCATCCGATTCGCCTTTCCATTCGTCGAACACCACGCCCAGACTGCCGAATTCGCGCATCATCCCTTCGGCGGAAACATTGTGGAAATGACGCCACAGCGCGCGATAGCCCGGACGGCCGGCCTGAAGCTCGGCCGTTGCCTCGCGCGCGGCTTCCAGCCGCTGGGGATCGGCTTTGCAGGCCGCGGCCGCTTCCGGATAAAGCCGCTCCAGATCGTCCATGCTGACGGGCGGCTCTTCCGGATACGGACTTCTGTCCATGGGATCGAAATAGGGAAGCTCGGGCATCCGGATGGCGAGCTCGGAAATGAGCTGGCCCATCGGCAGGCCCCAATCGCCCAGATGCACGTCGCTGACGGCATTCCAGCCATTGGCGCGGAACAGGCGCTGCAGACAATCCCCGATGATGCAGGAGCGCAAATGGCCTACATGCATGGGCTTGGCGATGTTGGGGCCGCCGAAATCCAGGATCACGCACTTTCCCGCGCCGCTGCCGGGAAGCGCCGAATCGGGGTCGGCCGCAAGCCGCTGCAGCCGGTCCTGCAGGATTTCGTCCTTGACGGTCAGATTGATGAAGCCCGGCCCCGCGATGGAGACGTCCGCGAACATCCCGCTATCGCGCAGCCGCGCCGCGATTCTTTCGGCAATCGCACGCGGGTTGGCCTTCGCAACCTTGGCGGCTGCGAGCGCCCCGTTGCACTGGAATTGCGCCAGATCCGGCCGGTCGGAGGCCTGCACCTGCCCGAATTCTGCGGGCAAGGCTTCGGCGGCGAACGCGGCACTCGCGGTCGCGCAGAGTTCGGCTGCAAGCGAGATCATCGGGCTGCGGCGCGCGCTGCCGGCACGGGTTTCGGAAGGCGATTATAGGCGAATTCGGCCGGGGTCAGCTGGAATCCGGTCAGGATTTCATAGTCGGCCGGGCGCTTGTCCATCGCCAGCGGCACCGGAAAATTGCTGACGGTCTGCGTATAGATGTTGGTGTTTTTTCCGCCCATGTCGGGCTGGCTGCGATAGAGCGCCTTGCTGATGATGTTGTTGTCAGCATCCACGATGGCGACAAAGAAATCGAGGCCCGGATCGGCGCCGGCGGCGGCCGGGCCGCGCTTCGCATTGACGGCGAAGTTCACATCCAGCGTCAGGCGGTTCGCGACGCGGTCGTAATTGCACGAGAGCACGGCCTGAGACATTTCGGCGAAAAACGCGACATCGGCGGGATTCAGCATGGAGAGCGGCGCGCCCGGCTTCAGCTTGGTCACCGTCACGGCGTCCGACAGCACGGCGGTCGAGGGGCAAGCGGGGCCCAGATCGACCGTGGTTTCAGCCGGGGGATCGGACAGCCCGAGCGTCTCGCAGCCGGCAAGCGGGAGCGACAAGGCAAGAATCGTCAAAATGGCAACGCGATGCATCGCAAAATCCACTGAAAAAGCCCTTTACGCTTGGGCGCGGCGGACTGTAACCAAGCAGGGCACGGAAGAAAAGCCGTGCGCAGCGATGAGACCATGAACGCGATTTCGCCCGATCCTTCCGGTGGCAAGCCGGCTTTGACGCTGCTTTTGGCCGCGCCGCGCGGCTTTTGCGCCGGCGTCGACCGGGCGATCCGTATCGTGGAGCTGGCGCTCGAAAAATACGGCAAGCCCATCTATGTGCGTCACGAGATCGTGCACAACCGCTTTGTCGTGGAGCGGCTTGAGAAAATGGGCGCGGTCTTCATCGAAGAGCTGGACGAGGCGCCGGAGGGCGCGCGCGTGATCTTCTCGGCCCATGGCGTGCCCAAATCCGTGCCTGCCGAGGCGAAGCGGCGCCAATTGTTCTATCTCGATGCCACCTGTCCGTTGGTTTCGAAAGTCCATGTCGAGGCCGAGCGCCACCATGCTGCCGGACGGACCATCGTGCTCATCGGGCATCAGGGACATCCCGAAGTCATCGGCACCATGGGCCAATTGCCCGCGGGCGCGGTGATTCTGGTCGAGACCGTGGCGGATGCTGAAAATCTGGTCCCGGCGACGGGGGCGAGCCTTGCCTACATCACCCAGACGACGCTCTCGGTCGACGACACGGCGGAGATCGTTGCCGCGCTGAGGCGGCGTTTCCCGACCATTGCCGGCCCGCATAAGGAAGACATTTGCTACGCGACGACCAACCGGCAGGATGCGATCAAGCGGGTGGCGCCGAGGTCTGACGCGGTGTTCGTGATCGGCTCGGCCAATTCCTCCAACTCGATGCGGCTTGTCGAGGTGGCGCGGCGGGCCGGCGCGAAATTCGCAGCACTGATCGAGAATGCAGGCGCCATCGATTGGGACACGCTTTCAGACGTGCGCACTGTCGCATTGTCGGCGGGCGCGTCGGCGCCGGAGGTGCTGGTCGATGAAGTGCTCGCCGCCTTCCGCGCGCGCTACGAGGTGACGCTCGAAGAAGCAGCAGTCACGCGCGAGGATGTCGAGTTCAAACTGCCGCGCGCGCTGGCGGGCGTGTAGCGATGGCTGTTTATACCGATGTCTCGTTTGAAGAGCTGGAGGTGTTTCTCGCGGCTTACGATCTGGGGCATGCGCATGTCTTCAAGGGCATCGCTGAGGGCGTCTCCAATTCGAATTATTATTTGCAGACGGAGCAGGGCGCCTTCATCCTCACGCTCTACGAGATGCGGGTGGAGGCCGCCGATCTTCCGTTCTATCTCGGCCTGATGGAGCATCTGGCGCGCGCCGGAATCCGTTGCCCGACGCCGGTGCGCGCGAAATCGGGTGCGGTGACCGGCGAGTTGAACGGACGGGCAGCCGCTATCCTTACCTTTCTGGACGGCGTCTCGTTGCGGCGGCCGACGGCGGAGCACTGCCAGCAGGCGGGTCTGGCTCTGGCGGAGTTGCATGAAGCGGGCGCGGATTTTTCGGGCACACGCGCGAACGCGCTGGGGCCGGAGGGCTGGCGCAGCCTGGCCCATGATTGCGCGGCCGGCGCGGACGCCGTAGCAGACGGTATGCGCGCCCTTGTGGCCGACGAATTGACCGCCCTTGGCGCGGCGTGGCCCGAGCACCTGCCGCAAGGCGTAATCCATGCGGATATGTTTCCGGACAACGTGCTGTTCGTGAACGATCGCGTGTCGGGCATCATAGATTTCTATTTCGCCTGCAACGATGCGCTTGCCTACGATCTCGCAGTAACCGTAAACGCGTGG
>Ga0265338_10006344_pt1 | contig 15109 bp, 17 predicted proteins | sample 42126metaG_FD_193579 | JGI IMG/M metagenome (GOLD analysis project Ga0265338, IMG submission 193579) | Rhizosphere microbial communities from Carex aquatilis grown in University of Washington, Seatle, WA, United States - 4-21-26 metaG | ecosystem: Host-associated > Plants > Roots > Rhizosphere... | reverse complement strand
TGACGCCCCCCCGCATCCTGTCGCCCGCCGCCCTCCCGGACATCGTGAAGGGACGGGTCTGGCTGGTGGGTCCCGGGGCCCTTAAATACGAAGCTGAGCTCCATAAGGCCTTAGGCACCCAGGCCCTGCTCGCCTTCACGCAGTCGCACCGGCCCCGGGCTTCCAGCCTGGCCCGGTTGGCCCAGAAGGCTTGGAACGAGGGGAAAAGGCCCCCCGCCTCGGACCTCAAGCCCCTCTATATACGGATACCCACTCCGGACGAAAAAATTTGGAAAGATGGGCGGAGCGGGGTTCCTGGAGTTTAAAACGCCGAATTTTTAGGTATTTGTTAAAAATTCGATTTTCCTCCATGAACTCCGCTTTCTCCTCCTTTCGATGGTTCGAGGACCTCATTACGAGGGGGCCTTGGGGCCCTGGGTAACGTCTAAAGGTGGTTCAAACGTTTGAGGTTTTGAGTGCCCGGGGTTATGATTCCCCCGTCCATTTAATCGACCAGGAGAAACCGATGACGACCGAAACGACCGAAACCTCCAAAGGCCAATTTTGGTTGGCCATCCTAGTAGGGATCCTCTTCGCCGCCGTCATCGGGGGCGCTTGCGGTTGGGGCCTCAAGTGGGCCTATGTCGCTTGGAAATGGCCCGCCCAGACCAAGACCCTCGGTTTTATTTTCGCCTTGGTGCTGGTGCCCTTCGCTTTCATCCGCTATTACGTCTACATCCTCAAGATGAAGGGCACCCTGGGACCGGTCTGCCCAAGCTGCGGCGAGATCAACAAGGGGAAGTTCTGCGGCCATTGCGGAGCGGGCGCCTAAAACTTAACCGCCCCGACAATCATTTCACCACGGAGGTCACGCCCCGCGCGCTATATGACTTTCAATGAACGCGGGACAGTCCCGCCCTCCATATCATGGAATAAGGGTGGGACGGGGATCACGGAGTTAAAGAAATATCCTATTAAGACAATCTTCAAGAATTGCCTTTCTCCCCTGAACCCCGCCTTCCCCGTGGTTCAAATGTTGGGGGCTTCTTCATGACGATCCGGCCCATGCTGGCCGAGGATCTCGACCAGGTGGCCGCCATCGAGGCGGCCGCCATGCCCACCCCCTGGTCCAAGGAACTCTTCGAGGCCGAACTGAAACGCGACCTCGCCCGTTATTTCGTCGCGGAGGATTCGGGCCGCGTCCTGGGCTTCCTCGGCTATTGGGAGGCGCCCGGCGAGGCGCACCTCATCACCCTGGCGGTGGATCCCGCCGCGCGGCGCCAGGGGGTGGGGAAGTCCCTGATGGGACACGCCTTCTCCTACGCCGCGAAAAAAGGGGCGGGCCTGGCGACCCTCGAGGTGAGGACGAGTAATGAAGGCGCCCAACGTTTGTATGAGGCCTTCGGTTTCCGCACCGTGGCCATCCGCAAGAAGTACTATGCCGACAACCAAGAGGACGCCCACGTCATGTTGATGGAGTTGTCGCCCGAGCCACAATAAATTGATAGCGGGCCCTCCAAAAAGTCGCTTGTGTCCCGGCCGCCGCTTCCCATAATGCCCCCACTATGTTCCAGCTCCTCGTCAACATGCTCCGGGACGTCGGCGAAGGCCTGACCATCGCCTTCTGGCACCAACCCGTCCGCTTTTTCGGGACAAAGCGCCGACAGCTGCGCGACGTTTTCTCGGGCCTCCACCCTTCCACCAACGTGGCCATCTACACGGGCGTCCTTTGGCTGATCCCGACCGTCATGGTGGACCAGTACAAGAGCCTCTACCTGAACCACCTGGGGGTCAGCGCGGGCGAACTGGGGGTCTACAACTCCATCACGCAGTTGATCCTGTTGTTCAGCGCCCTGGCGGGCGGGTACTTGGCCGACGCTTGGGGCCGCCGAAAGACCACCAACGTCTTTGATTCGCTCTCCTGGGCCCTGCCGGCCCTCCTGCTGGCGGTGGCACCCAACAAGTGGTTCGGCGTCGCCGCCGTTTTGCTCTACGGATTCAATATGGGCGCCAACGTCTCCTACAACTGCCTCCTGGTGGAGAAGAACTCCGCCCAGAAGAGGCCGGACGTTTATACGGTCCTCCAGCTCGTCAACATGTCCCCGTCCCTCGTTTTCCTGCCCTTCCTAGCGGGTTGGTGGGTGGACCACGCGGGATTGGAGACGGCCGTGCGGTGGATGTATGGCCTTTTTTTCACCCTGGTGGTTGTGGGCATCTGGAGCCGTTTCAAGTGGTTGGAGGACGACCGTCCCAGGGGCCAGACCCCGACCCGGGCCCTGAAGGACATCCTCCGGGGGGAACGCGGCGAGTACTTGTCCGCCCTAAGGGAATTCTTCTCCCGGCCGGCCTCGAAGGCCATGTTCTTCTCCCGCCTGATCGACGAATGGATGATGGCTTTCTGGCTCCTGTACGTGCCCCTCTATATGGTGCACCGCCTGGGGTTGCCCGCCGGCGACATCGCACGGGTGAACCAATTCGCGGTGTTCCTGGGGTTCGCGTCGCTCCTGCTGGTCATCCCGGCCATCCACAAGACCCGGGGTTACCGAATGATCGGCTATGAGCAGTTGGTGGCTGGGTTGGCCGTCTTGGTCCTGCCTTTGGGCGGCCGGTACCCGGTGTTTTGGGTCTGCTTCGCCTCCCAGGCCGTCAGCGCCCTGGCGGGGACCTTCTTCTGGACCTTCACGGCGGCGGCCTGGGCCAACATGCTCGAGGGCTCCCAACGGCCCCGCATGTTGGCCGGTTGTTACGCCCTCATGCGCGTTTTCCTGGTGCCCGCCGGCCTCTTGGCGGCCTACCTCTACGCCGAGATCGCCCCGGAGGTCCTGCTGGGGCTGGTGGCCTTCCTGCGGCTGGTGAACGCAGTCCTGCTCCGCCGGGTCTCGGCGGTGCTGTCGCCCATGATCGAGAAGGACGGGCGGATTGAATGGAAAGACGCTAAGATCGAAGGCGCCGTTGGCCGTTAGCCGTTGGCTCAGGCGAACGACTGCTTTGAATCCCATCGCGTGATTAAATCCCTCGGCCTCCAGTCGTGTTTTAGGGGCCAGCGGCAAACGGCCAGCCGCCAACGGCGCCGTTGAAAGGTTGTTGAATTGGGTTATCTCTACGCGTTCGGGGCCTTCCTGTGCATCGGTAGTTACCTCGTGCCCTCCCGACCCGCCAAGTCCAAGGGCCTCGCCTTCCTGCCGATCCTGGGGGCCGGTCTCCTGTTGGGGTTGATCCCCCTGGCCAAGTACCTTTGGGAACTCTCCCGTTCCCCCAAATGGTTCGAGGCCTCCCTCTTCGCGGGGATCCTTTGGTGCGGGGGACAGGCCATGGCCAACATGGCCCTGGAGGAAATGAGCCTGGCCAAGGCCGCCGCGGTCTTCAACGTGAACACCCTCCTCAACATCGCCGGGGGCATCCTGCTCTTCGGCGAGGCGAAGGATTCCACCCACCTTCCCCGGCTGGTGTGCGGGGGATTGCTCCTTTTCGCGGGGGCCGTGTGGGTGGCCTGGGCCCAAGCCTCGCCCCATCGGGAACGGAACCTGAAAAAGGGAATCGCCTGGAGCCTGGGCGCGGCGGTTTGTTGGGGCGTCTATTTTATGCCCCTGGTATCCCTGCAACGTTCCGCTCCCGACGCGTCGATGACGCCCTTGCACGAACTCACGGGTTTGATGTTGGGGGGTGGGTTGGCCGCGCTCCTGGTGGGGTTCCTCGGGGCCCTGAGGGTGGAATGGCGCAAGGACGCGGGCTACGGCCTCTCCACCGCGGCGCTTTGGATCTTCGGCACCTTCTGTTTCATGTCCTCCATCGGCTATTTGGGCCTAGCCCGAACGGTCCCCATGGTGAACGCCAACGTTTTAGTCTATGCCTGCTGGTCCCTTTTCGTGTTCAAGGAATTGCCCCTCTCCCAACTGCCCCGGGTGCTGGGCGGTTGCCTGGTCCTCGTGGCGGGGATCGCCCTCATCGCCTCGGCTTGAGCCTTTTGTCATTTGGGGGCCGGGCCCTCCTCATAACGGGATCAGCCCTGATGGCCTCGGTTTGAACCCGAGCCGGGGGTTTTCGGCGCTTGACAACCCCCCTTCCAACCCCTAATTTTAAACGTTATGAAAACCCACAATGACATGGCGCTCAAGGAATGGGCCATCGTGTGCCAGGCCCTTGAAGAAGGCAAACAGACCATCCTGCTCCGAAAGGGCGGCGTGGCCGAGGGGGGGGACGGGTTCAACCCCGAAAACCCCGAGTTTTTCCTTTTTCCCACCACCGAACACGAGTCCCCCGACAAGATCAAGGCCGATTGGCGTCCCCGGCTCCACAAGCTCGATAAGGAAGCCAAGGACCCCAAACGCGTCCATTTCCGCCTTTACGGCATCCTGGAGGGCACCGTCAAGGTGACCGACTGGGAGGCCGCCAAGCGGCTGATCCCCTTCACGATCCTCAGCGACCAGGCCGTCGAGGAGAAGTACAACTACGGCGACTGGAAGGGCCTGCACCTGATGGTGGTGCGCATCTACTCCCTGGCGGTCCCCATGGACCTGCCCCGCAAGCCGGCCTACGACGGCTGCAAGTCCTGGGTGCCCCTGGGCACTTCGCTCTACACCTCGGGCGCCTTCCCCGTGGTCCCGGAGGGGGCCTGGCCCTACACCCGCGACAAGATCATGAAGATCGCCCAACAGGCGTAAGACTTAAAACACTGGGAACCACAATGGACACAGTGGACCCAATGGAAAATCACCGCCCTGAGCGCCTTCAAGGTTTTAAACCTTGAGGCCATGGTGACCATTGGGCCCATTGTGGTGAATGGGTTGTCCTGGCTTTTGCTTGAGTCTTAATGACCTTGAGGGCGGAGGGAACCCCTCTTCAAGGAAGGGTTCCATGAAACTGCCATCGGTCGTCGCCGGTTCCTTTTATCCTTCCCAGCCGAAGGTCCTCACCAAACTCCTCGACGGTTACGCCAAGGAACTCCATCCCATGGAGTTGCCGGGCCAGGCCGTGGGGATGATCCTTCCCCACGCGGGATACGCCTACTCGGGCCCCGTGGCGGCCCTCGGGTACCTGTCCCTCACGGAACAATACGAATTCATCATTGTGGCGGGTCCCAGCCATTTCGTGCCGTTCCAGGGCGCCTCGATTTTCGCGGGGGAGTCGGTCCAGACCCCCCTGGGCGACCTGGCGGTCGACCAGGAGGCGGCCCAGGCCCTGATGGTTTCCCATGAAAGCCTCCGGGAGTTTCCGGCGGCCTGGGAACGGGAGCATTCGGTCGAGGTGCATTTCCCCCTGATCAAGAAGTTCCTGCCAAAGACCAAGGTCGTGCCCATCGTGACCGGCCATTGCGTGGGCCGTTATTCCGAGGCGCTGGCGGGGGCCCTGGCCAAGCTCGGCCGGACCCGGAAGTTCCTTTTCGTGGCCTCCTCGGACCTCAGCCATTACCCCGATTACGCAACGGCCTCCACCAAGGACCAGGAGTTCCTGAAGGCGGTATTGACCGGCGACCCGGACCAGGTGGACCAGGCCGACAACCGCATCCTGGGGGAACACCACCCCAACCTCCAATGCACCCATTGCGGCAGCGAGCCTGTCCAGGCGATCCTCCAATACGGCAAGGTGACCGGGGCCAAGAACATCCGCCTGATGAAATACCAGAACTCGGGCGACGTCACGAAGGACAAGAGCCGGGTCGTGGGTTACGCCGCCGTGGCGTTCTGCCGCTGATGAATGGCGGGTTCTAAGTTTTGAGTTTTCAGCCGAAAAAACTGAACACTTAAAACCTAGAATTTAAAACTTCCGGTGGAGTTTTGCGGTGAACCCTAAGGATGTCCTGAGCGAGAACGACCAGCGGACCCTCCTGTCCCTCGCCCGTTCCTCGGTGCAGGTGGGCCTGGAGACGAAACAACCCCCGCCCCCGATCGAGGTCCTGTCGCCCCTCCTGCGGGAAAAAAGGGGTGTTTTCGTGACCCTCCACCAGGAAGGGGCCTTGCGGGGCTGTATCGGCTTTCCGCATCCAGTCCTACCTTTGGCCGAGGCCTGCCAGGAAGCGGCCTACGCCGCGGCCTTCGAGGACCCCCGTTTCCCGAAGGTCGCGCCCGGGGAGCTGGAGTCCATCGAGTTCGAGGTGTCGGCCCTTACGCCCCCCGTCCCGATCAAGCCCGAGAACGTCAAGATCGGGGTGCACGGACTCATCATCCGCCAGAAGGGCCGCTCGGGACTCCTTTTGCCCCAGGTGGCCATGGAATACCGGTGGGATGTGGAGGAATTCCTGCGACAAACTTGCCGCAAGGCGGGGCTTCCCCCCGACGCTTGGCGCGGGGACGCCGAACTCACGGCTTTCGAGGCCCAAGTCTTCAATGAAGAGGACCTTCGCCGCAGGAACCGCTGAGCCTGCCCCACCAATGGGCCCTGTGCGACGGGCCCCCACGACCCTATAATCTACCTATCAATTAAGCCATCGCCCTTGGGCGAAAGTTCCTGGAGCCCCCTTCCATGATTGAAATGAAAGTCCGCGGTATCGCCGTGGACCCCACCCTCAAAACCCCCGCGGTCATCCTCACGGACGAGGACGAGAAGCGATACCTGCCCATCTGGATCGGCGTGGCGGAAGCCACGGCCATCTTCATCCAGTTGAACGACCAGGCCCTGCCCCGGCCCATGACCCACGACCTGCTCAAGAACGTCATCGAGGTGCTGGGGGTCAAGCTCCAGAAGGTCGTGATCAACGATATCGACCAGAGCACCTTCTTCGCCCGACTGTTCCTCGACCAGGGCGGCACGAAGGGAGTCGTGGAGGTTGATTCACGCCCCTCGGACGCCATCGCCCTGGCCCTGCGGGCGGGGGCGCCGATCCTGGTCGCCGAGAAGGTGGTCATTAAGGCCACCATCGCGGACAAGGACAAGTACAAACAGGAGATCAACGAGTTCAAGAAGTTCCTGGAGGACCTGTCGCCCTCGGACTTCCAGTCCGGTCCCGGCGGCGAGGGCTGGAAGATCCACGAAGACTGAGTCCCGGGATACCCTTGGCCCCCGACCCGAAACCCTCCCCGAGACTCGCCTCACTGGATGAGCGGCACCTGGTGCTCCTTTTCCACACCACCCACGAGACCATGCACGCCGAGTCGATCCTGAAGGGGGCCCGGTTCCGGTTCAAGCTCATCCCCCGGCCCCGGGATATCCGCGACGACTGCGGGTTGGGCTTGGTGATCGTCCGGGAGGACCGGGTCCAGGCCGAGTCCCTTTTCCCGCCCCAGGGGGTGCTCCCCAAGGCGGCTTTCACCATTGGAAAGGACGGGGTATGGACCCGCGAAGACTATCCGTCGGCGCCCAACTCTACCGGCTCTCCACCCTCGGCATCACCGTCGCCGTCTGCATCTTCCTGGGATTAGGCGCGGGGGTGCTCCTGCAGAAGTGGTTCGGTTGGGGCAATTGGGTGGTGTTGACGGGGATCGTGTTGGGGGTGCTCTCGGGCTTCGCTGAGATGCTCCGCGAACTCATGGGCCTCCAGGGCCCGAAGGGAAATCCGAAATGAAAAACCCCTCGCGCGCGGCGGCTCCCCCGGTGGCGCCCGCCCCGGCCCCGACCACCCTCCCTTTCCAACGGATCTTCCTGGTGACGGTTTCGGGCGGCGCCCTCGTGGCGGCTGTCTCCGCGCTCTTCGGGCAAAAGAACTTCGGCCTGGGCGCCCTGGTGGGAGCGTTGTTGGCGGGCGGGGGATTGTTCAGCCTGAAGGCGTCCCTCCGACGGGTCTTGTCCTCCACGCCCGTCCAAGGGAAGCGCCTTTTCTTCGCGGCCCAAGCGGCCCGATGGGTGCTTTGGGTGTTGGCGCTTTACCTGCTCCTGAAGGTTTCCACCGCCTGTTTGTTGGGTGCCGTGATCGCCTACTTTTGGTTCTTGGGCGTCCTTTCCGTTTATGGCCTTCAATCGGCGAAGGGTGCCGTTCCGCCCAACGTTTCGGCGCAACCGGAATAATCTTCGCCGGCGTTCCGGCCTGAAGGGCCCCCAAAATCCTTTTTAGGACAAATTTAAATTTATTGGGGTTTTTGACCGTCTTATTACAGGAAAATATGACGTGAGACAGTTGCCTCGGGCGGTGGTCCTGTTTAAACTGTGCGCCGCTTAGGGGAAGTTTTTTTAAATTCCCGTGTTTTTAGGGCCTTCCTTACCGAATCCGACGCCCTGTCCTCACCTACCATCCTGGGACCTTGGAAGAGAGCTATGCACGAAGCGGCACATGTCGTCTCCATGGAACAGGCGGAACGCCCCCTCCTCATCCCGTTCCACCACCTGGGGATGGAATACCTGATCAACCCCGCCACGATGGCCATGTTGGGATTGTTCCTGGTCATCCTCCTTTGGACCCTTTCCCGTTCCCGCCGACTGGTCCCTTCGGGCGCCCAGAACTTCTCCGAGTTGGTCATCGATTTCATCGAGGGCCTGGCCGAGCCCCTCATGGGTCGCCAAACGGCGTTCTTCATGCCTTTCCTGACCTTCCTCTTCCTCTACATTTTTTTCTGCAACCTGATCGGCCTGATCCCGGGGCTCCTGTCGCCGACGAGCCGCGTGGACGTCAACGTCAGCTTGGCCCTGTCGGTCTTCCTGATCACGCACGTCTGGGGCGTCAAGGTGCACGGCCTCGGCTACTTTAAGCACTTCCTGCCGCCGCCGATCCCCCTTCCGAAGCCCCTGGGCATGAAGATCCTCATGATGGCGATCTCGGCCTTCATGATGGTCCTGATGCCGGTCATCCACATCATCGGCGAGTTGGCCCGTCCCCTGTCGCTCACCATGCGGTTGTTCGGCAACATCATGGCCAAGGAGAAGCTCCTGGCGGTGTTGGTCCTCCTCATCGTGATCTTCTGGCCCATCTCGACCTTCACCAAGGCCCTGTCGGTGGTTCCCTTCGTCCTCCGCGCCCTGATCGTGGTGCTCGGCATCTTCGTGTCCTACGTCCAGGCCCTGGTGTTCACGCTCTTGGCCATGGTGTATATCGGCGGGGCGGTGCAGGAGCACGAGGGCCATGACGAGCATGGGGAAGAGGCGCCGGCGCACTGATAAAAAGCAGCCGTTAGCCGCTGGCCGTTAGCCGTTTGCTTCAGCATTACGACTAAGTCAAAAGTCAACGGCCATCGGCGCAGTTGTTGTGATCGTCGTGCCCCGCGAGGGGCGCCTGGTGGGCCGGCCCCCGCCGGTACCCCGGGCAACAATGGAACCAGGAGTCGCGCATGAAGAAGCTCTGGTCGTTCGTGATGATGTTGGCCGGTTCGTTCGGCGTCGCCGCCGTCGCCGCCGCCGCGGAAGCCGCCCCGGCCGCCGAGGCCGCCGGGAAGGGTTCCCATGAAGCCGCGATTTTCTTCTCGGCCACGGTGATCGCGGCCGCCTTCGCGATCGGTTTGGGCACCATCGGCACCGGCCTGGGACAGGGCAACGCGGTCAGCAAGGCCGTGGAGGGCATCGCCCGCCAGCCTGAGGCCGCCGGTCCGATCCAGACCAACATGATCATCGGTCTCGCCTTCATCGAGTCCATTTGCATCTACGCCTTGGTGGTGGCCCTGATCCTGTTGTTCGCCAACCCGTTCAAGGGCATCTTCGGCTGAGAGAGCCTGCCTTAAACCCAGAAGCAGGGGCGCCGCCCGCCGTGAACCGCGGGCGGCGGACCCCCCGAGGAACCCGACATGGAATTTGAAGCCTCCATTTTTTACCTCCAACTCATCACCTTTACCCTGGGCCTGATCCTGGCCTATTTCATCTACATGCCCTACCTCCGGGGTTGGATGGTGGAACGCCGCAACCGCATCGCCGGCCAGCTGGATCAGGCCGAGAAGACCATGAAGGCCGCCGAGGCCCTCAAGGCCGAAGTGGACCAGAAGTCCCGGGAAATGGACGAAAAGGCCCGCGCCGCGCTGGCCGACGCCCGCGCCGAGGCTGACCGGGCCCGCAACGAGATGGTGACCGCCGCCCGCGCCGAGGCCGACAAGATCCTGAAGGACGCACGCGCCTCCCTGGAACAGGAGAAGCAGGCCGCCCTCAAGTCCATCCAGTCCGAGGTGGGTGGGCTGGCCGTGGCCATCGCCGAGAAGATCCTCCGGTCCAGCGTGGACGCCAAGGCCCAGCAGAAGTTGATCGACGAAAGCCTGAAGGAACTGACGGCGAAGAGGAATTAAAACCCCTGACGAATCACAAATCAGGGGTTTTATCCCGAAGCCATACAGGCTGAGGGATCTAGCTCGAGGACAAAAGAGCTGAGGATCTGTCTAAACGAGGTGCCGACGTGGAAAGCCTGATCGCCGAAAAATACGCCCTGGCCCTCTTCGAGGCCGCCGGGGACGCGAAGGCCAAGGCCGTCTTGGGGCAAGAACTGTCGGGCCTCCATCGGGCCCTGGCGGCCCAAAGCGAACTGGGCAACGTCCTGGAACACCCCCGGCTCCCGGTCGCCGACAAGTTGGCGGCCCTGGGCGCCGTGCTGTCCCCCAAACCCTCCCCGATCCTGGAAAGGTTCCTGGGGTTGTTGATCGACAAGAAGCGCGCGAAGCACCTGTCCCAGGTCGTGGAGGAGTACCAAAAACTCCTCCTGGCCTCCGAGGGGAAGGCGCCGGTGCGGGTGTTGACCCCCACGGCTTTGACCGCGGCCCAGCGCGACGCCCTGGTGAAACGCGTGAAGGACCAGTTCGGGGTGACCGCCGAACTGCGCGAAGAGGTCCGGCCGGACCTCGTGGGCGGCATGATCCTGTACCTGGGCGAGAAGCGTCTCGACGCCACCGTCCTGGGCCAGTTGGAACGCCTGAAGCAAGAATTGATGTCGTAGATCGCCGGCAGCTGACCGCCCTTCGAGGCGCTTCGCGCTCCTCAGGGCGCTGGTTTTTCAAGACGCTGGTAGACGGCCGCAAACGCCTTTCGTTTAAAGCTGACTTTCAAGGAGTCGAGCCGTGGCCAACCTTCAAGCCGACGAGATCACGAAAATCCTGAAATCCCGGATCGCGGGCTTCAAGCCCGAAGCCGACCTCGATGAGGTCGGTGAGGTCATCAAGGTGGGCGACGGCGTCGCCTCCATTTATGGCCTCAAGAAGGCCATGGCCGGCGAGCTCCTGAAGTTCCCGAACGACGTGTTCGGCATCGCCCTCAACCTGGAATCGGACGTCGTCGGCGCCGTGCTCCTGGGCGAGTCCGAGAAGGTCAAGGAAGGCGACCCGGTGCACCTGACCGGCCGCATCGCCGAGGTGCCCACGGGCAAGGGCATGCTGGGCCGCGTGGTGGACCCACTGGGCAACCCCATCGACGGCAAGGGCCCCATCCAGGCCGAGGCCACCCGGCGCATCGAGTTCCGCGCACCGGGCGTGGTGCAGCGCCAACCCGTCAAGGAACCGATCCAGACCGGCATCAAGGCCATCGACGCCATGATCCCCGTGGGCCGCGGCCAGCGCGAGTTGATCATCGGCGACCGCCAAACCGGCAAGACCGCCGTGGCCGTGGACGCCATCCTGAACCAAAAGGGCCAGGACGTCATGTGCGTGTACGTGGCCATCGGCCAGAAGCGCTCGACCGTCGTCAACGTGGTGAAGACCCTCGAGGAAAACGGGGCCATGGACTATTGCGTGGTCGTGGCCGCCACGGCTTCCGAACCCGCGCCCCTGCAGTACATCGCCCCCTACGCCGGCTGCGCCATCGCCGAGCACTTCACCTACAACGGCGGCCACGCCCTGGTGATCTACGACGACCTGTCGAAGCACGCCGTGGCCTACCGCGAAATGTCGCTCCTCCTGCGCCGCCCGCCGGGACGCGAGGCCTACCCGGGCGACGTGTTCTACCTGCACAGCCGCCTTTTGGAGCGCGCCTGCAAGCTGAACGACAAGCTGGGCGGCGGTTCTCTCACCGCCCTTCCGATCATCGAGACCCAGGCCAACGACGTGACGGCGTACATCCCGACCAACGTCATCTCGATCACGGATGGCCAGATCTTCCTCGAATCCAACCTGTTCAACTCCGGCATCCGGCCGGCCATCAACGTCGGCATCTCGGTGTCGCGCGTCGGCGGCAACGCCCAGACCAAAGCCACCAAGCAGGTGGCGGGCCGCCTGAAGCTGGACCTTGCCCAGTACTACGAACTCGCGGCCTTCGCCCAGTTCGGCGCCGAGCTCGACAAGGCCTCCATGGCCCAGCTCAACCGGGGCCAACGCATGGTGGAACTGCTCAAGCAACCCCAGTACACCCCCTACTCCATGGAAGACCAGGTCTGCTCGATCTACGCGGGCGTCAACGGCTACATGGACACGGTGCCCCTCGACAAGGTGCGGGCCTTCGAACAGGGCCTATTGGCCACCTTGAAGGCCAAGCACGCCCCGGTCCTGAAGGACATCAAGGACAAGAAGCAGATCACCGACGAGACCAAGGCCAAGCTGGACGCCGCCGTGAAGGACTACGCCGCGAACTTCAAGTAAGCCACTACTTTGTCAGCCGCTGATGAACACGGATGAACTCAGATTAAGGAAGATGTTTAGGGACTGAAAAACAAAAAGATTCATCGGTGTGAATCCATGTTCATCGGTGGCTCAAAATAGCCTGGCTGTGCTGTTGCTTTAAAGCGGTAGGGAGAAAGGCCGAAAAGTGCCAAACATCCGAGAGATTAAGGTACGCATCCAAAGCGTCCAGAACATCGGAAAGATCACCCAGGCCATGAAGGTCGTAGCCTCGGCCCGCATGAAAAAGGCCCAGGAACGGATCCTGGGGGCTCGGCCCTATGCCTTCCGCCTGGCTGACGTGATCCACGACCTGTCGCTGAGCGTGGACCGGTCCCTGCACCCCCTGTTCGCCAAGAACCCCGAGGGCAAAAAGGCCCTGTTGGTGGTGACGGCCGACCGGGGCCTCTGCGGCAGCTTCAACGCCAACGTCCTGCGCCGCACCCAGGCCTACCTGCGGGAAAACCCGACCGCGACCTTGATGACCGTGGGGCGCAAGAGCCGTGACTTCCTGAAGCGCCGGGGATTCGCCCTGCGCAATGACTGGATCGGCGTGTTCCCCGCGGTGACCGAGGACTCGGTGAACGCCATCACCAAGGAAATCGTGACCCTCTTCATCCGGGAGAACTACACCTCGGTGGAAGTGATCTACAACGAGTTCAAGAACCTGGTCCAGCAGAAGCTGACCGTGGAACAGGTGCTTCCCTTGGACCCGGCGGTGCTGAAGGGCGACCGGTCCACGGACTACGCCGGGGGCGAATTCCTGTTCGAACCGGGGGTCGACGAGATCCTCGAGGTCATCCTGCCGAAGTACCTGAGCACGGAGGTCCGCCGCATCCTGCTGGAGAGCTTCTCCTCGGAGATGGCGGCCCGCCGCATGGCCATGGAATCGGCCAGCAAGAACGCCCGCGAGATGATCGCGCGCCTGACGTTGGAGTACAACCGGGCGCGCCAAGCCGCCATCACCAAGGAAATCGCCGAGATCGTCGGCGGTGCCGCGGCGCTGCAATAAGCGCGGAAACAAGGCGCTGGATCTTGAGCCTGGGGTCCAAAAACCCCGGGTGAAGCACTAAAACCAAATACTGATCTTGTTGGAGGACTCATGAGCGCCACGAAAACACAATCCGGAACCGCCATCGGCGAGGTGCTGCAGGTCATCGGCGCCGTCGTGGACGTCAAGTTCCCCACGGGGGACCTGCCTTCCATCTATAACGCCCTCAAGGTCGAGGACGCCGCCAAGGGCATGGACATCACCCTCGAAGTGGCCCAGCACCTGGGCGACCAGGTGGTGCGCACCGTGGCCATGAGTTCCACGGACGGCCTCCAGCGCGGCATGAAGTGCTCCGACACCGGCGCCTTCATCTCCACGCCCGTCGGCCCGCAGGTTCTCGGCCGCATCATGAACGTCCTCGGCGAGCCCGTCGACGAGATGGGGCCCATCACGACCGCCAAGAAGTACCCCATCCACCGGAGCGCCCCCACCTTCGCCGAGCAGGACACCCAGAAGAAGGTGCTCGAGACCGGCATCAAGGTCATCGACCTCCTGGCCCCCTACCAGAAGGGCGGCAAGATCGGCCTCTTCGGCGGAGCCGGGGTCGGCAAGACCGTCGTCATCATGGAGCTGATCCGCAACATCGCCACCCAGCACGGCGGCTACTCGGTGTTCGCCGGGGTCGGCGAGCGCACCCGGGAAGGCAACGACCTGTGGCTCGAGATGAAGCAGTCCAAGGTCATCGAGAAGTCGGCCCTGGTGTACGGCCAGATGAACGAGCCGCCCGGAGCCCGCGCCCGGGTCGGGTTGACCGGGTTGACCGTCGCCGAGTATTTCCGCGATGAGGAAGGGAAGGACGTGCTTCTCTTCATCGACAACATCTTCCGGTTCACCCAGGCGGGGAGCGAAGTGTCCGCCCTCCTGGGCCGCATGCCCTCGGCCGTCGGCTACCAGCCTACCCTGGCCACCGAGATGGGGCAGCTGCAGGAACGCATCACCTCCACCAAGAAGGGTTCCATCACCTCGGTGCAGGCCATCTACGTGCCGGCCGACGACTTGACCGACCCGGCGCCGGCCACGAGCTTCTCGCACCTGGACGCCACCACGGTGCTGTCGCGGCCCCTGTCGGCGCTCGGCATCTACCCGGCGGTGGACCCGCTGGACTCCACCTCGCGCATCCTCGACCCGCACGTGGTGGGCGAGGAGCACTACGCCATCGCCCGCAAGGTCCAGCAGGTGCTGCAGCGCTACAAGGAACTGCAGGACATCATCGCCATCCTCGGCATCGACGAACTGGCGGACGACGACAAGCTGGTCGTGCACCGCGCCCGCCGCATCCAGAAGTTCCTGTCCCAGCCCTTCTTCGTGGCGCAGGAATTCACCGGCATGGCCGGCAAGTACGTCTCGCTCAAGGACACCATCCGGTCCTTCCAGGGCCTGGTGGAGGGCAAGTACGATGACCTGCCGGAGCAGGCGTTCTACATGGTCGGGTCCATCGAGGAAGCGATCGAAAAAGCAAAGACGCTCAAGTAAAGGAAGTTGGGAATTAGGAGTGAGGAATTAGGAATTACACAGTCCCGATTCATCTGCGTGAATCTGTGTGCATCTGTGGTTAAAAGTTGGCTGTTGGCGGTTAGTTGAAGACTAAAGCCTAAAGCTTACGGCGAACGGCCGGCGGCTAACGGCGATTCAGGGGTCCATCATGTCGAAGACTTTCAAG
>Ga0265338_10006342_pt1 | contig 15111 bp, 13 predicted proteins | sample 42126metaG_FD_193579 | JGI IMG/M metagenome (GOLD analysis project Ga0265338, IMG submission 193579) | Rhizosphere microbial communities from Carex aquatilis grown in University of Washington, Seatle, WA, United States - 4-21-26 metaG | ecosystem: Host-associated > Plants > Roots > Rhizosphere... | reverse complement strand
GGATCATAAATAATATCGCCGCCCATGCGTTGTTTTAAGAACGAATACTTAATAGCGCCTAGCGTAACGGCCTTGTCTTCCTTGCCGGTCAGCTCTTGGTTGGCAGCTGCGGCTATATTAATCACATCTGTTGCACCTAGAATATTCCCCAACCGGCTGCTCATTTTTACGCCACCCGCCAGTTTTACTATGCCATGGGTTAGATGGACCGTGCGCTCAGCGAGCTCTGGCATAAATTGCTCGATGCTTTTTAAGACCACTTTCATGTACTCTGCAATGTCGTTACCAGTTATTACAATTGACTTATCAAAGTGATAATCTTGCCACTTGTGCATGATTAGCCCTACATCCTTAGCTTCGTAAGTTGGCAGGCCTTCTGAATTAACAAAAACTCGGGTGTGAAGCCAATGTTTTTCACCTTTAAATACTATTGCCCCGTCACTTTCTTCATAAACCTTGCCAATGTTGGCCTTCACCGTTTCAAGCCCCAGCTTGGCTGTTTGGCTCTCTGGGTAGTATTTCTCGAAGTTGCTGCCGATAAACTTATAAAACTCATCAAAATACTCATAGCTCCAGGCCCGCGCCGTCCAATATATTTGCGCGAGCAATGAAGTTTTGTCGGGCTCGGCCTGGACTTGGTAAATTTGTTTGTTCAGCTCCATGATTTCTGGCTTAATGGCCGCGTTCTGCTCATAGGCGTTATTGCCTTCTACATAGCAGCTAGTTATAAATACTATTCTTTCCTGTAAGGGCTTATCGGCTAACATTTTCAGGTGTTTTAGGGCTAGCTCTTCCCCGCCCGAGTGGTTCAGGATGGCCCACATAGTTTTGGCTACATGCAGTCCAACGTCACCGCCAAAGTTAACGCGGTGGACGTTAGCACCGGCATTTTCTAGCAAGTTGGCAATGGCATCGCCAACTATAGATGTGTATAGGTGCCCAGCGTGCAAGGTTTTAAAGGGATTAGGGTCAGAGTATTCAGCCACTATTTCTTGGCCTTTTAATTTTTCTGGCATTTTTGCTGCAGCTAGAGTCCAAAGCACGCTAGTTTTTAAACGCATATTTATAAAGCCCGGACCAGCTACGCTAGCATCTTCTATAAAATCCAAGTTCTTGATCTCGGCCACCAATTTTTCTGCTACTTCTTTTGGGGGCTGGCTAGCTTTAGGAGCTAGTTGCAAAGCAATGTTGGTAGATAGATCCCCAAACTGTTCGCTTGGGCGGGTTAGCTCAGCCGTAACGTCCTGTCCAAACAACTTTTTTGCGGCGCTTTGAAGCGCCTGACTTAACTCATCTCTCATGCTTACTCAATAATAGAGGTTAATGACTTGTTTTAGAAGTATCAAAAACCTGCAGGCCCCGCCAGAAGGCTATGTAGCTAACCGTTAAAATTACAAGAAACAACCCAGTTATATCGAGTGCATGGGGGTTACCCAGCGGGTCGATAAATCGGTCAGAAACATTGATAATCAGCCCCGTGGGGTTACTAACTATATCCCAGCTGTTCCAGCGTAAGACCCGGCCTAAATAAATACCAAAGCTGGAAATAAATAACACCAGCTCTACTAGCAGCCAGCTGCGAGCCGGGCTTAGGCGCCGCACAAGCTGTTTATGTACTAAATATAAGCTGGTAAAGCCTAGCAGGAAGCCTGTGAGCGTTAAGCAAGCCATTAGGGCTACATCGTAAAGCTCGCTGACCTCTCCTGTTGGGAAAACATGCAAAGAATCGGTTAGTAAGTACCAAGTGTTCGGTAAAAAGAATAGCCAAAGCACGCTTAAGCTAATATTTTGCCACGACCGCCAGGGGCGATTTTTCAATTGTTCGCATAAAAGCCAGCCAAACGCCAGGCCTGCCCAGGCCAACACTAAGTTACCAGGTATAAACCAGTAGCGGGTTATGCCGGTGGTAATAGTTCGGTAAATTAATAGCCCAAGACATAGCAGTGAGAGGAGCAGCATTGACTCCACATAACGCTTGGTGGCCTCATTCCCCAGTTTCATAAGCTAATTATAACTTAACCTAATCGCTGTAGCGGGTTAGCCAGTTAGGGCTATCTATTAGATGCTGGAGGCGGAACTGCAGCTCTTGCAAGGCGCTGGCTCGGGCAGCGTCGTCCATGCCGAGCACATTGAGGGCTGTAAAAGGTTCGTGCACATTCAGCCCGCAGAAAGCTAGCACTCCGTAGTTTATGGGCTGTAAGTATTGACCTATGGTAGCCTTGTGTTGGCCACTAGTTTGGTAATACTCAGAAGGATGGCCGACGGCGCAGATTAACATGGCCTGCTTGCCGCGGAGTAGTCCCTTTTCATAAAATTGGCCGCCGTTCCAAGCAAAGCCCATGGCTAGCACCCGGTCGAACCAGCCTTTTAAGATAGCCGGCACGGAATGCCACCAGAGCGGAGTCACAAAGATTATAAAATCAGCGGCTGCTATTTTGTCCATCTCGGCCTTGATATCCGGCGCAAAAGACATTTCCATGCCAGCAGCATGTCTTTGTTCGAGCATGTAGTTGAAGTGGGTGGAACTGTTGGTTACAAAATCCCACTTTTGAGCAGTGGCGTTAAAGCCCAAAGCATAAAGGTCGCTAATGGTCACACTGTGGCCCTGCCGACCGAGTTCTTCAGCCACCAAATTCTTCATAGCCCCCGTAAAACTAGCCGGTTCGTGGTGCGCGTAAATCACTAAGATATTCACTTAAAAGCCTTGGTATCCCACCTTAAACATAAGCTCATTTTACCTGACTTTTGATGTTACGGCGAAGTTTTAGACGCCAATTGGCCGCACAACCTGGTCTTGCAGACGGAAAATCATCTGGCTAATTCGCCACGTGCCGTTAGAGCCCTTAACCAGGATGTAGTCAATGGTCCCCCGCACTGTCCATACATAACGATCCCCGTGGTCGGCCACATAATGCATATTTTCTATGCTAGTTGTGACTTTTGCCCGACGGCTATTAACCATCCGCACAGCCATACGCTTAATGAAGTGGCGCGTGGCATAAAAATAGCTGCCAATTTCTCGACGCCAGTCATTAATCATCCGGCGCTTAGGCACAACGGCCGGCAGTTCGCCTGTCATTTCCTTGTTGTCAACGAACGGAGCCTTTACGAAATAGTTTTCCAGCTGCTCCCACTGCTTCATGTCCTGTAAAATTGCAACGTTCGATACTATGTCTTTGATCTGTTCTTTGTCGCTCATTTTAAAATGTGCCTCCTAGCTAGTTTGTTTGTTGCCCGTTCATCGTATAGGTCAATACTGAAAATAAGCTAAGAACTTATGCTTAGCGGTAAAAATTCTTACTGTAAACGTGGCGGAGGGACAGGGATTCGAACCCTGGATACCCTTGCGGATAAACCGCCTTTCCAAGACGGCGCCATAGACCAACTAGGCGACCCCTCCATCCTTGGATATTTTAACAGAGATAATGTTTGGTTTTTTTACAACTTATTATTCTTGGGTGTACGAGCAAGCCCGGCGTACACTAGTTAGTAGACAAGGATCTTATTGTTTTTTGCTAAGCCTGTCGCCCCTCGGGAGTTACTAGCTCACTAATTGTGGGTTGGTACTTTTGGATAACTTTAAAAAGGTAAATTTTAATGCCCCTTATCGAACTTCGAGAAGTATCTAAATTATACGGTTTTGGTAATGCTACCACCCTCGCACTAGACGAGATTTCTTTGAGCGTAGAACGCGGCGAGTTCGTGGCTGTTATGGGGCCTTCTGGGTGCGGCAAAACTACCCTTATGAATTTAATTGGCGTGCTAGACCGCCCAACTAATGGAGAGTATCTGCTAGATAACCGGCATGTTGCTCGTTTGCGTTCTAGCCAGCAGGCCAAACTGCGCCGCGACCGTATTGGTTTTGTTTTCCAGGCTTATAACTTGTTGCCCCGTTTAACAGCGCTCGATAATGTGGCCCTGCCCCTAGCCTACAAAGGTATTGGGCTCGGTCGACGCCAAGGAAAAGCCAGTGATATTTTAGAGCAAGTGGGCTTACGCGACCGCGAGTATTACCTGCCCCGCCAACTTTCCGGCGGCGAAGCCCAACGCGTAGCGATTGCCCGCGCCCTTGTTAATAACCCAAGCATTTTAATTGCCGATGAACCCACCGGTAATCTAGATAGCCGCGACAGCAAAGTGGTAATGGAGCTCCTAGCCGATATCCACCGCCGTGGTAATACCATTATTATAGTCACCCACAATCCGGAATTGACCCGTTATGCCAACCGGGTAATCTATATGCACGACGGGATGATAGTTGGCGATGAGCAGACCGCTATTGGCAACATGGCCCGAGGTGCCCGGCGCAATTTCTTTAACAAAAAAGGTTTTACGGACGATGATGTAGCCGCTGGTGTCTCGGCCTTAATGCATGCTATGCCCGGCGACAAAGCGCCTAAATCCAAACGTCAAGGGCCTTCGCGCCGGCGCCGGACTAAAGCCCGAAAGGCTCGCTCATGATGCGCACTGGCAACATTAAGGCGGCCATCGCCAGCTTACGCCAAGCCAAGTGGCGTTCCCTGCTTACTATGCTCGGAATCATTATTGGGGTTAGCTCGGTTGTAACTGTCGTAAGCTTGGGCGAAGGCCTAAAACATCAGGTAGTTGGCCAGATAAATTCGCTAGGCAGCGATGTCCTGACGGTCCGACCGGGTTCGCTAGTTCATCAACACGGCGACCAAACTGGCTTAAACCTACTGGCTTTTTTAAGCGCCAGTACTCTGACTAACAGGGATGTAGCTAGCCTTGGCAAACAGCCAGACATTACCCAGGCCGTCCCATTCGATTTCGTGACCAGTACTGCCGCCAGCGACAGCGTACAATCCGATAATATTTACGTCATCGGCACCACGCCCAATTTGCCCACAATTGTTCACCCTAAACTTTCTTTTGGTGATTTTTTTGCGGGCAACGGCGGCAATTTTGCAGTCATTGGTTCCGACATAGCCCACAATTTGTTTGGTGAATTCAACCCAGTCGGCCAATCGATCAATATTAAAGGCCAACCGTTTATAGTCCACGGCGTGATTGCCCCGACAGCCGGCGGCTTATTATCTGTAGCCCAGACAGATTACAACAACGCCATTTTCATACCGGAGAACACCGCTTTAGGTCTCAATGGTGGCCATAGCAACATCTTGCAAATCATGATAAAAGCAAAATCGAATCATACAGAAGCGGCCATAGCTAGTGCCAAAAAAGTCCTCGAGCAAAACCACCAAACAGTCGATTTCAGTGTACTTAGACAGGACCAGCTTTTAAGTTTAGCTGGCGGCGTTGTTGGTTCTATAGCGGGTTTCATTTCTGGTATTGCCGCGATTAGCCTGCTAGTTGGCGGCATTGGCATTATGGATATTATGCTGGTGAGCATTAGCGAGCGAACACGCGAAATCGGCCTTAGAAAGGCCGTCGGCGCAACTAACCGCCAGATTTTAGACCAGTTCTTAATTGAGGGCTTAGTGCTGACCATTGGCGGTGGGCTTATAGGTATTGTTGTCTCTATTATTCTCAATGTATCCCTACGCGTCTATACCCACTGGAAACCAGAGCTCAGCTGGTCAATTATGATCTTAGCTGTCTGTGTATCGATTGCAGTTGGCCTAATATTCTCTGTTGTGCCAGCAGTCAAAGCCGCCCGCAAAAACCCAATTGACGCCCTGCGCGGTAATTAACTCCTCTTGAGGACAAACCTAAGGTTTTTCCTCAACGCGCCTTCTGAAGTAAATTCAGATTCGGTAAACCGAACCGGCGCTACTCTTTTTCCCTAACTACAATTTGGCCCTGAGAAAACTTGAGCAAATTCTAAAGTCGGAAGAAAGCAGAATCGAGGACTGTCCGAGCTTTAGCGAGTTCCGCAGATTCACTTTCGCAACGACAAAGAATGAACCTCATGTTTTTGAATGCCAAAGAGTTTTTGCATTACTTTTGTCGGCACAAAAGTAATTAGCCTAGTTCTTTCTTGAATTTCTCAACCAAATCCACCGGCGACGGATCTTGGTTATTAATCAAAGCCAAATAAATTGCTACAAAATCGCCGAAGTTTATAGACCATACAATTTGCTCAAGCAAGGTTTCGCCTTGCGCTTCCACCACATGCGGTGCTGGCCGGCGGCCGCTTAGCAACCTCTCCCCTACTTCGAACCTTTGCTGCACACGTGCGTGCTCAAGGTTCGAGCGGATCTCTACGATGCCATAAGGCTTATCTACCGGATGGCTTGTCCAGCCAGTTAGTTCATTATGGTCAAATTCCGGCAGCTCATTCCACCACGCTACATTTTTGGCACTTTCATTGAAATTGATCTTCCACTTATACGCAACTGGTGCCATTAGCGGCCCCCCATAAACAGCCAGTGATTTACCAGCCAGCTCTTGAGCCAGCTTTTTAGCCGGGTTTTTATCTATTGGCACAGTTGGCAACCAGCTTTCGACTTCTTTTTTTAGAAAGTCAGCAGTCCCCGGCAATTCATCTAGTTTATTAGTAGTAATCCCAACGGCGTCCAGAATTGAGACAATGGCAACTAGGTTATAAAAATCAGCAAATCGCGGCTGTACGACTTTGGGCAAAACCAAAAAAGGGTAATCTTTGGTCTCGGCCCATTCTTTTAGCTTGCCGCCGCCCGTAATGATGAAAATCTGAGCGCCAGCGACTTCGGCTTCTGCCAGAGCTGACAAAGTTTCCTCGGTATTACCAGAATAACTAGCGGCTATAAAAAGCGTGTCGCGCGAAACATATGCCGGCACTTGGTAGTTACGGCAGACTTCGAACGGCAAGCTAAGTCCTGGCCAGCTTTTAGCTACTAACGCCGCCAAGGCCGATCCGCCCATCCCCGCATAAACCACATTGCTTACTTTTAGCGGGATGTGCGGCAGCTCAAAGACATTCAAAAGCTGTTGCCATTTCTTCTCGGCAATCCCCAGGGCGTCTTGGCCGTCTCTATTATGGATGAACTTCAGATCATCAAGCACGTTTCAAACCTCCACCATTTTGCTTATCTTAATTGTAAGCCAAAAAACAAAAAAGCGCCCGGATATTAGGGGCGCTTCATTGCTCTTAAAAGATACTTTAAGCGTTTTTACGTAAGCGGATAACGTAATGCAGGCCAGCGGCAGCTATTGCGCTAGCGACAAAGATAGCAGCTACATCGCCGGGACCGGTGTTAGGTATCTGGCCACTAGCAGTTGAGCTACCGCTAGTCGACGGTGTGGAGTTACTAGAATTAGAACTCGAGTTAGAGTTGGGTTTTACGTTCGGATTGGGCTTAGATTGACTAGTGCCATTGGGGTTAGTCGGCAAAAGCTTAGTGTTAGCTGGGGTCAGATTTTTATGATGGTGCGAATCCCAGTAGTGATGGACGAAGCGGCCGCCAAAAATCAACACTAAAATGACCAGTAGTGCAGCAGCACCGTAAATCAAGTTACGGTCTAGTTTATGAATAAAAGAAGCATTGCCTGACGTATCATCACCGATAGTCGGTTTAGCAAGACTTGGGTTAGGTTTTCGAAAACGTTTGAAAAACTCCATCAAAACTCCTTTAGACGTGCAATTATATCATTAAAGTCGTATAAAGGCAAGTCCGGGGTTTTACATCATGCCCATACCGCCACCCATATCAGGGGCGGATGGTGCTGCTTTTTCAGGTACGTCTACAACAAGTGCGCCCATGGTGAGTGCAGTGCCAGCGATACTAACAGCGTTCTGGATCACTTCTTTAGTTACCCGAGTTGGGTCAACAACTCCGGCAGCTTTCATATCAATGATGTCTTCGCTAGCTTTCATCACATTAAGACCTTTGCCCTTAGTTTTTCTTACCTTGGGCAACCACTCATCTGGGTTTAGACCAGAATTACTGAGTAAGATTCGGAAGGGTTGCTCTAGAGCGTCTTTTAAAATATGACGACCAGGCCCGGTGGCAACGTAGTCAACAATGTTGGCTTTGCTTACGTTTTCTTCCGATAGCCCGCTAGCTAGATTAACCAATGTTACACCGCCGCCGGGGACTACACCCTCTGCCATGGCAGCCTTAACGGCGGCTACGGCGTCATCTACGCGGAACTTTTTCTCTTCAATTTCGGTTTCGGTCGCGCCGCCAACTTTAATGACGGCTACCTTGCCAGACAGTGCCGCGCGCCGTTTCTCGAGGTTTTCGCGGTCATACTCACTCGAAGCAGTATCGATTTGCTTATTGATTTGGGCAATGCGCGCCTTAACAGCGGCGGCGGATCCTGCCCCCTCAATGATTGTTGTCTCGTCTTTTGTAACGATAACTTTGCGGGCGTTACCAAGAGCCGATAGCTCGGCGTTTTCGAAGGTAGCACCGGTCTCTTCGCTAATCACTTCACCACCGGTTAGGATGGCAATATCTTGCAAGATTTCTTTGCGTCGATCCCCGAAGGCAGGAGCCTTGACGGCTACTGTGTTAAATACTCCCTTTAATTTGTTCAAGATCAGCGTGCCCATGGCCTCGCCTTCTACATCTTCGGCAATAATGACTAAGTCTTTTTTACCAGCGGCAGCCATTTTTTCTAAGATTGGCAAGAACTCCTGGACCGAGCTAATTTTCTGATCGGTAATCAAAATTGCTGGCTTATCATAGACGGCTTCCATGCGAGTAGTATCGGTTACCATATAGGGGCTAACGTAGCCTTTATCGATCGTAAAGCCCTCTACAATTTCTTTTTCAAGCGCTAAGCCTTGGCCTTCTTCTACGGTTACTACCCCGTCTCTGCCGACACTTTCCATAACATCGGCAATCAGTGCGCCGATTTGTTCGTCGCCGGCGCTAATGGTGGCAACTTCGGCAACCCGGCCTTTTTTGCCAGCGATATCTTCACTCAGCGAACCAAGCTTGTTAAGCACGTCGTGAGCGGCAGTTTCTAAACCTTTGCGTAACTGTATTGGATTGTGCCCTGCGGCAATTAATTTATTGGCCTCGTTTAAGATGTGGTAGGTCAAAACTGTAACGGTCGTTGTACCATCCCCAGCCACGTCGTTCATTTTACTGGCGGCTTGTTTGATAAGCTCAGCCCCTACGCCGTAGCCCAACGTTTCGTCGTCTTTATCTTCAATCTCAATGCCTTTGGCAACAGTTACGCCGTCGTGCGTAACAGTTGGGCCACCGTAGCTTTTGCTAATCACCACGTTGCGGCCTTTTGGCCCCATGGTAGTTTTAACGGCGTTATATAAAATTTCGGCGCCTTTTAAGACTCTAGTTCGGGCGTCATCATCATAAAATACTTTTTTGGCCATATATCCTCCTATTTAACGGTCGCTAAAATGTCTTCTTCTTTGACTAAAATGTACTCTTTACCTTCGACTTTAATATCGGTCGTGCTGTAAGTTTTGTAAACAATACGGTCACCCGCTTTAACTTCTTTAACGTTCTTCCCCACCTTCAAGACCTTGGCCACTTTTGGCTTTTCGGTAGCTTTGTCGGGCAAATATAAGCCCGAGGCAGTTTTAGCCGGCGCTTCTTCGGTTTCGGCAACGACCCAGTCGGCCATAGGATGTAGTGCTGACATATTTTCTCCTCTTAAAAATCTACGTTTTCTAGCACTCATATTAGCCGAGTGCTAGTTTTCCTGTCAACTATGTGGAAAACTTGCAAAAAGTAGTGATTATTGACTAATTATTAACGATGGTATAACTTTGGGGTATCCAAGGTGGCTCTATTAGCTCAATCCAACGACGAAACGAAGGAGAGATTTAACGTGAGCCGCAACGAAGGAACCAAAACCACAATCGAGATCGATCCGCGAGAAGAGACGCTGAAGATCGTCATCCCGGATGACGCCGACGTCTCGGCCGAGGAGGTGGAGCAGTTTCTCTGGAGTGGCGTGCTGTCGCAGCGCACCCTCGAGATGCTCTGCAACTCCACGCGGAGGATCCGCGACGGCTACGAGGAGGTCGTGTTCTGGCTGAGGGGAGTCTGCGACTTCCTCGAGCTGGAGCTCGACATTCGTGCCGCCCTGGCACGTATGCAGGGGCTACAGTGCGTGTGAGATCGCGCACTCGAAGAAATCGCAGGCCGGTTCGCCGACCCGCTGGGGCTAGGCCCCCTTCGCAGAAGTACTCCTCGCTTTTCGCGAGGAATCAGCTACGCGCAGCCGGCGCCTAGCACCCCGTACCACCCCACCTTGGATGATGGCGGACCGTGCTCCCCTTCGGGGGAGCGCGGCTCCGCCGCTTTTCATTTTTAAACGCTTGTTATACTGGCTCTATGCCTAAAATCCTGATGTGCAACCCTGCCTACTTTGACATCGAATACGAGATCAATATCTGGATGCACCAGGACAACCAACCCGCAGGAGAAACCGCCCAAGACCAGTGGAACAAACTATATACAATCTATACTAAGCAGCTGGGCTGGGAAGTAAACCTGATTGAACCAGTCAAAGGACTACCAGACATGGTTTTTGCCACCGACTGCTGCCTGATGATCGGCGGCCGGGCCCTACTCTCTTCCTTCCGTTATAGGCAGCGCCAGCCAGAAACTGGGCATTTTAAGAAGTGGCTCAGAGAAAACGGTTATAAAGATTTAAAACAGGCCGAAAATTACTTTGAGGGTGGAGGCGATAACTTGATTTGCGGCCAAAAAATCCTGGCTGGTCACGGTTTCCGCTCTGCGCCAGAAGCAGCCCAAGAACTCGAAGCTTACTTCGGCCTAGAAGTCGTGCCTCTCAAGATTGTCGACCCGCATTTTTATCATCTAGACACCAGCCTAGCAGTGCTGTCAGATGACACCGTCGCCAGCTACTTGCCGGCCCTGGACCAAGCCAGCCAAGCCCGACTAAAAGCTGCGATTCCAAACGTCATTGAAGCAACCCTAGAAGAGGCCCAAGGCTTTGGTTTGAACGCTGTATCAGATGGTCAGACCATAATTACCAGTAACGAATCAGACAGTTTGCTACAAAAATACCGATCAGCCGGTTTTAGTGTTATCGGTACGCCCATCTTAGAGTTTCGTAAATCTGGTGGCGGCGTTAAGTGCCTAACCCTAGCCCTAGATCATAGTTAATCGCCTGGTACAATAGTCGCTATATGACGGAGCTTGTTCCAGCCGCCGAACTGTCCGCAGATAGCACAAAAGAGCCATCTGTCCGCATGGCTGGCTGGCTCTTGGGCAAACTTAGAGCCCCGTTCGAGCCCGTTTTCCCCAACATCCAAGAATTTGTTGGACCACCAGAATCACTAGCCATTAGGTCCATTAGAAAAGTCCTTGGTATCAAAACTCCCCCATCCCGTCTTAGCTAATATTCTTTTAAAAGTTTTTGAGCTACTTCTACTTCGTTGTAAGGTCGCTCAATTACGCGTTCAGGGTTTTGGTCGTCTTGCTGCAAATGGCGCAGCTGGGCGGCTCGTACGCCGTTTGAGAGGATAGATTTCTCGTGGCCTTTACCAAGCAACAGCACCAAATCGCCTTTTTGAGCCTTTTTATAGGCTGCCGCTATGGCCTCTTCGCGGTTGTGTACTAAGAAAAGGTCTTTGGCTTTCACCTTGCCAGCTTTTTGGGCGCCGGCAGCTATTTCTTCCATAATGGCCAGGCCGTCCATGTCGCGGTCGTCTTCTTCGGTTACAAAAACCACGTCGGCGTATTTACCGGCTAGACTCCCCTGCACTGCTCGTTTGTGCTCATCGCGGCGACCAGCACTACCAAAAACTACTATCATCTTGCCTTTGACCATCGGTTTTAAGTCTCGGAATAGTTTTTCAAAACTATCGGGCGTATGGGCATAGTCGACTATGACTTCAAAGTCTTGGCCCTCGTCTATAACTACCATTCGGCCTTCAACGGTTTTTAGGGCGGCGATGCCGGCTTCTATTTGTTTGGGGCTGAGACCCAAAACTCGGCCAACACCCAGTGCCGCCAGCGAATTATAAACATTAAAGCTGCCCGGCAAGTTACAGACTATGTTGTAACTATCACTACTAATTTTCACCTTATACTGACTACTTGAAGCCGTTAGCTTTACGTTTTCAGCTTTTAGCTCACCCTTATTAACGCCGTAAGTAATTGGGGTCTTAATGTCACTGGCAAACAACTCTGCGCTGGGATCATCAGCATTAATAATCCCAGTTCTTAAGCCTTTTTTGTTCTTATTGGCTAGCTTAAACATCAGGCGCTTGGCGTCGCGGTACCGCGTAAATGTGCCGTGATAATCTAGGTGCTCTTCTGTCACATTGGTCATTACTACCAGGCTAAAGGGTATGCCCCACACCCGGTGCTGGGCTAGAGCGTGGCTAGTAGTTTCTAACACCAACCATTCAGCGCCGTCTTTTTTCAAACCCTCGATGCGTTTGATCAAGGTCGGTACCGAGGCCGTCGTCATGTGTTCTATTTGCGGTTTGATATCATCCCCTACCCCGTAAGCAACCGTGGTCATTAACCCGACTTTATAGCCAGCTTCGTACAGCATTTTATGGATCAAAAAACAGGTTGTAGTCTTACCATTTGTACCTGTTACACCGATAACTTTCATCTTCCTTGCCGGCGAGCCGTTGTTTATAGCATTTAGTAAAACCGCTTCACCCAAATGGCCATATGGTTCAACTGCTCTAAACATTTTTTTGGGCACTAACTTCTTAACCATGGTTCGTGGATTCATTATTTAAAGTATACTATTAACCGATGAAAATACTGGGAATCGAAACTTCTGCCGATGAGGCATCGGCTGCAATTGTCGAAGACGGCTATAAACTCCTTAGCAACGCTATAGGCAGCTCTATTGATATAACTCGCGAATACGGCGGCATTGTGCCAGAAATAGTCGCTCGCTCGCACCTTGAGACGATAATCCCAATCATTAAGCAGTCTTTTCGCGACGCAGACCTTAGCTGGGACGATATTGACGCCATAGCCGTTACCCAAGGACCAGGCTTGATCGGCAGTTTACTCATTGGGGTAATGACCGCCAAGACGTTGGCACTAGCCAAAAATAAGCCACTCTTCCCTGTTAATCATGTCGAGGCCCACGTCTATGCCAATTTTATAACCGAGACAAAACTGCCTGGCTACAGCCTTAATGGAACAACCCCGGCCTTCCCTGTTCTAGCCCTGATTGTCTCTGGTGGGCACACTCAGTTAGTCCTTTTTAAAGATCACCATGATTACCAAATGCTCGGCCAAACTAGGGATGATGCCGTTGGCGAAGCCTACGACAAGGTGGCCAAAATTACTGGTCTTCCCTACCCTGGCGGTCCAAGCGTTTCAGAGGCAGCCGAGAGCGGCGACCCCGACGCTGTTAAATTACCTATTTCTAAGCTCGATAACCCCTATGATTTTAGCTTTTCGGGCCTAAAAACAGCCGTTTTACGGGCTGCTCAGGCTCAAGTTGGCCAGGACTACACCTTCCCTTCTGGCAGCCTGCCGGAATTGCTCAGTAAAGCTCAAGTTGCAGACCTTTGCGCCAGTTTCCAAAAAACAGCCATCAAGACTCTGGTTGACGCTACAGCCAAAGCTGTTAATCAGTATCATCCTGCTAGCCTTGTCGTAGGTGGTGGAGTGGCCGCTAACACTGAACTGCGCCGTCAGTTACAAGCTAATTTACGCCTTAAGCCTATCTATAATGACATTAAACTGTGCACCGATAACGCCGCTATGATCGCTTCCCTAGCCTACTTTTTGTCCAAGCAGTCAAAACCCCACGATACCACTACGCTCTCACCTCTGCCAAACTGGGAAATGTAGTTGAAGCTTGAGCCCTTTAGCAGTACTCTAAAATCAAACAAAAAGGTGTTAAAAGAAACAGGCACTAACTCAGCTTTAGCTTTTCGTGTGAAAAGTTATGGTTTTAGTGCCTGTTTTCCTGTGAAAAGGTAAGTTAATAACACCTTTGCTATACTGATAATAATCATGAAGTTAGCTAGCGCTTACGAGCCATCAAAACATGAGGCTAAAATATACGACCTATGGGAGAAGAGCGGGGCGTTTACTGCTGACCCAAGCAGTCAGAAACCGCACTTTTCGATCAGTCTGCCACCCCCTAATGAAACAGGGGCGCTACATACTGGACACGCCATTGGCATAACCTTGCAGGATATTATGAGCCGTCACGCCCGCTTGTCAGGCAAAGACGTGCTTTGGCTGCCAGGCACCGACCACGCCGCCCTGCCAGTAAACGCGTTGATGGAAAAGCGCTTAGCAGAGCAGGGGACTAATAAGCATAAAATTGGACGGGAAGAATTTTTACGGCAAACACGCGAATTTGTGGCCAGTAACAGGGGTACAATGACTACCCAAATCAAAGCCATGGGCGCCAGCGTAGACTGGAGCCGCAACCGCTATACCCTAGACGACACCCTAAACCGCTGCGTTAATGAAGTCTTTGTAAAAATGTATAACGACGGCCTTATTTATAGGGGTAATCGGATTGTTAACTGGGACCCCAAGCTTGAAACGACCGTATCCGACGACGAGGTAATTTATAAAGAAGAAAAATCGCCGCTTTACACCTTACAGTTTGGGCCTTTCAAGATAAGCACTGCCCGGCCAGAGACCAAATTCGGTGACAAATATGTAGTCATGCACCCAGATGACGAGCGCTATAAAGAGTTCAAGAATGGCGACAGTTTCGAGACTGAATGGATAAACGGCAAAATTACGGCCACGGTTGTTAAAGACGAAGCTGTCGACCCCCAGTTTGGCACGGGGGTTATGACCATAACTCCTTGGCACGACCAAACCGACTTTGACATCGCCGAGCGTCACGGGTTAGAGAAAGTCCAGGTTATTGATTTTGACGGCAAGCTCTTGCCTATAGCTGGTGCGTTTGCTGGCATGGATATCCTTAAAGCTCGCCCAAAGATTGTTGAAAAGCTAAAAAACAAGGACCTGCTGGTTAGCATAGATGAGAACTATGTCCATAACATCGCCTTGAACGACCGCGGCAAGGGTGTTATTGAACCCCAGATTAAGCTGCAGTGGTTCATTGACGTCAACCGCCCGGCCGTTGAGTGGAAAGGCCAAACCCACAGCCTAAAAGAAGTCATGCGGGCCGTTATCGACGATAAAGATATTAAGATAATTCCAAAGCGCTTCGAGAAAGTTTACTTCCACTGGATTGATAACCTGCGCGATTGGTGCGTTAGCCGTCAAATTTGGTGGGGCCACCAAG
>Ga0265338_10006341_pt1 | contig 15112 bp, 7 predicted proteins | sample 42126metaG_FD_193579 | JGI IMG/M metagenome (GOLD analysis project Ga0265338, IMG submission 193579) | Rhizosphere microbial communities from Carex aquatilis grown in University of Washington, Seatle, WA, United States - 4-21-26 metaG | ecosystem: Host-associated > Plants > Roots > Rhizosphere >... | reverse complement strand
ATAGAGCACGCGTTGAAACGTCTTTCCACCATCGAGTGTGCGATAAAGGCCGCGCTCTTCATTCGGTCCAAACGGATGTCCTTCAACAGCGACGAACACGCGATTTGGATCTTTGGGATCGATGGCCAGCTCGCCGATCTGCTGCCCATTGCGCAGGCCTTCGAGGTGCACCCACGTCTTGCCGGCGTCAGTAGATTTGTAAACTCCGTCCCCGGTCGAAAGATCAGGCCTCTGCAATCCTTCTCCGCTGCCCACGTACACAATGTCAGGGTTGCTCAGCGACACCGCGACGGCCCCGATTGATCCGCTGGGCTGGTCGTCCCACACGCTGTGCCAGGTCGCGCCCGTATCCGTCGTCTTCCATACACCGCCATTCACCGCGCCCAGATAAAATGTGGCGGGCTCACTCGGCACACCCGCCAAAGCGCGCGTACGCCCGGCGCGCAGTGGGCCGATCTCCCGCCAGCGCATATCGGAATATAACTGGGGATTAACCTGTGCGAATGCGGAACTTGCGACGGTCAATATTGATGCGGCGATAAAAAATATGCGGCTCGTCATAATTGTCCTGATTAAGGGGATGTGTGGGGAGCTACTGAGAGCAACCGGCAGAAGACACTTGCCCAGGAGCGCCATCGCCCAAGTTTAGCAATTATCGACCGGCTTATTCTTGATTTCCGCCAGCTACGGGAGCGTAGATAAACTTACTTCGAGCGTTGCGGCACACTTGCAGGCACCAGCGGACCGCTTCCCAGCGCCTTCTCAACAGCAATTGCCAATTCGCCCGGCGCCATCGGCCTCTCCCAAACCTGTGCAACATTTCCGTCGGCCTTCACCAGGATTGTGGTCGGCACATGCGTTACTCCGTACATCCTCGCAACACGGCCCGATTCGTCTTCAAGCAAAGGAATCTGCAAATTCCAATCGTAGCTGGCATTGATCAAAGAATTGCGATCCGCCAAGTGGCCGGCAACCAGCATCGTTGTATCGATGATCACCACGCGCAGTCCTCGTGAACGGTACTGGTGATCCATGCTCTGTAGCAGTGCAACTTCGCTGCGCGAAGGCGTGTCGGCGGTATCGGGCGTCGTTTGAAGGAACGCAATCAGCGCCGGTTGCGGCGTGGATTGACGCAGAGTGAAGACTCTTCCTCCGCGAACAGCAGTCAACGTGAAATCAGGCGCGGCCTCACCGGGCTGAATAGGCCCTCCTGCTGCCAACGCGAGCACTGCGGCACAAGCGACCATCCCCAGGACCGCCAGGCGACTACCTCGAATCGAATCGCGCAAAGTTCTAACGGTCACTGTTTCATGGTCCCTGGTATGCGCCGATGTTATAGCCGTTTCCATTGGGCAGCGGATTTCCAAAAAAGTCTTTGGCGCCCATCGAACAGCCGATCTGGCCCTTACAAACGTTGGTTCCCGCTCCGATAGCAGGCGAGCCCGCCTGCAGCGTGAATGCGCTTGTGGGAATGCCGATGGAGTGATAGTCGGGATTGATCAGCAGCGGGTCAGTGTATAAGCTTCCTGCCTCCTGCCCGGAGCTGGATTGATACGTTGCGAAATCGGTGTAGGTGGTGCCGTTAAATTGCCAGGAGGGTGCGCCAGCCCCGGTCATCCAGTAAATATTGTTGCTGAACGTGAAGGGCGCGCTCGATGCAACCATGCCCGGTGCTGCGCCGTAGACAATGTTGTTCGCGATCAGGTCGGGACTGTTATTCGTCACGTCGGCCCATGTTGTGTTGATAGCCATTCCGGGCGTGACCGGGTTCCAGTAAAACGTGTTGTTGTAGATCTGCAATCCGTCAATCGAACCGCCATCCCACGTATTAAGCAGAATCTCGCCGGGGTCGGGGCTGTTAGCCAGTTGCGTGTTATTCGAGCAGACGTTGTAGCGGATGATGTGGCCCGAGTCCACGGTATTCTCGGCGCCGAATACAGAAACGCAGTACCCGACCGAATCGTGACCGTAGTTGTACTGCACAATATTGTTGGTGTTGTAGTAGTCGATATCGAAATCGCCGCCGTCGTATCCCTGCCCCCAGGTCGAATTGGCGTAGCTCTCATTGTTCTGCACGGTGCAGGTGTGGCAGAACCACTCCCACAGCGCGCCCGGAGTGCTGCCCGTGCATGCCGAACACAGGCCGGTATGGTACGTGACATTGTTCTGCATCAACACATTGCTTGCGGTCATCACCAGGATTCCGTCGCCGCCCACATCGTGCGCAGTCGAGTTCTGCACCGTGATGTTGTTGCCGAGCTGCTGGTCAGATCGGTCGGAGTTTGTCCATCCCCCGCCCGCATAGATCGAGATGCCTTCTGATGCCTGGGTGTCGTGAGCAGTCACGCCGTCAACCAAAATGTCGCTCATCGTCGCGTGCATTCCAGTACTCGAAATAAAAACTTCGCCCGAGTTGTCGCGTGTTGCCGGAACCCAGGTGGCTCCGTGCACGTTCAGATTTCGCAGATAAATGTGATCGAGGTTCACGTTGTCGACATCGGCATAGATTGAAACGCCGAACTGATTGCCGCCCACGACCTCAAGATTATTGATCTCCCAGTACTGCTGATTAGCGAGCAGGACCCCCGCGGTATTTGTGCCGCCGTTAATCACCGGCTGTGCGCCTGTGCCATACGCATCGATGGTGATGGGCAATCCGCTTGAGCCCGATCCGCGCGGCTGAAGCATGCCGTTGCAAGTTGTGCCGCGATTCAGCAAAAGCTGGTCGCCCGGCTGGAAGATGTAATTGTTTGCGCTTGATAGAGCGTTCCACGGCGACGCCTGCGTTCCGCTTCCATTCGCAGTCGCCGAGCAGTCAAGATAAAAAGCAGTCTGCGGCGGAGGTGGCGGCGGAGACGTGCCGGTCCCGGTTCCGGATGCCGCCGAGCCACCACAGCCGAGCAAGTCTGAAGCGACAAGCCCAGCCGCAAATGCCCAAAGCATTCTCGGAAACATCCGCACCGGCAATGAGTGCCGGGCTTGCCTCAACATCATTCAGGTCTCCAGATTCACGTCTCGGGCGAAGAGAATCTTAACCGCAGCCGTCGTTGGGCGTTCGCAGGTCGAACCCCAAAAAACGGAATCTTCAAAATCGGAATTATTCTACGCCGCTATCGCATGGGCGCGCAGTTACATGCATCTCGCTGCTGAATCTAGAGAGCGCGGACAGTTCCGTTGCTACTGGAACACCGCATTCGGGTCATCGGCCGGTTTCGGAACTTGCGCAACCAGGCCGTCGGTCTTGATGTAAACCGATCCCAGTTTGCCGGTGGCAACGTCTTTCACCAGCAGCCGAATCGCAGCCGGTTTTGGCCCCGGCACCATGATGGTATCGGTCAACTTACCTGTCGCCATCAACCCATTGAACTGTTGCGCGGTCAGCTTCTTATTGACCGGGTAGTTCATCAGGTTCAGCGGCCAGTCTTTCTGATTGTAGGTGCACACCGCAACATCGAGGTTCAATTGCTGGCCGCCATCGTTCGCCGGCAAAAAAGTCACTGCCGCAGGATCGACCGTGAGTGAGAGCTTGAGCTGGTCGGGTGAGTTGGGTAGCAGATTCTTCACCGTGAAGGTAACCGCGGTTGCATCCAGGTAGTCGTCGCAATCCGACTTGAGTTGTTTAGCCTGAACGCTCATGTCGGGAGAGCCTTCAGGATTGGCGAAATACCCCTCCCGGTATTCAAGCCGCGCCCCATGCAGGCCGGTCCTCACCTCCACCTTCCTGAATTCACCGTTCCAGTCTCCGGAGTTGGAGTAGTAAGCAATCTCATAAAAATCGCTGCTGTCGTCCATTGCCTTGCGCACGCAGTCGCCCAGGTCGTTGTCACCCGTGCACACTATGCCGCCGGTGCCGTCAGCAATCGCATGCATCGTGTCAACCGCGGCGTTCTGCGATATCGCGTCGCGCGACGTGCGCTCAGAAATTCTGGCTACGTCTTCGCTGGGGTCCACACCAGACGGCTGCGCCCCGGCTTGATACGCCTGCAGCGTTTGTACGCCGGCAAGATTCACCGGGTAGACAGCGATCTTGGCGTTGCTAAGAACCGAAGTCAGGTGCTGCACCTTCGGAGCGTAGCTGTGGGTTTCAGCCCATTGGTCGCCGCCCAGCAGAGCTGATGCGGCCGCTTCCTCTGTCACCGTCATACTTTTCGCACCCACAGCAAGGCTTGAGAAAAGGTTTATGGGAAACGACGTCGAAAGCCACAGCAGATTCTTGCGGCCCGGGTAACCTGAGAGATTCTCACCGAGCGAGGTAAGTGCATTGATCGTCCTGCTTACTCGCTCGTCCGTTGTGGACGTGTAGATTCTCATATCGAAGTTAGCGATCAGGGCAACCACCGCCGCGGCGTTAGGGTCTCCCGCCGCGGCCGCGGCAGTGAGATTACCGGAAGTGCCCGCATCGTCGCGCGGATCCATATTCGCCATCTCCACGTTTGCCGGGCTGATTGCTTTACTCAACGCGTTCTGCAGCAGCTTTTGGTCACTTGTAAAGCTCTGCAGCATCGTCAGCCGGTCGCCCAGTATGAACACCGCCACAGGCACATTCTGCGGAAGCTGCCGCAGCATCTTCAGCATCTGCACGTGCACCTGCGCCTGAACCGACGGGTCGGTGTTCAGCCCATCCACCAGTATGATGGTCGGCGGCACCGGGTCCTGCTGTACCTTAAGCGCATTGGTGTATGTTCCCGGCGGCATCTCGGGCTGCATCTCAACTGGCGCGGCAAGGCCGGCCATGTGCACTTCTCTGAAGTCTGCAATCTTTTGCGTAGACTGCTTGCCATTGATCGGCGTCTGCTCTTCGATCTCGAAGTCCTCAGGCTTCAGGCCCTGAATGTGGCCGCCCTTGGAGTCCTTAACCACCACTTCAAGGTTCACCAGCCGCGTGTAAGTGCGCAGCGTATACGAAGGCTGCGCCGCTTCACTCTGCGAAGCCGGGCTGCCGGCTGACACTGTTTGCTCAGCCTGAGCTTGTGATTGTGAAGCAGAAATTTGTGCGGTAGACGGCAGAGTCAGGCTCGTTGCAAATACCAGGGCCGGAATCAGCCGAAGGCTAAGACGTGCCATAAATGCCTCCTGGTAACTCGGGTTCGTTATTGCTCACACTCCCCAAAGGTGCGCGCAATTCCGTCGCTATTGGAACACCGCGTTCGGGTCATCGGCCGGTTTCGGAACTTGCGCAACCAGGCTGTCGGTCTTGATGTAAACCGATCCCAGTTTGCCGGTGGCAACGTCTTTCACCAGCAGCCGTATCGCAGCCGGTTTTGGCCCCGGCACCATGATGGTATCGGTCAACTTACCTGTCGCCATCAACCCACTGAACTGGTGCGCGGTCAGCTTCTTATTCACCGGGTAGTTCATCAGGTTCAGCGGCCAGTCCTTCGCGTTGTAGGTACACACCGCAACGTCGAGGTGCAATTGCTGGCCGCCATCGGCCGTCGGCGAAAAGGTCAATGGCGCGGGATTGACCTCGAGCGTGAACCGTAGTTGCCCCTGCGCGTCGGGTGGAAGGTTCTTTGCCTCGATCGACACTGAGGTTGCGTCCAGGTAATCGTCGCACTCCGATTGCAATTCCGTTTCCTGAACTTTCGGGTCGGTACTGCCCTCAGGGAATGCGTAGTAGCCCTGACGGTAGGAGAGATGCACTTCCTTTAGGCCACTCTTGACACTGATCTTTCTGAAGTCGCCGTTCCAATCGCCGGAGTCAGGGTAGTAGGAAATCTCATAGAAATCGCTGCTGTCGTCAACGGCTTTGCGAACACAGTCACCCAGGTCGTTGTCGCCGGTGCACACAATGCCGCCCGTGCCATCGGCAACGTCGTGCATGGTGTCAACTGAGGCGTTTTGATAAATGATGTCGCGCGTCGTGTTGGCAGCCATTCCGCCGGGCGTTACGTCCGGAGGCCGCGCCCCGGCCTGGTAGGCCTGCAGCGTCTGTACCCCTGCAAGATTCACCGGATACACGGCAACCTTGGCGTCGTTAAGAGACTGGCTAAGTTGTTGCAGCGGTCCCCGGTAGTTGCTGAATTCGGCAAAGGAGTCATCCCCCGCACCAGCCGCCATCACTCCGTACAAATTGATAGGAAACGAGGTCGAGAGCCAGAGCAGATTCTTCCTTCCCGGATAGCCCGCAACGTTGTGGCCAAGCGAAGTGAGAGCATTGATCGTCCTGAACACCCGCTCGTCCATGGTGGCGGAGAAAATTTTCGTATCGAATGCCGCGATATTCCCAACCAGCGCTGCAAAGTCAGCGGCAGGTCCCGGGCCGGCATCCTCGCCGGCAGTAGAACCCGCTGCATTATTTGCCGGACCCACCGAATCCCCCGCCACAGAGGCCATGGTGGCCGCACTGGTGGCGGAATTCGGATCGTCGCGAGGGTCCATGGTCGCCAATCCAACTCCGGCGGCGCTATATGCCTTGTCGAGCGCAAGCTGCAGTAGTTTGGGGTCAGAGGTAAAGCTCTGCAGCAACTTCAGCCGGTCGCCCAGCAAAAACACTGCCACTGGCACATTGGTCGGCAATTGCCGGAGCATCCTCATCATCTGTATATGTACCTGCGCCTGGTTCTGAACGTCGGTGTTCAATCCGTCCACCAGAATTACAGTCGGCGGCACTGGATCCTTCTGCAATGCGAGTGCGTTTGTATAAACGCCGGGCGGCGTCTGCACTTCAACTGAAGCCGGCGCTGCCATGTCGGCCATGTGCACTTCTCTGAATCCGGCAATCTTCTGTTCGCGCTTGTCCTTGCTACGGGCGGGAGTCTGCTCGAAAACCTGGAAGTTCTCAGCCTTCAACCCCTGGATGTGATTCCCCTTGGCATCTTTCACCACCAGCTCAAGGTTCACCATGCGCGAGTAAGTGCGCAGCGTAAACGATGGCTGCGCCGCTTCACTTTGCGAACCCTGGCTGGTGGCGGACTGCGTTTGCTCAGGCTGCGCCGGCGATTGCGAAGCGGAATTCTGTGCGATAGACGGCACAGTAAGGCCGGCCGCAATCGCAAGCGCCGGAATCAACCGAAAACTAATACCTGTCATAAATACCCCTGGCAGTTCGCCTACATTATTGCTCTTTCTCGCGAACCCCGAAAACTAAATCATTCGTACGAACTTCGCACAAACGATGATCGCTTCGTTATTGCTGAACTGCCGCATTTGGTCGGCTGCCTGCCTCGCCGTGCTGCGGAACTTCAGCAACCAGATCGCCAGTCTTGAAGTAGACAGACCCAAGCTTGCCCGTCGCAACATCTTTCACCAGCAGCCGTATCGCTGCCGGTTTAGGCCCGGGCACGAGAATGGCATCCGTCAATTTGCCGGTCGCCATCAACCCATTGAACTGCTGCGCGGTCAGCTTCCGGTTGACCGGGTAGTTCATCAGGTTCAACGACCAGTCTTTCTGGTTGTAGGTACACACCGCAATGTCGAGATTCAATTGGCGGGTACCGTCGGCGGTCGGAGCAAAGGTGAGAGCCGCAGGATCAACCACGAGCGAGAACTTGAGATCGCCGGGTGTGTCGGAAGGCAAATTTTTCGCCGTGAAAGTGACCGAGGTTGCATCAAGGTAGTCATCGCAATCGGACTGCAGTTCCGCCGATTGAAGCTTAGGGTCGGGATTGCCCTCGGGACTCGCGAAGTATCCCTCCCGGTACTCCAGACGCGCTCCGTGCTGCGTGCTCTTGACCGCGATCTTCCTTGCCTCGCCGTTCCAGAATGGCGAATCAGAATAGTAAGCGATTTCGTAAAAGTCGCTGCTGTCGTCCACGGCCTTGCGCACGCAATCGCCCAGGTCGTTATCGCCGGTGCACACAATTCCGCCCGTGCCATCGGCAATCATGTGCATGGTGTCCACCGCGGCGTTCTGCGTCATTACGTCGCGCGTGGTGCTTTCAGAGAATCCCTGAGGCGATGTCTGCGAGCCCGTCATCCTCGATCCGGCTTGATACAACTTCAACGTCTGCACTCCCGCCGGATTTACGGGATACACAGCCACCTTGGCGTCGCTCAAAACTCTGGTGAGATGCTCCACCTCCTGCGTGTAATTGGGCAGTTCCGCCCAACCGTCGCCCCCTGGAACGCCAACCGGCGCGCCTACCGCGCCAACCGCGATCATGCTGATGGGAAACGAAGTGGAGATCCAAAGCAGGTTTTTGCGCCCCGGATAGCCGGCAACGTTGTTGGCCAGCGAAGAGATGGCGTGGATGGTTCGGCCGACGATATCGCCCAAACTGCCTGAATAGACCTTTTGGTCGAACAGTGTGATGGCCTCAATCATCTCCTGCGCGTGGGCGCCTCCCGCCGCGGCAAGAAGATTGGATATGGAGTCCGGGTCGTCGCGTGGATCGCCGATCCGCAATCCATACCCGGCGGTGCTGTGCGCCTTCTCCAGAGCAGCCTGCAACAGCTTGGGGTTTCTGGTAAAGCTCTGCAGCAGCGTCAGCCGGTCGCCCAGCAGAAACACGGCCACCGGCACGTTGGGCGGAAGCTGGCGCAGCATCTTCAGCATCTGCACATGCACCTGCGACTGCACTTCTTCCGGTGTGTTCAATCCGTCGACCAGGATAATGGTCGGCGGGACGGGATCTTGCCGCACGGTAAGCGCATTGGTGTAAGACCCGTGCGGCATCTCCGGCTGCATTTCAACCGGAGCGGCCATGCTGGCCATATGCACTTCTCTGAATTCGGCTATCTTCTGCCCGCTCCACTTTCCGCTCTTGATCGGCGTCTGTTCTTCAATCTGGAAGTCTTCAGGCTTGAGGTCCTTGATGTGGTTTCCCTTGGAATCTTTAACCACCACTTCAAGGTTCACCAGGCGCGTGAAGGTGCGCACTGTGTAGTCGGACTGGGCTACAGGATTGCCGGCTGGCTGCGGTTGCGATTGAGGTGTGGAGTTTTGTGCGGTGAGAGTCAGTCCGGCTGTGAATACGAGCGCCGGAATCAACCGAAGGCTAAGACTTACCATAATTGCCCCCTGTCAGTTCGGGGCTATTATTGCTCATTTCGCCAATTGAGGCCGTGCGTCATTACACACACACCGCACGGGCAATATAGTCGGGAACTACCCGTGCGATGCAGGGCAGCAGCGAAAGGATGCTTCATGGACCACTTTATGTAATTGAATTTAAAAGCTTAATTAGTGCGATCTTCGCACTAATGCCTATTGCTTGGCTTGCATCGTTTCCGCGCCTGGAGCGGCCGGCAACTGTGCCACCACGTCATCGGTCTTGATGTAGAGCGACCCCAGCTTGCCGCTGGCAATGTCTTTAATCAAAAGCCGCACCGCTGCCGGCCTGGGGCCGGGTAGCGATATGGAGTCAAGCAGCTTGCCAGTGCTGGTCAGCGTGTTGTATTGCCTGGCATTCAGCTTCAGGTTCACGGGGTAATTCATCAGCCTCAGCGGCCAGCCCTTTTCGTTGTAAGTGCATGCCGCCAGAGCTACGTTGAGCTGATGGTGGCCGTCGGCGGTCGGCGTAAGGGTCAACCCTGCAGAGTCGATGAGCAGTGAGAATTTCAATTCACCCGATCTGTCGGCATGTGTACTCTTCGCCATAAATGCAATCGCTGTCGCATTCAAATAATCGTCGCAATCCGACTGCAACTGCACGGCCTCAATTTTTGAGTCTGTGCTGCCCACTGGCGTGGCAAAGTAGCCTGCGCGATAGGCAAGGTGAGCGCCGCGCTGGTTGCTCTTGATGGTGATCTTTTTAAACTGGCCGCTCCAGTCAGTCGAGTCGGGATAATAGGCAATCTCGTAAAAATCGCTGCTGTCGTCAATCGCTTTCTTGATGCAGTCGCTCAGGTCGTTATCGCCGGTGCATACCTTGCCGCCGGTGCCTTCGGCAATGGTCTGCATGGTGTCTTGTTCCCCGGCCCGCATCAATATGTTGCGGTTCAATGCGCTCGCCATCGACCCCGCCCGCAAATCCGGAGGGTTCGCCTCGGCCTTATACACATCCAGCGTTTGTACCCCGGCTACGTTGACCGGATACACCGAGATCTTGGCATCGCTCATTACACCGTCGAGATATTGCATCTGTTCCCAATAATTGCGGTCTCCGGAATAGGGATCGATCACACCGGGTTGATCACCCACCGACTGAAAGCCCTCGCTGTTTATCTGCACCAGCGGGACATCGCCCCGCGGCACCAGGCTCAGAGGGAAAGTCGTCGAAAGCCAAAGCAGATTTTTCCGTCCCGGATAGCCCGCAACATTGCGGCCGAGTGAAACCAGCGCATCGAAAGTTCTGTGAATCCGCTCATCCAGTGTGGAGGAATACACCTTCATATCGAATTCCTGCGCCATCTCAATCATCGAGATGACGATGGGATCGCTGGCAGCGTTCGATGCCGTTGTAGCCGCAGCAGTTTGGCCGTTGCTGCCTCCACTCGCGTTCACCACGGCGCTCGGATCGTTGATCCCATACGCCTGTACCATTATGTTCGAAGCAGCATGAGATTCGTCGCGGGGATCGATGTCGGCCAGTCCTCTCCCCGCCGTGCTCATGGCATCTTTCAGCGCATACTGCAAAAGCTTGGGGTCGGTGGTAAAGTTCTGCAGCATCCTCAGCCGGTCGCCCAGCAGAAACACCGCAACCGGCACATTGGGCGGCAGTTCCCGCAGCATACGCATCATCTGCATGTGCACCTGCGGCTGGTACTGGATGTCGGTGTTCAGTCCGTCCACCAGGATGATCGTCGCCGGCACCGGGTCTTTGTCCACCGTCACGGCGTTGGTGTATACGCCAGGTGCAATCTCGGGTTGCGGCGCAACCGGATTCCGCATATCGCTCATGCGAACTTCGCGGAACTCCGCAATCTTCTGCTCGTGCTTCTGGCTCTCTTTCGCCCGGTTCTGTTCGAATACCTTGAAGTCTTCCGGCTTCAGATTGTTTATGTGATGGCCCTTGGCGTCCGTTACCACCAGCTCCAGCGTGACCATGCGGCTGTAGGTTTTGAGCGTCATCGCCGATTCAGACGGATCGCCGCCTGCTTGCATGGAACTCGGCTGCATGGCCTGCTGTGAGGCTGGCGGGAGGGCCGCCGGCGGTGTGGCAGGGGTCTGCGCAACAGCAGTGATAGACAATGCAGCAGCCGCCAGAAGCAGCGTCGACTTGAGGGGGAACTTCCAGGCCATGGTGGGACCTCCATGGGGATGCCGTCCATTATGGACCGTTTACATCCCGAGGGCAATGTCCACTATGCGCTCAGTCCGCCTGACCACTGACCGGACTACCACCTATTTTTGAGTACAGCCGGTCTTAATGTACCGCCGGTCTCCCGACCGGCTGTACGGCGGGTCTCCCGACCCGCCGAGGGTGCGCCACAGGCCTATTGCTTGTTTTGCGGCGTCCGTTGACCTGCGCCTCTTCCGCCAGCCGCCGCAACCACAGGTGCGTCAGTCTTAACAAACACCGACCCCACCTTGCCGCTCGGCACATCCATCACCGCCAGCCGCACCGCTGCCGGCTTAGGTCCGGCAACTGCCACAACATGGGGCAGCCCGCTCCTGGCCAGCTCCGCAAAGTCCTTCACTGTCAGCTTCTGGTCAACCGAGTCGCTCATGTAGTGCAGCGGCTTGCCGGTCTCGTCGAAGGTGCAAACCCCCACGCGCAAATTCACCTCGCGATTTCCATTGCCTGCTCTACTAAACGTAAGCGCAGCGGGATTGATCATGAGGTAGAACTTCATCGTCTCTTTGGGATCGGGCGGCAGATTCTTCGCCGCGAGAAAGATTGAAGTCGCATCCAGGGGGCCTTGGCACGCAGCCACCTGTAAGTCGTCGTTGGCGCTCGCTCCATTTCCCTCCGGGCTGGCAAAATAGCCCTGCCGGTATTCGAGATGTAAGCCCTTGACCTTAGAGTCCAAAACGATCTTCCGATACTCGCCGTTCCAATCCTTCGTGTCGGGATAGTAGGCGATCTCGTAAAACTCGCTGCTGTCGTCCACGGCCTTGTGAATGCAATCGGCCAAATCGTTGTCGCCTAAACAAACCGCGCCGCCGGTTGCGTTGGCCATCGTTTGCATCGTGTCCCCCTGGCTCACTTCTCTGTCTACTTCCGGTTTGTACAAGGAACTTCCGACCGGCGGGAGAGGGCGACCGTAGAGCCCCATGTACATGTACGCCGGCACGGCGACCACGCCGGCGGGATTGATGGGGTACACCGCGATCTTAGCGTCACTCAAAGCATTTGACACTTTCTGAATCTCTCTCCTGTAATCGCGATCTCCAGATTGTTCAAGACTTGGATTCATGATGTAGGTGGGAAATGCGGTCGAAATCCATAGCAGATTCTTTCGTCCCGGATAGCCCGACATGTGATGAGCGATGGCGATCAGCGCTTCCTCGGTCAAACGAACACGTGTATCCAAGTGTTCGCCGAATTCGCGGTCATCCTCGTCCCGCGCGGCTGCGAGCATCTCGGGAGGGATGGGGGCTCCTGCCTTTAGTAGCAAGTTAAGAATTGAATCGGGATCGCTGCGCGGATCCAGTTGCGCCATCTTTTGCCCCGCTGGGCTAATCGCCTTGCTCAACGCGGTCTGCAACAATCTGGGATCGCTGGTAAAGTCCTGGAGCATGACCAACCTGCGCCCCAGCAGGAATACCGCGACCGGAACCTCAGCCGGAAGCTGCTGAAGCGTCTTGAGCATTTGCGCCTGGAGCTGCCCTTGATACCGGACATCAGTGTTGATCGCATCTACCAAAATGACAGTGGGCGGTACTGGGTTCCTGAGCGACGCAACCACGTTTGTGTAGACACCCGCCGGAATCTGCGCCGCAAGGCCGGTGTTATGCACCTCCATGTCGGCCATCGAGACTTCGCGGAACGTCGAAATCTTCTGCTCGCGTTTATCTCTGCCGCGGCTCTGCGTCTGCTCAGAAAGGTTGAAGTCTTCCGGCTTGAGGCCGGTGACGTGGTTCCCCTTCGAATCTTTCACCACAACTTCAAGCGTCACCATGCGCGAGTAGGTATGCAGCGTGAACGTCGATGCGGTCGATGCGGACGGACCGGCCACAGTTTGCCGCGAGGCTGTATGCGGAGAAGCGCTTTGCGCAATAGGCGGCAGACTCAGGCACACCAAGGGGAGCAGCGCCGGAATCAACCGAAGGCTTGAGCGAGTCATATGAAGCCTCCCGACATTTCGGTACATTATTCTCCCGTTTGCGGCAAATATACAACGGCGAAGCGCGAATCAAATTTGCGGACTAAGCACCCCGCCCCGGCGAATGGCCCTAACCTCCTTTGACAAGTTACGATTGATAGCGTCGGTGGAGAGAGCTTCTAACGGTGCAGATGCCACAAGTAGCCACGCACGCGAACGACATTCCGGCAAGTTTGCCGCAGCTCGTGAAAGCCCGGTGCCAGGCCGCATGAATCGCCGTGAGTTTCTTGCCGCTCTCGCCGCGGGAGCCATGACCACAGGCGTGTCGCCGGCCCAGCAGATGGGCGGCATGGCCAGCCGCGGCATCAAGCCGCAGCCGCGCGGCAAGCCCTCCGGCCTACCCTTCCACGCAAAATTTACTGACGTTGCGGCCAAAGCCGGCTTGACCGCGCCGGTCATCTACGGCCCACCCGACCGCATGGATTACATCATCGAGTCGATGGGATCGGGCGTTGCATTTATCGACTACGACAACGACGGCTGGCTCGATATTTTACTGCTCTCGGGCACGCGCCGCGAAGGACCGGTCGCCGGCGCCACCAATCGCCTTTACAAGAACAACCGCGACGGCACCTTTACCGATGTCACCGCAAAGGCCGGCCTGGTGCGGCAGGGCTGGGCCTTCGGCGTCACCGTTGGCGACTACGACAACGACGGCTTCGACGACATATTCGTCAGTGCGTGGCCGCAAAACTATCTCTACCGCAACAACGGCAACGGAACATTTACTGACGTGACCGAGACAGCCGGTCTGATTCACGCCGGCAACCGCTGGGGCACGGGCTGCACGTGGGTTGACTACGACCGCGACGGCCGGCTCGACTTGTTCATCTCGCATTACGTGGTCTTCGACTTCGACAAGATTCCGATTACAGGCAAAGACCCCGCCTGCAATTACAAGGGCGTCGGGGTGAACTGCGGACCTCGAGGCCTGACGCCGGAGCGGCCCATGCTTTACCACAACAATGGCGACGGAACATTCACCGACGTTACCGCAAAGTCAAAGGTCGGCGCGGTGCAGCCAACGTATGGGCTCACCGCGGTCGCAGCCGATCTTGACGGCGACGGCTGGCAGGAGATTTACATGGCCTGCGATTCGACCCCGAGCTTGCTGTTCAAGAACCGTGGAGACGGCACGTTTGATGAAGTGGGTCTTGAATCGGGCCTGGCCGTGAATGAGGACGGCAGGGAACAGGCCGGCATGGGCATTGCCATTGGCGATTTCGATACCGACGGCCAGCTTGACGTGCTGAAGACGCACTTTGCCGAAGACACCGCGGCGCTCTATCGCAACACCGGCCACCTGGAGTTTGAAGACGTCACACTACGCGCGGGCCTCGGCGTTGAGCCGCGTTACGTGAGCTGGGGCGACGGCATTATCGACCTCGACAACGACGGACTGCCCGACATCTTCTGGGTTACCGGAAGCACTTTCCCCGAGGTGGAGCGCGTGCATCCCGAGATTGCGCACAAGACGCCGCGGGTTCTGTTCCGCAACCTGGGCGGCGGCAGGTTTGAAGAGCTGCTTGACGGCGCGGGTCCCGCAATCAATGAGGTACATGCCAGCCGCGGCGTGGCCTTCGGCGATTTCGATAACGACGGCGATGTCGATATCCTCATCATGAACATCAACGAGCCTCCGTCGCTTCTGCGCAATGACAGCAAAGGCGGCGGCCACTGGCTGAAGGTCAAGCTCGTGGGAACGCACTCAAATCGCAGCGCCATCGGAGCCGTTGTGACCGTTCATTATGGAGAGCGCAAGCAATCGCAGGCAGTCATGGCGGCGAGCTCGTATCTCTCAGTAAGCGACCGGCGGCTGCATTTCGGCCTCGGCGCCGTCGTGACGGCGGACGTTGAAATCATGTGGCCAACCGGCGCGCGCGAAACGCTGAAGGGCCTGCACGCCGATCAGTTAATCACGGTGAAAGAAGGCGCAGGAGTGGTGAGTCAGGAGCGATTC
>Ga0265338_10006340_pt1 | contig 15113 bp, 14 predicted proteins | sample 42126metaG_FD_193579 | JGI IMG/M metagenome (GOLD analysis project Ga0265338, IMG submission 193579) | Rhizosphere microbial communities from Carex aquatilis grown in University of Washington, Seatle, WA, United States - 4-21-26 metaG | ecosystem: Host-associated > Plants > Roots > Rhizosphere... | reverse complement strand
CCAGCGACCTCGACCTCGGCTCCACCCAGCCGGTCCGGCTGCCCGGCAACGCGCTGTTCATCATGGGCAAGCGCGGCGTCGGCTACCTGCTGAGCTCGCAGCGGCTCGGCGGTATCGGCGGCCAGCTGGCGGAGCAGAGCATCTGCCCCGCCTACGGCGCGGCCGCCTACAGCGGCTCGACCGTGTACGAGCCCTGCAATTCCGGGGGGATGGCCGCCGTCGCGGTCAACGCGGCGCGCAAGACGATCAGGGTGCTGTGGCGCGGGCCGTCGGACGGCAAGGGCTCCCCGGTCATCGGCGGCGGGGCGATCTGGGTGACGCGCAACTCCTCCAGCGGCGGCACGCTGTACGCGCTGAACCCGGCGACCGGGCAGGTCGAGCACCAGATCACGATCGGCCAGGGCCTGCCGCACTTCTCCTCACTGGCGCTGAGCGGCGGCACCGCCTACGTCGGCACCCTCACCGGGGTCACCGCCGTCAACGGCGCCTGACCCGCGGGCGCCGGCCCGGCACCCGTGTCACGGGGACGGGAGCGGGAATAACGTCCGCGGTAGTTCAGCAGGCCGTAGGCACCCGGGAACGGGAGGCATTCGATGCACCTGCGTCCGCATTTCGCTGGCGCTGGCGAGGAGCTTGCGCCCGGGGTGGACCCTGGTTCCGGGCCAGGCGGTGGTCGGCGACGCGGTTGCCCGCGTTGAGGCGCGGGATGGCGGCACGGATCAGATCGGCCGCGCCGGCCGCGCTCATCCTCGTCCTTGCCTGTGCCAGCGGGACGGCCGCTGCTCCCGCCGTCCCGGCGGGCATGGTCCTCTCGCCGGGCGCGCAAGACCCGGTGCTGCACTCCGTCGCGGCATCCGCCCAGGCTCACGTCAAGGGCTACTGGACGAAGGCGCGCATGGAGTCCGCGACGCCCGGCACCGGGAGCGGCCCGCTGGCGCCCCCGTCCCGGGCGAGGCCGTTGACCATCCCTAACCCGGTCCACTTCGACGGGCTGCGAACTGTGGGCGCGCTGTTCTACAAGGCCGGCCAGCGGCTGCACTTCTGCACGGCCAGCGTTGTGGGCAGTTCTCCCGGCAACCTCATCCTGACCGCGGCGCACTGTGTGTACGGCAGCAGTTCCTATGTCACAGATGTTGCCTTCGTACCGCAGTGGCATGACGGCCTGAGCCCTTACGGCGAGTGGACCGTCAGCAGTATCACCCTCGCCGCGGGCTGGGTATCCCGGCGCGACCCGAACCTCGATTTCGCCTTTCTCGGCGTCGCGCCGCAGCGGAAAAATGGCCCGTCACTGCAGAAGACCACTGGTGCCCTGCGACTCGGCGTGAACGATGGCTTTGACCACAAGGTCTACCTCGTCGGGTACAACGACACCGACAGCAAGCCCATCGGCTGCTCTTCCAGCAGTACGGAGTTGGACTCGACCCAGATGCAGGTGTACTGCAACGATTACCGGAACGGGACGAGCGGCGGCCCGTGGATACTGAACTTCAACCGCGCGACTGGTACCGGGATCGTGTTCGGCGACATCGGCGGGTACGAACAGGGCGGCGCCCACCCTTCCCTTTCTTACAGCCCGTATTACGGCTCGTCGATCCTTCGGCTGTTCCAGCAGGCCCAGCACAGCTCCTGAGCCCGTTATGACCGGGGGCTCGGTGAAGCCCGGGCTAGGATCGTGCCATAACACAGTGCGGTACCCGCGGTAACCGAAGGCCACGCCGGGGCTTCGAAAACGCGTCGCGAACCTCGCCGGAAACGGGCCACTGCGGTTCCGCGGCCGGTCCGGTGCGCCAGTCCAGGCCGAACCGGTGCCACTTCCGGCAGCGATACCGATCGCTCTCGACGCCCTCCTTCGTCCGCTTCGCCCGCGTCAGCGTGCCGTTGCCCATGCAGACCGCGCAGGGGACGAACTTGGCGAACTCTCCACCGGCCATAGCCCGAGCGTACTGAGTCCAGTAGGCCGGATCGCAGCCAGGGCGACATCAGTTGCACCCAAAGCTAACGTTCCGTCGTAATCGCTCTACACAGTGAGGTCATTTCCGAGGCGGGGGCCCGATTGTCGCGATCGTGCGGTTCAGGATCTGACCATTCGGGCCGAAGTTGGCTATCTCGCGCATGTTGCCGACACCGGTGATGACGATGTTCACCACGGGCACCCACGTGGCCTCGAGCTTCACCCACGCGATCGTTACCGGCACGTCGGCGGCGCGCTTGCTGTAGGTGCGGTGCTCGACCTTGTCTTCGAACACGATCTCGCCGGGGTGCTGGTCGCCAGCTGGTGACAGAGCTTCGGCCATCGCTGCTCCCTCTCGTACGGCACGCCAGGTCAGCCTACTCACCTGCTGCTGTCCCCATACCTTCGCACGCACGGGTATGTACGCCCCCGGGAGAGAGCGGCGTGCTGACCGGCCACCAGCGTACGGGCTTGCAGTATCTCCGCCGCGGGCCAGCACGCGTAAGTGCGTGGACTGGCCCGCGACGGAACGATCCTTAACCCGTTACAGGAAGGTGACTGCCTGTAGGCACAGGCGTCGGCGGCGGACTGGTCGGCGGCGGACTCGTCGGCGGCGGACTCGTCGGCGGTGCAGTAGTCGGCGGCGGACTCGTCGGCGGCGGACTGGTCGGCGGCGGACTGGTCGGCGGCGGACTGGTCGGCGGTGCAGTAGTCGGCGGCGGACTCGTCGGCGGCGTAACCGAGCAGGTAGACGCGGTGATTGTGTCGTCGTCAAGGGTCACTGCCCCGTTGCGGGCCAGCGCGCGTCCGGCAATAGTGTCCCCGGTTTCGACTGAGATCGAGGTCAGGGCAAGGACGGTGCCGGCAAAGGAGGAGTTCGTCCCGAGCGTCGCGGAACTGCCCACCTGCCAGAACACGTTACAGGCCTGGGCGCCGCCGGTGAGGATGACGCTGCTGGCCGAGTCGGTGACGAGCGTTGACGGGGCCTGGAAGATGAAGACCGCGTTCGGGTCGCCGCCTGCGTCGAGGGTCAGCGACCCGCCGACATCCAGCGAGGACGAGGCCTTGTACACGCCAGGTGCGAGTGTCTGGCCAGCCCCGATGAAAGCCGGGACGTTAGCGGTCGGGCTGCGCCCGGCGGCATCGTTGTACGCGGTGGTCAGGTCAGACTGGGCGCCGTTGGCGACGCCGTCGGCGCTGTGGATGGTGCCGTTGGACACGATCCCCGGCGTGAGCCCGGTCACCGCGGTACCCGGGCTCACGCCGAGGTCCCCGCTGATCGTGCTCGGGCCGGTGTTGGTCACCGTTTGCCCGGCCAGGACCGCGAAGCTGCCGGCCGTTCCCAGGCCCACCGGGGCTGTCGCGGCGCCGGCGGACTGGGCGACGATGACCACGGCGACGGTGCCCGCCGCGACCGCGGAGCCCCCGGCTAGCCAGGCGTAGCGTGGCCGCCGACGCGCGGCCTTCCTGCTGGTAATCGTCATATGCGGCACCCCTCTTTGGCGGTTGATCTCGGGAAATTAGAAGTCGCATTGGCCGTGCTGCCGAAATCCACAAGGCCCGGGAAACGCTACCTGAATTTACGGTGGACGGGTGCGCCGACAGGCCGCACGAGCACGGAGAATTAAGCGGTGGGCAAGATTTACCCGCAAAATCCTGCTATGATTCCGGGCGCCCGGGAAAACCAGCAGTCCTGTATAGAGCCGGGTCGCCAATTTCCCCCGAAATTACGATGCCCGCCATTTGCGGCCGGAAGAGCCGGCCAATGTGACATACCAGCCCTTATTTCCCGGAGGTCGGTATGTGCGTGATTATGCCCGCGCGAAGCCCCGCCGATCATCGACGGTCGACCGCTGATGACACTCCGCGGCAGTCGCCACGGCTACCAGCCGTCGCCCGGTCCGGCTGCGGTCCCCCGGGGGCCGCAGCGCGACTCGTGGAGCACATTTGATGCGCCAGCTACCCAAGGTAACTGTGATGCAATGTCTGATTACGGGTCGTGTCGAACGGCGATAATGCAGGGGGGCATGGCCGGGCATCGGCCTCGACGGTCCGGTGCTGTACGCCGTGAACAGGGCGCTGAGGCGCCAGGACGCCCGACTCTTCCGCCGTGGCGTCAACGGGATCCAGCGAACCAGGGGTACCCAGGATGCTTTCACCCAGGGCAATCTACGGCGAGATCTTCAGTAACGACGAGGCGTTCCGCCTGTTCTGCTCCATCGCGGCAAGCGGGGAGGCCCAGGGAGGCTGGGAAAACGGCAGGATCGCCGCACTGGCGCCAGACTCCTTGCGTGACCTCGCGCCCAAGATCTCCCGGCACGGGGCTGACGAGGACAAGCACGGGCGTATCTTCCGCGCGCTGCTGCATAAGCGGAACCTTTCTCCGGTCCCGGTGCCAGCCGGTACCGACTACACCATGCGGCTTGAGGGCATGGGCATCGGGCTCGCGCACAGCAAGCTGCGCGCGGACCAGCCGCTGACCGAGGCGGACATCATCGCCTACCTAGCCCACAGCCGGGTGACCGAGCAGCGGGCGTCTGAGCAGATGCGGTCGCTGCGCCGTTACTCGACGGACAACGCCGACGTCAGACGGGCGGTCACGATGATCTCGGCCGACGAGGACAACCATCTGGCCTACTGTCATGAAGAGTTGCTCCGGCTCGCCGTGGCAGGCTACCGCCGCGATATCGAGTCGCTCCTGCGCGCCACCGCCCGCGCCGAGATCGCGGTCTACCGTGATGTGAGCAAGGCGGTCATGGCCCACCTGGCACAGGTACTGCACTGGTCGCGGGTTAAATGCGTCCTCGTGGCCAGGGGAATCGACGCGATCTACCTCTACGAGCGGCTCGGCGGCTGGCGCCGCATGGTCACGCTGCGGATGCCCGCGCGCCGTGACCCGCTCGGAACGGCCGCGGCGAAGGGCCCCGCGCAACCGTCACCAGCCAGCCGCCGCTGATTGCCTGCCCGACCGGAGCACCGCCCGCATGAGCGCGAGGAGGTGTGTCGTCCGGCTGGTGTCGGTGATGGCAGCCATGAGGACTCCGTTCCCAATCCTCACCCTTGGGGTCATCGGTTCCGCGTTACCGCGCAAGCGTCTCCGCGGTGAACGGCGGCAGGGCTCGTTCCAGGCTGGCGGCCTCGTCGGCCTGGCGCTGGTACATCAGGCCGTACGCGAACGTGTCTTCCCCCGCCTCCCGGGCCTCGGCGGCCAGGTCGAGCAGGACTGCCCGGGCGACCACGCTGTCGTGGTGGTCGCCGAGCACCTGCTGCAGGTCCTTGGCCGCCGTGGCCTGACGGCTGGCCGCGCTGCCGAGTGCGGGCACTGCCGCTTCGGCCGCGTACCTGGCTCGCTTGGCCGCCTTGCGTGCCTCATGGAGGGCCGCGTCACGGTCCCCCGCCTCATCGGCGCCGGCCAGGGCGCGCAGCAGCCGCCGCCCGGCCCGCCGGACCGGCTTGGCGAGTACCTTGCCCGCCCGGCGTTCCGCCAGTGGCGTCAGCGGGGGCCGGGCTAGCAGCCCGGCTAGGTCATCGCGAAGCCGCCGGTAGCGCTGCCCCTCCAGCGCCGCCAGCGCGGCCTTCCCCGCCTGCGCGAGCTCGGCGGTGAAGTGGGCGTCGATGCGGGCCTCGACCGGCCCGGCGACCAGGGCGGACGGAATGCCGGCCAGGCTGGCTCTGACCCGCTCCAGCATGACCTCGCTATCGCGGGCGTGCCCGAGCTCGACCGCGAGCCATTTCAGCTCCGCGCAGAGCGGCCGGGTGTCCTCCCGGTCGATGATGCTCCCGAAGGCCTGCAGTGCGCTGCGGGCCCGGCGGGTGGCCACCCGCAGCTGATGCACCGCGTCTGGCTCGTCCCGGCGGACCAGCGGGTCGTAGCGCGCGATGGCCGCTGCCTGCTCGCGCAGGTAGCAGAGCACCACCTCGGCGGCGGACGAGTGCGTGGTCAGCGTCACGACGCGGCTCGCCCGATGAACACCTCTTGCGCACTCCTGCGGGACTCGCCCGCGGCTGGATGCCGGAGGAGGTACTCGCCGTCGGGCTGCATGTCCCAGGCCGAGCAGTTGTCCTCCTCGTACGTGCGCAGGATGGTCTCCAGCTCAGCCTGGATGGCCGGGTCGCAGACGGGGGCGACAACCTCCATCCGCCGGGAGAGGTTACGCGTCATCCAGTCGGCCGAGCCGAGGAAGAACTCGGGGGCGCCACCGTTCTCGAAGCGGTAGATCCGGCTGTGCTCCAGGAACCTGCCGACGGTGCTGTAGACCTTGATCGTCGGCGACAGCCCTGGCACGCCCGGCCGCAGGCAGCACAGGCCGCGGACGTTGAGGCCGATGGGGACGCCGGCCAGGCTGGCCCGGTAGAGCTCCCGGATCATTTGCGGGTCCTGGAGCTGGTTCATCTTGGCCCGGATATCGCAGGGGCGACCGGCCCGGGCGTGTTCAGCCTCGCGCCTGATCGCACTGACGAACCGCTCGCGAAGGTCGTGCGGCGCCACCAGGAGCTTGCCCGGGGACGGGGCCGGGATGCCGGCCGTCAGCTCGTTGAAGACCGCCGCCGCGTGCGCGGCAAGCTCGGGATCGGCGCTGAGCAGCCCTAGGTCCTCGTACAGCCGGGCCGTTCCCTCGTGGTAGTTTCCCGTGCCGACGTGCACGTACCGGCGAAGGCCGGCTGCCTCCTCGCGTACCACCAGCGCCAGCTTGACGTGCGTCTTGACTCGCTCCACGCCGTACGCGACGTGAGCTCCCGCCTCTTCGAGCTCCTTGCCCCAGCTGATGTTGGGCGCCTCGTCGAAGCGGGCCGTGATCTCAACCAGGACCGCTACCTGCTTGCCGCGGCGGGCCGCCTCTTTGAGCGCCTGGATGATCGGGGAGTGGCGGCCGGTGCGGTAGATGGTGAGCTTGATCGCCAGAACGGCCGGGTCGACGGCGGCACTGCGCAGGAACTGCAGGATCGAGGTGTCGAAGCTGTGGTAGGGCAGGTGCACCAGGATGTCCCCGCGGCGGATCTCGTCGAACACCGCGGCCGGGTCGGTCTGGTCCAGGTCCCGCAGCCGCGGATGAGTCACCGGCTCGTGCGGGGCGTCAAGCAGCTCCGCGTGGCCTGCTGCGGGCAGGTCCATGAGGTCGCCGAGGCTCAGCAGCCCGGGGGTCGCGATGACGTTGGCCGGATCGGCCCCGAGCTCAGCCGCGAGCCAGCTCCGCAGGTCAGTGGGCATGTCCGCGCTGACCTCAAGCCGCACCACGCCCGCGTACCGGCGGGCGGTCAGCTCGGCCGTAACCATCCCGATAATCGCACCCGGTGAGAGCTCCGTGTCCTCGTCGTCGGCCTGGTCGGTCCACGGATCGTCCTTCGCCCCCCGGGTGACCCGGAAGACGTAGCAGGCCGACGCCGAGGCCCGCGGGAAGATCGTGCTCAGGTTCTCGGCGATCACCTGCTCCAGGGGCACCCAACCCGCCTGGTCCGGCAGCCGCACCCACCGTGGCCGGTTGGCAGGCACCTTGATCCGGACGAAGCGGGGCTTCTTGCGACCCGGCTCGCTCACCAGTACGGCCAGGTTGAGGCCGAGGTTGCTGATGAACGGGAACGGATGGGCGGCGTCAACCGACAGCGGGACGAGGATCGGCTCCACCGACTCCAGGCAATAGCGGGCGAGGAACTCCCGCTGGGACGGGCTGAGATCGGCGACATCGAGGATGGGGAGTCCCAGGTCGCGCAGCGCGGGGCGCAGCTGCTCGTCCACCAGGGCGGCCACCCGCTGCTGCTGGGTCAGCAGCTCCGCGCGGCAGGCCTTGAGCATTTCGGCCGGGGTCAGGCCATCGGGTCCGTGTCTGGCCCCTCCCCTGAGGGCCTGCTGGAGCAGGCCTCCGATCCGCTTCATGGCGAACTCGTCGTAGATCATGCCCATGATCCCGGCGAATTTGACCCGCTCAAGGAGCGGCCGTCCCGGGTCTTCGGCCAGGGCCAGCACCCGGCGGGCGAAGCTCAGCCAGCTCAGCTCCCGGTTGAGGAGGGCCGCCGGAGAGTCCGGCCCGATTTGCTCAAGCTCTGTCATCTACCTGTACCTCGGCAAACTCGCGTTAAGTGCCCGCAGGCCAACGTCACCAGGCTCCGTTAAGAGCCCCCCGGCTGACCAGGGCCGAACGTCCCCGCGGGCGGGGTGCTGGCGCGCGGCCTGACTGAACCCAGGCGGTTCAGGTCGACGTCGACGCGAAGCCGCCAACCGTTCGGTTCCTCTTAAAAGATCTTTCCCGAACGAATGCGGGTGACCCATCATGAGGCATGACTCCGCACCGCTCGTGGTACGCGAAGGACGCGAGGGGCTGGACCTGCCCCCCACCGTCCGCCGGCGCCGCCGCCTTCCACCGTGCCCTGCCCGGGTACGCGCCCACGGCACTGGCCGAGGTGCCGGGACTGGCGGCCGAGCTCGGCGTGGGACGGCTGTTCGTCAAGGACGAGTCCGCCCGGTTCGACCTGCGCGCGTTCAAGTACCTGGGCGCCTCCTGGGCCGGCTTCAGGGCGCTCGCCGCGCGAACCGGCTACGCCGGGCAGGCGAGCCTGGACGGGCTGCGCGCTCACCTGGCGGCCGTCCGCGCCCGGCCCGCCCTGGTGACCGCGACTGACGGGAACCACGGGCGCGCGGTGGCAAGGACCGCGCGACTGCTCGGGGTCCCCGCCCGCGTGTACCTGCCGCAGATCGCGCCGGGCCTGGTCATCGACCGGATCATCGCCGAAGGAGCGCACGCGACCGTTGTCGACGGCGATTACGACGACTCGATCGCGGCGGCGCGGGACGACGCCGACGGCGACCCGGACGCGATCCTCATCCAGGACACCTCGTGGGCGGGGTACGAGGAGATCCCGTCCTGGATCGTGGCCGGCTACGAGACGATCTTCTCCGAACTGGACGAGCAGCTGGCCGCCCGGGGCCTCGGCCGCCCGTCGGTGGTCAGCGTTCCCGTCGGCGTGGGCTCCCTGGCGCAGGCCGCCGTCGCGCATTACCGCCGCTCGTCACTGCCGACCGCGGGAGCAGCGACGACGCGGCTGCTGAGCGTGGAGCCCGACACGGCGGCGTGCACGCTGGCCAGCCTGGCCACGGGGCAACCGGTGTCGGTGCCGACGGGCGAAACCGTCATGAACGGGCTGAACTGCGGCACCCCGTCGACGCTGGCGTGGCCCTACCTGGCCGGCGGCCTTGACGCCGCGATCACGGTAACCGACGACGAGGCACGCAGCGCGATCCAGGCGCTGGCCGGCGCCGGGCTCGACATCGGCCCGTCCGGAGCGGCGGCGCTGGCCGGGCTCAGGGCCGCGCTGACCGGCCCCGGGGCCGGCGCGCGGCGGGCCGCCCTCGGCCTGGGGGCGGGCCAAGCCGAGGGCGGCGCCACGACGACCGCGGTCTGCATCTGCACCGAGGGCCCGCTGACCGCCTGACAGGCAGCGCGGGAACCGCGCGCCCGGCGGGCGCGTCCAAATGGCAGAACCTCACAGAACCGGAGTGCTGCCATGTCCATTACCGTTGCCCCTGCTCATCGTGCACTAGCCATCGGCAGCCTGGCCGCGGCCGCGCTGATAGCGGCGTTCACGCTCGGCGGCAGACAGGGCAGCGCCGCGCCGTTGCCACCAGGCGGGCAGGCGCCGGCCGGCCCGCAGTCGGCCGTGCTGGCCTCGGTGACCGGGGCCGCGCGGATCACCGTTACCGGCAACGGCGACGTGACCGGTACACCGAACCAGCTCGTCCTGGCCATGGGCGTCCAGGTGAACGGCCGCTCGGTCGGATCCGCGCTGGCACAGGCCGATGATGCGGCCAGCCGGGTGACCGCGGCGCTGCGATCACGCGGCGTCGCCGCCGCCGACATCCAGACCTCGGGGCTCTCGATCTGGCCGAACTCGCCGGCCGGCTCCCGCGCTCCCACCAGCTACGCCGTGAGCGAGTCGCTCACGGCCACGCTGAACAGCCTCGCCGCCGCCGGCCGTCAGGTCGACGCGGCCGTGCGGGCCGGCGGCGACGCCACCACGGTCAGCGGCATCTCGCTCAACCTGACCGACACCGGCCCCCTGCTGGCGCAGGCGCGCGCCCGCGCCCTGGCCGACGCGACGGCGAAGGCGGCACAGTACGCCCGGGCGCTCGGCGAGCCGCTCGGGCCCGTGGTCAGCATCACCGACCAGCCCGACGCCCAGTCGCTTCCCGTGTACGCCGCGGCAAGCCCGGCCGCAGCGAAAGCCACCGTGCCGATCTCACCGGGAACCCAGCAGCTCAGCGTCTCCATCACCGTGGTCTTCGCGGCCTGACCCGGGTCGGCCCCGGTTTGACAAGGCCATGGAACGGTATATTAGGTTTGCCTTACCTAAATACTCGTCCCTGAGCGCCAGTTGGAGGCGATGTGCTCGCCACGCTTGTCATCTTCCTTCGCGAGGGCATCGAAGCGAGCATGATCGTCGCCATCCTGCTCGCATACCTCGATCGGCTTGGACGCCGGGATTACTTCAAGGACGTGCTCCTCGGCGTGGGCGCGGCGCTGCTGATCGCGACGGCCGGCGGCGTGGCCGCCTACCTCACCATCCGGTCCTACGACGGCTCGCGAGTGCAGACGATCTTCGAGACGGCCACGTTCATCCTCGCCGCGTCCGTGCTGACCTACATGACGTTTTGGATGCGCAACCACGCGCGGTCGATCTCGACGGAACTGCGGTCGAAGGCCGACGCGGCCCTGGACGGCCGGGCACGGTGGGGCCTCGCCCTGCTGGCCTTCCAGGCCGTCGGCCGCGAGGGCCTCGAGACCGTGGTGTTCACGCTCGCGATCATCTTCTCCACCTCTACCGCCAACGCACTGGCCGGCGCCGTCATCGGCCTGGCGGGCGCGCTCGTAGTCGCCTTCTTCACCTACCGGCTCGGCCACAAGCTGAACCTGTCGAAGTTCTTCACGGTCATCGGCTGCCTCCTGATGGTCTTCGCCGCGGGCCTGCTGGCCGACACCGCGGAGAACCTCCAGCAACTCGGCTGGATACGGGTGCTTGACGTGCCGATGTGGCATACCGGGCAGATCCTGTCGCAGGACAGCGCATTCGGCGACGTGCTGCACAACTTCTTCGGTTACAGCGACTCCCCCACCCCACTCCAGCTCATCGTGTATGTCGCGTACCTGGCGATCGTCATCGGCGCCTTTCTCGTGCGGCGGCCTGCCCCGCGCACGCACCGGAGGCTGTCTCACCCCGCGACCGAGTCATAAGGCTCACGTGCTCACGGTGTCACCAGGACCTTGATCGATTCCCGGTCGTCCATTGCCCGGTACCCGGCGGGAATGTCATCGAGGCTGACCGTGCGGTCGAACACCCGGCCCGGCTCGAGGCGGCCGTCGAGCACCTCAGGCAGCAACTCCTCGATGTAGGCCCGAACGGGGGCGGGCCCGCGTGAAAGCCCGGCTGGCCGCAGCTGCCAGTTGCATACTTTCGTCAGCAAAGACTCTCGTAATGAGAGGAAACTTGCACAATCTTCCGCCTGCCCCTAATGTTCGCGAGAGTCAACTCTTACGAAGGAGTCAGCCGCATGACGACAGACACCGTCCAAGCGGGCCGGCTGGGCCCGGTGCAGGAAGGCGTGACCGAGCACGGCGCCGGGCCGGCGTTCCCGCTGTTGCACGGCGGGGCCGGGCCGCAGTCGGTGGCCGAGTTCGGCCAGCTGCTGGCCGCCGTCCAGGACTTCCCCCGATGAGCGAGATCCGGGTGACCGGCCCAGACGACGGCGAGGTCGCGCTGTCCGGGCCGGTCACCCTGCGGATACTCGAAGACGGCGGCACCACCGCGCACCGGCTCGGGGTAGCCGAGATCGTGATTGCGCCGCACACCGAGGGACCGCCGCAGCACCGGCACCGCCAGCACGACGAGGGCTTCTACGTGGTGTCCGGCACGGTCAGGTTCACCAGCGGCGACAGCTGGTTCGACGCGCCGGCCCGCACGCTGGTGATGGTTCCGCCGGGCGCGCCGCACAGCTTCGCCAACCCCGCAGACGAGCCGGCCGTCGTCCTGAACACGTTCACGCCCGACCTTTACCTCGGGTACTTCCGCGAGCTGCGCGACCAGATCACCGCTGGGCGCCCGCTGTCGCCGGAACTCATCAGCGAGACGATGCGGCATTACGCCACCTATTAGCCGTCTGCGCTCGCGGCAAGTTGCCAGGAGCTACCGTTTGGGAATGACAAGCCCCAGGACGGTGCGCGGTGTGCGGCGGGTAACGCTGGCGGTGCTGCTCGCCAGCCTGGCCAGCGCGCTGGCCGGCTGCACGACGGCCGGGCTGACCGGGGGCGGCGCCGCTTCGCCGCCCGCACCCGCGCACTCCACGGCCGGCCGCCCGGCGGCGGACCCGCAGCCGACAGTCCCGCGGCCGCCGCTGCCCGCGCCGGCGGCTCTCGTTCCGTTCGCAGGCGCGGCGCCGGCGGCCGCGGGCGGCTGGCATCCGGCCGGACGGCTTGTCCACGGCATGCCGGCCGTGTACGAGGCCACGCTCGTCCCGCCGGGCGCCACGCGGGCGGCTGGCATCGCGTGGATGGACACGAAGCTGCTGTCGGCTCGGCTGTACTCGGGATCGACCTCACCCGGCGGCCTCGGCTACCGGTTCACCGCGCCCGTTCTCCCGGACGCGGCAGCGAAGCTGGTGGCGGCGTTCAACGGCGGTTTCAAGATGGCCGACGCGCACGGCGGCTACTACACGGAAGGCCGGCTGATCGACCCGCTGGTCAAGGGCGGCGCCTCGGTGGTGATCTACTCGAGCGGCGCCATCACCGTCGGCGCGTGGGGTGCCGACGTCAGGATGCTTCGCTCAGTGGTGGCGGTCCGGCAAAACCTCGTGCCGCTCGTCGCCGGCGGCCAGCCGACCGCGCTGGCGGCGGGCCCCGACTGGCGAGCCTGGGGCAACACCTGCGGGCTGAAATCGTGCGCCGCGTCGGTCCCCGGCATCGAGCGCCAGTGGCGCTCCGGGCTCGGCGTCACCGCCGACGGCGCCCTGGTCTACGCGGCCGGCCCGGCCCTCGCTCCATTGCAGCTGGCCGAGCTCCTGGTCCGGGCTGGAGTAGTACGCGGCATGGAGCTGGACATCAACCCGGGCTGGCCAGTGTTCGCCGCCTACCGGCCCGCGACGCCGAACGGCCGCGCCGCGCCCTCGAACGGGACCAAGCTCATCGCCAGCCGCCTGGGCGCCGCGATATTCTTCCGGCAGTCCTACGCCCGTGACTTCATCACGATGTCCGCCCGCCCCTCGCCTTCGCTCAGCTAGCACGCTTCCCCGGCCGCGCCAGGCCGAGGGCGTCCAGCGCGACCAGGACGCCGCCGGCGAAGGCGGCCGGCATGACCACGATCGCTAGCAGCGGGATCATGCACAGCAGGGCGGCCGGGAGGCCGAGGCCGACGGCGAGCATCCGGCGGCGGCGCAGCATCGCGGTCCGGCCGCGAAGGCCGATGCCGCGCCGGTAAAACGGCACCGCGACGACCTCAAGCGCCACGAACCACGCGGTAACCAGCGCCACCAGGACCGGGACCACGCTCTGCCCGACGACCGGGAGAAAACCGGCCAGGAAGAGCGGGATGGTGAACATCAGCGTGCGCAGCAGCAACACGGTGCCGTCGCGGATACCCGACAGGAGCTGCTTCCCCCACGACAGGTCGAGATGGCCCTCGGTGACACCCAGCTCATCTTCGATCCGCTCGGCGATGTGCTCGTAAAACGGCCCGCCGACCACCAGCGTCACCGCTGTGAACCCGACCAGCCCGAGCAAGACCGCGACACCGACCAGCGCGAAGCCCGCTACCAGCCGCGTCACCAGCCGGCCGTCTCTTGGCCAGCCGTCCGCGAACGGCGTCACCAGCGCGGCCAGGTGGTCGACATTAGCGATCAGCGCGATCATCCCGCCCAGGAGGACCGCCGTCGTCAGTACCGCTGGCAGCATGCCGGTCAACAGCAGCTTCGGCCGACGGGCCAGCAGGCCGAACCCCTGACCGAAGTACCGGACGCCGGTAATGAAATCGCGCACTAGGCCGAGGAACCTCCGCCGGATGGTCGGGCATGCAGTGTCCAGCGTAGCTAGCTGGCACTGACTCCAATCTCTTTTCCGGCCGCAGCCGTACCTATGGGCACTCGTGTCTGAGGTCCCAAGGGTCACACTGGCCTGGGCGTCCGTCGCCGACCTGGGCATCGTCGCCGTGCTCGGCTTGGTCATGGCAGCCCGCGCTTACCGCGCGCCCAGGGCAGCGAGGAGGTTGTCCTCCCAGCCGAAGTCGAACTGCAGCGACTCGTCCAGTTTCTCTTGCCGGAACCAGTCGTACGTCTGCTCCACCGCCGCCTCGAACGTGTAAGCAGGCCGGAACCCGACGTCCTCCCAGAGCCGCTCGACCGAGAAGAACGTGCTGTCGTTCCAGTGGTGGATGTTCGGCGCCAGCCGCTGGATGAGCCCGCGCACGCCCACCGCCCGCGGGTCGTGCTTCGCCATCACGGCGGCGGCCGAGTCGCCGGCCCGGTTCAGCGCGGCCACGCCCTTGCGGACCGAGGACTGCTCCCCCTTGCCCGCGTAGATGTCGTCCATGACCGGGGCCGGGACGAACACCTTGTGCGGGGTGACCCCGATGATCTCGGCGAAGGTGTCGACGTAGGCCTCGTCGCTCCAGTAGTCGCGGCCGGTGAGGTTGTAGCGCTTGCCGAAGGCCTGCGGCTGCATCATCAGCATGCGCATGGCGACCGCGCCGTCGTCGACGTGCCCGATCTGGCTCAGCGTGGTGCCGTCGCCCGGGATGAGCACCGGGCGGCCAAGCAGCAGCCGCTGGAACATGCGCTGCTCGCGGTCGGCGACCATGTTGTTCGGCCCGAGCACCATCGACAGCGGGACCACGGTGGCCGGGAAGCCGTTCCGGCGGTACTGGTCGAACAGGTACGCCTCGACCGCCAGCTTCTGGATTCCGTACTCGGTCTGCCGCTCCGAGCGGTCGACCGGGTCGGACTCGCGGATCGGCAGCACCCGGGGCCTGGCGTAGATGACGGTCGAGCTGCCGAACAGGTAGTGCCCGATCCGCCCGCGCAAGACCTCGACCAGCGGCTGCACGTCGTCCAGGGCGTAGCCCGACGTGTCCTGGACGACGTCGAACTCCTGGGCGCCGAGCACCTCGCGGAGCTGATCGTGGTTGGTCC
>Ga0265338_10006339_pt1 | contig 15113 bp, 15 predicted proteins | sample 42126metaG_FD_193579 | JGI IMG/M metagenome (GOLD analysis project Ga0265338, IMG submission 193579) | Rhizosphere microbial communities from Carex aquatilis grown in University of Washington, Seatle, WA, United States - 4-21-26 metaG | ecosystem: Host-associated > Plants > Roots > Rhizosphere... | reverse complement strand
CGCTAGCGCCAAGGCCACGGTTCAGCGCGCCGGTACGGCCTTCATCGCGGCGGAAGGCGCTCCTTCCGTCCGGACGCTCTTCTTGCGCTCGCTTCTGCTGCTGAAGCCTTAGTCCTTGATCAAGATCGGCGTGCCGATCGGCGCCAGTCGCTTGAGCCCCGCCGCCGTCTTGTTCGAGACCCGGACGCAGCCGTGCGAGACGGCCTGACCGAGGAGCCAGGGCGCATTCGTGCCGTGGATCCCTACGACACCGCCGCCCGGCCACTCGGTGAGCTTCGAATATGCGCTCGTCTCGAGGGCGTACACGCCGAGGAACGGGTCTTGATAGGGAATGAAGGTCGCAGCGACGTAGTAATGACCGAGCGGCGTCTCCATGCCCGGCGCTCCGACCGCGACCCTCCCATGCAGCTTGCGCTTTCCGTTCCGGTAGACGTCGATCGTGCGACGGCCGACGTTGACGACGATCTGGGACACGGTCGGCTTCAGGTCCACAGCGGCGGCCGGGATCCAGCCGTACCGGCCGTTCGGCCGCATGGGAAGGCTGATGCGATACCAGGTCGTCCCGTTAGGGGCGGTGGCGCTCGCGACGGCAAGAATCTCCTGGACGCGATAGTCGGACCGGAAGTACGTCATCTTCTTGATCTTTCGGGCAGCCGTCCCCGGCCTGCGGCGCACGACGACGGAGTTCACCGTCAGTTGCCCGGCGGCGGGAAACTTCTTCTCGATCACAACGCCGTCCGCACGCGTGGCGGAGCTTCCGGCATGAGCGGATGCGGCGGCAGCGATTGCAGCGATGGCGGCTGCGAGGAAAATGAGTGTGGCGAAACGCTTCATTTAGGGCGACCTCAGCTCTCGTCGGGACTCAGTCTTCTTCGGGGTGGGGTGGCCGCCATCGCGGCAGCCTGGTCCAAAGAGTAGCGCCTTTCTTCGGAAAACTCTCTATTTTTATTTCTCCGCCGAGCATCCGTACCCTCTCGCTCACTCCGGCCAATCCGAGCCGGTCCCGGCCGAGCGCGCGGACGTCGAAGCCGCGCCCGTCGTCATGGATCGTCAGCTCCGTGGCGTCCGGCGTCCCCATCAGCACGACGGAGACGGAGCGCGCGCCGCTGTGCTTGCGGACGTTCGTGAGGCCTTCCTGGACGACTCGGAGGAGCGCGATCTTCTGCGAGTCCGTCAACTCGGCGAAGTCTCCTTCGGAGTGGAAGTCGACCGAGATCCCCGTCTCCTCGAGCGCCGCGAGCTCTGCGCGAACGGTCTCCTCGAGCGGCTCCCGCGCCACCGAACTCGCCGTCCGGCCGCCTTGCGCGATCTCACGCAGGGACTCCTCGAGCGCTGCGAGACGGGCCTCGATGTCCTGGAACCGCCCGCGAACTCGTGCTCTGTCGGCCTCCGGCACGACGCCGTCGATCTGGCCGGCAGCAAGCCGGAGATCTTCCGCAAGCAGAACGAGCTCCTGAAGCGGGCCGTCGTGGAGGTCGTAGGAGAGGCGCAGAAGCCGCCGCTCGCTGGCGGCCGCGGGGCTCTGCTCGGTCAGGAGCGCTTGGTCTGCGTCGGTGTCCACTCTCTCATTATGCGACCGTTTTAGGCATTTGCCACGATGTCTTCGAAAATGAGCTCGTCGCCGACCGCGACGCCCGCTGCGGCCGCAGCGCCGGCGGGCAGCTCGAGCGCGGCGGCCGCCCGGCGCGCGCCGGCTACGCGCCAGGGACGCAGCCGCTCTACGACGCGGACAACCCTCCGGTCCCGATCGAGGAAGACCACGTCGATCGGAAAGCGCATGAAGAACATGTGCACTGACGGCGAGGCGTCGATCAGCATCCCGCTACCCGGCTCGAGCCCGTCGCGGCCGATGAGGCCCCGCATCCGCGCCAGCCCACGCTCCGCAATCTCGCAGCGCTCGCAGACGAGCGATCCCGCGGTCGTCACCCGGCAGAGCGGCAGCGTCGCCACGAGCCGTCGCGTCAGCGGCCGCGGAAGCGAAATCGGCGAAGCGACTGGCGCCTCGCTGGCTCGGATGGCTCGGCCACCCGCGCCGCCGCGCCGCCGGCGACCCAGCGGTACAGGGGCAGCGCGCCTTCCGGAACGTCGGCAGGCGCCGGCCGGGCTGCGAACCCGGTGTTCGATCCAAGCCTGCGCGCCAGGTCCCTGGCTCCCTTCGCGTCCATGGTCGGGCTCCTTTCCGCCACCGGACGTTCGCCGTCCTTGCGAGGCTTCCTTCGGCACCGGGCCATAGGGGCTTGACCGACGTACCTGATATTCGGTACCTCGAATGAGGGACGAGGAGACCAGCCCAGCGCGGACAGGAACTGTTGCCAGGGTCGCCGCCGCGCTCGAGGAGGACGGCCTCCTCGTCGTTGTCCTGGCCACGTTCGCGATCGTCCTTCTCGTCACTCTGCGCCGTGGTCTTGGCGGAGACGGATGGCTGGCGCTGGTCGCCGGCCGCTCGATCGTCCAGCACGGCCTTCCGTCGCACGACACCCTCACGGTCATGGCCCACGGCCGGCGCTGGCCCGACCAACAGTGGCTCGCGCAGCTCGGGCTGTATGGGCTATGGCGCGTCGGTGGCATCAAGCTCGCACTTCTCGTCCACGCCCTCTTCGCGACCGGAGCGCTGACCGGCGCGGCACTCATCGCCCGCCGGCATGGCGCAACGGCGCGCTCCATCACGTGGGTCGCGATCCCAGCTCTCCTCGCGTACTACCCGGTCGCCGTCGTCATGCGGACTCAGTCGTTTGCGCTGCCCCTCTTCGCCGTAACGCTGTGGCTCTTGCTCGACGACGCGCGGCGGCCGTCGCGCCGCGTCTTCCTGACCTTGCCGCTTCTCGTCCTCTGGGCGAACCTGCACGGCTCGGTCTTGCTCGGCGCGGGCCTCGTCGCGCTCGCCGGGCTCGTGACGCTGGCAAAGGCGCGGCGGCCGTCCGCTCGGGGGCTCGCGCTGACCGTCCTGCCGTGGCTATGCCTGCTCGCGTCGCCGTACGCGACGCACCTTCCGGCGTACTACACGAAGGTGTTGGCCGGAGGCGACTTCTCGCACCTCGTCACGGAGTGGAGACCGACCACCCTCCAGCCCGTCACGGTTACCGTCTTCATTCTCGTGCTCGGCGGCCTCTGGTTGCTCGGACGCAACGGCCGGACGGTGCCGGTGTTCGACCAGCTCGCCTTCCTCGCGATGGCCGTGATCGCGTTCCAGGCGATCCGCAACATCGCGTGGTTCGCGCTCGTGGCTCTTGCCGTTCTGCCGCAGCTCGTCGACCGGCTCCGCGCTCCGGTCGACGAACCACGACGGCTCAACCGCATCCTGGCATTGAGCCTCCTCTTCCTTGTCGGCGTGGCACTCGCCGGGGTCGCGGTCAAGCCGACGAGTTGGTTCACGCACGCCTTCCCGTCCACCGCAGCGCAAGCGACTGCGCGCGCCGCCGGGCCCCACGGGCTTGTCTATGCGACGAGCGGGTACGGCGACTGGCTGCTTTGGAGCCAGCCGCAGCTCGCAGGCCGCGTCGCCTTCGACTCCCGTTTCGAGCTACTGACACTCTCGCAGCTCAAGGAGATCGCGCGTATTTCGGACGCTGCAGGAGCCTGGCGCGCCGCTGTTCGCGGGTATCGGGTCTTCGTGCTCGGGCCCGTCACCGACGCGACGCTCGAGCACGCGCTGCGGCGGGCCTTTGCCGTGCACGCGGCGTTCAGGTCGCGGCAAATCGTGGTGCTGCGCCGCGGTTGAGCCCGGTGGCCACGGTCCGTAGCGCGACCGCGGCAAGGACCGCGAGAGCGACCGCGATCCGCCACGTGACTCCTTGCGAGTGCGCCGCGGGCGTCACCCAGAGCAGCACCGGGAGGAACCAGAGCGGCGCCAGCCGCGGCCGGTAGAGCGCGATCGGCACATACAGGAGCAGCAGGTAGTGCAACCAGAGCAGCGGGGTAGCAACGAGCGCTGCGAGTACGGCCAGTGCGAAAGCGCGCCTGTCGCCATCCGGAGCACGCGCGGCGAGGACGACGGCGGCGAAGAGCGCAACTGCGAGCACAACTGTGACCGCCGTCGCCGCCCCGCCACCCACGCCGACCAGCGCGACAACCGAGTAGCTCGCGGGCCCCTCGATCCGCTCGAGCACGTTGAGGAGCGTCGGATAGGAGCGAAGGCCCGCAAAGCCGATGACGGCCCAGCTCCCGAGCAGCAGCACTATCCCCGCCCCGACGCAGGCAGCGGCTGAGCGCCACCGGCGCGTGGCAAGGAGCCAAATCGCGAGCGGCCAGAGGAACAGCTTGAGAACAGCGGTGAGCGCGACGACGACCGCCGCCACCGCCGTTCGGTCGCGATAGCGCCAGGCGACGGCAGCGCCGAGGAGCAGAAACGAGGTCAACGCGCCGAGCGCGAGTGAGTTGATCGCGGGTGTCGAGGCGAGCGCGACGCCGTAGCAGCGCCAATCTTCGACGCCCAGGAGGCGCAGCGCACCGACGATCGCGACAAGCGCGCCGGCGAAGACGAGTACGCGTCCCACTTCGGACGGCAACTCGGCGACCGGCACGAACACGAGGGCCGTTACGGGCGGGTAGACGAACTTGTCGAAGTGCGCGAGCGCCGCGGGAGTGGCAGCGACGTAGGGCGAGCGTCCGTGGACGACCGCGAGCGCAGCTGCTCGGAAGATGCCGAAGTCCTGCAGCGTGTCCCGGGCTCGCAGCTCGTACCAGCAGGCGAAGCCGAGACCAACGGCCGGAACCCAGAAGAACGCCGCGATTTCCCATGGCTGGCCGAGCGCGCGCAGGCGATCACCGAAGGAGTCGAGCCGATTACGGACGCCGTGGCGGGAGTCGACCAGATGCGCCAATTCCGGACAGAGTACTTCTCGACCCACGAAGGAGTCGGCCGAAGTCGAGGTCATAGTCAAAGGAAGAAAACGCGATCCCTCGAACGAGGGAAAGTAACAGCAGATTCCGGGGAAAAGGTCGAAAAAAGCCGCAACTCCGGCTAGAATCTGACTCGGCCGACGTAGCAGTCGTCCCCAACAAGGAGAGGAACGCACGCGATATGGAAAAGCTCAAGCTCTTCCCGGTTCGGATGTACCTCGCCGCACGGGCGCTTCGCTACCGCGAAGACGGCCAGGCGATGGTGGAGTACGCGCTCATTCTCGCTCTGGTGTCCGTTGCGGCAGTCACGATTCTGTCCACGCTTGGTGGCTCGGTTTCGTCGATCTTCAGCTCGATCAACGACGACCTCTAGGTCGAAGCGTGAGCGTATGCGCGGTCGAGGGAGCCCTCGCGGGGCGGCTCATCAAGAACCGCTCGCGGCGGCTCCCTCAGCTGTGTCTGCGGACAGCCGACGCCGCCGGGCTGTCGGGTCAGCTACGTAAGACGTAGGAGGAGAACCGTGGACGGGATCATGTCGAGCAAACTCTTTACGACCCGGGAAGGGACGATCTTCCTCGGAGTGATCGCAGCCGTGATCGCCGCCGTTGCGCTGATCGTGTACCTGAACCAGTACAGAAACAGCGTCAACAACAGCGCCGGCGCGAGCTCGGTGCTCGTCGCGAAGGGCCTGATTCAGAAAGGCACGTCAGGCGACGTCATCGGCTCGAGCGGGCTCTACAAGATTTCGAGCATCAAGAAGTCAAACGTCCAAACAAGCGCCTTGGTCGATCCCGCGACCCTGAGGGGCCAGGTGGCCGTGAGGGACATCTACCCGGGGCAGCAGCTCACCGCAGCTGACTTCGGCCCGGCGACGAACTCGCTGACCCAGGAGCTGAGCCAGAGTGAACGCGCGGTCGTCCTCCCGCTCGAGATGCCGCAGCAGGTCGGAGGCCAGATCCCGACGGCCGGGCACGTCGACGTCTGGATGGCGCAGACGACCAAAGGCGGGCAGCAGATCGTGCGCGAGATCCTCCAGAACATCTACGCGTTCGGCGCGAACGGCGGCAACGTCACTTTCCGCGTCAGCCCACAACAAGCGGGGATGCTGATCTGGGCATCCCAGTACGCTGACAAGGTCTGGCTCGCACTGCGGCCGACCGTCGGGTCGACGCAGACGAAACCTCCGGCGATCGATCTCGGGCACTGAGGATGGCCGAAGCGATCCGGATCCTCGTCACCCTCGCCGAGCACGCCGACCCGCAGCTCGTCAAGGCGGCCCTCGAGGGAGAGCCGTCGCTCGAGGTCGCGGGCTACGCCGACTACGACGACGACTGGCCGGCGTTCCTCGCCCAGCCCGGCGACGCCGTCGTCGTCGCCTGCGCTGCGGGGGACGAAGCCGTGATGCACATGGTCGACCGCGCGGTCAAGCACCGACCGGACCGTCCGGTCGTGGTGATGAGCCAGTCGCCGCCGAACGGCTTCCTCCGACAGGCCTTCGAGGCGGGTGCGGACGACGTCATCACTCTCCCTCAGACAGGTGCAGAGGTCGCGTTCACGCTCCAAAAGGTGATCGCACGGCGCAAGGGCAACGTCATCTCCGGCAAGTCGCCCGCCAAGGTGATCACAGTCCTCGGACCGAAAGGCGGCACCGGCAAGACGCTCACCGCCACGAACCTCGCGGTCGCGCTGGCACAGCGTGGGAAAGAGGTCGTGCTGGTCGATCTCGACCTGCAGTTCGGCGACATCGGGCTCGCCATGGGCGTCTCGCCCGAGCGGACGATGACCGACCTGATGAAGGCCGGGCCGCCGTTCGACCACGAAAAGATCGACCGGCATTTGCTGAGGCATCCATCCGGCGTGAAGATCCTGATCGCGCCGACGCGGCCGGATCAAGCAGGCGCGCTCTCCATCGAGTATCTGCGTGACATCTACGCGGCCCTGCGGACGATGTCGGACGCCATCATCGTCGATACGCCGCCGGGCTTCACGGCCGAGGTGATCGCGACAATCGACGTCTCGTCGGACATCTGCATGATCGGGATGCTCGACTCCCTCTCGCTCAAGAACATGAAGCTCGGCTTGGAGACGCTCGAGCTGATGGGCTACGAGACGCGCAACGTCACCCTCATCCTCAATCGCTCGGACTCGAGCGTCGGGATCATGCCGGAGGATGTCTCGACGATCCTCGGCCGTCCGCCCGACGTCTCCGTTCCGAGCGACCGCGAGATTCCGCGTTCCGTCAACGAGGGAACGCCGATCGTCGCCTCGAAGCCGGGGTCCGGCGTCGCCAAGGCGTTCGAGGCGCTCGCCGACCTCTACGCGACGCCCTCCGTCGCCGTCCAGAAGGCAGCGCCGCCGGGCTTGGCCGCCGGGATGCGCACGCTGATGGGGAGGCGCCGCTAGTGGACCTGCACGAGCGCCTGAAGACGCCGCGGCCCGGCGCAATCGAGCGCGATCCATTCGCGGACATCAAGAGCCGTGTCCACCTCGCCGTCATCGGGGACCTCGGACCGCAGCTTTTCAACGTGAACATGGATCCCGAGGAGCTACGCGACCGCGTGCTCTCCGACCTCCGCACGCAACTCGAAGAGGAGACCGGAGTTTCGCGCGACGACCGGCAGCGGATCGCGCTCGAGGTCGCCGACGACATTCTCGGGCACGGGCCGCTCGACCGGCTCCTGACCGACGACACAGTGACGGAGATCATGGTCAACGGCCCGCACGACATCTGGATCGAGCGGGGTGGCCGTCTCTACCGGAGCGACGCCCGGTTCAACGACGAGTCGCACCTGATCCGGATGATCAACAAGATGGTCGCCCAGGTCGGCCGACGCATCGACGAGGCGTCGCCGATGGTGGACGCGCGCCTCCCTGACGGCAGCCGCGTGAACGCCGTGCTCCCGCCGCTTTCTCTGAGCGGCCCACTGATCACCATCCGCAAATTCAGCCGCCGCCGGCTCACGCTCGAGGACATGATCGCGCTCGGGACGCTCAACTCGGAGTCAGTCGAGTTTCTCGAGCGTTGCGTGCAGGCGCAGCTGAACATGCTGATCTCCGGAGGAACCGGCTCCGGCAAGACAACACTGCTCAACGCGCTGTCGACCGCGATCCCCGAAAACGAGCGGATCGTGACCATCGAAGACGCGGCCGAGCTGCGGCTCAACCAGACGCACGTGTTGCGGCTCGAGTCGCGCCCGAAGGATCTCGCCGGCGAGAACGAGATCTCGATCCGAGAGCTCGTCCGCAATTCGCTGCGCATGCGGCCCGACCGCATCGTTGTCGGCGAGGTTCGCGGCCCGGAGGCTCTCGACATGCTTCAGGCCATGAACACGGGCCATGACGGCTCGCTCTCGACGATTCACTGCAACGGCCCGCGCGACGCGCTCGCCCGCATCGAGACGATGGTCCTGATGTCGGGCTTCGACCTGCCGGTTCGCGCGATTCGCGAGCAGGTCGCCTCGGCGCTCGACGGCATCGTCCACCTCGAGCGTCTCGAGGATGGCTCCCGTCGCGTCACCTCCATCACCGAGGTGCAGCGGATGGAGTCGGACGTCATCACACTGCAAGAGCTGTTCAAGTTCGAGATCGACGAGGTGACGAAAGACGGAGTGATCGTCGGCGGCCTCCGCGCCACGGGGCTCCGCCCAACGTTCCTGCAGAAGTTCGAGAAGCGCGGCATCTCGCTGCCGCTGGGACTGTTCCAGTCGCGCGAGCCGGAGCGCGGCGGGCCGCCGTTCGGCGGAGCGGTCGGCCAGTGACGCGAGCGTCACTTCTCGCAGCGACCTGCGCAGCCGCGTTCCTCCTCTTCGTCCCCGTCGCGGGCGCCACGGCACCCTCCGGCCTGCGGTTGACTGCGGTGAAAGGGTCCGCGTTCCCGGTGCGGAAGTTCGCCCTCTCCCTCCCCGGCCGCCGCGAGCTTCGCGCCGGCGACGTCAGCGTAAGCGAGAACGACGCCAATTCCGCCGGACCCGGCGCCCCGGTCACGGGCGTTCACCTGGTGCCGGCGAGCAAGGCCTCCAGGCGGACGTTCGGGGTTGTGCTCGTCCTCGACACGAGCTGCAGCATGCACGGCGGCCCGCTGACGGCCGCACGGGCCGCCGCGCAGTCGTTCGCCGCCCAGCGCAATCCGAACGAGGAGCTGGGCGCGATCTACTTCAACCGGACGGCGACGACCATGTTGCCGCTCTCGACTTCGGAGACGAGGATCTCCGAGGCGCTGGCGGTGGCTCCGCAGGTCTCCTGCGGGACGCACATCTTCGACGCCGTTGCGCGTGCCGAAGCGATGCTTCGGGCCGGGCACATCAGCTCGGGATCGATCGTCGTTCTGTCCGACGGCGCCGACACCGGCAGCAGGACGTCACTTACCGAGGTCGCCAGCTCTGCCCTCGCGGAGAACGCGCGGATCTACTCCATCGGTCTCGACGACAGCTCCTACCAACCGCAGACGCTGACGGCGCTCGCGACGGCCGGACACGGCGAGTACGTACAGGCGAAGCCCAAGGAGCTCGCACCGCTATTCGCCCGACTCGGCAGCGTCCTCTCAAGCGAGTATCTGCTCCGCTACATCTCTCATTTCGGGCCGGGCGTCCCGGTGCGCGTCACCGTCGCCGTGCGGGCGCTCGGCGCGGCGACGGCCGCCTACCGTACGCCGAAGCTCGCCGAGAGCACGGGAGAGACGCGCAACCCGTCCGTCGCCACGAGAATCTTGATCTCGCCGGTCACGATGGTCGTCCTGGCACTCGTGATCGCAGCGATTTTCGCAACGCTCGTCATCGGCGTGGCGCAGCCACGGCGGACGAGGCTGCCCGGGCGAATCGCGGAGTTCGTCTCGATCCGGGAGCTGCAGCGCGACCACGGCGCGGCAGCCTCTCCCCTGGCCGTCGGCGAGCCGGCCGTGCGGAAGGACTGGTGGACAAACTTCCGGGAGACGCTCGAGATAGCACGGGTCAACGTCGAGCCTGAAGTTCTGGTGGTCGGGACGCTCGTCGCGACGGTCCTCGTCTTCCTTTTCATCTTTGCCGTGACGGGCTCCGCATTGTGGGGGCTGTTCGCGCTCGGCGTGCCGTATCTCGCCCGCGAGTCGGTGCTCCGCGCGCTCAAGAGGCAGCGGTCTCGCTTCGCTGAACAGCTTCCGGATGCGCTGCAAGTGATCGCAGCCGCTCTTCGGTCGGGCCACAGCTTTGCCGGCTCCCTCGCGGTGGTCGTCGAGAGCGCGTCGGAGCCGATGCGGAGCGAGCTGCAGCGAGTGGTCGCAGACGAGCAGCTCGGGATGCCGATCCAGGTGTCGCTCGGTGTCGTCGCCGACCGGATGGCGAGCAGCGACGTCGACCAGCTTGCGCTCGTCGCCGAGTTGCAGCGGCAGGCCGGCGGCGACATGGCGGAGGTCGTCGACCGCGTGGCAGAGACCGTGCGGGAACGCTTTGACCTCAAGCGGCTCGTCGAGACCCTCACGACACAGGGCCGAATGTCGCGCTGGATCGTCTCGGCGCTCCCGATCGCGATCCTGCTCGTCCTCCAGCTCGAGAACCCGCACTACTTCCATCCGCTCGTCGCGTCGACCGCCGGGAGAGTGGTCGTCGGCCTCGCAGCGGCGTGGGCGGTCGTGGGATCCCTCGTAATCAAGCGGATCGTCGAGATCGAGGTCTGAGGCCGCCGTGATCGTCGTACTCCTCATCGGCCTCCTGCTCATCGGGACGGCAGTCGCGCTCTTCGCGCGCTCGCTCGTCGGCTCCCGGCTTCGCACCGCCGACACCTTGAGCAAGATCCGCCGCTACGGCTTCGCCGGCGGCGCCGAGGCCGAGGTTAGGCCACTCGGGCTGCGCAGCTTCCTCGATCCCGCGGCGTTGGGGCTCGGTCGCTTGTTCACCGACCGCCTGAAGCTGCTCGACGAGGAGAGGCTCCGGAAGCAGCTGCTCACCGCCGGCATGTACCGCACGCTGCCTCGAACGATCATCGGCTACTCGACGTTGTGCGCGGTCGCCTTCCCTGCCATCTGGATCGCGATCGCCGTCGCAGCCGACGTCAAGACGGCCCTGGCGATCGTCATCACGGTGTTTCTCGCCGCCGGCGGGTGGCTCACGCCCGGCTTCGTCGTTCAGCGGCGCGCGGAGGCTCGTCTGTACGCCATCGATCGCGCGATGCCCGAGCTGATCGACCTGCTCGTCGTGACCGTCGAGGCCGGACTGAGCCTCGGCGCGGCGATCCAGCTTGCCGGCGAACGGATGCGCGGCCCGCTCGGCGACGAGCTCCGGATCGTCATCCAGGAGCAGCGCATGGGCCTCACGCCGGTGCAGGCGCTCGAGAACATGGCCGGGCGCTGCCCAACGCCTGCTGTCGAGTCGTTCGTCCGCGCGATGATGCAGGGCCAGCTGCTCGGCTTCTCGGTCGGGCAGATCCTCCGCTCGCTCGCGATAGAAATGCGGAAGCGGCGCAGGGCACGCGCCGAGCAGCAGGCGCAGAAGGCGCCGATCAAGATGCTCTTCCCGCTGATCTTCATGATCTTCCCGGCCATGTTCGTCGTCCTGCTCGGGCCGGCACTGGTCTCGATCGTCCACGCGCTCAGCGGCTGATGGTCACACCGGAGGCCCGTGGGCAGGAGCCGAGCTCCGAACCATCCGCCGTCGCTCGCCCGCCGCTCGCGGCGCTCCTTCCGACCGACGGCTTGCGCGTTCTCGTAGTCGCCGCCGGCCTCGGAACGTTCGCAGGGAGCTTCGCCGACTTCGGACTCAGCACGCGCGCGCTCATCGGAGCGGTCTTGTGCCCGGCTCTCGTCCTCCTGGCAGCGATCGACGCTCGGCACAAGCTGCTCCCGAACACGATCGTGCTGCCCACGACCGTGGTGGTCGCCGTGATCCTCGCGATCGGTGAGCCCAGCAAGTTCCCGAGGCACCTCCTCGTCGCGGCCGCACTCGGCGGCTTCTTCTTCGCGTTCGCCGCGCTTCTCCCCGGCAGCTTGGGCATGGGGGACGCGAAGCTCGGCTTCCTGCTCGGCCTTGCACTCGGATCAGCTGCGTTGGCCGCTGCGATCTACGCCATCGCCGGGCTGCTCGTGGCCGCGATCTACATCCTCGCGACGCGCGGGCCCTCCGCCCGCAAGGACGTGATCCCGTTTGGCCCGTTCCTCGCGGCCGGCGGGATACTCGCGTTCTTCCTCTAGGCTGTCTTCCAGCGGAAGGAGCGTTGTGTCTCGCCGCGAACGTGGAGTAGCAAACTGATCGCCCATCTCGTCCTGGAGGCTCGATGATCCTGTACATCATCCTCGCCGTACTCTTCGTCGTGTTGCTCTTCGCGTATGTGCGCGTACGCGGCAACCGGCTTAAGCGCGGCGGCTGAACCAAGCGACCGCGCGGGCCGGTGCGCCGGCCCCGTCGCCGATCACAGCGTGAACCCGACCTGCGCGGGTCGAATTCGAGCGCAGGCCGGACCCGTCGGGCCACCTATCCGATCGTCCCGGTCGGACTAGCCCCAGGTCGAGAGGACAATCGTCGCCGGCCGCCGATATGTAGGGGTAGGACGCAGAGATGCTGGCGCGGCATCCGCAGACGGCGAGGCCTCCCCAGGCCAACGGGTCGGGACGTTTCGCAGGAGCTCGATGCCGTGCCGCACTTCTCTCCGGGGGAAGCGCCCGGCCGCAGCATCCACTACATTGGCACGGTTGACCGGGGCGTGGAGGCGACGAATCGACGTGCAGAGCGTGAAGTCCGAGCAAGGGCAGACACTGGTCGAGTTCGCGCTCGTCCTGCCGCTCCTGCTCATCCTCGTGATCGGCATCTTCGACTTCGGCTCGGCCTTCAACTCGAAGAACGACCTGAACTTCATCGCGAACACGGCGGCGCGCTATGCCGAGGTCAACTCGTGCACGTCGTGCACGCCCGCGAACACCACGCCGAAGTGCGCGCAGGCGAACCCGAGCCCTATGGCCGCCTACGTGTGTAGCACGGCCGTCGGTCTTAGCGGCACGCCCAAGATCAGGTTCACCTTGCCTTCCGGCTCGAACGGTGGCGTCGGCGATCCGCTCCAGGTGACAGCGTGCGTGCCGTTCTCTTGGCTCGGCGGCGCGACACTACCCGGGATTCCGACCGGATCAATAACAGGGGGGCTGACGTCGACCGTTACCGTCCGCATCCTGCAAGCGTCCGACGGCTCGCTCTACACCGTCTCAGGTCCGGCGTCATGTTGACCGTTGTGTGGCGATCGCTCACTACTCGGTACGTCGCGGCCTAAACACCGCGGGCTCGACTGAGCCACCTCGATGACCACTCGACGACCGGAGGGGGCTCGGGACATCCCACATCCCAGCCCCCAAATCGGACCACGAAAAAGGCCCGGGACGACGCGCGTCCCGGGCCCATTCCGATCTCTGGCTTTCGCCTTTTAACCCGTGACCGGCGGCGTGAAGACGCCGGTGATGCCGATCCTCGGAGTCTGGCAGGACTTCGTCGCTATCGGCTTGAAGGTCACGATGCCGGCCCGCTTCGGCTTGAGCGACTTCGTGATCTTGCCGTGCTTGTTCGACTTGCTCGTGATCACGTGGATACCCGGGCCCTTGATCCGGACACGGACTCCGGCCACCACATGGTGGTGGTTGATGACCGTGATGTGCATCCTCGTCGAGCGGCCGGCGTAGAGCTGCTTCGGCCGGACGATCAGCGCGGTGCAGTACGACGGAGGCCTGGCCTCGTGGACGACGATGACGGACGCCGACGCCTTGTTGTTCGTCGTCGTCGTCTCCGGCAGCTGACCGACGACCATCGCCGTGTTGGTCAGCGTGCCCTCGACCGTCGGCGTCGTCACGAGAGTGATCGTCACCGAGTCGCCCACCTGCATCGTGCCGAGGCTGCAGTTGAGGACCGCCGCGGCGAACGTGCACGAGCCCACCGTCGTGTGGTTCGAGACGTACGTCGTTCCGATCGGCAGTGGATCGGACACTTGCACGCCCGTGTCGACATCCGGTCCGTTGTTCGTCACAACCATCGTCCACGTGATGTCCTGGAACGGAGTGCCGGCGGGCAGATCCTGATTCGCCGGCGTGCCCGTCTTCGTGATCTTGAGGTCAGTGATGCCCTCCACGCAGGTGTGCGCGGTGTCCTGTCCCGAGCCATCGTTCGTCGTCGTCACAAAACCGGTGTTGGTGACGACACCGGTGTCCGGGCAGAGCCCGCCGCTGCCAGCACCGGTCAGCGAGACGATGTGGACGGTGAACGTGCTCGCGAGCTGGCTGGTGTTACCCGGAACCGTTACCGGGCCGCACGTGAGCGTCCCGGCTGCGCCGCCGGGGCCGATCGCGCACGTCCCGGCCCAGCCGCCGCCCTGGCTGTCGATCGTCCACGAGAGACCGGTGTTCGCCGGCAGCGGATCGTTCAGCCTCACGCCCTTCGCGGCGCCCGTGCCCTCGTTGTAGACGGTCACGGTGAAGCCGATCTGATCACCCTCATTCACCAGCGGCTTATCCGCCGTCTTCGCGATCTTGATCGACGCCTGGTTGCAGACCTCCTCGGCGCTGGCGGGATTGGGATTGTTCGCATTCGCCGTCGTCAGCGTCGCGGTGTTGTCGTAGACGCCGCACTCGCTCTTCGACGTCGTGGCCGTGATGTGGATCGTGTAGTCCGCACCCGCCAGCAACGTGCTCGACGCAAGCGTGAGCGTCTGGCTGCCCTGAGCGCCGGTAAGGACGAACTTCGCCGGCGTACCCGTCGAGCCGTCGACCGCCCACGTCACGCCGGTGCCCGAGCCCGCCGGAAGCGGATCGTTGAGGCTGACGCCCTTCGCGACACCGGTGCCGGTGTTCTTGACCTCGACCGTGAACCCGATCAGGTCGCCCGCGTTCACCGGCGAGGTATCCGCCGTCTTCGTGATCGTCACATGCGCCGGCTTACAGACCTCCTCGGCGCTGGCGGGATTCGGATTGTTCGCGTTCGTCGTCGTCAGCGTCGCGGTGTTGTCGTACACACCGCACTCGCTCGCCGACGTCGTCGCCGTGATGTGGATCGTGTAGTCCGCACCGATGGGCAGCGTGTTTGACGCGAGGGTGAGCGTCTGGATGCCCTGGGCGCCCGCGAGGACGAACTTCGCCGGCGTACCCGTCGCGCCGTCGACCGCCCACGTCACACCCGAGCCCGAACCACCCGGAAGCGGATCGCTGAGGCTGACGCCCTTTGCGATACCCGTGCCGGTGTTCTTGACCTCGACCGTGAACCCGATCGGGTCGCCCGCGTTCACCGGCGAAACATCCGCCGTCTTCGTGATCGTCACATGCGCCGGCTTACAGACCTCCT
>Ga0265338_10006338_pt1 | contig 15114 bp, 12 predicted proteins | sample 42126metaG_FD_193579 | JGI IMG/M metagenome (GOLD analysis project Ga0265338, IMG submission 193579) | Rhizosphere microbial communities from Carex aquatilis grown in University of Washington, Seatle, WA, United States - 4-21-26 metaG | ecosystem: Host-associated > Plants > Roots > Rhizosphere... | reverse complement strand
GCTTCTTTACGTTTCTTTGCCGCTTCGATTGCAATTTGCAGAGATGTCTTCACTGACGATTGTCCGTAAAACTCCCCCCAAGAACCGGCACGCAACGATGTAATAAGAACTTCTTCTTCAGGATTATCATTCTGTTCATTAATTTTAGTCTTTGATGCTTGGTCCATATCTAAAATTTTCAATTTTGCAATTTTTAATTTTCAATCAAATTACAATTCTTTAATGTTTCAAACATTGAGTCATTAAAAATTCACTGAAAATTGCAAATTGAAAATTACTTCCCCAAATACTTTAATGCCAATCTTACTTTATCTTCAATTGTCTCACCCTTTCCATTAAGTCCTCTAATAGCGTCTTGTGCTTCGCGTATAGAAAAACCAAAACCTTTCAGCGCAGTAATTAATTCCTGCTGCTCCGCTCCATTATCATCAGATAAATTAATATCTCCACTAGCTCCTACTTTATTTTTAAGTTCAATAATAATCTTTTGTCCGTTTTTCTTTCCAAGACGAGGAACTGAAGTAAAAAAAGTTACATCACCTGTACTAATGGCCTGAACAATATCGCCACGCGTTCCCACAGAAAAAATGCCAAGAGCTGTTCGGCAGCCAACTCCAGAAACACTTATTAATAAAGAAAACACTTTTAAATCTGAAGGATCAGTAAAGCCATAGAGCTCCAGAAGATCTTCGCGGACATGTGTATGTGTGTAGAGTTTTATTGATTCACCAATGCTATTTATTTTTGAAAGAACTGAAGCTGGAACCACTACTTTATAGCCAACACCATTAACATCAACAATGAGAAACGGATCCTCACGATATTCAATAATTCCTTTTAGCGTCCCAATCATACTGCCTATATTACCACAAAAAGGGAATAAACATTTTTGTGTGATTCATATACATTTTATAGGCAGCCCCAAAATGCCCTTCTAACAATATTTCTTCTTTTTTTGCCTGTCTATACGATGTCCAAAAGAGTCCAAAAAATAGGACGACTAGCCAGCTTTTTGCGACCAATTCAGCGCCGATAGAAGCAAAGGCAAAACTTGCATAAATAGGATGTCGAATCAAACTATATATACCAGTTGTTACCAATTCCTGTTTTTGCTTAACTTGATATTCCCACGAATGTGCCCAATTTTCGGCGAGCTGCCTTCGGGCCATTAAACCCAAGCCAAGCCCTAAAACAACTAGTAGAAAGCCTATTTGAGGCATAAGAGAATAGCTACCCATAGGTAAAATCGAAACATGTAAAATGAGTTGTACAAAAAGCAATAAAAGCACACACCATACACCATATTCTATAATTCTCGCCTTGTTAAAAAGTGGCGGGCGCTTTCGTACTCTTGGTTTTTCTCGATCTGCTCTCTTTTCAGAGATCAACCAATATGCTTTCTGCAAAACAAAAAGCAAAAATGTGGAGATATCTAACCAATTTTCCATAGAAGCATTATACTGCATTTATCTTATATGAAAATGCATGTGTCAGAGCAATCGCAAGAGCATCGGCTGTGTCATCAGGTTTGGGAATTGTGTCCAAATGTAAAATGGTCTTTACCATCTGTCCCACTTGATTCTTTTCCGCACGACCATAACCAGTAATCGCTATTTTTACTTGTAATGGTGTATAGACAGCTATTGGGATATTATGCTGAGCTGCAGCTAATAAAATAACTCCCCTTGCTTGTCCCACGACCATTGCTGTTTTTGCGTTGGTGTTAAAAAATAATTCTTCAATAGCAAATGCATCTGGTTTTTCTTTTTCTAGAATTGAGACAATTTGTTTAAAAATTTCTTCTAAGCGTTTTTCTGTAGATAAATCCTTTGAAGTCTCAATACATCCAAAACTTCTCACTTCTAACTTCCCACTTTTGACTTCTACAGTTCCCCAGCCTGTCCTAGCAATACCTGGATCAATTCCGACAATTCGCATAAACTTGCTTTATTATACATCACCTTGTATAATTCTCCTTATGAAGCATGCTCAACTAAAAGCTGATGCACGGACAGTACTTGGTAAGAAAGTAAAGAAACTCCGACGCGAGGGATATCTCCCTGGCAATGTCTACGGAAAAGGTCTTAATTCTCATGCCATTCAAATAAAACTAACAGACTTCGAAAATGTCTACAAAGAGGCTGGTGAGACAGGACTTATTGATCTTACCTATGATGAAAAGACAAAACCAGTTCTGATCAAAAATTTACAAAAGAATTATGCCACCAACACCTTATTACACGTTGATTTTTATCAAGTTAATTTGAAAGAAAAAGTGAAAGCTACCGTTCCTGTTGTTCTTCTTGGTGAAGCACAAGCAGTGACTGATAAAATAGGATTAGTAATACAAAACATTTCCGACGTAGAAGTTGAAGCTCTTCCTGATAAACTTCCAGAAAACATTGAAGTCGCAGTCGAACATTTGGCACAAATAGGAGATCAAATTACCGTTGCTGATATGAAAGTTGCTGATGAGGTAACTATTTTAACTGATCCAGCACAAACAGTAGTAAAAATCGTTGAGCCAACTGTTGAAGAAGCAGAACCGGAAGCACCAGCAGAAGGTGAAGAAGGAGCAGAAGCGGCTGAAGGCGAAACAAAAGAAGGAGCAGAAGCATCGGCTGAAGGCGGAGAAGCAAAAGAATCAGGAGAATCATCAGGAGATAATTCTCAAGAGAACCCTACAACAGAAGACAAAAAAGAATAATTTTCTTTATTCCCCTCTTATTAATTTTTCAAATTGTTTTTTATCAAAACCCTGTTCCTTGTTTGATTTTTTCAAAACGATATAATGCTCAACGGCGAAGGGCGGGGTATTAACGACTACTAAGACAAGCTTCTCATTAGAAATTGTAAAATGCGACGCATTAGGAGGAATTACCACTACTGAATCTTTCTCTATGTCATAAACCTGATCTCTAATAACAACTTTCCCTGTACCTTGTAGGACAAAATAAATTTCTGTTTCTATGTGGTAATGCGGCTCTGCGTATTTGAGATTTCGCATATCTACAATCGCAAAGCTTTCATTCGGACGATTAATGGGGTTTGTCAATTCATAAACAAGACCGCAGCCTGTTCGTTTTGGCGTAACATCTTTTATCCAATTCTCCCAGTTTTCATTATTCTTTAAGTAATGCTGCCACGTGTTAACAAGCATTGCAAGCTCATTAACAGAAGCATCTTTTGGCAGATCTATTCTCTCAAAAAACCACCCTTCGCGTAAAATAATATCCTTTAACGTTACGTTGTAAAACTTAACGGTTTTGCCGTTATCAAATGTGACAAATGCAGGTTTACAATAAACACCATGATCTTTTTCTCCTGTTAAGACGTTGTGATATTTCTTCTTAAATGCAGGCAATCTATCGCCAACAAAAAAACCTACGCTTTCTAAACCACTTGGATACATATGGGAAGCTCTGGGTGCTGCAAGCTCTATCATATCAACGCTGAAACCTTTCTCAAGCAGCAATGGCTTTTTCAAAATTAGAATAGAAACCAATCTTCTATTAAAATCTGTTTCAACGAATTCTCTACAGAAATTTTTTAAATTGTCACGAATTTTTTCGTACTCAGGCATTGTGGATGTTCTATAAAGAAGTTGGACAAGAGGCAATCCTTGTATGTTGATATCTACTTCGGTTAAACGTTTGTATAGATCGCTAAAAAAAGCGTTGTAGTCTCCAATAATTCTCTCAACCTCATTATCCATTTTATAATCCCACATGTGCACCAAGTACTCTTCCCTCAGGGAAATTTGGATCAAGCTGTAATGCTTTTTTTACGTATTCTTGTGACGCTGCTGTATTGCCTAATTTATATTCTATTGAACCGATACGATAAAAAATATCTCTGTCACCCTGATATTTATTTGCAATTTGTTCCCAATAATTAACTTCATTTTGTAGTTGTTGCCGGTTCTGTAATAATAATTCTTGCTGTTTATAATTATCCCACAAAGCAACACTTTGTAAAAAAATTAATGCTAGAAGAAAAACGGAAACAATACTAACCAGAATAATTTTTATACTATGACTCTGAGCTTCAGAGAATGTGTAATCGGGAATAAATCGGATATTCTTCGGGAAAAGAGCAATTACCTCAGCGTGGGGTTGTGACAGCTTTTGTTTCATGGAATGTAGTTAGAATGTACCACACTTCGAATTCTTTTGTCCAGATTAAACTGTAGGCCAAGCCGCTATCATAATTGATTTACTATGCCCAGGCATTTGCTGATAAATTGCCTCTGTGATAAAAGGCATAAAAGGATGCAGAAGTTTTAAGCTTGTGATAAATACATGTAATAAAACTACCAACGCAATATCCTTATCCTCACGCAATTTCACTTGCTCAATATACTTATCAGCAAGGGTATGCCACATAAATTGATAAATAGCGTTAGCTGCGTCTGCAAATCGGAATTTTTCTAATTCTTTATCAACTTCTTTTATAAGAACGTTCATTTCTTTCAAAACTGCCTTATCTTCTTTTGTGAGCTTCTTTGAATCCAACTTGTCAAAATTTGAGAGCTCTTTTCCCCATTGCTCTCGCATCATAAGAATGAATCTTCCCATATTCCAAATTTTATTCCCAAAGTGCTTAAAAGCAATCACACGGTCTCTTGGGAAATTAAAGTCTTTCCCATTTGCAGTTCCGGCAATAAGCCCCATTCTAAGAGCATCTACACCATACTGATCAACATACTCTTCAGGATTTACGACATTGCCTAAACTCTTACTCATCTTACGTCCGTCAATTGCACGAACCATTCCATGCAAATAGACATATTCGAATGGTGGTTCACCAGTTAGATAATATCCAAACATCATCATGCGAGAAACCCAAAGTCTAATAATCTCCCACCCTGTTTCCATAACACTTGTTGGATAAAACGTTTTGAAATCCTCAGAATCTGGATAGCCAAGGGTAACCAAAGGCCACTGGCCGGATGAGAACCAGGTATCAAATGTATCAGTTTCCTGAAGATAATGCTCTTTTGGAGACGACGGTTTAAATTCAGGAGTACATTCTATTGGAGCAATTAGCTTTTGTAGTCCTTTTTGGGCTTCTTCAAACTCAGCAGTCTCTAATACTCCTTCTCCACTGCGAATAACTCTTTGCCCATCGCTTTTTATATAGGAAACTTGCAGTGTTGGATTTTTTTCTAAAGAATACCAAACAGGAATTTGGATTCCCCATACATTTTGACGAGAGATTGGCCAATCATGCATTTCTTCCATCCAACGAAGATACGTAATCTCACGCCATTTTGGAAAAATCTTAACCTCGCCCTTCTTTACTGCTTCATATGCTGGTCTTTTAAATGATTTATGTTGAGCATCAACTTTAATAAACCAATTCGGTAAAACCATTGGTTCAATCATATGCCCTGCCTTACATAAAACAACGGTGTGAAGATATTTCAAATCAATCTTTTCCATCTGACCTTTCTCTTCAAGATCCGCTACAACTTTTTTTCTGGCATCAACAACACTTAAACCAGCGTACTTACCTGTTTTGTCATTTAATTTACCCGTGAGATCAATTACTGGTTTCACTTCAAGATTATGACGTAAGCCAGCTTCGTAATCATTTTTGTCGTGAGCGGGCGTAACCTTGACAACTCCTGTTCCAAATTTCTGATCCACAAAATCATCCGCAATCACCTTGAGTTTAAATTTACCAATCAATCCTTCAACTTCAATTTCTGTTCCGATAAATTCCTTATATCGTTTATCTTTGGGATTGACAGCAACTGCAGTATCTCCAAATTTTGTCTCAGGTCGGACAGTTGCAACAACAAAGGGACCATACTTCATGTAATAAAGCGGGTCGGTACGCTCTTCATGTTTTAATTCAACATCAGAATATGTGGTTCCACACTTTGGACAATAATTAACCATATAATTACCGCGATAAACCAAATCATCCTTTACCATCTTAGAAAAAGTATTGTGGACAGTCTGAATAACTTTTTTATCAAGAGTAAAGGTGTATCTACTCCAGTCTACACTTGCACCCATCTCTCGCATCTGTCCTTCTATTTGACCTTTATTATTTTGAACAAACTTCCAAATTTCGTTATAAAGTTCTTCCCTACTATACTGAAAACGAGATTTCCCTTCTTTCTTTAACTGTTTCTCAAAGGTAATTTGTGTTTCAGTGCCTGCGTGATCTGTACCCGGAACCCACAACGTAGGATCACCTTTCATCCTATGCCAACGAATCAAAAGATCTTCAATTGCGATCATAAGAACATTCCCCGTATGCATTTTGCCACTCGCATTTGGCGGAGGGATAAGAATTGTAAAAGGTTTCTTTTTTGAATTTTTAGTAGGCTTAAAAAAACCACTTTCTTCCCACATTTTATAAAGATTCTTCTCTTCAGTTTTGTGATTATATATCTTGTCCATGAGGCTCATTATAGCACGCTGTGTATATTTCCAAAATAGTTGAAGCTGATTGAAATGCGAAGTCCGGTTTTAACCTGTCTGCGACGGCAGGTTAAAATTTTATTCCGAGCGACAAAAAAAGAATTACTCTTTCAATGGGGTCAATTTGTATCCGCGGGTTCTTATTGTTTGAATTTCATATGGATTTTCCTGCTCGCGCAATTTTACTCTGACACGTGCAATAAGTCGATCAATTGCCCAATCTGAAACGCCAAATTCCTGCGATTCCGGCCAAACAATTTCAATAATATTGTCACGTTCACATATTTCTCCAAGCTGCGCCTTTAGCAACGTGAATAAAAGATTTTCTTTTCTTGTCAAATGCGCTGATTTTCTTTTCTGTTGCTCTTGATGTTGCATTTGCTTGACATATTGCCCAAACAAAGGACTAAAAATCGTACTTTTACCTTTCTTATCACAAACAAAACCTGTATCCCAAAGATACTTTTCTTTTTCTTTGTTACTAGAATCTATAGGTTGCCCAGCAAGAATATCTGACAAAATACGCTTTTCATCGAGAGTAAGACTCTCCCATAATTCTTCTGATTGAAGACTGATTCTTTCATCATTAAGGAGCTCTCTAAGAATAGCCTCTTCTGTCTTAAAAAATTTATCCTTCACTTCATACAAATGAATTAATCCTAATTGTAAATACTGCAGATATCCACCAATGGCAGAAAACAAAAACTTTTTTGTTTCAGGTAAAAGAGATAAATTATATCGATGACTGTAGGCGTCATAAACAATTTCCATATCACCGTCATTAGCCGGCTTGAAATATAATGTTTGAGCAAAAACAGATACAGTAGCTTTAGCTTCGGGAAATGCTTTTCTAAGACTTCGATAACTGGTGAAAACAAACGATACGTTACCATGAGATGCATCTCGGAGTCCCTGCAGGTTGTCAAATAGCGAAGGATTTAACGCATCACTCAGTCTATCAAAGGGTAAGAAAAAAATTGTAGGGTAAACACCGCTCGCAACAAGCAAGTTTAATGCCTGACGAATATTATCAATCACCAAAAAAAGATCCTGAAATTGAATACTTTTATCGAAAAGTTCACTGATTTTTTGTTTTATTTCAGGAGCAAGATCCGATTGTTCAGTAGCATCAAGAATTCTCTTAAGGGTTAACGTCCAAAAGGGATAAATCTCCTGCTCGACCAAATCATTCAAGTCAACTGGAATAAATAAATGAACATCCTTGTCGCTGACATAGGTAGAGATAATATCTTCATGTCGCAAAAAAAAGCGGAGAAAATTGCTAATACCAACCCGCTTCATGCCAACGATATTAATACATTGACGCTGACGCAGGTATTCTCCTAACTTTTTCGCTTCTTTTTGTTGAAATGTTATCGGATACGCTTTTTCCAAAACAGGCGTTTGCATGCCTGTATTGTATAGTCTTTTTGCTCTTTTAGCAAATTTTTGCCTTACTAAAAAAATGTAAAAATGCTATACTTTTTATAACAAAACATTCTCCGACCTAAAAGAGCTCGGTAGAAAAGATATGACTACCTTTTTTCTTCCTTCTTTTTGGCTATTTTTAGTTTGGTTTTTTATCGTTGTTTTTTTGGCTTTTTATATTCCTGGCAATTTTCTTCTTAAAAAGACTCACCTATCTTCCTTTCAACAAATTATATTGTCAATCGTTGTGGGGATGACCCTGTGGGGATGGCAAGGATTTATTTTTGGCTTTCTTAATATACGGTGGATGACATATGTCTACTTGCTTGTTTTTTTCATCTTATGGATGCGCTCTGGTGTATGGAAAAAATTTTTAGAGTTTATAAAAAACCCTAAACAAAAATTTAGTAAAAACATTGATGTTCTTTTAGTGTTTATCGTTATTTTTGGCACGCTAATGCAATTGACAAGCGTTTTCTTTGTCGGCATTTTAACAAAAACCGGAATGTTCTTTTGCTGTGCATCACCTGACTCTCTCTATCACATTGCGCTGACAAATCAACTTGTTAAACAATTCCCACCAACTGAACCAGGCATGGCAGGCATTACTGTACACAACTATCATTATATGAGCAATCTTGTTGCGGCAGATCTGATACGAATCTTTCATTTACCACTTGTTGCAACTCTTTATCAATATTTTGTTGTGATGCTTTCTCTTTTTTTGGGTTTATCGGCAATTACTTTTGGACAACTGACAAATATGAAAAAAGCATATATCCGTTGGCTTGTTTTTTTCCTTTATTTTAGTGGCGATATTACCTTTCTTCTTACTTTTTTAACAGGCAATGGTTTTAATTTTAATACACCATTTATGGAAAATGCCCTTTGGCTATGGGTTAGCCCGCCACGAGTCTTTGCCACAATCATTTTTTTTGTAGGGATTTGTCTTCTCATTTTGTGGATCAAACAAAAAAAATTATTCCTGGGCATCCTTACAGCCTTTGTTTTTGCAAGTCTTGTGAGTTTTAAAATCTATGAAGGTGTCTTTATGGCAGCTGGAATCGGAGGATTATTTATTTACTTTTTATTCAGGAAGCAATTCAAAATGCTTATTCCTCTTATTCTCACAGGAATTTTAAGTCTTATTCTCTACTTACCAGTAAATATTTCTGCAGGTGGCCTAGTTTTTACCGGTACATGGCGGTTTGAAGATTTTATCGCACAACCCCATTTACATCTCATTCATCTGGTGATGGCAAGAGAAATTTATGCCCAGCATCATAATTGGTTTGGCGTTGCAAGGTTTGAACTATTATTTGCTTTTCTCTATCTTGTTTTTGTTTTTGGAACAATAATACTTAGTGTTTTCCAAACGAAAAAATCTCTTTCTCTTTTCCCCAAAGAATTAAATATCTTTCTTCTCACGGGTATCGGAATATGCGCTATTCTTGGTTTTTTCTTTATCCAAACATCTGGTGGAGCAAACAGTATTCAATTCCTTATAACGATAGATGCTATCTGCTCTATTTATGCTGCGTTAGCTTGTTATTACTGGCTGGACAAACTTAAAGGCATAATAAAATATGTTGCCATTGTTCTTATTGTCGTTCTTACCATTCCACGCGTTATTGATATTGAACATGACTATATCTCAGACCTTTTTAATAATCCTTCTTTGGTGATAGACAATAAGCAATTACAAGCACTTGCGTATATAAAAAGCACTACACCACCAAACGCAATACTTCTTGTAGACAATCTCGAGAAAAAATCTGGCTATATTTATGTCGCAAAGACAAAAAGATTTTTCACAGTTCCGCTAAATACTGGCGGTTTCTGGCAAGGCAATTTTTCTTATTACGTTAGCTTTCTTTCTGACAGGTCGATGTTTATTGATGGAGATATTTTTACTAATAGCATTGTCCAAAGTCATGGAGTGGACACACATGAAAGAGTAACTGTCGCAAAAGCAGTGTTCGCCAATGATAAACCATTTTTAATACGGACGTTATTACACAAGAATAATATTTCATATATTTATCTTGGTTCTGAGACCAAGCTTGCAAAATCTCCGCCACCTTTTTTAAGAACAATGTTTCAAAATAATGAAGTCAGTGTGTTGAAGGTATTATAGAAGTCTAATAATTTTGCATTTTCTTTAAAATATTTTATTATGCTATACTGAAAAAGATGAAGTTTATTGATGATGTAAAAATTAGTGGTAAAACTATCCTTCTCCGTGTTGACTTCAATATCTCATTCAACCCCAATCATTCAATCGCAGATGACGCACGCATAGAACAATCTCTGCCGACAATCGAATATCTTCTCAAAGAACATAACAAACTAATTTTAATTGCCCATTTGGGAGAGCCAGAAAAAAGAAACCCTAATGATTCTCTCGCTCCAGTTGCAAAAAGACTCGCGCAATATCTTCCTCACAACAAAATTGTGTTAGTAGATGATTTTACAACCGACTCCGAACCACTAGAAAAACAAACAGAAAAAGAAATAATTCTTCTTGAGAATATACGCTTTTACCATGGAGAACAAGCAAACGATCCTATATTTTCCAAAGAACTGGCTCAACTGGGTGATGTATATGTAAACGACGCGTTCAGTGTTTCTCACAGAAAAGCAGCTTCAATTGTCGGACTTCCAGAACTGCTGCCTTCTTATGGTGGATTGCTGTTAAAAAAAGAAATCACTGTTTTGGAGGGCATAATGAAACATCCACAAAAACCATTTGTTGCAGTCATCGGCGGGAAAAAGATTGCGACCAAAATTAAATTTATCCAAAAACTCACAGCAGTTGCCGATTATGTTCTTATCGGCGGCGGCTTAGCAAACACTTTTTTGGCAGCTCAAGATGATGCGGTTGGAAAAAGCCTAATTTCAAAAGATGATATAGAACTTGCCAAACAACTTCTTTCACATGCCCATAGAGAAGACACACAACTTCTTTTACCCGTTGATGTTGTTGTCGGAAAATCACTTGATAGTAAAACAAGCGAGATTAAAAAAGTAACGAATATTTCGAAGGATGAAGAAGCACTCGATATCGGACCAGAAACACAAGCAGATTTTGGAAAAATAATTGATGAAGCTCGTACTATTGTTTGGAATGGACCTGTTGGCTATATGGAAAATCAAGAATTTAAAAGAGGAACTGATTTTTTGTATTATTCAATAACAAACAATGATCACGCAACCTCTGTTGTGGGCGGCGGTGATACTCTTGCAGCGATTTCAAAAAAAGAGTATCTTGATAAAATCACCCACATTTCAACAGGAGGCGGCGCAATGCTGGAGTTTATTGAAAATGGCACATTGCCAGGAATCGAAGCACTAAAAAAAGCTACAAAAACTCTTTAAGTATGAGCTCCAAATTACTACATTCTAGTGTAACGAAAGAAGGTATACCCTTTATTATTCGCTACCCCATTCCAAAAGATGTCAAAAGATTACTTACATATATTAATACCCTATCGAAAGAACAGGTAGAAATCACCTTTCAGGGAGAACAATTAACGCTTTCTGAAGAACAAAAATTCCTCGCTAGTCGGCTTAAGGCAATAGATGAAAAAAAAGCTGTCATGCTCGTTGTCGCTACTGATAAAAAAATACTTGGTGTCTCTTCCATAGATCTGTCCGAAAGGATAGAGAAACATGTCGGAATATTTGGTATTTCAGTAGCAAAAGAAATACGAGGAGAAGGCATTGGAAACATGCTCATGAAACTTACTTTACAAGAAACTACTACAATACCTCTGTTAAAAATAATCACACTGAGTGTTTTTGCAGGTAATGAAGTTGCTTTGTCGCTCTATAAAAAATTCGGATTTAAGGAGTATGGAAGACTTCCCAAGGGAATTTTCTATAAAGATGCGTATGTCGACCACCTTTATATGTATAAAAACCTCAATGAACACAAGTGATTACTTCCGAGTGAAACGTGCACCCAAGATTTTGTCGGTTGAGAACGGCGCATTGTAAATTAATTTACCCCCCACATTTGACAAATTCTTATCACTTGTCAAAAGAGAAAAATCATTTGGATAGGAAATATACAATTGATAGGGATCATCATCTGCACCCGGTTCTTTGAAAAGTCCTAGACTATACGTAAAAGCCACAGCGTTGGTATCTAAATTTCCAGGAGTATGATATGTGATACTTACTGTTTCTGTTGACGCTGCTTGAACAATAAAGAAAAATCCTATTGCACTTTCTTGCTGATCTTGTTCCTGGTCTACTTCAAGTCCAGGTGGCGGAGTAAAACCTTCAGCGGTAAAAATAGTAGGATCAGTCACTGCAGGAGATGTCTGAACCTGTTTATTGTTAATCGAAACTGAATCAAGCACTGCATTCTCGGGAACAAGAAATCTCACGTAATCCCGATAGTCTCCACCAAACGGACTGTTCTTTGTACTTGTATTTACATATGTTACCTCTGCGGTCGTCTGCTGCCCACCAGAGTCATCAATTGTTGTTGACTGACTTATGGATCGTTTTACATAATAATTGGCTTTATTGGTCCCTACATTGGCATCAACGACACCAAAAAAATCATAAAGAGTATTCTTTTCATACGTTCTCCCATCCCACAATGATGATGATAAATCATTCACCGTATAGACATTTTGGACGCCTGGATTGGAGAAGCTCATAAGGAGATCTTTTTGTTGTATAGACGAGACAATCATTTGCGCAAATTTTTCATAGGGCATTTGCTTTTGAGTAGCAAGCTTTTCCATAAGTGCATTCATCAAACTTGTTAAAAAATCTTTTTTCTGTGTCGAGCCGGGAAAAAAATTTTTCTCCGCATTTGTCTCGGTAAGCAAATAAAAATTATCTGGAGTCACTGTCACGTTATAATCAGGAAGCGTAATAGGTCCAACTACTGAGATTACATTTTTAAGAAATGTTGTATCAACTGCAATAACACCGTTTACTTTTTGATGAGTTTCTAATTGAAGAAATTGCGCCGCTTGCGCAGCATCACGAGTAAAATCAGGATCAAAATTGCTATCACGCAAAAACCAATGAGAAACACCAAGATATCTCTGCAATCCATACGGGGGCTGTATTGCCTGCGTTAACTGTCCATCTGCATTGTAAACATCATTAATCTGTAATTTACCAATCTTCCCATTATTTATTGGGAGAACGCCGTAGGAACCGATAAATCCCCCACCTGGACGAAGTTCCATATTATTTTGAAAAAGAATTAAATATGTTCTATTCCCGTCAAATCCAAGAATATCTGGCCACGTATCAATTGTCTCTTCAGCCAAATTGATTGTGTCATCCATACTGTGAATTTTTTCAAGAATCACGGACGGCAAATTATTTTCTGCCTCTAACTTTTGCAGTGTCACCAACGTATTTTTCATTGTAGAGATTGACTGAATAAAATCATCTTTGGGATCCGAGCTCTTCCCCTCGTAAATATTTTTCATTGTCTGTATTGCTTGAATGAAAGAAATCTCAGTCGTAGCAATTGTTTCACCATTCAGCATAGTCTCATTAAATTCCTTTGTCTGAATTGGCAAGATCCATTGTCCTAGCAAAAGACTGGAAGCAAGTACCTGCGCCGCAGCAAATGAACTTTTTGCCACAACCGCACTTGACTGCGCAGAAGACAAGTGTCCCCCTTCTGCTTGTTTTACAGAAAATGCCAAAAATCCTCCACCGATCAGTGCACATAATAGAGCTGCCATAACAGGTGCGACAAAAACAGCGAGAAGAATTACCGCCAAAAATCTCATACGATTTTGCCCTGATTGAGGTTCCGCTAGTTTTAAATGTATTTTTTTCTGAGACACCAACGGCTTACGCGTTGCTCGTGATAGGTCAATTTTTCGGAGTCTATCTTCCAAACTATAATCTCTAAAAAAATAAAGACCATCCGGCGGGATATAATACCTTCTCACAGGACTTCTTTTTTTAGAAAAATCTATTTTTATTAACGGATCAATCTTTTGAATAGTTCGGGCAAAAGTAATCTCATTTAATACATGATGAGGAAAAAGATAAATAATTTCCCTTGGTTTTTCTATAGCAAAAGCCAAAGAGACAATCGACGTAAGAACGTCATCAAGTAAAATTGGATAAAAAATGCCTAATCCTTCTTTTGGGACTTCGATTCTTCCATAGACACGCGCCTGATGGATAAAAAAATTCATTTCGTTTGCCTCAGTGATGGAGTTATCAAACGTCTCTCCATAAATTACTGACTGCAGTAGAGGATAATCTTGACGGTGCAGTTTTGTAAATACCGCTTTGTTACTATAAAGAAGCGAGGTAATAAATAACAATCGTGCCTTAACTGCTTCTGCTTTTTCTTCAAAGGCTGAAAACATATCCAAAAGTTCTGACTCGCCATTATAAATAACGAAAATGTGTGAATAAGCATTATCCGGAATTGTTGGAATTTTTTTCCGGTAAGGAATATGAACGACATTGTCGTGCTTCTCTAATTCATGCGCAGTAACAACAACGACAAGAAATTGGTCACGGAGAATTTTAGCGAGAGCATTGCCGATAAAACCCTTTTTATCAACAATGAGAATTGGCAATCGTGTAACTTCCTCGCTTGTAATCAGTAAAGGCCTTTTTTGCTCCATATTTTTATCATACAACATAATGCGACAAAAGTTTAAAATTTTTATTTTTAACTGTGATTTTAGCTTTAATTCATAGCCTGTTTTGAATCTGAGGCTCGTATAATTTTCGTAGAAATCAATAGATGAGTTTGGATTGTTTTAACAAGCAAAACTGAAAATAATAAGAACAATAATTCTAGCCTCGCTTTTTCGTTGAATTTTCTGGTCGTGTGAATGGAAGATTGAAAAGATAGGTATAAAAAAGGTTTTGTTATGCTTAATCTCTGACAGAAATAAAGAGGTTTCTGAAAAAGAAGTCCCGCAGATTTTCTCAATAAATTCCCTGAGATTTTTGCCTTTCTTCAGATATATGATTTTACAGTTTGCCGAGAAGAGCAAAGGGAATGGCAAGAGGAAAAATTTCTTTAAAAAAGATTCGAGTAAGCAGAGCTGCTAAAGAGATATCCAATATCTCAATTTCCATGGTTTTCCTTCACTCGTCTCAATACTATTTTCAAAAACACCACCGTTTGCTTCAATAATTTTTCTTGATCCAATATTTGTCTCATCACAAGTTATCAAAGCTTTTGTAATTCCCAACATTTTTGCTTTCGGTAATGCAAGTTCTAAAATTTTTT
>Ga0265338_10006336_pt1 | contig 15118 bp, 13 predicted proteins | sample 42126metaG_FD_193579 | JGI IMG/M metagenome (GOLD analysis project Ga0265338, IMG submission 193579) | Rhizosphere microbial communities from Carex aquatilis grown in University of Washington, Seatle, WA, United States - 4-21-26 metaG | ecosystem: Host-associated > Plants > Roots > Rhizosphere... | reverse complement strand
GAAGGTCAATCGTCCAGGGGAGTAACTCGTCGACATTTGTCAGTCCTCGATTCAGGCCGTTCCCACGGCGCAGAATTGCTCAACTTTGGGCTGGCGGCAGACCGTTGTTCCTGTCTTTTGACGCCATAGTTGTTTCAGCGTCAGCTTCCTGTTTCCATCACAGGTTGCGGGGCCCATTTCAATTCCGGTCTCAATCTTCTGAGCGTTTCCGGCCGCCAAGGCTGGTAATGATTGTCCAAACATGCAGACGAAAGGGTTTCAACCTATTGTTCAAATTCTTGTTGGTTGTGGCCTGCGGATGGATGCCGCTTATGTGCCGCGCCGACAACCAATCTTTGTGCAAAGCTGTGGTTTTTGGCTCTCTTATGCTTCGGGTATTCTTCCCACTCCAACCAAGATCCAAGGCGCCAGGCAAGAAGAACCCACTTCCCTTAAACGCAACCGGCAAATCGTGCTCCCGGTCGCGAAAGACAAGCATAAAGATTTCCCGCTGCTCATCGGTCGCATGATTATTTGCATCATGGCTCCGAGGGGTGAGCGGCGGTTGCGGGAGGCCATGTCGCGATGATCCCCCGGCAGTCTGACCACAGACTACTGTAATAGACTTAAGGTTACCTAAACTGCTCCAGAAAGGACAGTGTTTTTTGTGAAAGTTCTCATAACCGGCGGTGCCGGGTATATAGGTGGTACTGTCGCAACTCTGCTGGCCAGGAACGGCCATAAACCCGTCATTTTCGACAATTTGAGCCATGGCCACCGTGACCTGTTGCCCCCGGGTATCGACTTCATTCAGGGTGAATTGGCCGACCGCGAGGCCCTTCAGGCAATCTTTGCCTCCGCAAACCAAAGTAACCAGCCTTTTGACGCCGTCCTTCACTTTGCCGCACTCATTGAAGCCGGCGAATCCATGCTCCATCCCGAGCTGTTTTTCCGCAACAACACCGCCAGCACACTGGCCCTGTTTGAGGCCATGCTCGCGTCCGGGCCCCGCCGTATCGTTTTTTCGTCCACCGCCGCAGTCTACGGCGAGCCGGAATCCGTCCCCATCCATGAAGATGCCCGCCTGCTGCCCACCAACGCTTACGGCGAGTCCAAGCTGCTCGTCGAGCACATGCTCGCCTGGTTCAACCGCATTCACGGCTTCCGATACGCTTCGCTGCGCTACTTCAACGTCGCTGGAGCTCCCGAAGGCCCCGACGGCGTTACTCGCGGCGAGGCCCATACGCCCGAGACCCACCTCATCCCGCTCATCCTCGACGTAGCTGCGGGAAGGCGCGCCCTGATCAAGATATTTGGAAATGACTACAACACTCCAGACGGCACCTGCGTGCGCGACTATATCCACGTCTCCGACCTCGCCGATGCCCATCTGCTAGCCCTCAGTGCGCTTGATTCACATGACCGGCTCATCTACAACCTGGGCAACGGCAAGGGCTTCAGTGTTCAGCAGGTCATTGATTCGGCCCGGCGGGTCACCGGCCATCCCATCCCTGTCGAGGTCTGTCCCCGTCGTCCTGGCGACCCCGCAGTCCTCGTTGCCAGTTCTGAAAGGGCTATCCACGAACTCGGCTGGCAACCCCGCTACTCCCAATTGGATGACATCCTGCGCACTGCCTGGGCCTGGCACAAGAGACTCTACGGCCTCTAACGTTGCGTTCCAGAACAGCAGCTTGAACCTTTTGATTGGTTGGATTTTTGCCGCGGCGTCCGGGTAGGCCCGTCTGGGAGCTACCCGGCCCAACCACTGTTCTGCGCCGCGTGGGAATCCACCCTTCCCTGCATAAGATTCTGCAACCGTTCCCGTTTGTTGCATCTCCAACAAAGGTGGTATTCATATCCACCAAACATCCCCTGGTGGCAACCGGCCATGATGATGAATCAAAATACCGAACGACCAGCCCGCAAGGGACCATTTCGCGCATTTCTTGACTTCTTTATCCTCTTCAGCGGCATTTCCACCAAATCAAATCTGGAACGCACCCAGCGCCGGCCGCTCTTCTCCCGCGGACTCTTTCTCTTCCGCAGCAAAAAAAGCAAGCAAGACCCCGGCATCTAGTTCCAAACCCCACCCGCCCAGGAATGTTTCGCCCGCCCTGTTCCCTGATCCCTGTTCCCTGTAAAATCAAACCATGTCTCTGACCCGCCAGCAGGCCCTCGACCACTTCCAATCCCCCGACCTCATCGGCCTGGGCTTTGAAGCCGACGCAGTCCGCCAGCGCCTCCATCCCGAGGGCGTGGTCACCTACATCATCGATCGCAACATCAACTACACCAACTTCTGCACCGAGTACTGCACCTTCTGCGCCTTTTACCGCCCGCTCAAAGGGCCCACGGCAAACGAGGGCTACATCCTCGACTTCGAAAAAATCTATGAGAAGATCGCCGAGACTCTCGAAATGGGCGGTACCGGCGTACTCATGCAGGGCGGCATTCACCCCGACCTCAAGATCGATTGGTTCGAAAATCTTTTCCGCGGCATCAAACAGCGATTCCCAAAAATCTGGCTGCACTGCTTGTCGGCGTCTGAGGTGCTCGCCATCGCCGAGTACTCCAACCTCGATCTGCGCACCACCATAGCCCGCCTCCGCGATGCCGGCCTCGACTCCATCCCCGGCGGCGGCGCAGAAATTCTTGACGACGACGTCCGCATCCGCATCGCCCGCCTGAAGTGCCGCACCGAAGATTGGGTCAGCGTGCATCGCACCGCCCACCAGCTCGGCATGCGCACCACCGCCACCATGATGTTCGGCGTGGGAGAAACATTCGACCAGCGCATCAACCACTTTGAAGTAGTGCGCCGCCTCCAGGAAGAAACCGGCGGATTCACAGCCTTCATCCCCTGGAGCTTCCAGCCCGGCAATACCGCCCTGGGCGGCCGCGGTTGGGACGAGGCCACCTCTGTCGAATACCTCAAGGTCCTCGCCATCTCGCGCCTCTTCCTTGACAACATTGAGAACGTGCAAGCCTCATGGGTAACGCAGGGGCTCAAGGTGCTCGAACTCGGCCTCCACTTCGGCGGCAACGACGTAGGCAGCGTCATGCTCGAAGAAAATGTGGTCAAGGCCGCAGGCACTTCCAACTGCACCACGGAAGAGGAACTGCGCCGCATAATCCGCGACGCCGGTTTCAAGCCGGTGCAGAGGGATACGCTGTATCGGACTATGTTTTTGAACTAGATTGTCCCCAAAAGAGGGAATTCAGCCGCCAGTGTTGTTCCCATCCAACGGCCCAAGACGTATCTCCGTGTCGCGCGAGCAACACGGTGCAGTAGTTGTGCAAATCGCGCGGCACAACGAATGGTTGATGTATGTTTTCATGTGGGCCGCGTTTACTGCCGGTTTCTTGTTCTTCGTGTGGATCTTTATTTCACCCTTTTTCCGGAATCCCCTATCCTCTCAGGAACTCGTCCTTCTTGCCCCCATCGGGTTCATCTTCCTCTGGTACTACATCGCAGTCCGCGTTGGGATGTGGCGCGGGTTCGGTGTCGAGCAGATCATCATCGGGAACAGGATGTTCTCATCGACGCGCACGGCGCTCTTCTGGAAACGAAACCTCGAACTACCATTGGCCGAGATAGTAGCGGTAGAGACCGTGACCCCGTGGCACGACCTGAGTAACCACGTGGAGTTTATGGCGCGAGGCAGGAGATACAAAATCGGCGACATGCTCCGCCGCGATGAAACGTACGAACTCGCCGATGTACTGCGACGTGTTACTCAATTATCAAAATAGGAAAGACACATCAGTGCGGAATCGGCGTCAGATTTGAGATTCGGAGTCTGCATCAGTATAGGACTTGTAGCTTTTATGCTACACTTACTCCGTGTTCGACCTGATCGCCCATTAGCAGGACCAGGGCAATCGCATGAAGCATGGTCATTGACTTCAGCAGTTCAATCGCTTCGCGCCGTAGGCGCAACGTATGTTAGCCCAGCGTTTCAACGCTGGGAAAGCAGCCGAGAAATACCTCGGAGCCCCGTAGGGGCGGCGGAAGATTGCAGTTACGCTTAGAGTTTCACCTTCATCCGATTGCCCTGACCCACCACCCACATTGGTTCGCATTTGTAGCTTTTATGCTACACTTACTCCGTGTTCAACCTGATCGTCTACCAGCAAGCCACGCGGCGCCGTCCCTTCGACGACTGGCTTGAAGGATTGAGAGACAAGAGAGCTCAATCCCGAATCCTGATTCGGCTGCGGCAAGTTCGTGCAGGATCGCTTGGCGATTCCAAGCCGGTCGGTGAAGGGGTTCTTGAACTTCGGGTTGACGTTGGAGCAGGTTACCGAATTTACTGTGGCCGATCAGGCTCAACTTTGATCGTATTGCTATGCGGTGGCGACAAAGCCAGCCAGTCAAGCGACATAAAGCGCGCCAAAGAATTCTGGGCAGATTGGAAAGGACGAAAAAATGAAGAAAGTTAGTGCGGGCATTCCCTACGACGAGTGGGAGATTGAAAAGCTTCGTTCCGACCATGAACTAGGAGTGGAATATCTCAAGGTAGCGCTTGAATCACTCGACCATCCCGAAGAGCGGGCTAGCGGTCTCCTCGCGCTGCGTTCTATCGCCGACGCCTACGGCGGCCTCGGCGCCGTCGCCGCAAAAGCCGGCATCAGCCGCGAATCGCTCTACCGGTCGCTCTCGCCCAAAGGCAATCCCACGCTCAAAACGCTGGTGGCTGTGCTGAGCACCATGGGCCTGAGCCTTTCCGTCGTCCCGCAGCAGAAGAAAGCGCGCAAAAGAACCACGAAGAAGCCGGCAAAACCGGCGCGTGTCCGCGCAGCGGCCTGACCGCATCACATTCCCACATCTCCGAATCTATTCAGCCTTGCCCACCGAGTGCTCCGCATACGCTTTTTGAACGACCGAAAAAGCCTGCTTCTTCTCACCTTTTTCTGAAATGAGCCCTTTCCTGTTGTAGCCGTCCTGCAGCTTGGGGATATTGCGCCCAGGAGACCGGAAATCCATCAAAATCCACGGAACCGTGCCGCGAAGCTGCGGAATTTTTCTGAGCATCGTGAACTGGTGCTGCAGCACGTAGGCCTGCTGTTCTTCTGTCCAGCGCTGGTCGACCGGCCCGTGGTTTCCATATTTGGCCTCGGCGCCAAATTCGCTCATCAACACAGGCTTGTCGGGAAACGTCCAGTGGATGCTGTCCGCCTCTTCGGGAGTCATGTCGTACCAGCCGACGTATTCGTTCTGTCCGATTACATCGAGCACATCGCACAGCGGATCGTTCTGAACCATCTCCGTTCCGTTGGCACGCGGCCCCAAAATCGCGGAAGTGATAAGTCGCGTGCTGTCGAGCTTTCGCGCTTCGGCCACCAGGTCAGTCAAAAACTTGGTGCGCGTCGGATTATTTGACGTTTCATTTGAAACGGACCATAGAATGACCGAGGCCTTGTTGCGGTCGCGCCGGATCATCTCCTTGAGCATCGCGATATCTTTTGCGTACACCTCCGGCTTTTCAAACGAGATGTGCTGCCAGTTGGGAATCTCTGACCACACCATGATGCCATCGCGATCGGCGGTGCGCTCCATGCGCTCGTCGTGCGGATAATGCGCCAGTCGAACAAAGTTGGCGTGCATATCCTTCAAGTAGCCGAACAGTATATCTGCATCTTCCTGCGAATACGCGCGTCCGCCGCGAACAGGCGCCTCCGCGTGCATGTTGGCGCCCTGAAGAAAGATCGCGTTGCCGTTGAGAAGAATGCGCGTACCCTCGACGCGGATATCGCGGAAGCCAATGTCGTCGGTCAGGCTGTCTTCGCCGGCCGTAAGGTGCACCTTGTAAAGCTTTGGCGAATCGGGAGACCAGAGAACCAGCTTAGCCGCCTTTAAGCTGAAGGGCGCGTTGCCTTCCGCGTCCGTATTCACAGTGGTTTTGGCGCCGGCTTCCGGTATGTCGATGGTCACAGCGGTTCCGGCCGGTGCATCGAGCACATGAACATACCCAGTCAGCGCCAGATTGTCGGCATCGTAGCGCGGGCCGTGGGCAAGGTGCACATCGTAATCGTCGATAAAGGCCTGTGGCACGGTCACCAGCGACACATCGCGTGTAAGGCCGCCGTAGTTGAACCAGTCGATGCCGACGGATGGAATGCCATCCACCAGCCGCGTTGAATCAACCGCAATCACCACAAAGTTAGAGCCCGGATTGAGCACCGCGGTAACTTCGCAATCGAAGGGCGTATATCCGCCCTCATGATCGCAGACGCGTTTCTGGTTCACCCACACGTGCGATCGGTAGTTTGCTGCGCCAATGTGCAGAAACGTTCGCGTGCCAGGCTTAGGTTGCGCGTCAAAGTCGCGCTGGTACCACAGCACGCCCTCGAAATTGAATAACTGCGGAACCTGCGTATTCCAATCGCCGGGAACTCGAATGGTTGGCGCGGAAGCAAAATCGTATTCCTGGTTGTGCCTGCCCACCAGGTTGGGATGCGTATTCAGCGCGTAGCCGTGGTCGTTGATTTGGCCGTTGCCCATATACAGCGCACCGGCCGGAGGCGCGTCGACCAGGTAGTGCCAGTCCCCGTCAAGACTCGTTACTGTGCGACGATCGACGCCCACAAGCAGCGTCTGTAGCGGTTGTTGCCCGAAAGCAGGAAGCAACAGCAGCCCGCAGCCAAGCACTACGGCTCCCTTGACGGCGGCAGAAAATACCCTTGTATTGGAGAGCGGCACGATCATGCAGAAGAACTCCTCGGAGTCGAGGGTAAAGCTTTCTTGAGCGGTTCTACGCCCTTTTATTCGAAAAACTTTCCCTGTCTCAATTCGCCGGCACAATTTATCCTTCCACCATGTTTCCCAGCCATAGGCGCATGACCGTAGCGCTCTTAGCTGTCCTGGCCGCCTTCAGCGCCGCGCCACAGGGGACAAGAGCGCAGGTGCCCAGCCTTCAGAAAATGGGGCCGGAGCTGCACGTGCAGGTTCGCCTCAACCCAACAGGAGATGCCAATCTCGGCGCGTGGTCTTCAAAAGATGCCGGCAATCTGGTCCCCTTATTGCCCGCAGCTCTAGGCTGCCAGAGCGGCCTGAAAGCTGATGAAAACGGCGGCAACGCAATTCGTTGCTCGCGTGCGCTCACCAAGAACGGGCTTGCGCTTGAATCGGTGATCGACCTCGCTCCCATTGCGCGACAGCTCGACGGGTCCGCCGCAATTGAGCTTTGGGTGAGCAGCCCGCGCCTGGGATTTGAAACCACTTCACTGGCGATGACCGAAGAACTCGATGGACCGCGCATCACAAGGACCGCCCGCTTTGAAGCAGGCGTAATTCCCCCACCCATCAAGATTCGGTTTGGCTATCAGCCCGCTCAACTGGCCGGCGTTTATCTACCATTGCTGGCCTTGGCGCTGGCGCTCACCCTCATTGCCGCCCTCATGTCGCGAGCGGGATTTGCGGGCCTCGCGCTTTCCGCGGTCTTGCTCGGCACCATGCTCTGGATGTGCCTATCCGCGCTCCTCCAGGCCGATCTCCCCCTGCGGATTCTGCTTTTCCAAAATCCCCTGGCTAACTACGCGGCGTTGTTCATTGACCTTTGGCCGCCCCTGTTCTGCGTCGCCATTGGCGTGGCCATAGGCAGCCGGATGCGCGGCAGCACTGCCAACAGCGCAACATTCGGTCAGGTCGTCACCAACTACGCAGTCATTCCTTTGATCTTGACTTCAGTAGTGGGCGCGTTGCCCTTGATGGGCGACGATCGCTGGTTCACCGTCGCCTGCTGGCTCACGATCGCGCCACTCTATCTCATTTTGCGCCGCGCATGGTATCGCACCCGGGCGCGCCCCTCCATCCGCCTCATGACTGACGGCGAATTGTGGGAACGTGTTAAAGCGCTTGCTGTAGCGGCAGGATGGCGCCAGGTTAAGCTCTACATCTCTTTCTCGACGCGTTCTCAAGTTGCCAACGCGTTTGCGTTGCCGGGCAGGAGCATCTTCCTCACCGCTCCCCTCGTTCAGTCCCTCACCAGGCGCGAGGTGGATGCTGTTGCGGCCCACGAGTTGTCGCATTTGTGGCGTCCCTACCAGGGCGGATGGACGGCCCTTTGTTTCGCGATGCTGTTGTGTGAAACACCGGCCACTGAGTTGGTCTACTTACTGCCCGGCGGTCTGTTCACTGCCATGATCGTCCCAATTGCGGTGTTCTTTGGCGCTCTTTATGGTTCGCGAAAGCGCGAGTTCGCCGCCGACGCAAGCGCTGCAGCTCTCACCCGGGATCCGCGGGCGATGATCAGTTCGCTTGCCCGCGTCGCTCGCAACAACGGCCAGCCGCTTCATATGAATTCCATCATGCAGTGGTTCTCTTCGCACCCCTCCACGCGCAAACGCATCGCGGCACTGGCCTTCGCGGCAAGGCTGGATACGGCCGAGGTGGAGTCGTTGTGCAACAACAATCAGCCGGGTGAGTCATACCAGATTCCAGCAAAGGAGAGCGGCGGGGTGGTCTTCTCTGCTGCATGGCAGCAGGCCAATGCGGGTATCTACAGTTGGGGCTTGCTGCTGGGCAGCAGCGGCGCCGGCCTGCTGGTTGCATGGCTCCTCAACACGTTTACCGGATACGGAATATTGCCGATCCTGTCTGGAATAGTGCTGGGATGCGCACTCGCCAAATTCGCGGCCACAACCCTCAGGTGGCTCAGCTACGCGCGTCTCAGGCGAAGGCTGGCTGAAAAGCTCGGCGTCGGCGGACAGTTGGTGGGGCTCGCCATGGATAGCGAAGCGCGCGTCTACGGCAACTTTCGATTCACCGACGTAGGCCTCTTACGCTTCCACAACGGAAGACTCTGTTACCAGAGCGAATGCGTCACAATAGCGCTCAATCCCGCTGACGTTCTTCAAGTTGGCATGGTGGCCGCCGCGCCTTCCAATTGGTTCAGGCGGCAGCCCATGGTGCGGTTTTTAAATCCTCAGTCGGGGCAGGCTCATGCATTCATCTTGCATACGCTCGACTGGCTTCCCATGCAGCGCACATTGTTTCGAACTATTGAACGATGGAGAGCCAACGCGGCCTCGCCGGAGCGTTCATCTCCTGAACAAACTTATGTTGACGGTTTCAATCCCGTTCCCGGCCAGCAGTTCCTTAACCCCACCATCGCAGTGGTAGCGCGGGCATTCCCAGTCACCGGTGGAATCACCCTGGTGGCCGCGGTTGTTACTTGCTTCATCATTAAAGCGCAATGGCAATTTGTAGCATGGGCGCTGGTAGTCACTGCGTGCGCTTTCACGTCCATGCTGCTGCCTGCCATGCTCTATCGGCCGCCTTCGCCTTCCGTTGAACCGGCGCCCCACATATCCAGCTGAGAATTACAACGCACCGCCTCCTCCCCAAAGAGATGTCATCCTGAGCCGCAGCGAAGGATCTGCCCTGAAAATTGCGCTGAGGCCAGTAGCGCCGGGCTCCAGCCCGGTTGTCGTACGGGCGTCCACGCCCGTACAGGTATCGTCTTGGAACCCATTTTCATTCTCTCTGGGTGTCGCCTCGCGCCATGCATGACTCCGGTTGCCTTTTTGGAAGTTCAACGTGGCATAACTTCCGAATTGGCAATCCGCCAGGAGTTAATTCCGAGCTGGTCGCGAGATACATTCCGCCCGTTTGCACCATAACGGCCAGCGGCTCAGCACTCCCCAGCGACAGCATTAATAAAGCAAAACAGAGCTATATTGAACAGCCGTAGCCAGATAACCAGCCTAGAAAATAGAGAACTGTGGCTCTTGCCCAAGACTCGCAGTAAACGGCCGCCCAATTCGGAGGTCCTCATGTCCTTAACACTCGCCCTCGCCGTAGGCATGAATTCGTCACTTCTGGCAATTCAAAGGTCGGTTGGGCAATCCGATGGATGCCACATCACCTCCGTGGATTCGATCAAAGAGGCGATCGTTCAATTAAGAGACGGCGATTTCGATCTGATTCTCCTGGATCAATCCATTCCCGTCGAAGACCGGGAAAGCCTGACCTTCTTAATTCGAACCTCCCGCTCGCGGATACCCGTGGTTTGCGTTACGGACGATCACGATGGCCACGACAGCCTTGCGGGCGCGGCTACAAGCAATGGGCCGGACGATCTCCTGCCGCTCGTTGGAGAGGTATTGGCCAAACGGGCAAGTACGCATGCGACAGTCCCGGATAAACGCTTGGGCAAACTTCTGCATTTTCCGGGACCCCGATAAAGGGGCCCCTCCCGAATCGCTCCTCCAACTCCGCCACCCCCTCCGTTCCCTGCCCCCAGAATTTCTGCTCCCTGATTTGCAGTTAATTACCCCTATAACGCGCACACTCAAATCAGGTGGTATCCAAAATGAGCAAATCACGAAATACAACTGCAGTCCTCGAACCCGTTCCCGAGACTGAAAACACAATCGAAACCAGCCTTCAACACCTCGAAGTTGACCAAACCGCTGCAACCGCCGCTGCCATCGCCCGCTGCCAGGCCGCGTATGACCAGACTCGCGCGGCCTTCGCAAGAGTCCACGGCCCCGAGACCTACGACACCTACCCAGCCAAAAAGCCGGCTCGCATAGCGTATCGCGATGCCATGCCTCAGCTCTCAAACCGCGAAAACATTCGCGCTTTCGTCGGCTGCATCGCCCATGCAATCCTCATTGAAGCCATTCGTGAGGACACCTGCGCCCGACTGCTCTACGCAGCCCAGGTCGCTCTCGGCACCCTCCCGCACCAATCGCACCACTCCGTATCAACGGCCACTGCAAAGCCAACATTCAACTGATCTTAGCTTCTGAAAACAACTGATCATGGCCACTGACAACTGACCACTGATGGGGGGGACCCCCACCCCCCTCCCCCCGGGGTAACCAGAAAGATAATAGTCCTAACGCTCGCCAAGTATATGATAAATAAACTAGTTACTAAAATGTAACAAGTCAAAAGTTGTTACATTAGGGGTCGTATAGACCCCAAAACGACCCAAAACGCCTTTTTTGAGTGGCTGCGAAAAACCTGTCCAGAAACGAGCAAAAGGGCCACGTAACAAGGGCACTGCTTTACTGGCTGCGGAGAAACTCTACTCGAAACGGTTTTGTATCAAGCCACGGCTTTACAACTTGCTGAAAAAGGCCTGCGCGACAGAGTTTTGTATCAGGGCGCGAGTTTACTCGCGCCGCAAACGCCTTCCCTTCAACGGCGGGTTTTTAGCCCCTGCCGAATCACGCGTCCGCAAAATCCCTTTTTTCAGCAAGCTATTGAGCCAAGCCAATAAAGTCAACGAAATGAGCAGGTCTTTAGTGCCTGCGAGAGAACTCGTCTCGGCATGCTTTACCCGGTCATTTGGGAGGGAGCAGCAGCCTTCAGGCTGCTGAATTTGCCACAAATAATTAAGGCGGCTTTAGCCGCGGGCCTTTCTCAGAGAAACCGACTTCTCACGCAGCCACTTTTAGCCCCTGCCGTCTTGATCTTTAGCAAACTGCTTTATTTGATGACTTTTTCCGCAGCCTCAAGAGACCAATGGGCGCGGCATCAAGCCACACTCTCCTCTCAATCAACGGCACAATTCCGCGGCGAATCAACCCGTCAATTTCCGCTCTGTGCTGTGTTGCTCAGACCGCTGGCTCACAGGCCGGTAACTTCATTCCATGCGGCGCGGATATTCGCAGCGCCGCCGCAGCTTCCTCCAAATCTCGTTAGCTCGTTTCTGCGACAGAAATAGAACGCTTAAACCAACACGTCCGTAATCAAAGCGGCTGCTGACCGCATCGACAACTTCGCGCTGTCATGAGGCATCAGAACCGCAGAAGGTGACGAGCGTAGCAGCTCGAGTCGCCAATCATTAAAGGAGTCTTTTATGAGCGAATTATTTAATCGAAACAACGACGAAAGATTGAGCACAGCCGACCTGGTTAATGGTTCCCGCTCGAAGGCTGCAATCGAGGAATCGGAGACATCTGAAAAGGACGCTTCGTTCCCTCCAAATCACGAGTCATTCGAACAGGTCCCGCTCGAAAGCCTCAGCGTCGATGATCGTGTTGGGGGCACACGCGAGGACATTCCAGCCGCCGCGGAGACGCAGTCTAACCAGCTTTTCGCCAAAGACGAGCTAACCGGATTTCGGTCGCACTGGGATCAGGTGCAAACCTCGTTTGTGGATGAGCCGCGAGCGGCTGTGGAGCAGGCTGACGGCCTGGTAGCCAGCGTAGTCCAGCGCATTGCCGAGCAATTTGCCGCCGAGCGCGCCCAATTGGAGAAGCAGTGGGATCGGGGCGAAGCCGTGGACACCGAAGACCTGCGCCAGGCGTTTAAACGTTACCGCGCATTTTTCGATCGGCTGCTGGCCTTCTGATGAAGCGAGACGACAAGCGAAACATCGGGCGCTCCGCGACGAGCCAATCACTCGGTATGTTTGGGCAACGTACAACAGCAACGCACCTGAACTCATCCCATAGAAGGCAATTGCCGCGACTGAATGTTGCGCGGACTGCATCTAATCCTAACGAACTGCTTAAAGAGAGAGAGGCAAAAGTTATGGCACAAGATTTACTCGAGAAGCAACAGGCAACAGTTGAAGACGTTCTGCGCGAGGTTTCGCGCCTCAAGTCTGTGGTGAGCGACGCGGTCGAAGAAGGCGTGGATTCTGCGTTACGCGCGATCAAACAAGGTCGCGACGCGGCGGAACAAGGCGTGGAATCAACAATGCGCGCGGTAAAACATGGGCGTGAAGCGGCCGAGGATATGGTGCATGACGCACGGTCCGCGATCAAGCGGAACCCTCTGCAGGCGGCAGGCATTGTGTTTGCGGCTGGCTTGGTGCTGGGCGGTCTGTTGACGCTGATAAGCGTGAATCGCGACTGATAGGTCAATCCTGAATCGCGATTGATAATTGAATCCTGAATCGCGACCGAGAGCTGAATCGTGAGTCGCCGCAGACTTGCGTCCCCGCAAGGCGCCGGCATTTGTACTGCCGGTCTCCTCAGGCTGCGGAAAAACTCAATTCCGATGCTGTTTTGAAAGGGCACGGATTTATCCGTGCCGCCAAGTCCAATGAAAATGGTCCGGCTTTAGCCGCCGAGGGGTGGCTTTGTTCACATCCCGACAGCCGTGCCAATAAAGTCAGCAAAATGGGGTGGGTTTTACAGGCTGCGGAAAAACCCGTTCAGACGCGAGCAAAGGGGGCTTTCTAACAAGGGCGCGGCTTCAGCCGTGCCAATAAAGCCCATTAAATGTGTCCGGGCTTCAGCCCCTGCTGCGCCTACGGTTGCGAAATTGCCTCGCTTAGCGAGTTTTTCCGCAGCCTCTTTAGCCCCTGCCAATTCGATTGCTGGAAATTGCTTCGTTCAACGAGCTTTTCCGCTGCGCATTTAGCCCCTGAGGGATGATTTCTGCTTCACCTGCGCCGTGGTCCGTGCGCACCAAAAGCTTTTAGCTGGTGATCACCTTTTGCGCAACTGATTCTTCATCCGCGTCGGTCTGAATGATCTTGTTGTGCAGGCAATAGAGAGCCAGCTCAAGACGGTCGCTCACGCCGAGCTTGTCGTAGATCTTGCGCAGATAATTCTTGATGACCTGCTCGGTGGTGCCAAGCTGGAATGCGATCTCCTTGTTGCGCTTGCCCTGGGTGATGCACGTAATGATCGCCATCTCTTTTGGCGATAGGCGCGGCTGGCTGCGCGGGCTTACCAAAGCCGCCGCCTGGGCGCGATAGGCCTCAATAACCCAGTTCACTGACTGGTTGTCGATCCAGGTTTCGCCGGCGGCGATGCGGCGGACGCAACGCACCAACAGATCTGGCGATATCGACCGGGAGACAATGCCGCGGACGCCCCGCCGATAGAGCTCGACCGTATAGTTCTCGTCGGCGCTTACCGCCTGCACAATGAGCTTTACGTCGGGCGCGAGCTTGATCAGCTCGGGAATCACGTTGGCGGTTCCGGCCAGAAGGCTGCCCTCAAGCAGAACAATGTCCGTGGGGTAGCGGTCAATGGCGGCACGCAGGTTTTCCAGGCTGTCGGCTTGGGCGACGACGCGGAGGTCGTCTTCAAGCGCAAAAACCTTCCTTATTCCCACGCGGTAAATCGCCTGCGAATCAGCGAGGATGATCCGCACTGTCCCAGGCTTTGCGGGGGAGTCAACAACTTCGCCTTCAGGCGCTTCGTCCAGGAAATCCATAACCGGCATAAGTCAGCATTATGCCCTATTGCTCAACAAACTGGTATTCATCAATAGTTGCAGCCGCAATATACAAATGTTGACTTAACGAGCAGCGTACCACACGTCCCGCGCAATGAACCAGTACGTCGTGTGCGGTTCCGAGGACGGAACCGGGCATGCGGAGCGAAAAACGGATTTCCATGCCGGAGGGAATGCGCTGGTCAAGTTCGAAAAGTGCGCCGTTTGCCGAGATGTTTCTGGTGCGGGCGGGCACATCGCCGGTGCTGGTGCTCAACACCACGGGAAGGGCGATGGGAAAGCGTACGGCGCAGCGTACTTCCTGCCGGGGAGAAGGAGTGCCGGCAGTGTCGCTCTGCGTGAAGTAGTCGGGATTCGAAATGGTCATGGATTGGCGCCTTTGGCCCAGTATCGAGCCAGTAGGGACACTGTACGCGAGAATTCTGAGAGTGGGCAGGGCACCAAAGTTTCAAGGAAAGTAACGTTTTCGGGTTAAACCGGGGGTGGCGTGGTAGGGAAGAAGGCGGCGGAAGCTCCCACCCAGCGTAGATCGCGGTTGTGGTCGACGCCCATCATCTTCCCGCGGCCGAGCCGGACAAGAGACAGGGCGGGCGTGAGCGATTCGCCGTCGGGCCAGACATAAAGAATGCGGATTTCAGCCTGGGTCAGGCCGTTGGGAGTCTCGATGGTGGGCTCGAAGCTCATCCGCTGCTGAAGCAGGAAATCTGACCGCCTGGCGGGTGGGATGGACTCGAGGAACCGGCGGGACGGGTCGAACTCGATGCCTTTGCCGGCGAAGGAGAATAACGGCTTGAGCAGCAGATGGTTGTAGACAGTGTCTGGGCCGGATGTGGGCGGCAAAGGCACGCCGGCCGCGGCCAGACGGGAGTAGCCGTTGCCGTCAAGAAAATCGTTAAGAAATACGGCGGGGGGAACCACGGGAGACGATAGCCAGGGGATGGAGAACTTGCTGATGAGGAAATACCAGTTGGGGTGCCCGGCCCA
>Ga0265338_10006335_pt1 | contig 15118 bp, 10 predicted proteins | sample 42126metaG_FD_193579 | JGI IMG/M metagenome (GOLD analysis project Ga0265338, IMG submission 193579) | Rhizosphere microbial communities from Carex aquatilis grown in University of Washington, Seatle, WA, United States - 4-21-26 metaG | ecosystem: Host-associated > Plants > Roots > Rhizosphere... | reverse complement strand
CGCCCCGGGTAACTGTTTGCTTAATGGTTCAAAAAGCGGGGGCGGCGGTTTCAATTCCCCATTATTACCGGCCCTGAACCTGGGTGATTGGGGCGGTTGACCAAAGTGGACAGCGGCCAATTGGTGCTGGCGGCCAATTAACATTAACAACAGATCCACCGTGGTAAGCAAGGTGTGCTTTGGGTCAATGCGACCAATTCATTGACCGGCACCAACGGTCTGACCAATCAAGGAGGATACCGTCCAAGGTTGCAAAAAAGCCGCTTCCTGCAAGCATGTGCTCGCGCGATGGAAAAATTGCCGCAGGTGGTTCTGTTTTTGGAATCCTCCCGGGGATCGGGACGCGCAATGTTGCGTGGTTTTGCCAGTTACGCCCGGCACCACGGACCTTGGGCATTCAACTGGGAACCGGGTGGTTTGAATGAAATCTGGCCCCGCTTGAGCCGGCTGGATGTCCAAGGTGCCTTTCTTCGCGACGGCAAACATATCCGGAAGGTGCTCGCCCTGGGCATTCCCACCGTGGTGGTCGGCCATCACCATGAGGATTTTCCCGGTGTGGCCCATGTGGTCACGGATTCCGAAGCCGCGGGACGGCTGGCGGCGGAGCATCTGCTGGGTTGCGGCTTCAGGCATTTCGCCTTCTGCGGTCCCGGCCATATCCACTGGTCCACCGTTCGCCGTAAAAGTTTTCAGCGGCATTTGAAACCGGCCGGCCGGAAAGTTCATTTTTTAAAAACGCCGGCGGAAGGGTACGAGACTTCCTGGAAAGCCGAACATGCGAAAATGGGGCGCTGGCTCAAGTCGTTGCCCAGGCCCGTCGGGGTGATGGCGTGTAATGACGACGTGGCGCATCATCTGGTGGAGGCTTGCAAGGCGGTTGGCTTGCACGTTCCCGACCAGGTGGGAATCATCGGTGTGGACAACGACGAACTCGTTTGTGAGCTGTCGTCCCCGGCCATCTCGAGCGTGGCCATCAACTTCGAACGCGCGGGATATGAAAGCGCCCGCCTGCTCGATGGCTGGATGCGCCGGGGAAAAAATTCCGGGCCCGCTCGCATTGCCGCGCCGGCCACCCACGTCGTTCCGCGGTTATCAACCGATATTCTGGCGGTGGAGGACGCGCCGCTGTTGAAAGCACTGCGCTTTATCCGCAACCACGCCCGCGAAAATGTCAGGGTCGCCGCCGTGGCCCGCTCCGCCGGCCTTTCGCGCCGCGCCCTGGAAACCCGGTTTCGCCGGGAATTGGGCCGCTCGATTCTAAATGAAATCCGGCGCATCCGGGTGGACTTGATTGCGCAGATGTTGATCGAAACGGACCTGCCGGTCTCCGACATCGCCGCGACCCTGGGCTATGAAAATGTGCAGCATATCGCCCGCTACTTCCGCCGGGAGAAGGATCTGAGCCTGGTGGCCTTCCGCAAGCGCCACGGCTCACCATAGGTGTTTGCCCGTCGGCTCGAATTCAAAGGACCGGCCCGTTTACGCTAATTTCCCGGGCCCCATGCAATGTGCCACCGGGCAACATCCTTCAGCGGCTCGATGCTGCCGTCCGGATTGAATTTCAACGGTGCACTCCAGAACTGAAAATCGTGTCCTTTGATGCCATCGGGAGTGGACTGCCAGCGGTCGGCCATCCAAAAGAAGGCCGGTTCTCCGGCGGTTGGAATTTTTGCCACCCAGGTCTGCTGCGCGTGCAGGAATGGATTGTTGTTTCCATAGATAACCGAACTGTTGGTCTCGGAATGAACCGTCACCGGTCCGGCGGGTGTCGGAATGGTCGCGACCCATGTCCCTGTTGAGGACTTGGGCGTGCTGTTGGTTTCCGAACGACGATTGATGTTCGCTTCCGGCTTCGTGGTAAAAGGGCCCAGCGGCGAGGAGGACACGAAAACTTGCACTTCACTGCCCTCGGGACAAAAGGCGCAAAGGGCCCCAAAGAGCGCATAGTAAAGGTTGTTTCGCCGGAAAAGGACGGGGGCTTCTCCACCCACGGCCAGAACACTGCTGGTTTCACCGGTCACCCCCAGATAATCCGGAGTCAGGCGCTCGACTCGAACCGTGTATCCATCCCGAATGGAGGTGTAAATGAAGTAACCGGTTCCATCGTCATCCGCAAAAAGACTGCCATCCCCATTGCCAGGATGGGAAAGTTGCACTTCTGGATTGGCAATTTTGAAGGGACCGACCGGCGAGTCGCTGGTGGCAGCTCCTTCCCGGCCAAACCATTCTTTTGATTTTGAGCTCGGGTACCAGTTGTACCAGAGCACATATTTGCGGGTGTTGGGATTGAAGACCACGTAAGGACGATAATAAATGGCCGCCGGCCGTTCCTTGAGCAGCGTGCCGGCAAACGTCCAGTGCTCAAGGTCGGGTGAACTGTAAACCCGGAATTCGTTGTTGGTAAAACCGTCGGTCTTGCCGTAGGCCGTTCCGTAAAGGTAATACAGGCCATTGAAAAACTGGAGGCAGCCGTCATGAGCATCAATGATTTCCCCGGTTACGTCCCGTCGCGGCTCCATGTTATTGATGGTGACGGTCTCCGATGCTGGAGGCGGTTGCGTCCGGTCACAGGAAATCGTGCAGACCAACAGCAAAACCAGGACCCCTGTCGGCGGGCAATGGCCTAATAGTCGTCGTTGGATGCGGTACACAGTCTAAAGACTATTTTATGACCAACAGGCGTCAAGATGCGATTGCTGGCTGAAAGCAACAACATTACATCTCATTGTTTATGGAACGGCAAGGACATTGGTTGCGTAAAGTCCAATCTCCGTCTGTAATTCATACGTCAACCCGGCTTCCCGCCCCAAGGACCGGAGCAGCTTCACCTTTCTTAACCATCCATTTTCCGATGCTGCGTTGCCCCAATTCCGAAGCAGCTTCGGCAAAGATAGGCGTGCGCAAAATGGCTGATAATTTACGCATTTTGGGGCACCGGCCGGATGGCTGTTGTGCTATCATTTAACGTCACCTTGATAATTTGTTCCGTCCGGTTTTGGCGGCTGATGAGCTGAAAATGGATTGCACAACGAAGTGACTTTGGGTTCTATAAAGCAAAATACGCAAGCATTCACATTTCAACACCAGGTTCTTTCATGATCAATCTCAAACAATTCGAGGTCTGGTTCGTCACCGGTAGCCAGCATCTTTACGGCCCCGAAACCCTCAAGGCCGTGGCGAAACATTCCCAGGAAATCGCCAGGGCGTTCAATGCTGCACCCGCGATTCCGGTCAAGGTCGTTTTCAAACCGGTGATGACCACGCCGGATGACATCACCGCGCTGTGCCAGGAGGCCAACAACGCAAAAAACTGCATCGGCTTTATCACCTGGTGCCATACGTTCTCGCCGTCGAAGATGTGGATCAACGGCCTTAAGCAGCTGCGTAAACCGGTCGTCCATCTCCATACCCAATATAACCGCGACATTCCGTGGGCCACCATCGACATGGATTTCATGAACATGAACCAGGCGGCCCATGGGGATCGCGAGCACGGATTCATCTGGAGCCGGATGCGCCTCAATCGCAAGGTGGTGGTCGGCTTCTGGCAGGAAAAGTCAACCCAGGAAAAACTCGGTGCCTGGGCGCGCGCGGCGGCGGCGTGGGCCGACTGGCAGACCGCTAAATTCTGCCGCTTCGGCGACAACATGCGCGAAGTGGCCGTGACCGAAGGTGACAAGGTCGCCGCGCAGATGAAGTTCGGTTTCGCCGTCAACGGCTACGGTGTCGGTGATTTGGTCAAATCCGTGAGCGCGGTTTCCGCGAAAGCCATTGACCGGCTGGTCCAGGAATACGCCGACACCTACCGGTTGGCCGCGGATTTGCAACCGGGCGGAGCCCGGCATGATTCCGTGCGCGAAGCCGCCCGCATCGAGCTCGGCCTGCGCACCTTTCTCAAGGCCGGCAATTTCAAAGGGTTCACCACCACCTTCGAGGATTTGCACGGCCTCGTGCAGTTGCCCGGTCTTGCGCCGCAACGGTTGATGGCCGACGGCTACGGTTTCGCCGCCGAAGGCGATTGGAAGACCGCCGCGCTGGTGCGCGCGATGAAGGTCATGGCCTCCGGCCTTTCCGGTGGCACGTCATTCATGGAGGATTACACCTACCATTTGTCTCCGGGCAACAAGCTCGTACTCGGCGCGCACATGCTGGAAATCTGTCCCAGCATCGCCGACGGCAAACCGTCGTTGCAGGTGCATCCGCTCGGCATTGGCGGCAAGGCGGACCCGGCCCGGCTCGTCTTCAACACGCCGGCCGGCCCGGCGTTGAACGCGGCCCTGATGGATTTCGGCAACCGCTTCCGCCTCCTCATCAACGAGGTGGACGTGGTGAAACCCGAACAGCCCATGCCGAAGCTGCCGGTGGCCCAGGCCGTCTGGAAATGCCGTCCGAATTTCGAGGATGCCTGTGCTGCGTGGATTTACGCCGGCGGCGCGCATCACACCGGCTTCAGCCAGGCCGTCACCACGGAGATGTTGGAAGATTTTGCGTCCATGGCCGGACTTGAAGTCGTCGTGATTGACGCCGACACCAAACTCCGGCGGTTCAAGCAGGAACTGGCGTGGAACGATGCTGCTTACGGTTTGAAGTCCGGTTGGATTTCCTGAGGCAGCCAGACACTTCGCCGGGGAAACTTTTCCGTGCGCGAAGCATATGAAATTAAACTATCTTCTTGCCGCCGTTGTTCTGCTGGCGGCTGTTTCGCGTGGCGGCAGCGCACCGGTGGTCGCCCTGCAGGCGCAGCCGTTTCCGCTGCCGCAGGTGCGGCTGCTCGACGGTCCGTTTCGCGACGCGATGCTGCGTGATGAAGATTATTTGTTGAGCCTCGATGGTGACCGGCTGCTCCGAAATTTTCGCGTCAACGCCGGTTTGCCGGCGGACGCAAAACCTTATGGCGGTTGGGAGGAGCCGAACTGCGAATTGCGCGGGCACTGCGTCGGACATTATTTGTCCGCGTGCTCGCTGATGTTCGCCAGCACCGGCGATGCACGCTTCAAGGAGCGCGCGGACAAAATCGTCGCTGGATTTGCCGAATGCCAGAACGCGCTCGCGACGAACGGTTCGCACGCCGGTTATTTGTCCGCGTTTCCTGAATCGTTCATCGACCGGGTGGAAAACCGTCAGCCGGTCTGGGCGCCGTGGTATACGCTGCACAAAATCATGGCGGGTCTGCTGGATGCAAACCAGCATTGCAATAACGCGCAGGCGCTCGACGTGCTGACCAAGATGGCGGACTGGGTGATGTTCCGCGTGGATCATCTGACGCCGGAACAGATGCAGGCGTCGCTCGAAACGGAGCATGGCGGCATGACCGAGGTGCTGGCCAACCTTTATGGCGTGACCGGCAACACAAATTATTTGCTGGTTGCCGAAGCGTTCAATCATCAGAAAATTTTCGCCCCGCTCGCGCGCGGTGAGGACCGCTTGAACGGCGTCCACGCCAACACGCAGATCCCGAAAATCATGGGCGCGGCGCGCGAATATGAGTTCACCGGCGACCCGCAATATTTAACCGCCGCCAACACGTTTTGGGACGCCGTCGCGCTGCGCCGTTCCTACGTCATCGGCGGCGACAGCGACTATGAGCATTTTTTCCCGACCAACGAATTTGCGTACCATTTGAGCACGGACACGGCGGAGACGTGCAACACCTACAACATGCTCAAACTCACGCGCGAGTTGTTCGCGCTGGAGCCGGACGCGGCGAAAATGGATTTTTACGAACGCGCACTCTACAACGACATCCTCGGTTCGCAGGATCCGGACACCGACATGTTCACTTATTTCATGTCGCTCAAACCGGGACATTTCAAGGTTTATTCCACCCCGGAAAACTCCTTCTGGTGCTGCGTCGGCACGGGGATGGAAAATCATTCCAAATACGGCGACACGATTTATTTTCACACCGCGGATTCACTTTATGTGAACCTGTTCATCGCCTCGGAATTGAATTGGGCTGAAAAGGGAATTTTCGTCCGTCAGGAGACAAAGTTTCCCAAGAGCGGCACCGTGGTTTTGAAAATCAAGGCAGAGAAGCCGGTAACCTTTGCGCTGAAAATCCGGCAGCCCGCCTGGGCGGCCGACGCCCTGAAAATATCCGTGAACGGCCAGAAACAGAAAATTGCATCCGCGCCCGGCAGCTATCTGGCCCTTCAACGCGAATGGCGCGACGGCGACAGCGTGGAAATCCAGTTGCCGATGAAATTGCACACGGAATTTCTGCCCGGCACGACCAACGAAATCGCCCTGCTTTACGGCCCGATCGTGCTGGCCGGCGAACTTGGCACCAATTCGCTGCCGAACCCGCTGACCCCGAATCAGACGGATTACAGCCGCCTGCCTGCGCCGGCGGCGCCGATGTTGGTGGCCACGCCGGCGGATTTGCTCCGGCACGTCAAACCGGTTTCCGGCCAGCCGCTCACGTTTCGCACGCACGGCATCGGCCGGCCGCAGGACGTGGCGCTGATTCCGTTTTTCGAACTGCATCGCCAGCGTTATTCGGTTTATTGGAAGCTGATTTCCGAGGCGGATTGGAAGGCGCAGGCCTCCGGCATTGCCGCCGCCGAGGCGCGCCGCATCGCCGAGGAGGCGCGCGTGGTGGATGTCGTGCGGCCCGGCGAACCGCAGTCCGAGACCGACCACAAAATGCAGGGCGAGGACACGCAAACCGGAGATTTTTACGGCCGGAAATGGCGCCATGCCGCCGGCTGGTTCAGCTATGAAGTGAAAGTGCTGCCCGGCCAGCCGCAGCAGCTCGTCGCCACGTTCTGGGGCGGTGACGTCGGCGCCCGCGAGTTCGATGTGCTGGTGGACGGCAAAATCGTCGGCACGCAAAAATTGGACAACACCCGGCCCGGCAAATTTTTTGACGTGGTGTTTCCCTTGCCGTCTGAACTCACTCAAGGCAAACAAAGCATCACTGTGAAATTCGCCCCGCATCCGGGCAATCTGGCCGGCGGCCTGTATGGCCTCAGCGTGTTGCGCGCGAAATGATCCAATACAATTTTATGTCATCAACATACACCATCGGCCTGGATTACGGCACAAATTCAGTTCGCGCGTTGATCGTCCATGTCGCCAGCGGCCGGGAGGTCGGCACGGCGGTCTGGAATTATGAGCACGGCACGCACGGGGTCATTCTTGGCCGCGACCCCAACCTGGCGCGCCAGCATCCCGCGGATTACGTCAAAGGCGCGGAAGTGACCATCCGGCAGGCGCTCGCGGCGGCAAAAAAATCCGTTAAAGGATTCAGTGCGGCCCAGGTCGTTGGCATCGGGGTGGATACGACCGGCAGCACGCCGTTGCCGGTGGATGCGAATGGACAGCCGCTGGCCTTCCAGCGAAAATTTTCCAGCCATCCCGCCGCGATGGCGTGGTTGTGGAAGGATCACACCGGAGTCAACGAAGCCGCGGAGATCACCGCGCTCGCAAAAAAGATGCGCCCGCAATATCTCGCCAAATGCGGTGGCATTTATTCGAGCGAATGGTTCTGGAGCAAGATTCTTAGATGCCTGCGCGTCGCGCCCGAGGTTTTCAATGCCGCACACTCCTGGGTGGAACTGGCGGACTACGTTCCTGCGGTGCTGACCGGTACGGAACATCCGGATCAGTTTGTTGCCGGCGTCTGTGCCGCGGGCCATAAAGCCATGTGGAATGCAAAATGGCGTGGTTATCCCGATGCCCGGTTCCTTGCCCGGCTCAGTCCGAAGCTCGGCAAGCTTCGCTCGCGCCTCACCCCGCGCGTCCATTCGATCGATCGCGCCGTCGGCGGGCTCACGGCCGGATGGGCGAAGAAAACCGGTTTGCGGGCGGGCATTCCCGTCGCGGTCGGCGCGTTTGATGCCCATCTCGGAGCCGTCGGCTCCGGCATCGCGCCGGGAATCCTCGTCAAAATCATCGGCACCAGCACCTGCGACATCACCATCGCTTCGAACCGGAAACAGCTGGCGGATGTGCCCGGCTTATGTGGCATCGTGGATGGCAGTGTGCTGCCCGGTTATTTTGGCCTCGAAGCCGGCCAATCCGCCGTGGGTGACATCTTCAATTGGTTCGTCAATTATCTACAGCCTGGTGGCAAAGCCGGCACCCATGAAGCGCTGACGGCCGGAGCGGCAAAGCTGAAGCCTGGCGAATCGGGCTTGCTGGCGCTGGACTGGAACAACGGCAACCGCACCATTTTGGTCGATCAACGCCTCACCGGCCTCCTCGCCGGCCAGACGTTGTACACGACGCCCGCCGAAATTTACCGCGCTCTCATCGAAGCCACCGCCTTTGGCGCGCTCACCATCATCAACCGGTTCGAGGAATATGGCGTGAAAATCAACCAGGTCGTCAATTGCGGCGGCATCGCTGAAAAGAATCCGGTCGTGATGCAGATTTATGCCGACGTGACCGGCCGGCCGATGAAGGTGTCGCGTTCGGCCCAGACCTGCGCGCTGGGGTCGGCCATCGCCGGCGCCGTGGTCGCCGGGGCGCACAAGGATTTTGCCGCGGCACAACGGGCGATGACCGGTTTGAAAGCCCGCGTTTTCAAGCCGGATGCCAGGGCCCATGCGGTTTACCGGGAATTATATCCCTTGTACCGGAAATTGCATGACGCCTTTGGAACACAGGATTGGACGGGCAATCTTCAGGATGTGATGAAACGATTGATTGACATTCGCAACCGCGTCCGGAAATAATCCAGCTTTCCCGCAATGCTCGACGAGCTAAAAAAACAGGTCTGTGACGCAAACCTGCAATTGGTGGCGGAGGGTTTGGTCATCCAGACCTGGGGCAATGCGAGCGGCATTGACCGCGAGCACGATCTCGTTGTCATCAAACCGTCCGGGGTGGCTTATGCCGGCATGAAACCCGAACACATGGTCGTGGTTTCGCTCGAAACCGGCAAAGTCGTGGACGGCCGTCTCAATCCCAGCTCCGACACGCCAACGCATTTGATGCTGTACCGCGCCTTCAAAAATATCGGCGGGGTGGTTCATACGCACAGCCTTTTCGCCACAGCCTGGGCCCAGGCCGGCAGAGGCATCCCTTCCTACGGCACCACCCAGGCTGATTATTGGTATGGCGACGTGCCTTGCACCCGGGCCTTGACGGCAAAAGAGATCAAGGGCGACTACGAGGTCAATACCGGCCGGGTGATTGTCGAAACTTTCCGGAAGCTGGATCCGTTGCAGCATCCGGCCATGCTGGTGGCCAGTCATGGCCCCTTCACCTGGGGCAGAAACGTCGCCGACGCAGTGCATAACGCGGCGGTGCTCGAGTTTGTGGCCCGCCTGGCAAGCGAGACGTTGCGGCTCAATCCCAAAGTGAAACCGATTCCCGCCGCCTTGCTCGACAAGCATTTCCTTCGCAAACACGGACCCAAGGCCTATTACGGACAAAACAAGCAAACCCATTGATTGAAATGAAAACCAACCTCACCTGCATCGCCCTGTCATTGGCTGGACTCACCGCGGCCTGTCTTGTAGGCTGCACCTCCATGTCCATACCAACCAACACCCTCGGTACCATCACCCAGGAACCCTTCGGCAAAATGCCTGACGGCACGCCGGTGGAAATCTACACCCTGCGCAACAACAAGGGAATGGAAGCCCGCATCATGACCTACGGCGGCATTGTGGTGTCCCTCAAGGTGCCGGATAAAAGCGGCAAGTTCGACGATGTCGTGCTTGGCTTTGACAATCTTGACGGCTACACCCGGGACAGCTATGTGAAAGCCTGCCCTTATTTTGGTGCCTTGATTGGCCGTTACGGCAATCGCATTGGCGGCGCAAAATTCACCCTGGAAGGCAAGACCTACACCCTGGCGACCAACAACGGACCCAATTCGCTTCACGGCGGCCTCAAGGGCTTTGACAAGGTCGTCTGGCAGGGCAAACCCTGGGTCACCCCCAATGGTCCCTCGCTCGAATTGACCTACCTCAGCCAGGACGGCGAGGAAGGGTTCCCCGGCAACCTCAAGGTCACCGCGGTCTATACCGTCACCGACAACAACGAACTGCGCCTGGAATTTACGGCCACCACTGATCAGCCCACGCTCTGCAACCTGACGCATCATTCCTATTTCAACCTGAACGGGCAGGGGAATGGCGACGTTCTCGGCTTCCTCGTTTATATCAATGCGGATGCCACCACGCCGGTGGATTCCACGCTCATTACCACCGGCGAAATCAAGCCGGTGGATGGTACGCCGTTCGATTTTCGCAAGCCGACCGCCATCGGCGCCCGGATCAATGACCCCGATACCGTGTTGCAATACGGTCCCGGATACGATCATAACTGGGTCATTAACAAACCCGCGGGCCAGCTCGGCCTGATGGCGCGCGTCGTCAATCCGGATAATGGCCGGGTCATGGAAGTGTTGAGCACCGAACCCGGACTGCAGTTCTACACCGGCAATTTCCTGGATGGCTCGATCACCGGCAAGGATGGCAAGGTCTATAACCGTCGCACCGCATTCTGCATGGAACCGCATCATTATCCGGATTCACCCAACAAGCCGCAGTTCCCCACCACCGAATTGAAGCCCGGTGACACCTATCATAACACCATCGTCTATAAATTCAGCGTTGAATAAAACGGTCAGCCTCGGAAATCAAATTCTATGAATGAGATAACCAATAGTGTTGAGACGGCAACCAATGCCCTCGCCATGACGTCAGTGGCGGGGGGAATGAACGGCACGGTGTTCAACGGCCTGGACGTGGCCGTCATCATCGCCTTTGCCTTCGGCATGGTTCTGACCGTCTGGTTCTCCATGCGGAAAAAGAACGAGTCGGGCAAGGACTACTTCCTGTCCGGGCGCGATGCGAACTGGCTGCAAATCGGCTCCTCGATCTTTTCGTCGAACATCGGTTCCGAGCACCTCGTCGGTCTCGCCGGCGCCGGCTTCGTCACCGGCATGGCCATGGCGCATTGGGAAATGCACGCCTACTGGATCATCATTCTGGGCTGGGCCTTCGTGCCGATCTACGATCGCATGAAGGTGTTCACCATGCCGGAATTCCTCGAACTACGCTTCAGCCGCGGCTCGCGAAATGTCTTGAGCCTGCTCACCATGGCCAGCTTGGTGTTGACGAAAATCGCCGCCACGATCTATGCCGGCGACGTCGTCATCCGCACTTTGCTGAACGTGGATAAGATTCATGTTCCTGGATTGGGCGACATAGACGTCTTCTGGGCCATCGCCCTGGGACTGGCGGCCACCACCGGTCTCTACACAATTTTTGGCGGCATGCGCGTGATCATGTACACCGCCGTGCTTCAGGCTCCGGTGCTCATCTTCGGTTCCGTCTGCATTCTCTACATGGGACTTCACGTCCTGGGTCATGGCAGCCTTATTGACGGATGGCATGCCACCCTTGCGTCGGTCGCTGCTGCTACTTGGCATGGTGATGGTGTTCACCTTGTCCGCTCCATCAACGATCCCGATTGGCCGTGGCTGGCGATTCTGCCCGGCTCGGCCATCATCGGTTTCTGGTATTGGTGTACCGACCAGTATATCGTCCAACGCGTGCTCGCCGGCAAGAACCAGCAGGAATCCCGGCGCGGCACCATCCTCGCCGGCTTCTTCAAGCTGACTCCGGTGTTCATCTTCCTCGTGCCCGGCATGATCGCGTTTGCGCTCACCCGGACGCCCGGTGTCGGCTTCAGCACCGGCGGCGACGCCGCCTATACCTCGCTCGTCGCCCAGATTCTCCCGCACGGCCTTCGTGGCATGGTCGCCTGCGGCATGATCGTCGCGCTCATGGCGTCGCTCGGTTCCAAGTTCAATGCGTCCGCCACGCTCTTCACGATGGATTTCTACCGTGAATGGTATCCGAACGCCTCCGGCAAAACCGAGGTGTTCGTCGGCCGCTTGGCCACCGCGGTGATTGTCTTCGTCGGCATTTGCTGGGTGCTGGTGATCAAAAATCTCCACATGCCGCTTTACCTGTACCTTCAGAACGTGCAGGGCTATCTCTCGCCCGCCATCGCCGTGTTGTTCGGGCTTGGTGTGTTCTGGAAACGCGCCACCGCCCCCGCTGCCCTGTGGGCCTTTGTCATCGGCATGGTCGGTGGTTTTGGCCGCCTCGCCCTCGACCTTATCATGCGAGGCGACGCCGATGCGGTGTCCAAGCTTAAGGGCGATCACTACCACGGAGTCATCACTCAAACCCAATTTGACACAGGAATGGCGGCCATTCGGGCCACCCACAACGGTTTCCTGTTCGACATTTGGAACATTCACTGGCTCTATTATTGCGAAGGTCTCTTTGTGGTCACCGCGGCGCTGATGATCATTATCAGCCTTATGACCAAGGCACCGGACCCCAAGACCATCAAATACACCTGGTATGGCGCCACCCCGGAGGAGAAGGCCGCCACCAAAGCCAGTTGGAATGCCTTGGACGTCATTTTGAGCCTGATAGTCATCGGCTGCGTCGTCCTGTTCTATATCAAGTTCTGGTGATCCGATCCTCCGTGAAAGGCTGCGGTGCTTCATGGGCCGCAGCCTTTTGATTTTATGAACGCAATGAAATTGGTCCGGCCGGTCGTGGCCGCATGTTTGCTTTTGACTGCGGGGTGGCTGCGCGCCCAGACCATTGCGCCCGATGCCAACCTCACCGCGCGCGAAAAACAAATCATCGCCGCTGCGAAGCCCGGTGCCGCACCGCAGTTCAACGGTGCCCGCATCGTCGGCATCCATCCCGGCACGCCATTCATTTACTCGCTTGCCGTCTCCGGTACGCGTCCCATCGCGTTTTCGGCAAAGAAACTGCCGGACGGCCTGTCGCTGGACCCGCTGACGGGTATCATCACCGGTTCCCTGGCCAAGCCGGGCCGATACGAATTTGAAGCGCTGGCGAAGAATTCCGCCGGCAAAGCCAAAACTGAAATCACCATCGGCTGCGGCGACACGCTGGCCCTTACCCCGCCGCTGGGCTGGAACAGTTATGACGCGTTCGGTGACAATGTCGTGGAATCCGAAGTCATGGCCAATGCGCATTATCTGGCTGAAAAACTGCAGCCGGTCGGCTGGGACACGGTCGTCGTGGATTACTGCTGGTCCGACCCCGGCGCGCACGACAACAACCGCAATGCCCGCGCCAACGCGCCGCTGGCCATGGATGCCTTCGGACGACTTTTGCCGGCGGCCAACCGCTTTCCCTCCGCCATGACCGGGCCGGGATTCAAGCCGCTGGCGGACCAGGTCCATGCGCTGGGTTTGAAATTCGGCATCCATGTCATGCGGGGCATTCCGCGCAATTCAGTCGCCGCCAACCTGCCCATCGAAGGTTCGAATTTCACCGCCGCTGACGCCGGTAATACCAACAACAAATGTATGTGGTGCCCCGACATGTTCGGCGTCAACAGCAATGCCGCCGGCCAGGCGTGGTACGATTCCTGTGCGCGATTGTGGGCCTCGTGGGGCGTGGACTACATCAAGGTGGACGACCTTTCCCAGCCGTATCACCTGGCCGAGATTGAAATGATCCGCCGGGCCATTGATCGCTGCGATCGCAGCATCGTCTTCAGCACATCGCCGGGTGAGACACCAGTCCGCAATGGCGCGCACATTGCCGCGCACGCCAATCTCTGGCGGGCTTCCGGTGATTTCTGGGACAATTGGAAATCGCTCGACCATGAATTCACGCTCGCCACCCGCTGGCAGGGTTTTGTCGGGCCGGGTCATTGGCCGGACGCCGACATGCTGCCCATCGGCCATCTCTCCGTAGGGCACCGTTCGGTTGACAACGACCGGTTCACCCGGTTGACCCGGGATGAACAATTGACGCACCTTTCGCTCTGGAGTCTGTTGCCTTCGCCATTGATGGTCGGCGCGAATCTGCCGGACAACGACGATTGGACGCTGGCTTTGCTGGCCAACCCCGAAGTCATCGCCCTGAACCAGGACGCACTGGGCCAACCTGCACAACGGCCGACCAACTCGCTTGTCGGGGTGGAAGTCTGGACCAGAAAACTCGCGGACAATTCCGTCGCCGTCGGCCTCTTCAATCGCGGCAAAGCAGCAGCCCCGGTGAATCTCGTCTGGCATGACCTGGGCCTCCGTGCCAAACCCGAAGTTCGTGATTTATGGCTGCGCCAGGACCTGGGCCGTCAGAAGACCTTCACCGCCGACCTTCCGCCGCACGGTTGTGTTTTGTTGCGCGTGAAATAAACACTGGCTGACACTCTGGCTTCAGCCCGCAAAAAAACGTGACCTGTCGCGACAGGCTATGGCTGCGAGGAGACGCGTCTTCTGAGCTGGATGATGCAACCGACGATGGTCAACACGCCGGTGGTGGCGATGACCATGCCTGGCATGACCGAAATGGCTCCATGATGTTGCCCCAGTCCCTTCAGGATCATTCCCAGTATCGTCACATACCACAAGCCGACTACGATCCCCAACAGCATAAACCAGCGCGGGGATCCCGGCCCCCAGATACCCATGCTCCAGCCAATCAGATAAGGCAGAATCAGCACGCCCCACCACGTTGAATGTCCGGATTTGCCGCCAATGCCGCCAGCCATGCTCAGTCCCCACAAAGCCCCGACCCCAATCGCAATCAGGATGAAAACCCATACCCGGTAAGCGATCCACTGGCGTTCGTTTCGGCCGAGGAAAGTGCCAAGTGCGACCAGCCCGCTTCCCGGCAGGATGATCAGCGCCCCCTCCATGGGATCGATGGCGCCGACCAGCATGCCGATGCTCCCCAGAGCAATCAGAACGCGGGCCCAAAGTTTGCGGGCGTTTTGAGTATTCATGAGCGCATTTTGCAACAATTGGGGTGAAAGACAAAATTGATAAATATTCCAATCCGATTGATTTATTCGATGCACGTCCGCAGCGCGCTGCTATTTATCGGAGCTCTGGCCCAGGCCAGAACTGGGTTCAGCCCGATGGAGTCCAAAACGGGTCAGTTCTTGATATTGTCATATCATGTTGCTTTTCGTTGGCGATATAAGAGCAGATTCACATAGCCAGGCGCTCCCATTTGCAATCGCGCTGCGATCCATTTTACTGTCATGACCGTCTCCGCCCGCAACCGCACCGCCAGCGCCACCTTGACGACATCTCCCTTGGATCGCCGGCCTAAATCCTCCTCCCGCCAGCGCCGACGTTTCAATT
>Ga0265338_10006334_pt1 | contig 15119 bp, 6 predicted proteins | sample 42126metaG_FD_193579 | JGI IMG/M metagenome (GOLD analysis project Ga0265338, IMG submission 193579) | Rhizosphere microbial communities from Carex aquatilis grown in University of Washington, Seatle, WA, United States - 4-21-26 metaG | ecosystem: Host-associated > Plants > Roots > Rhizosphere >... | reverse complement strand
TTATTGCCTGGCTGCTGCTGGTCTCGGTAGGCGGGTTTTGGTTCATCCCCGCAACCCACATCTCGCAGTTTTGGGCTTTCTTGTTTGGTGTTTGCCTCATCGCGATGGGGTTGACGGTGCTGGAAACGGTGGCGAATCCCTATACCACCCTGCTCGGACCGAAGGAACGCGGTCCCACGCGCATCAACCTGGCCCAATCGTTTAACGGCATTGGGTGGATTCTGGGGCCGATCATTGGAGGCGCGTATTTCTATTCTGAAGGCGGGGTCGAAGTGGCGCACGGTCAACTGTACATTCCTTACATGGGGGTAGGGATCATTGTTTTGGTCTTAGCAGCATTGTTTTTCTTTGCCTACGTGCCAGACATCAAATCAGAAGACGTTTACCGGACCGACGAAGGACAGGTGGCTGATGAGTCCGCCGGGCACGCCGGCAAAGCGTACAACCGCGCCGCCATCTTCATATTGATGGTGCTAAACGTTGCCGTGCTGGGTTTTGCGATTTATATGATCCTGAATCTAATTTTGCCGGCCTGCGGCATTGGCCCTGACTTGGCAAAGCGAATCGCGCCGATCGCCGCGGTCCTGCCCGTGGTAATCTCGGCAGTATGGCTGCTGCCCATCTCCCGGAACATTACCCATCACAACATCTGGGCGCATCCGCATTTCTCGTCTGCGACACTGACCCAATTCCTTTATGTAGCGGCGCAGGCGGGAATCTTCAGTTTTTTTATCAATTATGTTATTTCTGAAATGCCTTCGATCGCGAAATCGACGGTGGATGGCTGGTTAATACATGGCAATGCGGCACTGCGCGACGGCGCCTACTATGTGAACGAGAAAGGCGCGACCCGGCTTTTGGGCTATGGGGGGTTTGCGCTGTTTTGTTTCGGACGCTTTGTTGGTTCAGCGGTTATCAATAAAGTCCCGGCACATCGGGTTCTCGGATATTATGCTATAATCAATGCGGCCATGTGCGGGATTGTGGTTCTCAAGCTCGGCTGGATTTCGGTGGGGGCGGTCTTCCTGAGTTTCTTTTTCATGTCGGTCATGTTCCCAACCATTTTTGCGCTGGGCATTCACGGTCTGGGGCCACAGTCAAAAAAGAAAGCCGCGGCGTTCATTGTCATGTCCATTACCGGTGGCGCCCTCATGCCGAAGCTGATGGGCTATCTGGGGGATATCTACAACATGTCCATCAGTTTCTGGATGCCCTTGGTATGTTTCGCTTTGATTGCGTGTTATGGTTTTTCCTGGTCGAAGCTGAGTCAGGAACAAGGAGTGCTCGGTTTGAAGGGGGCGGGCGGGCACTAGGAGGGCTTCGGCGAGGTACGGCTAAACGCCAGCGAATCGAGGACGAACTCATGAGGGTTTTTGAAGCGTATTGTTCTGTAGCAGGTCGAAGGGCTGCCTCATCGTGTCCGACCGTCTCTGAGACCTGTTACCGTGCGTCAACTCCGCGACGCTATGAAGCGCGCTTTCAGCGCTCAGATTGGTTTTGCCCCCAGGAACCCAGGGCGTTGCCCTGGGCTGGTATAAAGGACGCCGATGGCGTCTCGGACAGCTCAGGCAATCAACCGGGTATTGAGAAGTGGCGATTCGAAACAGGCAACACATGAGACGATCCGTTTGATGAGCAAACCAACTCCAGTTCGAATTTGGACGGAGGACGTTTTGATCCCGACGTACCTGGTCGGTGAGCCCAATCGCAATCCGATGTTTCTGGAGAAGCGTGTTTATCAGGGCAGTTCAGGACGCGTTTATCCATATCCGGTCATCGACAAAATTTGCGATGAACAGATCGAGGAACGGCATCGGGTTGTGTTCCTGGAGAACCAATATCTCAAGCTGATGGTGATGCCGGGATTCGGAGGGCGTATTCAATATGCCTACGACAAGACTAACGATTATCCATTCATTTATCACAATCGAGTAATCAAGCCGGCACTGGTTGGACTGGCCGGGCCGTGGCTATCCGGCGGGATCGAGTTTAACTGGCCGCAACACCACCGGCCGGGAACGTACTGTCCGGTGGATTACACCATCACAGAAAATCCTGACGGGAGCATGACTCTGTGGCTCAGCGAGCTGGAGCCTATGTGGCACCTGAAAGGCACGCTGGGCATGACCCTGTTCCCCGGCCGCGCCCTGCTCGAGATCGGCATCCGCCTGTTCAACCCGACGCCGCTGCCGCAGAGTTTCCATTTGTGGACCAACCCCGCTGTGCACGTAAATGATCAGTATCAGTCGGTGTTTCCGCCGGATGTGCAGGCGGTATTCGACCACGGGAAGCGTGATGTTTCCTCTTTCCCAATTGCCCGCGGAGAGTATTACAAGATCGATTATTCAAAGGGCGTCGATATTTCCTGGTACAAGAACATTCCCGTCCCAACCTCCTACATGGCCGCGAAATCCAATTACGATTTCGTCGGCGGTTATGACCATGGCAGGCAGGCAGGCGTGCTGCATGTGGCGGATCACCATGTTATTCCCGGAAAGAAACAATGGGTTTGGGGCTGTGGCGATTTTGGCAAAGCATGGGACCGCAATCTCACGGATGGCGATGGTCCTTATGCCGAACTGATGTGCGGGGTTTTCGCCGATAACCAGCCGGATTTTTCCTGGCTGCAACCTTTCGAGCAAAAAGAGGTCAAACAATTCTTTTTGCCATACAAAGCGATCGGCTACGTGCGCAATACCACGGTCGATGCCGCCGTTTCCCTGAACATCGCCAATGGCAAAGCGCTGCTCGGCGCGTACGCCACTGCCCCGCGCTCGAAAGCACTAGTTCGGCTAAGGCATCAGGGAAAAGTAGTTTGGTACAAACACACGGACTTAGGACCGGACACACCGCTGACCGCGCAGGTGAGATTGCCCGATGGGGCGCAAGCGCAGCACCTGGAACTGAGCGTTCACAGCGCTGAACACGAGCAACTCGTCGCTTATCGCCCCGAACCGGAACAGTCCGAGGCCATTCCTGATCCGGCAAAGGCCATCGCCGATCCCCACGAGCTTCGGAATACCGAAGCGTTGTTCCTGGCCGGCCTGCATCTGGAGCAGTACCGCCACGCAACTCGCGAGCCCGAGAATTATTACCGCGAAGCGCTGCACCGCGATCCCGCTGATCTTCGAAACAATAACGCGCTTGGCCTATTGCTGCTTCGGCGTGGACAGTTCGCGAAAGCGGAACCGTATTTCCGCGCGGCACTCGCGACGCAAACGCGACATAATCCCAATCCAATTGAAGGTGGGCCTTATTATAACCTGGGCGTCTGCCTGCAATATTTGCAACGGGTTGAAGAGGCCGATGACGCTTTCTATAAGGCGAGCTGGGATGCCGGAGTGCAAGACGCCGCCTTCTTCCAACTCGCTCGCATTGCGGCATTACATGGTGACTTCCGCCTGGCACTGGAGTTTGCTGATTCTTCTTTGGAACGTAATGCCCATAACCAGAAGGCCACCCTTTTGAAAGCGTTTCTGCTGCGGAAATTGGGGCTAAAAGAACAGGCAATCTCGGTGGCGAAGTTGGCGTTGGGGCGCGACGCCCTGGATTTCGGGGCTCGAAATGAATTGGCATTGCTGGGCGTAGAAGGAGAGAAAGGTCGATTGATGGAGTTAATGGGCTGGAACGCCCAGAGTTACCTGGCCATCGCGTGGGATTACGCCCAGGCGGGTGCCAACGAGGAGGCGATGGATCTACTGGAAGGCTACGTTCGTCTAAGCGCCAATCAGGATTCCGTAAACAGAGAGCCGGCAGACGCAAGGAGCGCGGCGTTTACGCCGCTTCAAGTCCAGAATGTTGGCGAGCCCGCCCTTAGCACGGCGCCGGTGGAGGATTCGATCGCGAAGCGGCGTGAACGCCGCGCTCCGGGGCATTGCGGAGAGACAGGCATGCCCAACGCCCAACCGATGGTCTTCTATTTCCTGGGCTATTACGCGTCGCTCAAAGGGGATAGCAAACTTTCCCAAAAATATTTCACGCAAGCTAGAAGCCTCTCGTCGGACCGTTGTTTTCCAAATAGCCTTGAAAGCATCCTGGCTCTTCAGACGGCTCTGCAGTCGAATCCCGGAGATGGCCGGGCCAGCCTTTATCTTGGCAATTTATGGTACGATAAACGGCAGGTGAAAGAAGCTACCGCCTGCTGGGAGCGCGCGCGTCAATTCGAACCCTCACTGCCCATCGTTCATCGCAATTTAGCGTTGGTTTATTTTAACAAACAGAATAGTCCAGCCAAAGCGTTAAGGGAGATGGAGTGCGCTTTCGCTTTGGATCAGACGGATGCCCGCATTCTGTTTGAATTGGATTTGTTGAAAAAGCGCGCCGGCGCAGCCCCTAAGAATCGGCTGGCATTCCTGACCAAACACCGTGATTTGGTCAACGAGCGCGAGGATCTGCTCATTGAGTTTGTCACTTTGCTCAACTTCTTTGGCCAGCACGAACAAGCGCTCGACATCCTGACATCCAAAAAGTTCCATCCCTGGGAAGGCGGAGAAGGAAAGGTAACGGGCCAATATGTCATCAGCCTGGTTGAGATTGCCAAAGGGCTATTGAGGCCTGCCGAGCCTCTCTGTATCGCGGAACGCTCGAGGCCGGACGGGTCTGGATCTCAAAGAGTCTATGCGGGAGATCCGATCGCCGATCCAAATGACCCCACTTTAAGAGCTCGGCAAGCCATTCACTTGCTCGTCCGCGCCAGGACTTATCCGGAAAACCTGGGAGAAGGGAAATTGCATGGGGCCCAGGAAAATCAGATTCACTATTGGCTCGGAGAGGCGCACGCTCAGGCAGGGGAACTCAAATCAGCCCGCGAATATTGGAAAGAGGCATCGATCGGGATGAAAGAGCCTAACCCGGCGGTTTATTACAACGATCAAAATCCGGAAACCATTTTTTACCAAGGATTGGCCCTGGTAAAACTTGGAAAACCTGCCGCTGCTGCGCAGCGGTTTAAAACTTTAGTAAAATTTGCCCGCGAAAACCTCGATAATAAGATCGAGATCGATTACTTCGCGGTCTCTCTGCCCGAGTTCATGGTATTCGACGATAATTTGAATCAGCGCAACATTGTGAACTGTCGATACCTGCTCGCGCTGGGGCTGCTCGGCTTTGGCAAGCGCGCTCAAGCCCGGGCGGAACTCAACAAGGTGCTGCGGCTTGACCCCGGGCATCTGCCGGCAAGGCTGCACTTGCTAGACTCACCAACGAAAAGATGATCGTGGAATCCAAATCTGGACCCGGTTCTCAGGAACGCAACACCGCTTTCAATTCAACCTATATCTGGACGATTTCCGCCGTGGCCGCGCTGGGCGGTTTGCTTTTCGGGTGGGACTGGGTGGTGATTGGCGGTGCCAAGCCATTTTTCGAACCTCATTTCAACCTGGGGACAATCGCCATGCAATGGAATCAGCACAGCATTGCTCGTCTCCTGGGCCTCACCACGGAGCCCGCCTTGAGCGGTTGGGCGAATAGTTGCGCGCTGCTGGGATGCCTCGTGGGCTCGCTGGTCGCCGGGGTATTGAGCGATAAATTTGGACGGAAAAAACTTCTCATCCTCTCGGGTTTGCTCTTTGGCATTTCCTCGGTGGCCACGGGTTGGGCTGGCAGCTTCAATCAGTTCATCAGTTGGCGGGTGGTGGGCGGGGTTGCCATCGGCATGGCGTCGAACCTTTCACCGCTCTACATCGCCGAGGTTGCGCCGGCCGAACTGCGTGGGCGATTAGTGACCTTAAACCAGCTTACTATCGTGTTCGGGATTCTCGCCGCGCAGTTGCTCAACATGGTTGTGGCGCAAAAAGTGCCGGAAGGGGTCACGGCGGAGTTCATTGCCCAATCCTGGAACGGGCAATACGGCTGGCGCTGGATGTTCACCCTGGTGGCCGCGCCGTCCCTCTTTTTTTTCTGCGCGGCGCTCTTCGTTCCTGAAAGTCCGCGCTGGCTGGTGAAGAATGGGCAGGAAGAACCAGCTCGCCGCGTCTTGGCGCGCGTTGGCGGCGAGACCTACGCTGAGCGGGAAGTGAAAAATATTCAAGCCACTATCGTGTCCGAAGAGGTGGCGCGGGTGCGCTGGCGCGATTTGGTTTCACCTAACATGATTAGAATTCTGCTCATCGGCTTCGGGTTGGCGGTACTGCAGCAATGGAGCGGCATCAACGTCCTGTTCAATTATGCGGAAAACATATTTAAAAGCGCGGGTTTCGGAGTAAACACCATCCTGCTTTTTATCGCCGTCACGGGTTTTGTGAATATGGCATTCACTTTCGTAGCTCTGGCCACAGTCGATCGCTGGGGGCGCCGCAGTCTGATGCTGTTCGGGTGCGCGGGCATTGCGGTCTCGCACCTGCTCATCGGGCTGGCCTACATGCTGAAATTGAAGGGAATCGCCATTCTGCTCTTCTCACTCGCTGCGATTGGCTGTTACAGCATGTCGCTGGCTCCGGTGACCTGGGTCTTAATCTCAGAAATATTTCCAAACCGCATTCGCGGCACGGCCATTTCGATTGCGGTATCCGCACTCTGGGTCGCTTGCTTCATACTGACCTACACATTCCCAATTCTGGAGCGCAACATCGGCACTGGAAATACATTCTGGATTTACGCCGGCATCTGCGCCATCGGCTTTGTTTTTGTTCGCCTGCGTGTGCCGGAGACTAAAGGAAAGAGTCTCGAGCAGATTGAAAGCGAACTATCATGAAGAGCGGAATTCCGGGCGTAGCGCAGACTTTTAATCTGCCGTATCGCCGAATTTTTTTATGCAGGCGGGCAATAGCCTATCCTGCGTTGGAATCCTTCGTGGCCCTGCCGATTAAAAATCGGCGATACAACAGACTCAAAGTCTGCGCTACCTTGGCTTGCTTGTTGTTCCTGGCTGTTTCAGTCGGATCCAGTTCTGAGCAGAACCATCTTTCCTTGGCCGGCAAATGGCGCTTTGAGCTGGATCGCACAAACGCGGGCCTGTCGGATCATTGGTTCGAACGCAAGCTGGTTGGAGAGATTAATTTGCCCGGCTCACTTCCCGCCCAGGGAATCGGCGATGATGTTTCGGTTGAAACAAAATGGATCGGTCAGATCGTGGACGCGTCGTGGTTTACGTCTTCGGAATACGCCAAATACCGCAAACCGGGGAATGTGAAAGTGCCGTTCTGGCTTCAGCCCGATAAGTATTATGCAGGAGTCGCCTGGTACCAACGCGACGTCGACATCCCAGCGGAATGGAACTCCAAACGCATCGTCTTGAGTTTGGAACGGCCCCATTGGGAAACAAAGGTATGGATGGATGGACGGGCCATCGGTTCGAATGACAGCTTATCCACGGCGCACGAATACGACTTGGGGACGGGTCTCAAGCCAGGTCGTCATCAGTTGACGATCCGCGTCGACAACGGCCTGGTGGTGAATATCGGCGTTAATTCGCATAGCATTTCCGACCACACCCAGGGTAACTGGAACGGCATTGCGGGCCAGATTGAACTGTGGGCCACGCCTCGCGTCTGGCTCGAAGACGTGGGTCTCTATCCTGCTTCTTCGAACGGTGAATTCCGCGTAGTCGCAAGGATTGGAAATGCGAGTGGCTTGGATGGCCGAGGAATGCTTTCGGTCTTTTATCATCCCCGCCCGGAACCGCGAAGCGATCCAAAAAAGCAGCTCCTTGCAGAAACCCCAGTCCAGTGGTTTGCAACGGGTGGGGTCGTAGATTCCCGATGTTTCTTGCCCAACAAAGACCGGGAAGCGTGGGATGAGTTTAACCCCAAGCTCTACTCATTACAGTTCGAGCTTTCGAGCGGGGATTCAAAATCTCTTGAGTATGGTTCGCGAGAAATCTCCTCTCAAGGAACGCAGTTTACCATCAATGGGCGAAAGACGTTCATCCGCGGAACTCTGGAATGCTGCATCTTCCCGAAAACCGGCCATCCTCCGACGGACATGGATTCCTGGCGCCGGATCATCCGAATCGCGAAAGCGCACGGCCTGAACCTGATTCGCTTTCACTCCTGGTGCCCGCCGGAGGCGGCGTTCGCGGCTGCGGATGAACTGGGGTTTTATTACCAGGTTGAGATCGCTTCCTGGGCGAACGGGTCCACGACGCTGGGCGACAAAAGGCCGGTGGACGAATGGCTGTACCGGGAAGCGGCGCGCATTCTCAAGGCTTACGGAAACCATCCATCTTTCCTGCTAATGCCTTATGGCAACGAGCCCGGTGGCAGCCATTATGCCGAATACCTGGCAAAATGGGTTGAAGATTGGAAAGCGGCCGATCCGCGACGGCTTTATACCAGCGCGTCCGGCTGGCCGCAGCTTCGGGAAAATCAATTTCATGTCACACCGGACCCGCGCATCCAAGCTTGGGGTCAAGGCCTCAAATCGCGCATCAATGGTTTGCCCCCGGAGACGGTGACCGATTATCGGGATTACATCCAAAAACGTACCGTCCCGGTGATTAGCCACGAAATCGGCGAATGGTGTGTCTATCCCAATTTTGACGAAATCCCCAAATACACGGGCTATCTCAAGCCGAAGAATTTCGAAATCTTTCGGGATTCTTTGGCAGCGCACCACATGAGCCGGCTGGCGCACCAGTTCTTGATTGCCTCCGGCAAACTTCAGACTTTGTGCTACAAGGAGGAAATCGAGTCGGCGTTGCGGACGCCAGGCATGGGCGGCTTTGAGCTACTGGATTTGCACGATTTTCCGGGCCAAGGAACGGCCTTGGTGGGTGTGCTCGATCCGTTCTGGGAGGACAAAGGGTATGTGACCGCACAGGAATTCAGCCGATTTTGCAACAGCACCGTTCCCCTGGCACGGCTAAGCAAACGCGTTTTCACCACGGATCAGAACCTTGAAGCGTCGCTAGAGGTAGCGCATTTCGGGCCCACGCCGCTCGCACAGGCGTCAATCAGTTGGCGACTGGTTTCCGACGCCGGCAAAGAAGTGGCGCATGATGAACTCACCTCCTGCACAATCCCCATCGGAAACGCTTTCTCCCTGGGTTCAGTGAGTCTTCCGCTGAAAAACCTAAAGGTTCCGGCAAGATATAAGTTTGTGGTCCACCTCGAACAGGAATCACAATCCAGGCACGAACGTCCGCAGGTGTTCGAAAACGATTGGGATGTTTGGGTTTACCCGCCGACTCTGGAAGCGCGCGCGGACTTGGGGATCCTCGTTGTGCGTGAATTAAATGACGCGGCAATCTCGGCTCTGAGCGCGGGTGGTAAAGTCCTGCTGGAAATCCCGCCGGACCGCGTCAAAGGTGATCACCTCGGGCAGGTTGCGTTAGGTTTTTCGAGCATTTTCTGGAATACGGCCTGGACCGGGCGCCAGCCGCCACACACTCTGGGCATTCTGTGCGATCCGAAGAATCCTGCCCTGGCTGAGTTTCCAACCGATTACCATAGTAACTGGCAGTGGTGGTATCTCATCAGTCGAGCCGGCGCGATGATCCTGGATGATCTGCCTCCAAAACTTTTGCCAACGGTCCAGGCCATCGACGACTGGGTTACCAATCGCAAGCTTGCTCTGGTATTCGAGGCAAAGCTGTCCAAAGGCAAACTGATGGTCTGCAGCGTCGATTTGGAAGGCGACCTGGGCCAGAATCCCGTCGCGCGCCAAATGCGCCACAGCCTTTTGAGTTATATGGCCAGTTCCCGCTTTCGACCGGTTCTAACTCTGACCTCCGATCAAGTTCTTAGCTTGGTTCAACCAAAACGATGAATCAGCACCGCGACCAGAATGCCTTGGTGACTCGAAGAATCTGAATCTGGAAGCGCTTCATGATCCTAAGCCGCTGCGGAAAAGACATTGGAATCGCATGAAAGCGATTCACTGCCAATGGCCGCCGCGGCAGCCCAGACTATGGTCGCGTGCATCGTTGATGCCTGCGACCCTGCTCGCATTTTTCCTGAGCGACTTAGGTGTGCGCGCTGCAGAGGATCCATTCCCAGATTTCCCGACGCTCGCAAACGGGCCATGGCATTCTGTCTTGTTGCCGGGTCAGCGAGGGTTTGTGTTCACCATGTATGGAGCACCCAGCGACCTCAGCGCATTGCGCCGTGTCGTGACGCTAATGCAGGAACAGGAGCTCGGTAACGGTTTTGATCCTGGTCCAGCCGCCAGAGCAGCCAATAAACCTGTTTTCGATTACCTCGCGAGTGTTGGCTGGCCCGTCATCACTTACCCTGGGTGCGCGGATATGCAGGTTAAGGGGGGCTGTGTTCTGGGCCCGGAGGATGAGTCAGCACTAGCGGGTCTGGACACGGCTGGAATATTCAGCGCCGTCCAACTGGGCGAGTGGGGTTATTACTTTCATAACCTTGCGTGTAATGAAGGGTGGTGGAAAGAGGTGTATGGCAAGGAATTCGAGGCTCACAAGCATCTGATGAAACCCCCTGGCCTGGCCGGTTACGATCGCAGGCCAACCAGCCGCCGGGAATGCTACGACATCCTCAGGGATTATTTTATGAGCCGAAGCCGGGATCTGCTCAATCGAACCATGAGCGTGACCGGGCATTCGCATTACGAGGCGTATGCGGCCGAATGGGGTGCGCGGTGCATCGGATTAGAGGTCGGTGAGAATATCGCTTTCACGCAATCGAAGCTGGCGTTCGCCAGAGGAGCATCTCGGCAGTGGACGCGTCCCTGGTCCGTGCAGGTGAGCCCCTGGTTCGCCGGGGCCTGCACCACCGGCGGAGCACTCCGCCAGGAAAATGGCGGCGCCAGAGGCCTGGATGCTGGCCATTCGTTAAGCTTTTACGAACGCATGTGGCTGCATGGCTGGTTTGCCGGGGCGGCAATGGTGACCCCGGAGAACAGTATGGCGATTTTTTTTGAACCATCGGCTCAACCCGCCGCACTGACTGCCCATGGCCGCAAGGCCGCCGAGGTCTTCCGTTTCATGCGCGAACACGAGCGAGGCATTCCCTGTACGCCGGTGGCCATCGTGTTGGACCATTTGGCTGGGTATAACGCGTACATGGATAAGCCTTGGGGCATCCTTGAGCCAACCGCCAGCGACCGACAAGTTCGCGATTTATTCGACAACCAACTCTTTCCCGGCAGCGACCATATTCATACGCCACCTGACCGGGCTAATCCCGAAGCGAGTTACTTGCGGCCAACTCCCTACGGGGAAAGCTTCGACGTCGTATTGACGAGCGCATCCTCCGAGGTGCTCTCCGCCTATCCGGTCATACTCCTGGCAGGCGACATTGATTTTGACCGTCCTTTTCTTGATGCCTTGGCTGATACGCTTCAGCATGGATCTCGTCTGTTAATGAGTGCAGCTCACCAAAAATTGCTTGGCGCCGAATTCGAGGCGCTGAGGCGCAAAGGAACAATTGAGGTCCTCGAACCTTGGATTAACCCAAAGACCACCCGGGGCACCGTCATATCGGACCAAGCGTTGCGAAGAACTACTGGAAAGTTCCTACCAATCGAGGTTACGGGAGACCCGATTCAATATCAGATTAACCGAACGAAGAGTGGCTGGGCGGTTGAGTTGGTCAATAACAACGGTGTAATTAAGAAACCGGATCAGGCGGCAATAATCGACTCACAAGGAGCAGCACGCGTCCGCGTGAAGCCTGTGATGCGTTGTGTCTCAGCCATAGAATGGCGTTCGCACCAAACTTTCGACAGCGCCGAGGTGATCGAATTGACTTTGGGCCCCGGCAAAACCGCATTCCTGGAGTTTATCGGTCGTTAACCAGGCGGCACGATCAGTGCGCCGATACGGCACACACACGCAATTCTTTCAAGTCGGGGTCGCTGTCAGGTTGTTCAGGACAGCTTCAATGTCTCCGCTTATCCTGCTTTCGCCTGAAACCCGACTTGCGTCCGCGGGCGCTCTTTGACTTTTTCGAATATGAAGAAGTCGTGGGGCGAGATGGGTGATGGCCTTGCGCCTGAGAGTACGGCAACGGCCCACCCGGCGTCTCCGCGAACCTTGCCTTGGCGTCGGGGGAATGCGCGGCCATCATATGCAACGCGAGTGAGAATGGAATCTTGGCTCCGCAAACTGGGCAAAGCTTGGAAGCAGCCGGTGGGGGTGGTTCGTTCACTGTTGCCAAGCATAAGCGGTGCTGCTCTCAGCAGCAACCTATTTGGCTTCTCAACGGCTCTAACCAAGCCAAGGTCCGGTTTTTGCCTCGAAGGTGCCGCCAGTGGTCTCCGTTGGCAAAATTCACTTGGCGACCTTGCCGGTGAGACCCTCCTTCTGCAGCGCAGCCATCATTTCCTTGTCGTTGAAATCTCCAGTGACGTCGAAAGCCTTTGCGCCTTTGACGGCGTTGTGTTCCTTCGCGCCAGAAACGGATTTAACGGCCCGATCCACTGCCTTAACGCATTTGCCGCAGCAGAGATGCGCGCCCTCAATGTGCAACGTCTGCACCTTTTGGTCTGTCGCCCCGGTGCTCGCGTCCAAATTGACGCCACTTTCGGCCTTTCCGAAGTACCCGGCTTTCACCAGAGCGTCGGCCGCCTTTTGGACGGTTGCGGCGTCAGGACCCGTCAACGTCACCGTGCCGGCATCGGCATCAATCGCCGCCTTGGCCCCATCGATCTCGCCCACGGCTTTTTCTACGCCGTTAACACAGCCTTTGCAGCACAAATGGACGTCGGTGATTTTTGCCGTGCTGTCGGCTGCGGCAGCGGTCAGGGCTAAAGCGATCAGGGCCGCACAGGGAAGTAAAATGGCTTTCATAGGTTTATAAGTTGTTCTCTGTCTTAATTTAATCTTGTTAATGGTTCTGCCGCAATATTGAACGCTGTGCGGCCCTGATCGGTCAAGGGCTTTTCGAACCTAATCGGAATCTATATTTCCGGGCTCCGAGTCCCGACGCCGAATTGTCTTTCGTGTCCTCGGCAAAAAAATACCGGGAACCTGGGAAGCCCCGGCAGCCTCTCACTTTCGTAAGTCGGTTGTTGGATAAGGGGTGAAATGAATAAAGCGCGCGCCGCGCGCGAGGACATCAACCAGGAAATAATCATGAAAATCTGCGGGATCCTTTTTTCCAGGAAGCAAGTCAGCTTGTGCTTGGTCTTTTGTGCGGTTTGGCTTATGGCTCTCACTGAGGCCTCGGCTTTAACCACCAATGTGGTCTTCCAAAACTATTCGTTCACGCCTTCGAGCGTCACGATTCAGGTCGGTGATACTGTGCTCTGGACCAATGCCGGAGGGACACATACCGTGACGGGCGACGGTCAAGACCCGTTTTGCGGGTCTAATGCCATCCCCGTAAGCTGCTCGGAGACATTTACCAACGTGGGCACGTTTCCGTATCATTGTGAATTTCACGGCAACCTGTTTGGAATGCGCGGAACAGTGATCGTGACTTCAGGCTCCTCCAACCCACCCCCGGATACGAATCGCATCGTGGATCCTATCCCGCAGAAAATCCCCAAAGGCAGCCTAGCGATTGAACTCCAAACGATTGCGGACGGCCTGGTTTCGCCGATTGGCGGAGTAGTACCGGATGACGGCTCCGGTAGGATGTTCGTTTACGATCAAATTGGGCTCATCTATGTCATCACAAATGGGGTTCTGATGCCGACACCATTGCTCGATGTCCGAGACAGATTAGTCCCATTGGATCCCGGGTACGATGAGCGAGGCCTGATTGGATTGGCTCTGCATACCAACTTTGCGCAGCACCCGCTCATTTACACCTACACGTCTGAAACAAATGGTCAGACTGCCGATTTCCCAATTGCCATGCCGGCGGGCAGTACCAATGACCACCAGCAGGTCATTGCCGAATGGAGAATCGATCCTGCCGACAGCAACCGAGTTGATACCACCAGCCGGCGCGAGGTTTTGCGGTTGGACAAACCCCAATTCAATCACAACGGCGGCACAATGCGTTTCGGGCCGGATGGCTTTCTGTACTTTGGCGTCGGCGACGGTGGAGCGGCCGATGACGAGGGGCTTGGGCATTCGCCGGGGGGCAACGGTCAGGACACGAGCAAGATACTAGGAAAGATCAATCGTATCGATGTCGATGCTCGGACTTCTTCGAATGGCCAATATGGTGTCCCCTTGGATAATCCTTTCGTTGGTCAGCCAGGGTTTGTCCCTGAGATTTACGCTTACGGGGTCAGGAATCCCTATAGCTTCAGCTTCGACTCGCTAACCGGTGACCTGTACCTGGGCGACGTTGGGCAGAATAACGTCGAGGAGATCGATAAGGTTATCAAAGGGGGCAATTTCGGCTGGTCGATTAAAGAGGGCGGGTTCTTTTTCGACGCGAATGGCACCAACGACGGCTTCGTCACAAGCGTGCCTGTTCGGGACGTCCCGCCCGGTCTGATAGATCCGATTGCCCAATATGATCACGACGAAGGAGACGCCGTCATTGGAGGTTTCCTATACCGAGGCAGCGCGGTGCCCAGTCTTATCGGAAAGTATGTGACCGGAGACTTAGGCACTGCCAACCTGGGCAGGCTTTTCTATTTTGACGGGATCCAACTCAACGAATTCCAAATCGGCACCAATGATCGTCCACTTGGGATTTTTCTCAAGGGTTTCGGGCAAGACGCCACAGGGGAACTCTATGTTTTCGGATCCACGAACATCGGTCCCTCCGGAACAGATGGCAAAGTGTTCAAGATTGTTGGCTTAACCACAAACCAGCCGGCAAACGCATTTGTGCAGCGGAATCTCGTATCAGATCAAGGCGGCCAGGCTGACTTGGCGGATACCAACCTGGTCAACGCCTGGGGCCTTGCCTTCAATGCCACCGGCCCTTTCTGGGTTTCGGACAATGCAACGGGTCTTTCCACCCTTTACAACAGTACCGGAGGCGTTCAATCACTCGTGGTCAGCATTCCTGCCCCGCCCGGCGCCACCTCGCCAGCGTCACCGACCGGGGTGGTCTTCAACGGGACTACTAACTTCGTTGTGACCGGAGGGCCAGCGCACTTCATCTTCGTTACCGAAGATGGAACGATTTCAGGTTGGAACGGCGGGTCAAATGCAGTTCTTAAAGTCGATAACTCGGCAACTGGCGCCGTCTACAAAGGACTCGCTATGGCTTCGAACCTTCTGTACGCAGCAAACTTCCATGCCGGCACCATCGATGTATTCGATGGCAACTTTGCGCCGGTGATAAACCCAGGACCTTTTGTCGATC
>Ga0265338_10006333_pt1 | contig 15121 bp, 15 predicted proteins | sample 42126metaG_FD_193579 | JGI IMG/M metagenome (GOLD analysis project Ga0265338, IMG submission 193579) | Rhizosphere microbial communities from Carex aquatilis grown in University of Washington, Seatle, WA, United States - 4-21-26 metaG | ecosystem: Host-associated > Plants > Roots > Rhizosphere... | reverse complement strand
GCCCAGGCCGACCCCTCCTTTGATGCTTATCTGGAGGTGCTGGATAATTTTCTCAAGGAAACCGGCGGCACACCGACAAACGCCATTTCCACGCCTCCGCCACGAACGCCGGCCCCTTAGCCGGATTCAGGGAAAGCGCCGCCGTCAACGGTTCCCATTTTCCGGCACTATTCCACCGGAATGAAAGCGCAGCAGGGGTCAATCTGGATTTCGTTCGAGGCGAGCCGGGTGTTGGCGGCAAATTTCCGCCAGAGCCACGCGGCGATCACGGAATTGCGCGCCTCCACCAGCGCCGCGGCTTCCTTGTCCCTCATTTCAGGCAGCGCGGCGACAAACCCGTCCAAGTCCGGATTTTCGTCATCGGGATTTTCATCGGCTGCATCATCGTGAATCCTTGCGTCGGATTCCAATTCGTCGGGAGGGTATGCCGGTGATGGGCGCGGACTAAGAACGCTCACGAGAAAAAAGAATTGTTTTTCGGGCGACCAGTTCAAGCCTGAACGAAACTCTTCCGGCAAATCGCGTTTCAGCGATTCGATGTCGAAACTGATTTTTCCCGGGGGCATGGCCTGGTTGAGATCCACCCAGTAGCCTTGCTCGAAATCGTCCACGGGGGTTGCCTGCAAAAGGTCGTTGACCTGCCGGGAAATCTGCGGCCAGTCCAGCGGCTTGCCGCCGGATTCGGTGAGCAGTTCATCCACAAACTGCGCGGCGACGACTTTTTTGATTTCCGTCTCGATCGGGTTTTCATCTTCAGGAGTCCGACGGCACCATGCTTCAAAGCGCTTTTGCGCCTGTTCCGCATCGCCGCCGTAAATGATTGCGCTCATGCAGTGATCCCAGTTCCGTATGCTGTCAATCATCTGTCCGCCACGGCCGGGAGTCGGGCGGACCTGGGTTTGGGTGAGGCCGGCGGTAAAGAGGTATCCGTTCATGGTCATTTGACTTTGTTCGCGTGAAATTGAAGCAGTCATCTTCCGGGTGCAAGAGACAAAATCAAGCCAACGGCCTGTCCGGAACGCGCCGGTGACATTTCCTTTGCATGGTCGCCGACCGTTATTTAGCATCGGCTCACCTATGCCATTTGATTCCTGTTCCGCCGGTTCCAGGGCGACACGATTTTTGATCGCCGTATTGTTTGCCACATGTTTCGGCCTGCGGGCCGACGATGTCACCAATGCTCCCGCTGCCGCCGGTTCGGGCACCATTGAAAATTCGGTGGTGAAGATTTTCGCCACGGTGCGCTATCCCGATCCTTACAAACCGTGGTCAAAACAGTCGCCGTCGGATCAAACCGGCAGCGGCGTGGTGATCGAAGGCAGGCGCATCCTGACCAACGCCCACGTCGTCGATTATGCCAGCCAGGTGCAGATTCAGGCGAATCAGGCCGGGGATAAAGTCTCGGCCACGGTGGAGGCCATCGCTCCGGGGATTGACCTGGCGGTGCTCAAGCTTGATGACGAAACATTTTTCGACACGCATCCGCCGCTGGCGCGGGCCAAGACGTTGCCGGGCATCAAGGATATGGTGTTGACATATGGATATCCGGAGGGAGGCAACAGTCTTTCGATCACCAAGGGGATCATTTCGCGCGTGGAGTTCACCCCGTATAATTTCCCGGTTTTCGGCCTGCGCATCCAGATCGACGCGGCCATCAATCCCGGCAACAGCGGCGGCCCGGCGGTGGTGGGCGACAAGATGATCGGGCTGACGTTCAGCCACCTGGTCAACGCCGAGAACATCGGCTACATCATCCCCAGCGAGGAGATAGATTATTTCCTTCAGGACATCGCGGATGGCCATTATGACGGCAAGCCCGCCATGTTTGATGATTTGCAGACCCTGGAGAATCCCGCCTTGCGTTCGTTCCTCAAGCTGCCGCCGACGGTCGAGGGCATGGTGGTCCATAAACCTTTGAAGGATGACCCGGCGTATCCGCTGAAGGAATGGGATGTCATCACAAAGATTGGCAATACCCCGGTGGATGACCAGGGCATGATCAAGCTGGGTGACAACCTGCGGGTGCGCTTTCAATATCTCATCCAGCACATCGCCGTCAATGGCACCGTGCCGTTGACCCTTGTCCGAGCCGGCAAGGAGTTGAAGGTCAATCTGCCCGTTTCGGCGGATTATCCGCTGTTGATTCCCGCATTGAACGGCGCTTATCCCTCGTATTTCATCTATGGACCTCTGGTTTTTTCCGCCGCCACGTCGGAATATCTCGGCGGTCTTTTGCAGACCAGATATGGCGCCGCGGCAATGGCGCGCTTGAGCGGCGCGGCCAGCCCGCTGGTCACGCGCATGACGGATCAACCCGCGTTTCCGGGCGAAGGACTGGTGGTCATCGCCTCGCCCTTTTTCCCGCACAAGCTGGACGAAGGTTACAGCGATCCGCGGTTTCAGGTGGTAAAAAAGGTCAATGGCATCCCGATCAAGAACCTGAATCATCTCGTCGAAATTTTGCGTGATGCGAAAGATGCGTTCGTCACCATCGAATGCGACACCCGCTACGGCGAAACGATGATCTTCCCGCGGGAACAAATGCTCGCCGCCACCGATGGGATACTTACCGACAACGGCGTCCGCTCGCAGGGTTCGCCGGATACGCTGGCGATCTGGAACGCCAAGGCATCCAAATAAACGTGCGCTGCCCCGGCTGAAGGTGGAGGTGTTTCCTCATCACTTGCGCTTTTGTGGTTCCGGCATACGATGTCCACTCTATGGATAATAATCCAATTTCTGTTCCGCATCTGTTTCAACCGCTGACCGTCCGCTCCATTACACTTCGCAATCGCATCGGGGTTTCGCCGATGTGCCAGTATTCGGCGGAGGACGGCGTGGCGAACGACTGGCATTATGTCCACCTCGGGTCGCGCGCGGTCGGCGGCGCGGGACTCGTCATGGTCGAGGCCACGGCGGTCGCGCCGGAAGGCCGCATCACGCCGGGCTGCCTCGGTCTCTGGGATGGGAAACACATTGAGCCTTTGGCGCGCATCACGAAGTTCGTGAAACAGCACGGCGCGGTGGCGGGCATCCAGATTGCGCACGCGGGCCGCAAGGCATCCGCCGATTTGCCGTGGAAGGGCGGCGCGCACCTGCCGGACGACAAGGGCGGCTGGCCGACCATTGCGCCGAGCGCGATACCTTTTGGCGGCGATTTGCCGAAAGTCCCGCGCGCGATGACGGAGGCGGACATCGCCCGTGTTCAAAATGATTTTGTCGCGGCGGCGAAACGCGCGTTGACGGCGGGCTTTGAATGGCTGGAACTGCACTCGGCGCACGGTTATCTGTTCGGCGAATTTCTTTCGCCGCTCGCCAATCATCGCACGGACAAATACGGCGGCAGTTTTGAGAATCGCACCCGCTTCCTGCTGGACACGGCGCGAGTGGTGCGAAAAATCTGGCCGGATAAATTGCCACTGGCGGTGCGCATCTCGGCGATTGATTGGAAGGAAGGCGGCTGGCAGATCGAAGACAGCATCGCGCTGGCAAAGTTGCTGAAGGCGGAAGGCGTGGACTTGATGGATTGCAGCTCCGGCGGCGTGGTGCCGGACGCAAAGATCGCCGTCAAGCCCGGCTACCAGGTGCCGTTCGCCGAAAAAGTCCGGCGCGAAGCCGGCATCGCGACCGCCGCCGTGGGTTTCATTACCGAACCGAAACAGGCGGATGACATCGTGCGCAACGGTCAGGCGGATGTGGTTTTGCTTGCGCGGCAGATGTTGGTGGACCCGTATTGGCCGGCGCACGCCGCCAAGGCGCTCGGTTACAAATTGCCGCCACCGAACCAATACACACGGGCCTGGTAAGCAGGCGCCCGGCTGTTTTTTGTCGCAATGCCAGCGCTTCAACCGGCGTTGCCGGAGCGGTTCATCAACTGGGTTTTGAATTCGGTCAGTTGATTGTCGTAGTAGTCAACGGCCTTGGGCGTGGTGGTGACGGTGGAATCGTAGTTTACGAGCGTGACGAGCGTGCTGTAGGTGGCCATGTCATGAATGGGCAGCACGGCGCGGATGCCGCCGGCCGGCCCCATACGGGAGAAGCAGTCCTGCTCGTGGATTTGCTTCACCACGATGACGCGATAGCCGAGCTTGGCCAGGAACATCTGGTAGGCGTTCGTGGTAACGATGGCCGCTTGCATCGCCTGGACGGCCATGCCGAGATTGTCGAAGACGGCCTTCAACGGCTTGAATTGCTCGCGTGACAGGATGCGCTCGAACCGCTGCGGCTCGGTTTCACTGACCGTCGGCTCGTGGATGAGCGTCGCGGTCGCTGGTTTTTTGGTCATAAAATTTTGGGTCGGAAACGATTACTTGAACCGGCTCGCTGGGCGGGAACGCGGCCATTGTCGTTGATGCCAGCGGGAAAGTCCATGATTCATTTGCGGTCGGCGGCGCTTCCCTTTCCACGCCACCGCGTCACACGTTGAAAATTATTCCGCACGCTTGAGCATTTGCACATTTTCGCGTATTTCTCGCGCATGCTCATTGTTCACGTTTATGTTCATGTCAAACCGGATTGCGTGGAGGCGTTCAAACAGGTGACGCGGCTCAACGCGCGCTGGAGCCTTCTGGAACTGGGCGTCCTGCGCTTTGACGTTCTGCAGCAGCAGGACGACCCGGCGCGGTTCGTGCTTGTGGAAATCTATCGCGACGCCGATGCCGCCGCCGCGCACAAGGCGACGGAGCACTATCCCGTCTGGCGCGATGCTGTCGCCCCGATGATGGCCGAACCGCGCCAGAGCGTGAAGTTCAACAATGTGTCCCCCGACGACAGGGCTTGATGAATGACGACGCGCTTTGAATTCGCAACGGCGGCGAAAATCATTTTTGGCGCGGGCACGCTGCGCGAGGCTGGTGCTGCGGCGAAGGGATTTAGCCAGCTCGCGCTGGTCGTGACCGGGCGCGACGCGAAACGCGCCGGGACGTTGCTAAAAATTCTCCACGAAGCCGGCGTAAGCGCGGCGACATTTTCGGTCGCGGGCGAGCCGGAGCTTGCCACGATTGAACAAGGCACGGCGCTGGCAAAAAAGGAAAAGTGCGGGTTGGTCATCGGGTTCGGCGGCGGCAGCGCTCTGGATGCGGCGAAGGCCATCGCCGCGATGCTGGCGAACGACGGCGCATTGCTCGATTACGTCGAAATCATCGGGCGCGGCAAGGCGCTGACGAAACCGTCCGCGCCGTTCATCGCCATTCCGACGACGGCAGGCACCGGTTCGGAAGTCACGCGCAACGCGGTGCTGTCATCGCCGGAGCACAAATTGAAAGTCAGCCTGCGTAGCCCGCTGATGCTGGCGAAGGTGGCGATTGTTGATCCGGAACTCACATGCGATTTGCCGCCCGCGCTGACGGCTAGCACCGGACTCGATGCGCTCACGCAACTCATCGAGCCGTTCGTCTGCTCGCGAGCGAACCCGATGACCGATGGCTTCTGCGTTGAAGGAATCCGCCGTGCCGGGCGGTCGCTGCGCGTGGCGTCCACAGACGGCAAAAATAAATCCGCCCGTGAAGACATGGCGATGGCGAGTTTGTTCGGCGGGTTGGCGCTGGCCAATGCCGGGCTGGGCGCCGTCCACGGATTTGCCGGGCCGATTGGCGGAATGTTTCCCGCGGCGCACGGCGCGATTTGCGCGGCGCTTCTGCCTCACGTCATGGCCGCAAACCTTCGCGCGCTCCGGCAACGCGCGCCGGACAGCGCGGCGCTTTCCCGCTACGGCGAAGTGGCGCGGTTGTTAACCGGCAACGCCGGCGCAACTGCGGACGACGGCGTGGAGTGGGTTCGCAGATTGGTTTCTGATTTGCAAATTCCGCGGCTTGGCAGATACGGCATCCGCGGAGAACACGTCGCGGATTTGGTTGCGAAGGCCTCAAACGCCAGCAGCATGAAGGCCAATCCGATTGTGCTGACGCCGGATGAGCTGGCAGACGCGTTGCAGCTTGCGTTGTGATCCGACGCTTGTGATTTGCCGTGCACACCCTAATCTGGGTGCATCGCCGTGAATGCCGCCGACACCGAATCGCCTGCCGTTTTATCGGGGGGGCGGGAGCGCATAATCATTACGCTCCTGAGCTGCATCGCTGCCGTCCATGTTTTCATTTTCTGCGCCGCATTCCCGCCCATCAACAATGTGGACGAGTCGGCGCATTTCGATCTGGCGGTGAAGTATTCACACGGGCATCTGCCTGGCAGGTTGGAGCCGCGTTCCGACGAAGCCCTGGGATATATCAGGATTTACGCCTCGCAGGAATATTTCTGGCCGCCGGTTCAGGCTGCGCCCGGTTTGCCGGGGGGGGAAGTGGAATCGCAGCGGGCAAACCATGAAAGTTCCCAGCCGCCACTCTATTACGCGCTGGCTGGATTTTGGTGGAAAATGGGCCAATGGTTCGGCTTCGGGGGCGGGACACTGTTTTATTGGCTGCGATTTCTGAATATCATGTTTGTCGCGGCGCTGGTGTGGCTGGGATATTTCGCGGCACGGACGGTTTTCCCCGAAAACCTGTTCGCGCGGCTGGCAGTGCCTGCATTGCTGGCGTTCCTGCCCCAAACGGCCTTTTATTCGATCAACAACGATGTGCTCTCGCCGCTCTGTTTTGGCGCGGCGTTTGTTTGCCTTGCCAGGTGGTTGCGGGCTGAAACTCCGGGCGCGTGGTTGGGAGCAATCACCGGCATAACGCTGGCGGCGACTTTTCTGGCGAAAATGTCGAATTTGCCCCTGCTCGCCGTGTCCGCGGCGGCTGTGTTATTCAAAATAATCCGTTATTCGAAAATGAAAAAGCTGCGCGCGTTAACGTCGTCGTTCGCATCGCTTTATTTTTGCGCCGCCCTGCCGATGGCCGCATGGGCGACGTGGTGTCAAATCCATTTTGGCGATTTCACCGGCTCGGGAGCGAAGGCTCGTTACCTCGGCTGGACGCTCAAGCCAGCAGGAGAATGGTGGCATCATCCGATTTTCACGCCGCACGGCGCGTGGACATTTGTGTCACGGTTGGTGGCCACTTTCTGGCAGGGTGAATTTTGGTGGCACGGCAAACCGCTGGCCCTGCCGTTCGTTGACATGATTTATATCCTAACGACCCTTGTCGTTGTTGCAATGGTTCTAGCCGGACATTTTTCCAGAACCGAGGAAGCACAGCGGCAAGCACTTTGTTTTGCGCTGGCGAACCTTGTGGCGGCCGTGGCGTTTTTGGCATCGCTGTCCATTTTGTATGATTTCAATGATTGTTTCTATCCCTCGCGCGAGCATCCTTATTTCACATCGGGCCGGCTCATGCTCGGAGCGCTGATTCCATTTCTATTGCTGTTCGTTTTTGGACTGGACCGCGCGTTGAGCCGGTTTCGCAATCGGGCCAAATTCTTGGTGCTGGTTGGGACGGTTTTGTTCATGCTCAATTCCGAAATTGTCGTAGACTGGCCGGTTTTCTTCAGCAAAGGGAATTGGTTTCACATGTAAATTCAACAGGCAATGCATTCCATCTGGCAAACCGAATTTGTAGTCGCGCACACACAGGTGCTCGCGCGCAGTTTGATGCATTGGACGGGGCGCGAATTGCTGCCCGATGTCTCTGAACCGGCGGAACTGGCGCAAAAAGTATTTGAAGCGCCGTTCGTCGTCGTCTCGCACGGCACGGAGGCGGACCCGGTTTTGAATTACGGCAATCGCGCGGCGCTCGCGCTCTGGGAAATGTCGTGGAAGGAATTGACGCGCACGCCGTCGCGGCTCACCGCCGAGGCGCCGAACCGCGAGGAACGCGCCGGATTATTGGAAGTCGTGACCCGGCGCGGGTTCATCGATGATTATTCCGGAGTGCGGATTGCAAAATCCGGCAGGCGTTTCCGCATCAGCCGCGCGACAGTGTGGAATTTGTTGGCGGCAGACGGCAAAGCCTGCGGCCAGGCGGCGATGTTCGACCGCTGGGAATTTATTTGAACCGGATGGACATTGAACGTCCATGGATTAAATTCGTCGAAAGGACATGAAAGGAGCCGGAATCATAAAAATTGCGGCGGCGATGCTGCTGGCGGCGGGCGTTGTGGCGCTGATGCGCAACGCGGGTCGCGCGCAACCGACCGACATTTCAGGCGGTTCAACCAATAAATTTATGGATGCGAAAAATTTCAAGAAACCGGCTGCGGCGGAGTTGGAGAAAAAGCTGACACCCGAGCAATTTGCCGTAACGCAGCAGGCGGCGACCGAGCCGGCGTTCAACAACGAGTATTGGAACAACCACGAGCAGGGCATTTACGTGGACGTGGTGTCGGGCGAACCGCTGTTCAGCTCGCTGGATAAATTCGATTCCGGCTGCGGCTGGCCGAGTTTCACCAAGCCGCTCGTCGGCGAGAAATTGATTGAGAATACGGATAATTCCTTCGGCATGATGCGCACGGAAGTCCGCTCGCCGCTCGCCGATTCGCACCTAGGCCACGTGTTCGACGACGGCCCGCCCGACAAGGGCGGATTGCGCTATTGCATCAACTCGGCCTCGCTGCGGTTCATCCCCTTGGACAAGATGGAAGCGGCGGGCTACGGCGCGCAGCTTCAGCCGTTCATCAAGGCCGGACTTTACAAGCCCAGGGTTGCGCCGGCGGCCACCAACGGCCCGGCGCAGAAATGACTAATGACTAAACCATAATGACCAAAGAATGACGAAGCGCCGAAGCCCCAATTCGTCATTTGAAAATTGTTTAGTCATTCGTCATTAGGATTTAGTCATTCCGGATTCTCGTTTGCGCGTGCAAAGCTGTCTGTTTTGTGGTTTACTCCGGCGACTCTGATGGACGACACAAATTCACTCATCGAACAGCGCAAGGCCAAGCTCGCCGCGCTGCGCGCCAAGGGCATTGACCCGTTCAAAAACAAGTTCGCGCCCGGCGAAACTTGCAAACACGCCCGCGACAATTACACCGAAGGCCGTGAAGTGGCCGTGGCCGGACGCATTACTGCGCACCGCGAAATGGGCAAGAGCATGTTCATTGACGTGCGCGACCAGAGCGGGCGCATCCAGATTTACGCCCAGAAAAATACGCTCGGTGACGAGCAATGGGGCATCTTCTCGCACCTTGACCTCGGCGACTTCATCGGGGCGCGCGGAAAATTATTCACCACCAAGACCGGCGAAATTTCCATCAAGCTGGAATCGTTCGTAATTCTAACGAAAGCCCTGCGCCCGCCGCCTGAAAAATGGCACGGCCTCGCCGATACGGAAATCCGCTACCGCCAGCGCTATCTCGATTTGATGGCGAATCCCGACGTGAAGGACGTGATGCTCAAGCGCAGCGAAATCATCCGCGAGATCCGGAATTTTCTCCACTCGCGCGGCTTCGTGGAGGTCGAGACGCCGATGATGCAGGCGATTCCCGGCGGCGCGGCGGCGCAGCCCTTCAAGACCCATCACAACGCGCTCGGCTGTGATTTTTATCTGCGCATCGCTCTGGAACTGTATCTCAAGCGCCTGCTCGTCGGCGGCGTGGACAAGGTGTTCGAGATCGGCCGCAACTTCCGCAACGAGGGCCTCTCGCGCAAACATAATCCCGAATTCACGATGCTCGAGGCGTATCAGGCGTTCGGCGATTACGAGAGCATGATGGAACTCGTGCAGGGCCTGGTTTGCAACGTGGCGGAAAAAGTCCTGGACTCGCTGTTCATCGAACACAAGGACGCCGAAGGCAATATTGTCAAGACCATCAACCTCACCCCGCCGTGGCGTCAGGTGAAATACAAGGACCTCGTCCGCGAAAAAGCCGGCGCGGATTGGTTTGAAGTTTCTCCGGAAGTTCGCCGTCAACGCGCGCATGACCTCGGCGCGGAAATCACAAAAGATTACGCCGACTTTGAAGTCACCGGCGCGGTGTTTGAAAAATTGATCGAGCCGACGCTGATTCAGCCCACGTTCGTCACGCATCTGCCCAAGGAACTCGTGCCGCTCGCCAAGCTTTCGCCCGACGACCCGACGACCGTCGAGGTCTTCGAGTGCTGCATCAACGGCCAGGAAATTGCGCCCGCCTACACCGAGCAGAACGACCCCATCGAGCAGCGCGAACGCCTCGAACACCAGGCTGGCGGCGAGCAGCAAAAGCTGGACGAGGATTTTCTCGTCGCGCTCGAGCATGGCATGCCGCCCGCCGGCGGCATGGGCATGGGCATTGACCGTTTGTGCATGATGCTGCTCGGCCAGGAAAGCATCCGCGACGTGATTCTGTTCCCGCAGTTGAAGCCGAAATAAACGAGGTAGGGACGAGTTACCGCTCGTCCGATAATTTTGGGCCGCGCAGCAGCGCGGCCCTGCTATTTATAAAAACCCAATGTTAACCGTAGCCGGACTTAGTAAATCATTTGGCGGGCGCGAATTGTTTGACGACGTTTCGCTCACGCTGCAATCCGGCGAGCGCGTCGCCATCGTCGGGCCGAACGGCGCGGGCAAATCCACGCTGTTCAAAATCATCCTCGGCAAGGAGGAGGCTGACGCGGGCGACGTGACGCTTATCCGCGGCACGCGCATCGGCTATCTGCCGCAGGAGAGCGAACCCGCCGGCAACGAATCTGTTCTCGACATCGCCGTCCCGCACGAGCATGAGCACGACGGGCAGTTCGTCGCCAAGGCCAAACAGATTCTCGACAGCCTCGGTTTCAAGCTGACGGACCACCATCGCCCGGCGCGGGAGCTTTCCGGCGGCTGGGTGATGCGCGCGCATCTCGCGCGGCTGCTGGCGGAGGAACCCGACCTGCTCCTGCTCGATGAGCCGACGAACCATCTCGACCTCGAGACGCTGTTGTGGTTTCAGGACTATCTGCGGAGTTATCCCGGCGCGATTCTGCTCATCTCACACGACCGCGAATTTCTCAACTGCCTTTGCACGCACATTACCGAGTTGCGGCAGTCGCGTCTGTTGCGCTACACGGGAAATTACGACGCGTATCTCGAACAGCGCGCGTCGGCCGAGGTGACGATGATTGCCACGGCAAAATCGCAGCAACGCGAGATTGATCGGATGCAATTGTTCGTGGATCGGTTCCGCGCGAAGAACACAAAAGCAGCGCAGGCACAGAGCAAGATGAAGCAGATCGAGCGGCTCAAGGAGGAAATGGTCGAGACGCCGGACGGCGGCGGGCCGACAGTCGGTTTCCGCTTTCCGCAACCGCAGCGCAGCGGCCATCGCGTCATCACGCTGGAGAAAATCAAATTCGGATACGGTGAGAAGTTGATTTACGACGGAATCCATTTCGAGGCCGAACGCGGACAACGCACGGTGTTGGTCGGGCCGAACGGCGCGGGAAAATCCACGCTGCTCAAACTGCTCGCGGAAGTTCTCAAGCCGCAATCGGGCGTGCGCAAGCTCGGTCACAACGTGAAATCAGGTTATTTCGCTCAGCACCGCGCCGAGATGCTGAATCCGAAACACACAGTTCTGCAGGAGGCGCTCGACACACCGCAGCGCGTGACCGAACAGGCCGTCCGCAATGTCCTCGGCAGTTTTCTATTTCGCGGCGACGACGTGTTCAAGCCGGTGAGCGTGTTGAGCGGCGGCGAAAAAAGCCGGCTCGCCCTGGTGAAGCTGCTGCTTAATCCGCCGAACCTGCTGCTGATGGACGAGCCGACGACGCATCTCGATCTCGCGAGCGTGGACGCGCTCATCGAGGCGTTGAAGCAATTCGAGGGCACGATGATTTTCATCAGCCACGACGTGCATTTCATCCGGCTGCTCGCAAACCACGTTGTGCGCGTTGAGGCCGGGCATCTCCGGCATTTCACCGGCGGTTACCAGTATTATCTGGACAAAACCTCGCAATCGGCGCGTGCGGCGCTGACGTCGTCCGGCAGGGACGCGCTGCCGCGCGTCCAGGCTGACCAGCAGGTCAGCCCTACCGTTGACCGTAAGGAACAGAAACGTAACGAAGCCGAGCAGCGGCAGGCGCGTTCGCGAAAAAGACAGGAAATCCAAAAACGCATCACCGCGTTGGAGAAGGAAATCACCGAACTCGAAGCCAAGGAAAAGGAACTGGCCGCTGAATTGGAGAAACCGGAAAGCTACGCGGGCGGACGCGCGATGCAGATCAACCGCGACTTGATGCACATTCACGACCGCCTGCCGCTGGCGACGGCGGAGTGGGAGGCGGCGGGGGCGGAACTGGCCGAATTTGAAGCGTCATAAGAACTCACGCAAAGGCGCAAAGGCGCAAAAGAGGAATTGCTTATTTAGCGTCTTTGCGTCTTCGCGTGAAAAATCACAGCCAGCCTTGCAAACGCTCGCGCAGCATCTGCCGGGCGCGATAAAGCCTCGATTCCACGGCCTTCGGTGTCGTTTCCAGAATCGTCGCGGCTTCGGCCATGCTCAATTCCTCCCATTCGCACAGCACAATCGCCTCGCGCAAATCTTCCGGCAATTTCCCGACGGCGGCGCGGATGGCAGCGGCGCGCTCGGCGGCGAGCGCCTGTTCGTTCGGCGCGGGAGCGTCGGATGGAAGCGTGCTGCCCAGCGTTTGTTCCGTTTCCGCATTTTCCGTTTCGAGCGAAATGTTCGGATGCCGCGAACGCCAGCGGAAACGATTCCGTGCAAGATTTGCGGCGATGGTGAACAGCCACGTCGAAAATTTTTGGCTCGTGCGAAAACTGTCGTGCGACTTGAAAACGCGGACGAACGTTTCCTGCGCGAGATCGTTTGCGTCGTCCTCGTTGCCGACCATGCGGCAGAGAAAATGGAACACCGGCGTGGCGTGGCGCTCCATCAAATCGTTGAGTGCCGTGTCCTGGCCGGCCATCAGTCGCTCCATGTCCGCCCGGTCGCGGGCGTCCGCGTCAGTTCGTTCCATGCTCATGGCCGGCGTGGTCAGACATGGACTGCTCGATTTCCTCGTGGGAACCGAGCGTGAGCTGTTTCATTTCGGCAAGATAACGCCGGCCTTGCTCCGGCGGCATTGCCTGGCTGACGATGATGAAGTGTTGCAACATCTGCGCCTGGCATTGCGCCCGGAGTTCGCCAAGTTCCGTCAATTTTTTTTGCGCTTCGGCGGTGATGTTCGTGCCGCCGGCCAGCGCGGCTTGAACTTCCCCCTTTTTGGCGGCAAGGAGCGCGCACATTTTGGCGCATTGCGGCATGTAACCCTCGTGAAGCTGCCGGACGCGCGCCATCTCGGCGTCGCCCAAATGAAATTCATCGCGCAGCCAGCTCAAATCGTCCGCCGAGCGGGTCATCAGGCACGCACGCTGGCTGACGAGGTAGGAGCCGGTAAAAACCGCCGCACCCAGCGCCAGCGCGCCGAGCAAGATGACGAGCGAACGATTCATTTAACGTAATGGATTCGGCGCCACCAGCGCGACGTAACGTGCCTGCTCGTTTTGTTTCGCGGTTTGCGCTCCTTGGTAAGTTCCCAGTAAAACGCCCGCCAGCACCAGCGTGGCGACCGTGGCGTATGCGAAGCGCGGACGCAACACCAGCGCGGCAAAGGCATCCAGCCAGGAGCCGGATTTCGCGGGCGCTTCGGCGTCTTCAATCCGCCGCCAGACATTTTCCTGGAAACGCGGCGGCAGCGATGGCGACGGACGCGCGGTGCGCAGGACTTCGTGAAATTTTGTGTCGGCGGGATTCATGTTTTCTTTCATCGGTTTTGGGCGGCGGGGGTTTATGTTCGCCGTCCACAATCTAACGTTTTTGTTGCGCCGGGCAACCCGGCAGATAATTCACATTACTTTGCGGACGCGACCGCAGCGGCATTGCAACCCGGCATGGTCGTGTGAGAGATGCATTCAGCGACAGCTTTAGGAGTGCCGTTCATGTTTTTGGCGCAGGCCATGGCGGGATTCACTTCGTTGCTCGTGCCGGCGACGGTGGCGATCTGGTTGCCCGCGGCGCGTGGCGAAATGGTTGCGGTGACGGCCGGAGTCACGGTGTTCGCGGTGCCGGCGACCTGCTTGATTTGGTTGCCCGCAGCGCGTGGCGAGAGCAGGGCGTTGCTGCCGATAGCGTTGATGGTGATGGCGGCGAATGCGGCTGCGCCGAGGGTGATGAGGAGATTGCGTGTTTTCATTTTAATTTTGCTTTCTGTTTGGGCGGCGCTTCATTGCTCCACCCGGTTGTTGTGTCTGTCTTACCCCGGCCAGCCGGAAATCCCTCAAAAATCTGCAAGCCCCGGCGAATTCGGGAAAGATTTCCCGCTGTGCGCTTGCCTTCACTTCGCGGCAAACTAAACTGCGCGCCCATGTTGGATTTGAACACGCTCAACCCGCAGCAACGCCAGGCAGCCGAAACCGTCAAAGGTCCGGTGCTCATCCTTGCGGGCGCGGGCACGGGCAAGACGCGTGTCATTACATTCCGCATTGCGCACATGGCCGCGCGCGGGATTTTGCCGGCGAACATCCTCGGCGTCACGTTCACGAACAAGGCCGCGCGCGAAATGCAGGAGCGGGTCCGCAAGCTGCTTCCCAGACCCAAGACAGCAGACGCCAAAGCCCCGGACGTGAGTCCGACCATCTGCACCTTTCACTCGCTTTGTGTCCGCATCCTGCGCCAGCACATCGAAAAACTCGGCTACAAGCGCAACTTCGTCATCTACGACGAATCGGAGCAGCTCGGCGCGGTCAAAAAGATTTTGAGCAGCATCTCGGCAAAGGGCGAGAAGGTCGATCCCGGCGCGGTGCTGGCGGTGTTGAGCAAATTCAAGAACGGCGGCGAGAACGCCAAAGTCTTTGGCGACGAAGGTATCCGCGCGCTGGCGCAGCACATTGCCAAGCGCTACGAATCTGCCTTGCACGCCTGCAACGCGGTGGATTTCGACGATTTGATCCTGCTCACGTTACGGCTGTTCCGCGAGCAACCCGACGCGCTCGAAGCCTGCCGCGCCAAATACAAATACGTCATGGTGGACGAGTATCAGGACACGAATGCCGCGCAATTCGAGCTGGTCCACGCGCTCACCAAGGAGCACCGGAATCTTTGCGTGGTCGGCGACGACGACCAGAGCATCTACGGCTGGCGCGGCGCGGAAATCGCCAACCTGCTCGACATGGAAAAGCATTATCCCGAGGTCAAAATCATCAAGCTGGAACAAAATTACCGCAGCACCACGACGATTCTCAATGCGGACAATGCCATCATCAAGCACAACGTCCGGCGGCGCGGCAAATCGTTGTGG
>Ga0265338_10006331_pt1 | contig 15125 bp, 15 predicted proteins | sample 42126metaG_FD_193579 | JGI IMG/M metagenome (GOLD analysis project Ga0265338, IMG submission 193579) | Rhizosphere microbial communities from Carex aquatilis grown in University of Washington, Seatle, WA, United States - 4-21-26 metaG | ecosystem: Host-associated > Plants > Roots > Rhizosphere... | reverse complement strand
ACATTCCCCCTCATGTCAGAGTGCGATATCCTGGTCGTTCCCTCTATTTTCGACAGCTACCCGGACGTGGTTCTCCTGGGCCTCCATGTCGGAATTCCAGTCATAGGGAGCAGAATCGGAGGCATACCAGACATGCTGAACCACGAGGAGCTGCTCTTCCCTCCGCGGGACGGCCCCGCTATCGCATCGATCCTGCGCCGTTGCCTGGAAGAGCCCGGGCACTACGCGGAGCTTCGTGCTCTCTGCGCCCAGCGTCGCGAGAATTTTCTCTTCGATTGGCCCGCGGCATGGGAAGGGGTCGCATCCGGGATGGTTGGCAAATGAAGATTGTGCTTTTCGGAGGCGGCGGCTTTATCGGCTCGGCCGTTACTGATCGCCTGCTGCGGGACGGTCATGACGTGAGGATCCTCGAGCGCGCTCGCGTCGTAAAGTACCGTGAGTTCGGCAACGGGGAGCGCCTGGAATGGGTTGCCGGTGACATGCAGAGCCCCCACGACCTCGCTTCGGCGATCGATGGCATGGACGCGGTTCTCCACCTCGCCTCCTCGACGCTGCCGAAAAACTCCAACGAAGACACCGTGTTCGATGTGCAGAGCAATCTCGTTACGGCGCTGCACCTGCTCAACGCAATGGTCGCCGGCAAAGTGGGGAGAGTCATTTTCATCTCCTCCGGCGGCACGGTCTATGGTGAGCCGAAATACCTGCCCATCGACGAGTTGCACCCGACGAATCCCCTCGTCTCATACGGCATCATCAAGCTGACGATCGAGAAGTACATGCTTCTGTATGAGCGGATGCATGGCATACGGACTACAATCTTGCGAGTATCAAATGCCTATGGCGAACGGCAGAGGGTCGAGACCGCCCAGGGGGCCGTGAGTGTCTTCCTGCACCGCGCCTTGCGGGGCCAGGCAATCGAAATATGGGGGGATGGGAGCGCTACCCGCGACTTTGTCTACGTCCAGGACGTTGCCGACGCCTTCGCAAGAGCTCTGGAGTATGAAGGGGATGCCAGGATATTGAACATCAGCTCGGGAGCGGGCGTCAGTCTCAATGATCTTGTACGCTTGCTGGAGGAGTACATCGGCCGCCGGATCGAAACGCGCTACCTGCCAGGCCGGCCTTTCGACGTGCCTGTGAGCGTATTGAGCAATGATCTTGCCAAACGGGAACTGGCATGGACGCCGAAGGTCGCACTGAAGGAAGGGATCTCGCTCACGGCAAATTGGATACAGAGAACACTTTAGCGGGGCAGCGGGCTGACCAGGTCCTGGTAAACCGACAGAAGCCGCTTTGCGCTCTCTTTCCACGAAAAGCGTGGAATGCGCGCCAGGCCCCGCTTCACCAGGCCGGTACGGAGGGCGGTGTCGGAGATGACGTCATGAATGGCATGTGCAAGCGCAGCCGCGTTGTGCGGGTCTTCCACTACCATGGCAGCATCTCCCACGATCTCGCGAATCGCGAATCCCGGCGTAGTCACGACAGGGCATCCGCACGCCATTGCTTCGACGTTCGGCATTCCGAATCCCTCTGCCAATGAGGGAAAAACGAACACCGAGGCGGCGTTCATCAGCTCAGCCACATCGTGGTCGGGCACGAATCCAGGAGCAAAAAAGCGCTCTGCAATGCCCAACTCCTCGGCGCGCTCCCTGACCGGCTTGTCGCTCCATCCGCCGCCGGCGCACACAAGGGCGTGAGGCACCTCGTGCTGCTCCACCAGGCGTGCAAATGCGTCCAGCAGGACCCAGGGATTCTTCCGCTCGGAAAAGCGGCTGACATGGAGAACGTAAGGCCGACGGATTCCGTACCTCTCAGGCGCGGTCACTTCTTCAGCAGGCATGACTCGGTACGCGGGGGCAAGCCCATTGGTGCAGATGGTAATTCGAGCAGGATCCACTCTGAAACGCTCGACGAAGAAGCGCGCGCTGGATTCGGACACCGTCACGATTCGATCCATGCGCCGCGCGTAAAACGGCACGATCAGGTGCTCGTGGGCAAGCTCTATTTTCCCGTACTGCTCCGGCACGAGGAACTGCTCGGCGCCGTGTATCGTTGCCACTTTCCTGCCGGGAACGCCCCATATCGGGGCATAAATGGTGAGGGGCGCATAGTGGACCACGTCGAACTTTTCCCGGCGAAGGACGGCGGAAGCGAAAACCGGGTTGCGGGGTACGATGAGCTCCCGTGCCCGCGCGTAGACAGGGTTGTCGCTCGGCCGATAGTGGACCAGCGTGAAATCGAACCTGCCGCCGTTCAGATCGAGGGCGGCGTTGAGGATTTCGTTCAGGTGATGACCGGAGCCTGATGTCCAGTTATCGAGCTGTTTGGTGAAGACCGCTATTCTCGGCAGGGTGCTTTCTTTTCCCACGGCGCCATGATACACGTTCGGTGAGCCCAGCGAAAGTGAGCCAGCAGGAATTGAGCCGCATCACCGTCCTCTCCATTCACGATCGAATCGCCTGCTTCCACTCGCTGAAGCCTTTTCTCTTCTCACGGGAACCCCGGCGCTTCCGGTTCACGGACTCTCCTGAGTGGTGCCTCCGGAAAGACCGCAATGATGTCCTCATCATGGTGCGCCGCTTCATCAAGCCCGACCGCGTGGATCTCGATCTCATGCGGAAGCTCAGGGGCAAGTACCGTCGCATCGCATTCTTCCATGACGACGCGGGCGGAGGGATCCCTCGCCTGGATGTGCTGCCGTTCGTCGACCTGTTCTACACGAAGGCGCTGTTCCGCGATCGCAGCCTCTATGCAAAGCCGCTGTACGGCAAGGAGCTGTATTCTGACTTCTTCCACGCAAAATACGGGGTCGTCGACCCGGCCCCTCGCCAGAGGCCAACGGAGTCACGGCCCGCGGAGCTGGGGAAGCTTCGAATTTCCTGGAACATAGGGATCGGCGACTATCCGAGGGGCACGCAGCGTCAGCGCGCCGGCGTTGCTGTCTCCATCCCATTCGGATTCATGGCCGCCAAAGCATTCTACGGACGGGGACGCCTGCCGATGGATCCTGTTGCGTCGAACAAGGGGCTGTATCCCGTGCATGCGCGGCTCGGCCTGGCCGGCCCGCCCTCCATCGCCCATCAGCGGGTGCTTATTCTCGAGCAGATTGCCGGAAAGCCCGATTTTCTTGTCGGATCCGTGTCTCAGCGCCGCTTCAACCATGAAGTTGCCAACTCGCGCATCACGTTGAGCCCATTCGGCTGGGGCGAGCTGTGCCTGAGGGATTTCGAGGCTGTGCGGAGCGGTTCTCTGCTCCTCAAACCAGACATGGCGCACCTCGAGACATGGCCTGACATTTTCGTTCCATCGGAAACATATGCGCCTTTCGACTGGGAGGGACGCAGCCTGGTCGAACGCGCCCGGTACTGGCTTGCTGACGAGGCTGCGCGTTCACGCGTGGCCAGACAGGCCTACGAGAGCTATTGTGACCAGCTGGCGGGCCTGGATGCACGCTTCGAAGCGGCGATGTCGGAAATCGGGGGAGGGGAGTGAGGAAGAGCATGGCACGGTACACCGTCGGACAGATTGCCGCATCCCTGCCGCCCCAGAGATGGCGCATCGACTCCCCGCTCACGCTTGTATTCTTCAGACCGGTTTCTTTCCTGGCAGCCTGGTTTTTCCTCGCGCTGGGCTGGAGCCCCAATGCCGTGACGTATCTCTCGGCCCTGCTCTGTGTCGGGGGATTTGCATTTCTGGCCGCCGGCCCGGCCTGGGCCGCTTGGGTCGGTCTGGGCGCTTTCTTCATTTTTGATATCCTTGACTGCGCTGATGGCAACATGGCCAGAGTGCGGAAGACCGCCAGCCCCTGGGGTGAGTGGGTGGATGCGTTCGGCGGCTACACTGCCTACACGACGCTCCTCCTCGGCGCAGGGGCTGCCGCACAGGGGCAGAGCATGGGCTCCCTGCCGGGCATAGCAGGGGCCGTCCTTCCATGGGCCGGCGGCTGGACTCTCGTGGGCGGCGCCGCGGCCGCCGCCAACCTCTTCATGCGCACGATCTACCAGGCCCGTCGGGCGATCAAGGCGGATCCCGGCCGGGCGAGCGTCAGCATGGAAAAGAGACTCAGTGAGTACCTTGGCGTTTCCGGCCTTCTGCTGCCTTCCCTGGCCCTGGGCTCGGGTTCGGCTTCCTCCCGTGGGTCGTCGCGGCATACGCGGTTTTTTATTGCGGCGGATGTCTTCTGGTATCATTGAACCTGATACGCAGTGTGGAGGCTGAGAGCAAATGAACCTCGGCACATGGACCGCCGAGCTGGGCAAAGAGGCCCCTCCAGGCCGGCATGACCCAGACCTCTTTGGCAGACCGTTCGCGACCGCGCTGAAGGTCCTCTGCCTCGCAGCGATCATCGCGGTTCCCCTTCTCCAGTCCTTCAGGGGCCTGGACCTGACGGATACGGGATTTGTCGCGACGAACCAGCGTTTCATTTTCAGCGACCCTGCACGCGTCGCCTACTGGTTTCACCTGTGGCTTACAAATGTCCTGGGCGGCATAGTCGATCTTGTTTTCGGCGCATGGGGCCTCCTGCCCATGAAACTGGCTGCGGCAGTGATCTTCTGGGGAACCGCGGCTGCAGCTTTCAAGCTCTTCAAAGGGGCCATGCCGAGGGAGCTGCTCTGGGTCGGAGTGGCCGTCTCGATCGTCTTCGGCTTTGCCGACAAGATCAACATCATCCACTACAACAACCTGTCAACACTCTTCATGGCTCTCGGGGCCTGGATGGTCGTTGACGGCTGCATCTCCAGGCGGCGGGGGCCGCTGTGCGCGGCCGGGTTCGTGCTGGGGCTGAACGTGCTGGTGCGGGTGCCGAATGCGCTGGCCCTCGGTCTCATCCTCATCCCTCCCATACTCGATGCGGTCGCGGCCGGCAGAGCCGGACGCCTGCGCCCGGATTCCAAGGGGGTTCTCTTCTACCTCGCGGGGGCCGTCGCCGCGCTCCTGATAGGTTTCTCGGCAATGGCAGCTCTCGGTCACTTCCCGTTGTATGTGGCGTCCCTGCGCGACCTGGGTGCTTCAACGGGAACGGAAGGCTCGCAATACCGCTCGTCCCTGTTGTTCCTGCGTCCTGCTCGGGATGGAGTGCTCGCTGTCGTGCTGGGAGCTCTTTTCCTCGCCGTGATCGCGGCGCTGGCCGCCGTGGTCGGCCTGCTCAAGAACCGCACCATGCGGGCCGGGCTGGTCCTGCTGGCAGGCGTTCTGTTGTGCGCTGGCTTTTTTCGCGGCTTTCCCGGCGACCCGGTGAGCTACACGGCCTTTCGCGCAATTGCAGGCCTGGGCTATTTCGCTGCCCTTGCTGCTGCACTGTTTCTTACCGCCCCCGGAGATCAGCGCCTCCGGGCCGGCTCTGCAATGGCTGCTGCCGTGGTGCTGGTCCTCACCGTCGGGTCTGATACGGCGATCAAGGTCTCCACGTACGCGTTCCCTCTGCTCGTACCGGGAATCCTCGGGGTCATGAGCCGGGTTGGCAGGGTGAAAATGCAGCCGAGCGAACGCGGCTTTCCGCCCCTTTCAGCCCTGGTGGTGACGATTCTCCTTGCCTCCCTGTCGGTATTCGGCATCGCACGCGGCATCTACAGGGATACTTCCGAAATGACACGCACCGTCAATCACCCGATGCTCGCGGGGATTTTTACGAGCCCGGCCCGTGCACAGGCGCTGGAGGAAGCCCTGCCTGTAATCTCTTCCTTCGCTCCGCCGGGGAGCGACCTTCTGGCCTATGACAGCCTGGGCCTCATTCATTTTGCTACGCGCACCAGGCCTTACCTGGACAATCCCTGGCCGGCGCTGTATTCGGCCTCCGAGCTGGAGTCAAGGCTCAAGACGAAAGAGGGGCAGGGCCCTCTGCCTGTCGTCGTCCTTGCCGCGCACAACCCCCGCTCGCCCGCGTGGCCGCTGAATCCGCAGCTTCCTGTGCGGGCGGAAGTGGTCAAAGCATTCATTGAGCGCCACGGATATACGCTGAAATGGCAGAATGACGCTCTCGCGCTCTACCTGCCGCCGGAAAGAAAACCATGAAGCTGTCCGTCTGCATTCCTGTCTACAACGGCGCAAAGACGATCGGCGCCCTCGTGGAGCGCGTCATGAGCGTCTGCGCGGGGCGGGACCTTGAAATCGTGCTTGTCAACGATGGAAGCCGCGATTCCAGCGAAGCGGTCTGCAATGGGCTGGCGGAACGCTTTGCGCACGTCACGGCCATCACGCTCCGGAGAAACTTCGGCGAGCACAATGCCGTGATGTGCGCCCTGGCGCACTGCACGGGTGACTATGCCGCCATTATTGACGATGATTTTCAGAATCCTCCGGAGGAGATCGAAAAGCTCCTGGAGGAAGCGCTGAAGGGCTTCGACGTCGTCTATTCGAAGTACCGGCTGAAGAAGCACAACGTCTTTCGCAACCTGGGCAGCGCCTTCAATGACGTGATGGCCACAGCCCTCATGCGCAAGCCGAGGGACCTGTACCTGAGCTCCTTCAAGATTGTTTCCCGGCCCATCATCGACGAGATCGTGAAGTACAAGGGCCCTTTCCCGTACATCGACGGCCTGATCCTTCGCGCTACTGCTTCCATCTCCTCGGTCTACGTGGAGCACAGCGCGCGGGAGGAGGGGCGCTCGAACTATACCCTCGGCAAGCTCGTCGGCTTGTGGCTCAACATGTTCGTCAACTTTTCAATACGGCCGATGAGGGTGATCAGCCTGGTCGGATTCACCACATCCGCCCTGAGCTTCGTGCTCGGGATCGCTTTCCTGGTGGAGAGGGTCCGTCATCCCGCTGATCCGCCGGGGTGGGCTTCCATCGTCGTTCTGGTCCTCTTCCTCGGCGGAGTCCAGACGATGGCTCTCGGCATCATCGGAGAGTATGTAGGCAAGAACTATCTGGACAGGAATGGAACCCCGCAGTGGACGATAAAAAGCACACGTACGCGAGGGAAGTAATTCCCCAGTTTATCCGGTTCAATATTGTCGGAATCTTGAACACGGCGCTCACCTACGTGATATACGCGGGCCTCGTGTTTCTCGGCGTCAATCACTTTATCGCCCTCGGGGCGGACTACGCGGTGGGAATAGTCTTCAGCTTCATGATGAACAAGAGACTCACCTTCCAGGTAAAGGGCCGTGGAAGCCTCGGGATGTTCGCCAGGATGGTGGCATCCTACCTGGTTCTGCTCGCGTTGAACGCGCTGATTCTCTGGGCACTCGTTGACAGGGGCGGCGTGAACACATACCTCGGGCAGGCCATTGCGCTTGTCGCAGTGGCCCTGTTGTCCTTTGCGGCACAGCGCGTCGTGGTCTTCAGGGTGCACCGGAGGGAGCCCAGTGGCGAGCATCATTAGGTTACCGTCTCACAGTGACGAAAGAGGTCGGCTCACCGTCATCGACAGGGTCCTTCCTTTCCCAATCGTGCGGGTCTACTACATGTACGCGGGAACGGGCAAGTCTCGGGGAGGGCATCGGCACCAAAAGACGGTGCAGGCCCTTGTGAGCGTTGCCGGTTCGTGCGTGGTAGAATGGACCAACGGCCGCCAGAGCGGCGTGGAAACCCTCGATGAGCCCGACAAGCTGCTTGTGCTGCAGCCCGAGGACTGGCACGTCATGAGGGATTTTTCACCGGATTCGATCCTTCTGGTGCTGGCAAGCGAGCATTTCGACTCCGCGGACTATATCGACGAGGGCTACGAATCTTGATCGAATACGAGAATCTCGGCAGGGCGAATGCGTCTTTCATGGATGGATACAGGACGGCTTTCGACAAGGTTCTCAAATCGGGGTGGTTCATCAACGGAGAAGAGGTCAAGGCGTTCGAGCGCGAGTTCGCCACGTACTGCGGAACCTCCGAATGCGTCGGTGTTGCCAACGGCCTCGACGCGCTCTACCTGGCACTCAAGGCATTCGGTTTCAAGCCCGGGTCCGAGGTGCTGGTCCCGTCGAACACGTACATCGCCACGATTCTGGCCATTGTGAACGCAGGACTGGTGCCGGTGCCAGTGGAGCCCGACATCCGCACGTATGAAATCGATCCGCTGAAAATCGAGGGCCGCATCACTTCGCGGACAGTCGCCGTGATGGTCGTCCATCTCTATGGAAAGATGTGCGACATGGATCCCATCATTTCCATATGCCGAACATCAGGACTGAAGCTTGTGGAGGACTGCGCCCAGGCTCACGGCGCGGCTTACAAGGGTCGACGCGCGGGAACATTCGGTGAGATCAACGCCTTCAGCTTCTACCCGACCAAGAACCTCGGATGCCTGGGAGACGGGGGCGCAATAACGACGAATGACCCCGAGCTTGCCGCGCGAGTGCGGTCCCTGGGTAATTACGGTTCACGCGTCAGGTACCAGAACGAAGTCCAGGGGATCAATTCACGACTGGACGAGGTGCAGGCGGCATTCCTCAGGGTCAAGCTTCGCAGGCTTGACGAGATCAACGCGCATAAGAGGTCGCTGGCAGATGCGTATCGGCGCGGAATCGGGGAGAGATATGTGGTCCCCGCGGTCCAGGAAGGCTTTTTCGACATCTATCACGTGTTCAACGTACGGCATCCGCAGAGAGACCGGCTCAGGAGCTATCTCCTGGAACGCGGCATCAAGACCGACATCCACTATCCCACGTCCCCGAACAGGCAGCCGGCGCTCAGGGGAGTCTTCGACGAAGCGTGTCCCATTTCCGAAGAGATACACGCAACCACGCTCAGCCTGCCGATCTCATTCTGCCATACCGAGGAAGACGTGGCGGTGGTGTGCGAGGCGCTTCGGGATTTCCTGCGAGTGAAGGAGGAGGAATGAAAGGAATAGTACTGGCCGGGGGAAAGGGTACCCGGCTGTATCCGGCAACGCGTGTCATCTCGAAGCAGCTCCTCCCCATCTACGACAAGCCCATGATCTACTATCCCCTTTCCGTGCTGATGCTGGCCGGCATCCGGGAGGTCCTCGTCATCTCTACACCCGAGGACACGCCGCGGTTTCGGGAGCTGCTGGGAGACGGCTCGTCGTGGGGCATGAGCATTTCCTATGCCGCCCAGGAGCGGCCTGAAGGGCTCGCACAGGCTTTCATCATCGGCGCTGACTTCATTGGCCCCGATCCTGTGGCGCTCATTCTTGGGGACAACCTCTTTTTCGGTCAAAGCTTTACCGGACTGCTCAGGACCGCGGCATCATTGACCGCGGGTGGAGTCATCTTTGGCTATCAGGTGAAGGATCCCGAGCGCTTCGGCATAGTGGAGCTGGATGGGGCAGGCCGTCCGGTTTCAATCGAGGAAAAGCCGGCCCGGCCGAAATCCAGGTACGCCGTCACTGGTTTGTACTTCTACGACAACGAGGTCGTGAGCATCGCCCGAAAAATCAAGCCGTCGGCGCGCGGGGAACTGGAGATCACGGACGTCAACCGTGCGTACCTTGCACGCGGCGCGCTCCGCGTCGAGCTGCTGGGCCGCGGCTTCGCCTGGCTGGACACGGGCACCTGCGAAAGCCTTCTGGAGGCGAGCATGTTCGTCCAGGCCATCCAGCATCGACAGGGTTACCGCATTGCGTGTCTCGAGGAAATCGCCCATGCAAACGGATGGATCGGGCCGTCCGAGCTGGAGAAGGCGGCGGCCGCGCATGGGTCGAGTGAGTACGGCGATTACCTGCGAGAGCTCGTTCGCGGGCTCTCATGAAAAAGGCAGGAAGGGTGCGGACGTTCCAGACAATCCTCGTCACCGGTGGGGCAGGTTTTATCGGTTCGAATCTCATCCGTTATCTGCTGGGACCGGCTGGATTCCCGGGAAAGGTCGTGAACCTCGATTCCCTGACCTATGCGGGCAACCTTGAAAGCCTTGCGGACATTACGGGAAGCCTGGGCGCCGAGCGCTACTGCTTCGAGCGCGTCGACATCCGGGATGCCCCTGCCGTGCATGCGGTTTTCGAGCGCCACAGGCCGGATGCGGTGATCCACCTGGCGGCAGAGAGTCACGTGGACAGGTCGATACTCGCTCCGCGGGACTTCCTCGATACGAACGTCCTGGGGACGTTCAATCTGCTGGAGTCCGCCCGCGCGGCATGGAAGGATCGTTCTGATGTCCTTTTCCACCACGTGAGCACAGACGAGGTGTATGGTTCACTCGGGGAGACGGGAAAGTTCACGGAGACAAGCCCCTACGACCCGCGCTCGCCGTACTCCGCCAGCAAGGCAGCCAGTGATCATCTTGTGTGTGCCTACTTCCATACATACGGTCTGCCCATTACGCTTTCAAACTGTTCGAACAACTACGGGCCCAGGCAGTTTCCGGAAAAGCTCGTCCCGCTCATGATCATGAACATGATGGAGGGCAGGAGCCTTCCCGTGTATGGGGACGGGCGGAACGTCCGGGACTGGCTGTACGTCGAGGATCACGCCTCGGCCATCTGGCTGATCATGAGGGCGGGGGCCCTGGGGGAGAGGTACAACGTCGGGGGCGAAAGCGAATGGGAAAACATTCGACTTCTTCGCGAGCTCATGGCCGCAGTATCGCGGCGGACCGGCCGTGACGCGCGCGACTTCGAGGGGCTTATTACGTACGTCAAGGACAGGCCCGGCCATGACCGCCGCTATGCCATAGACTGTTCGAAGATCAAGCGGGAGCTGGGCTGGTCACAGGCCTTGTCCTTCTCCGAAGGCCTCGAGCGGACGGTAGACTGGTACATCTGCAACCCGGGCTGGATAGAGCGGGTGCGAAGCGGCGCCTACCGACAGTGGATCGAAACAAACTACGGGGCCCGATAGCGTGCGGCATCTTGTCACCGGTGCTGCCGGCTTCATCGGATTCCACCTTGCGCGCGGGCTTCTGGCCCGGGGAGACGAGGTGGTCGGCATCGATTCCCTCAACGATTACTACGACCCGGCGCTCAAACTGGCCCGACTTTCCGAGCTGGGTATCCCGTCCCTGGCGGAAACCTGGGGCGATGTCATACCGAGCAGCAGGTTCGCCGGTTTCACTTTTACCCGGCTCTCCCTGGAAGACGCCACAGGGATGGAGAAACTGTTTGCCCGCGGGCGTTTCGACCGCGTGTGCAATCTGGCTGCCCAGGCAGGCGTGCGCTACAGCCTGATCAATCCCCGGGCCTATGTCGAGTCGAACATCCGGGGCTTCCTCAACGTCCTGGAATGCTGCCGCGAAGCCCGTACGCCCCACCTCGTGTATGCCTCCTCATCCTCCGTGTACGGGCTGGATGCGGCCCGGCCCTCCTCCACGCACGATCGCGCCGACCATCCCATGAGCATGTACGCGGCAACCAAGCGGTCCAATGAGCTGATGGCGCATTCCTACAGCCACCTCTACGGCCTCCCCACGACCGGTCTTCGTTTCTTTACGGTTTATGGCCCCTGGGGGAGACCCGACATGGCCTACTTCAAGTTCGCGCGGGCCATCCTGTCAGGCGAGCCGATCGATGTCTACAACAATGGGGACATGCTCCGGGATTTCACCTATATCGATGATGTCGTGGAAGGCATTCTCCGTGTCATCGACAAGGTGCCGCCTGCCGACCCGCAGTGGGACCCGCGGTCGGCGGATCCCTCGGCCTCCCGTGCCCCTTACAAGCTGTACAATCTGGGAAACAGCGCGCCGGAGCGTCTGTCAGACTTCATTGCGGTGCTGGAAACCATCCTCGGAAAGAAGGCGATAAAGAATTATCTCCCGATTCAGCAAGGCGACGTGCAGGCCACGTGCGCGGAGATTGCGGATCTGGAAAAGGACTTTCACTGGAGGCCGCGCACCAGGATCGAAGAGGGTCTCCGGCAGTTTGCCCAGTGGTATGTCGAATATCGCGGGGAAGCGCACGCAGGGGCAGACTAGAAAAGAGTCGGATTTCTCTTCAGCGAAACAGGGCGATCTTGCGTGCGGCAAATTTCCATACGTATCCAATGACGGCGGACACGAGCCTGCCCAGCAGGTAGTTCAGCCCCAGCAGTCCTGTCCAGAGCCAGAGAATGAGGGCGTTCAGGCCCATCCCGATCACGCCAATGATGATGAAGATGAGGAACTCCGCCGTCTTGTTCTGCATCGATCGTTTCCCGAATGCCCACCGCACGGAAAGAATGTAGCTCACAATCATCCCCATTCCGTAGCTGATCGTGGCAGACAAGAGGTAGAATACGTGCGCAATATCGGTGAGGACATACAGCAGCCCAAAGTCGAAAATGAAAGACACTCCGGAAACGATGACAGAACGAAAAATCTCTATCCGGAGCTCCGACGACCTTTCCATGAAAAAGCTGCGGAAAATGCCGGTGGAGCCGGCTTTTGCCTGACCGTTCTTGCTTTCCATCGCCGGCATGATATATGGTTGGCGGCCGGGAATCAAGTTTACACACCCTTGTGCAGAGAAACGGAGACCTGAGCGAATGCCGGGAGCATCGGGCGGCCGCATCGTCATTTCTTACAATACCTGCTGGTACATCTGGAATTTCCGCATGCCGCTCATTGCAGCGCTGCGCCAGCGAGGGTACGAGGTTGTTGCTCTTGCCCCGCGGGACGAGTACACGCGCAGGATCGTCTCCGCCGGCGTCACGTACCGCTCTATTCATATCGACCCGCGCGGCACCAATCCGGTACGGGAGCTTGCCGCCCTGCTGGCATTCATACGCATTTACCGGCGGCTGAAGCCTGTCGCGGTTCTCCAGTACACGATCAAGCCCAACCTCTATGGCTCTATCGCGGCACGTGTTCTTGGAATCTCCGCGGTCAACAATGTGACGGGCCTCGGGGCCGCTTTCGAAAGCACCGGCCCGTTTCGGGGCGTCATTGAGGCGCTGTATAGATTCGCCTTTCGCCGGGTGGAGCAGATCTTTTTCCAGAATCCGGATGACCTGCGCTTGTTTGTCCAGCGCCGCCTGGTGGCTCCACGGCACGCGGCTCTCCTCCCGGGCTCGGGCGTCGACCTTGCTCATTTCTCTCCGCGGCCGCGCGGCGCAGGAGGCTTCACATTCCTCTTCATCGGCCGCCTCCTCAAGGCCAAAGGCGTCGAGGAGCTTGTTGCCGCTGCGCACATCGTGCGCGCGCGGCTGCCGGGGACCCGCATTGTTCTTCTTGGAAAGCGTGATGACGACGATCCACGCTCCGCCGATCCACGCATTCTGGACGCGGCGGCCTCCGTGGGGACCATCGAGCTGGCGGGAACGGTGGACGACGTGCGGCCCTCCATTGCGGCGGCGGACTGTGTCGTTCTGCCGTCCTACTACCGGGAAGGGATTCCACGCTCCCTGCTGGAGGCCGCTGCCATGGGGCGGCCGCTCATCGCGGCTGACTCAATCGGGACCCGGGAGCCGGTCCGCAATGGGGCCAACGGTTACCACTGCCGCCCCCGGGATCATCGAGACCTGGCGGACAAGATGGTTGCCATGGCGGAGCTCTCCGAAGGCGCCCGGATCGCGATGGGGACGGCGTCGCGGAGGATCGCGGAGGATCGCTTCGACGAACGGATCGTGATTGCGAAATACCTGCAGACCATCGACCGGCTGGTCGGAAAGGCGCGTTGATGTTGGACAAAGAATCAGGTTCCGACGTTCCCGCATTCCGGCGGGGTGACTTCGCGATCCTCTGCGCGATCGCCATATTTGCGGTGTTCTTCAGGCTTTCGACTCTCATGATGATCCACACGGGAGTCGATGAAAAAGATTACTGGATCTCGGCCAAGGCGATCGCCTTCGGCCTTTCATATCCCCCGCTGATTCACAGGACGGTCCGGTTCGGCGTGATTCTGCCGGTTGCTGCTGCCCAGCGTCTCTTTGGCGAAGAGCCGAACGTGTATTACGTGCTGCCCGTGCTCAATGCCGCCATTCAGGCCGGTCTTGCCTTCCTTCTCGGCCGCCGGGTCCGCGGCCGGGTATGCGGCGTGCTGGCTGCGCTTTTTCTCATTCTCTTTCCCTACATGATCCGTGCAGGCAGCCAGGTACGCCCCGAGATTTTCTCCGTCACGTACGTGCTCGCAGGACTGTTGTGTTTCCTTGCATATCTCGAACGTGCCGAAATCAGGGAGGAAATAGGAGAGGCAGGCCAAGGCGCCTCAGGGCTGGGCGCGCTCATGGGCGCCTGCGTCTTTTTCTTCGCCGCGTACGAATCCACCGTGACAAATCTCTTTTTTGTCCCCGGCCTCGTCATTGTCATGCTCGCCCGCAGACGTCCGCTCCGCGAGATTGCGATCTTCGTGGGCATGCTGGCAGTATTCTTCGCTGCAGAGACAGCGCTGTATGCGGCTTTCACCCCGTTCAAGCTTGGGCAATTGCAGGTAATTGCCCGCAGCCACCTTGAAGATAATGAGTCGCTGCGGGCCGTGGGACTGGCTGATCTGTTCAAAAGGTATGCGCGCCCGTACCTGCAGCTCTATTGGCAGGTGCCGTTTGCACTCTTCGCGGCAGCAACCGCCTGGTACGCCATTCGGCGCAAAGGACGCGATGTCGCGGTGCTTGCCGCTGCAGCCTTCGGCTTTTTCGTGTGCCTCACCTTCGCGGTGAAGAGTATCCGGCCTATCGTGCCCGCGGAGCCCTTCATCAACCGCTACTTTACATCTGTCCTGGCGCCGGTAGCAGTCGTCCTGGCCGCTGCCGCGGCTGAGCTCGGCCAGGGAGTCTTCAGGCGCCTTTTCCAGCGACGGGGAGTGCCGTCGCCCTCCCTCATTGTGGTCTTGCTGGGGGCCGGAGCGCTCGTGACTGCCGCATTTTTCTCGTCCTCTGTCCTGCCGCGAGGCATGAGTGACTATGCCCATTCCCTCTTCAAGCTTTCCGACCACCCCCTCGCTCTCACCGGGCTTTATCGCGCTCAAGTGGACAAGGCATGGGACGAGGGCGAACCGATTGTTTCAGTCCTGGGGGCAGCCGGAGGAGGGGCGCTGGAGGCCTGCCGGGGCTTTTTTCTTTCGCTCTCGCGCTATCCGGGTGGCAAGGCCCCGCAGATTTCCGAGGGCTCTGCAGGCGGAACGGTCTGCCTGGTTCTCCTGCGGTCGGGAAGCCCTGATTCGGCGCCAGTGGTTCTTGCAGCCATCAGGACGCCTTTTCGACTCAAGCAGATAGAAACCGCCTCCGTCGCGAGGCTCCAGGGCGAGGCATTCCCATGAAACTCATCATCCAGATCCCCTGCTACAACGAGGCCGCGAGTCTCTCTGTTGCGCTGGCCGAGCT
>Ga0265338_10006330_pt1 | contig 15125 bp, 11 predicted proteins | sample 42126metaG_FD_193579 | JGI IMG/M metagenome (GOLD analysis project Ga0265338, IMG submission 193579) | Rhizosphere microbial communities from Carex aquatilis grown in University of Washington, Seatle, WA, United States - 4-21-26 metaG | ecosystem: Host-associated > Plants > Roots > Rhizosphere... | reverse complement strand
GCGTTTCACGTCCTTGCCGTTCTCCTTAAGGGGCAGGGGATAGATAAATCCCCCACTGACGGATTGGCCGCTCAAAGCCTGCTTAATGTTGGGCCAGGCGTCGGCGAAAATAACCCCGGCTGGCCCGATTTTCTTCGGATCCGGCTCCCGCCCTTCCCTCAAGGCCAAATTGATCTCGGGGATATGTTTGGAGTCAAACAGGAGCTTGCCGTGCTTATCCACCACCAGGAACAGGGGTGTTTGGGCCGTGTCATTGAGTCCCAGGCAGACATCCGTCGTGGTCGTCACATCCGGTTTGGGAACGTCGATCGAGGCCTTCAAGTGGGAATCGTCGGCGATCAGGGTCGCCTTGGACAAGAGGCTGGAAGTGCTCTCCCTTATAATGCGGTCAAACACCGTGAGGGTTCGGGATAAGTCATTGTTCAGGGCGTCGCTGGCGACGGTTTGGAGCCTCTCGTTCAACGTGTAAAGGACCACCGATACCAACAGCACCACCAGGGCGATGACGGCGATCAGGAGCTTGTCCCTGAGGCGGATTCGGGGTTTGACGTTGATCAATTTTGCGCCTTGTCCAAAACGACATCCGCCCTTGTCGTTCTTCCCCTTTTGATCACCACTTTCCGTTTAACCGGCGTCCAGAAATCATGCCAGGCCACCATGTTGTAGGTTCCCGGGGGGATCCCCTTGATCTCGAAGGTTTGATCCGGACCGACGGTGGTAAAAAATGGATTTTCCAGGACAAGAATATAAGCCTTCATGGAGGAATGGATCTCGCAATAGACCTTGACCGGAACTTCCACCTTGTCCATCTTGACCGAGACCGTTTCCCCCTTTTTTTTCCGCCCTAATTCCAGTTGATTGAGCTGGGAGTTGGAGAAAACATTATGGTAAACAGGGTCGTTGTTCGTGAAATCCACGACGGTCCCCTTCAGAACGGGAAGAACACGGCTGGTGAATTGTAGGAATTTTTGATCCAGTTGGGCGTGTTTTGGGGAGGGCCGGTATTTTCCCGGAACCTTTTCCAAATAAACCACCACTTGTTCAGGGAGGACGTGGCCAGTCTTGTCCGCCTGGCTGTAGCCGTATCCCTCATGGCCTTGGGGTACGGTGGGCGACGGTTTTCGGTAGGGCGCCGTCACGGACAAATGCCCCGCCAGGGTCCCACCGGCTTTGGATTTCGACCCCTTCGACCAAGCGGAGGGGGCCCAGCCCAGAAGCATGGTTCCGACCAATAACCACAGGATGGATTGTTTTTTTGCCATCTGATTTCCTCCCGCCCAAAATCGAACAGGGCAATTATAAGAGGCAACCACGGTAATTAAAAGAAAACCGACAAATGAATTCCCGCCAAGAGCCCGCTCAAATCAACCACCAAGGGACGAAAATTGAGGGGTTCCGGATCTCCATCCTTCAAAAAAATGATTTTTTTGCCGTTGGGGCTGTCATAAACCCCCAATCGGCCTTGATCGGTGGCAGTCGGGACATTTCCGCTGGTGGTGACGCTCCCTTTAAAACCGCTGGCGGATAGGGCCGTATAACCCCCGGCCAAGGAGACCACGAAGGGGTCCCCCACGTGAAAGTCCAGGCCCAATTGGCCCTGGCCGCCGAACGCCATTTGTGAAAAACTCCCGGTTTGGGAATAGTTCACGGGAGAGGGGGTTTGGATGTTCAGAAAGTCGCTGTAATTAATCCCGACAGGCGCCAGCAGCCCCCCCGCCGCCGCGAAGATCCTGACCGGTCCCTGGCCGAACAAGAGCCTCCCCGTCAAGCCCACCGAAAAAGCGTTGATCGAGAAGGCGGTTGAATCACTGTAACCTGAATTATCTTGGGACGAGACGGTAAAGGTGCCGGCCGGCATGATCTGGAAGGGCAGCCCGATCTCAAGGTTGGAACCCACTTGGGCCACCGGCTCCACCCCCACCATGACGTAACCGGAGGGCACGGTGGAATCATATTGAAAGCTCGGATCGCTTTGCTGGATTTGGGACGCATCCTTCTTACCCGTTTCCGAATCCGCGATGAAATCCGCGAAATTGAGGGTTCCATAAGAGGTTTCCAATCGAAGACCCAATCCCGCCGGTTTTTGGGGCGCGAGAAGTGCGGCGCCGTTGGCGGAAACAGGAACCGAGGCGGCCCCCGGAACCTGGGCCTGGGAGGCGATTTTGGACCGAAGCGCCTGGGCAAATTGGGAAAGGGGCGCCGAGGGACTGGCCATTAATAACTTCTCATAATCGTTCAAGGCTTCCTGGTTTTTTCCCAAAAAATAATAGCTGTTGGCCCGGCCCTGCAGCGCCCGGTTGTCCGAGGGATTCATCCCCAAGGCCGCCGAGAAATAGAGGACGGCCTGGGCGTAATTCCTCGCGGCGTAAAACTGAAGGCCCGCGTTGGTATAGTCGGCGGCCGTGTAGGCCAAAACACCGGCCGGAATCAGGAGGGCCAAAATCCAACAGGAAATTTTTTTGCGAAACGGCGTTAAAGGCATAAATCCCCTTGGGTTTCAACCGGCGAAAAGAAAGAAAAAAAGGACGCGCCGGCGCCGCGGCAAACCCCGCGGCCCCGGCGTCTGAACGGCCGGGGTAAGATTTTACATAATCGCCAAGGCCGAAGGAAGGGTTTTGACCAGGCCTGCCGGTCCGCTATACTTTTCTCATGAAAAGCTCCCGGCCGAACTCACCCAGGGAAATCACCCGTAAACTGGCCCATATGCCCCTCCTGATTCTTTTGGATTACGACGGGACCTTAACCGACTTCAAGAACAATCCGGAACAGTCCCGTATTTCCGGCTCGACCAGGTCCCTGCTTTACCGCCTGAGGCGGAGGCACCAACTCATCATGGTCACGGGCCGGTACGCGGACAGCCTGGAAAAAGTATCAGGATTACGGCGCATCCCCATCGTGGGAACCCATGGGTTTGAGGCCAGGAACCTTCCTCATCAAATCCGTTTCGCTTCCCCTTCCCTCCAGAGCCGCTTCAAGAGGGAGGCTGAATCCCTATGGCTGTCCCTTCAGGGTCTCCCGGGAAATTACCCCGGAATCCATATCGAAAAAAAACCCTATTCCTCAACCTTGCATTTTCGGGGGGCGGATTTTACACCGGCCCAGGAAAGGCGTCTGGCGGCGGAATTCAAGAAACGCTTCCGCCAATCCACCACCCGCGGGCTTTGGGCCCTGCACGACGGCAAGAAAATGCTGGAGGCCATGCCAAGGGGCTTCTCCAAGGGAAAATCGGTCTTGAAAATCCTGGCAAAGTTCCCCGGCCACTTCCCCCTCTACGCGGGGGACGACCTGGGCGACATCTCGGTTTTAAGGGTATTAAAAGGAAGGGGGCTGAGGATCGCCGTGGGCGGCCGGATCCCGGACCGTTATTGCGATTTGAGGTTCGAATCCCCTCGGCGGTTCGTCCAATGGCTGAGGGGACTTGCCTAAAGGGCAACCGGCGCCCTTCGATGTTCGTGGCGGTTCAAGCTCACAAACCCAAGACGCAGTCCTGAAAAAGCTTCAGTGAGTTGGCGCCCAATTTCCCGTCCTTGTAATTCCCCGCGGTTATCACGCAGACCAACCCCAAGTCCGGAACAATGAAAAGGTGGTTGCCGCCCACCCCCCACCCGTCGATCACCCGGATGTTTTTACCCCCCAAGGGAACGGTTCGGATCCACCACAAGTAACCATAGTCGGCCTCGCCCTTTTCAAGGTTCCTCGCGACCTGGACCGAGGTTGACCGGTCCAGCCAATCCTCGGGAACCACCCGGTTCCCTTTCCAAATTCCTTTTTCCAAAATAAGCTGGCCCAGCTTGGCTAAGTCCCGGGGGCGAAGACTCAAACCAAAGGACAAGGGAGTGACCCCCCTGGGACCCTCCATCCAAGCGAAGTCGGTGATCCCCAAGGGGCCTAAAAGGAATTTTCCGGCAAAAGCCGGAAGGCTCATCCCGCTTTCGCGGGAAAGGATGGAGGACAGGGGGGTTAAACAGGCCCCGCAATAGGCAAAATGATGTCCCGGCGGGGATGCCAAAGGCATGGAGAGGGTGAAATCATTCCAATCCGGCGAGTTCACCATATCCCAGGAGCAGGATTGGGAGTCCCTCCAATCATCACAGCGGAAACCGCTTCTCATGGTTAAGATCGTTTCCAGGGTGATCTTATCCTTTCGGGAATCCCAGCCCCGCCGGGATCGATACTCGGGGAAAAATTGATAAAGCGGTTGATCCACTCCCAATCCTTTCCGCTCGAGGGCGATGCCAACCAGCAGGGAAGAAATGGATTTGGTGATGGATTGGACGGGATGCAAGTCTCGCGGCCCATAACCGTAAAAATATTCCTCCACCACCAGCCGCCCTCCTTTCACGACGAGCAAACTATGGATATGGGGAAAGGAACCGTCGAGAATCCGCCGGATCCCCGAACCGAGCCGGTTCAACACGACGGCGTCCCCTGAAACAGGCCCTACCTCCCAACCATCAGAACCGGAGGAGGGTTCCCGGTAGGCGTACCCCGTCTCCGGCCGGGAATCCTTCCCAAATCGGGGGACCAAATAATCCCCGCCCTTGCTTAAAACCAATTCGGAAATATTCCCGGCCTTTTGGAAGCTCCCCCGGGCCTGGGTGTAAGTTCCCGAAAGCTGGTTTCCGAACCCATAGCCGCTCAAGGCGAGGTCCAGTTTTTCACCGGTCGGCAATTCCCCATGGAAATATCTTCCCTTAACGTAAAACGTTTGAAAGGTCTGGTTGTAAAGGCCATCGTCGATATTGTTGAAAAGGGCCAGGATCGATCCATCGGGGTCCCTTTCCAGGACCAGGGCCACCCGGAAGCTGGACAATCCCGTATTGAGTACTCCTTGCCAGGTCCCCAAGGGTCCCATCCGGAAGAACAAAAGCCAAAGGCTCAAACCAAGGACTGTCAGGGGCAGGCCCACGGAAATCGCAGCGAGTATTTTCGATTGTTTCCGCAAAAAGCCCTCCCGTCCTCAAGATCGTGGTTTCCCTGTTGTTTTACGGAGCCGGCGGCAGTCCCCCGGCGAAGACCTTGTTCATTTTACCTGAAACCTACAGCGCGGTACCGCTTTCAACAAAAAGATAAATCAAGGGTTCCTCCCTTGTTGCTTAAAATCCATCATGAGATAATCCAAGTCCGACAGCCGTTTGAAGGTCTCCGGATTTCATGGTGCGCCGGCTTTTGTACCGGCCCCATTGATTTTGAAACTCCCCAAGGAATTCCTTTTGAAACCGACCTACCCCCATTTGAACCGCCTTCGATTACTGTCTTTTTTTGTCCCGCTTTTTTGGGGCGCCCTCCCGCCCTTTCCCGCCCCTTCCGGCGCCCAATGCGTTCCTACCAACATCAACGTTTGCGGAGGATTTGATGACACGGGGGACATCTGGATAAACTCTTCCTACATCGGCAATTACCCCTTAAGCAACAGCGTGGTTCCCTGTATTTCCATCGCGAACCCCGCTTTTTTGAACAGCGCCGGCACCAATATCATCGCGGTCCGGAACGGCAACACGAATCCGACCGGGATGTGGGGCTCCTGGAGCTTCGACATTTCCTGCGCGGACGGCACCCACGCTTACGGGAACAGCTCCGGTCCCGCCAACACGGCGTTGGATACCCCCGGCAACTGCGCCCTGACACCGCCCGCTGGCATTGGCGCGAACTGGTTTGATCTTACCTTCGTCCCCTCCGGCACTTGGACCGTCCCGGCGACGGTGACCTCCCCTATTTTCGGTTTGACCGCCCGTGACCTTCAAACCGGGGTTCCCTTGCCGCCGATTTACATCAACAGCTCCGGCGCCTCCAGCGACACCTGCGAGTCGGTTTGGTACCGCCAGTATTTCGTCCTCCAGCCCATCACTTTCACCCCCACCTTCACCTCCACCTCGACGCCGACGAACAGCCCCACGCCTACCCTCACCTTCACTTCCACCCCCACCAAAACACCCACCTTAACCTTCACCCCGACGAACAGCTTCACCCCCACTCCCACGCCAACCCGCACCTTCACTCCCACCGTCACCTTTACGCCCACCGAAACCTTCACCCCGACCAACACCGCCACTTCCACGCCCACCCGAACCGCGACGAATAGCCCGACGATCACCTGGACCAACACTTCCACCTTCACCCGGACCTCCACCTCCACCGCGACCAACAGCCCCACCCCGACCGCGACCCTGACGCCCTGCGGCTATCCCGGCAACACCTGCACCTTCACCGCCACGCCCGTCAACGTGGACATCTTTTACATGAATAAAAACATTTTTAATCCCGCGACGGACCAATCTGTTTCCATTTACGTGGGCTATTCCCATTATCCGGGGGAATATTCCCTCAGGATCTACAATTCGGCGGGCGAGAATATCCGGGACCTGGTTCCCGCTCAGAGGGTGATCGGCCCCATCAACAATCCTTATTATTGGGACGGCAAGAATAAAAACAATGAGCTCTGCGCCAGCGGGGTCTACATCGTTTATTTGGTGGAGCCCTTAGCCAAGAAAGTTAAGAGGCTGCTGCTGATTAGGTGAGCAAGGTTGGCGGAGGATGGGCATCGAATCGATCCACTCGAAACGGAAAAATCGATCCGGTTCGATCCCACCCCCTCCAATAATAAAGCCCAGCTCCCTTTTTCAAAGGGGCTGGGCTTTATTGGCTGGGAGACTTGGACTCGAACCAAGATAAGCAGAGTCAGAGTCTGCTGTCCTACCGTTAGACGATCTCCCAACAGGTCCAAAAATGAAGCGGGGTGGAATTTTAGCACAAACCGGGGAATTTCAAACCGAAAGAAACAACCTAAAACCGCCAAAATTAAAGGCGGGCTGGCGCAGAGGCCGGCCCCTGCGCCGACGAACCCCAACCTGACATGAATTTTAAAGGTTCCCTGGCACCAATAACCCTAGTCGGCCTTGATCACCGACATCATGGTTTGGTCATGGTGCTGGCCGTCGCGGAACACGTAGCTCTTGCGGATTCCCTCAATTTGGAACCCCGCCTTCTGCAGGGCGTTTAAGGAACGCACGTTATAGGCCGCCGAGACGGCGCCAATACGCTTATACCCAAGCTCGTCCAAGCCATACTTCACCATACGCTTGGCCGCTTCCGTGCCGATACCCTTGCCCCACCAATTTTTGTCGCCGATCAAGAAACCAAAATCAGCCGTTTTATGGGAGGGCCGCTCGTTATAGAATTCCGCGGTCCCAACGGGAACCCATTTCCCTTCCTCATCCACCTCGATCACGAAAGACCGGGGCAGCTTGTCATCCTCCCCCGAACCGTTCTTGGCGAACCATTTCTCGGCGTCGGAAAAGGTCTGGTCCACGAAATGCACGTCAAATAGCCGGCGCACGTCCGGATCGTTCCACCAACCCACAATCGGCGCCCAGTCCTTCCGGTTGACGGGCCGGAGCCGTCCCTTCTTTTCCCCCCGCTGAAACACGAACTCAATGATGTTGGTGGCCATAACCCGCTCTTTTCCGAAGGACCGCGCCTTCATCCTTTATTCCTGTTAATTTTAACAAGAAAAAATGAATAATCCCAACCCCCATTTTTACCGTGTTTGCCTGGGCGAAAATCGATTAGAGAATAACCCCGTTAGATCTTAGCCGATTCAACCTTGATCATTTGAATGAACCGGAGGCACCGCACGATGCACCGCCCCTTGCCCAAAATCTCGATCAATTCAAACAAGTTGGGGCTGGCGGCGCGGCCCGTGATGGCAAGCCTCATGGGATGGACGAATTCGGCGAACTTCTTCCCCATTTCCGCGGCGGCCCCCCGGAACTTTTCCTCCAAGGACATGGCGCTGAAGGCTACCGTGTCCTCGAGGATGAAAACGGCCTTTTCCAAAAAAGGAAGGGTCCCTGGAACCAAATACTTTTTCAAGGCCTCGGGATCGTAGGAATGGACCTCTCCCAGGAAGTAAGTCAATTGGTCTCCCACGTCGGAAATGGTCTTCAGGCTGTTTTTGACGGTGCCGATCATGCGCTTGAGGGCGGGTCCGCCTTCCCTCATGAAAACCTCGTTGATCGCGTCCATATCCCAAAGGTATTCCAAGCAGAGCTGATAGATCCTCTCGTCGTCGGATTCCCGGATATAGTGGCCGTTGAGCCATTGGAGCTTGTCATAATTAAAGCAGGCGGCGCTTTTCACGACCCTTTCCAGGCTGAATTTTTTCACCAGATCGTCCTTGCTGAAAAGCTCGGTCTTCCCGTCCAGGGACCAGCCCAGCAGGGCCAGATAATTCATCATGGCCTCGGGCAAATAGCCTTGGCGCTTGAATTCCCCAACCGAACTGGCCCCGTGCCGCTTGGAAAGGGGCGACCGGTCCTCGCCGAGGATCAGGGGGATATGGGCGAATAGGGGTGTCGTTAAACCCAGCGCCCGGTAAATAAGGATCTGTTTGGGGGTGTTGGAAAGATGGTCGTCCCCTCGGATGACGTGGGAAATTTTCATCAAGGCGTCATCCACCGCGACCACAAAGTTGTAAGTCGGCTCCCCGCCACTGCGGACGAGGATAAAATCGTCGATTTCGGCGTGATCCACCGTCACCTGGCCGCGGATGATGTCGTTAAAGGAAGTGACCCCCTCGGTCACCTTTAATCGCACGGAAAAAGGCTGTCCCGTCTTCCGTTTTTGCTCCGCCTCGACGGGGTCCAGGCTCCGGCATTTACCCGAGTAGCGGTAATTCTTCCCGGCCGCCAGGGCCGCCGAACGGTCCGACTCCAATTCCTTGTGGGTGCAAAAGCAATGGTAAGCGTGCCCTCCACCGATCAGTTTTTTTAATTGGTCGCGGTAAAGAGCGGCCCTTTCCGTCTGGCGGTAGGGGCCCAAGGCCCCGCCCAGGGAAGGACCCTCGTCCCAATCCAGTCCCAGCCATTGAAGGTCCCGGATGATCGCTTCCTCGTACTCGGTCTTCGACCTCTCCCGGTCCGTGTCCTCAATCCTCAAAATAAACTTACCGCCCGCGTGCCTGGCGAAAAGCCAATTGAATAGGGCCGTCCTGGCGCCTCCCACATGGAGAAACCCCGTAGGGCTCGGCGCGAACCTCACTCGAACCGTTGTCATTGTTGCTTTTTCCTCATTTGGTTTTTTTACCCGTCCGATAGTTGAAATGCTATGCTATACCCGCCTTAAGAACCCCAGGGGGAAAACGGAATGAAAAAAATCATTCGGCCTCAATCCAAGAACTTCAAGCGGATCAACCGGCGGGTTGTCATGGTCAAGTCCGTCAAGGGAACCATCCTGTCTTCCATGAAAGACAATGATACCTTCCTGGCCCAGCTCATCAATGTCAGTTCCACAGGCTCTCAAATATATTCCAACAAATCCATCGATAACAATAGCATGATTTCATTGGAATTAAGCTCGCTGGACGGGAGCCATAATGTCACTTACACCGGAAAAGTCGTTTGGGCCCGGAAAAACCCCATGAAATCCATGGGCCGCTTCGCCTATGGCATTAATTTCGAAACCATGACCCCGGAACACGTCAAATTCCTCGAAACCAACTATTCCTTAAGCGAAACGCCCGAGGAAGAGTAGAACCCTTTCCCGATCGAACCTCAATCCGAATCAAAAAGCAGTCCCCCTTTACCCCAAAGACGCTAGGACGCCGGGTAAAACAAACCTCCATATCCATCAACCCTTGTTCGATTCAATGTTTTAGGGCTTTAAAAGGCCCGCCATCGCGGCTTCCCGTCGCAGCGGCGGCAAAGGTGGGGGTGGGCCTTAATTTCCGGATGGAATGATGGCCTTTTTCAGGACCGTCAGGACGTTCTTATGCAGCTCCTCGGTGTCGCCGAAGTTCGTGATGGCTTTTTGGAATTGGGGATTGATTTCCAAGGCCTTTTTGAACTCCTTCATGGAACGATTCACGTCAAACCGGCACTTGATCAGGTAGGCCGTCCCCAGGTGATGATGGAGGTCGGCGTAGTGGGGATATTCCTCGATCACCTTGGTTAATTTATCGATATATTGCTCCGTCATCTGGAGATCGATCCCCTCGCTTCCATAAAGGAGGGTCAAGGTGAAGAAAAAGATGATTTCGTCCCCGATGCGGGGAACATACCTGGGGCGGACCTCCAAAAAAGTTTGGAAAGCCTGGGAATATTTCCTGTTTTTCAGGTAGTCGGTGGCCATCATGTAGGCCCGGTTGCGGACCTTGGGATTCAGGGTCGCGGCGGTCTCGGACTCGCTCTTGGCCCTTTCGGACAGCTCCATCGTCCTGGTTTCCGTCAACCCGCTGGAATATTGGGCCAAATAGCCGACGCAAGCGGTGGCAAGCCTGAGGCGGGCATCCGCGTAGCGGGGATTGATTTGCAGGGACTGAAGGTAGCATTGGACCGCCTCATCCAATTCCCTCTTGTAAAGGTGCACATTTCCCAAATGGTAATAAATATCGGCGAAAGAAGGCCCCATTTCCTGGGCGTGATTGAGGGTGGCCAGGGCCCCGTCATAGTCCTCCAAAAGGGTTAAGGTAATGCCGTAACTTTTCACCGCCTGGAGGTGATGGGAGTCCATTTCCATGGACTTGATGAATTTCTGGCGGGCGTCCTCGTAAAAACCATTGGAGAGGAAAATAACCCCGATTTTCCAGCAGGCGTCGGAAGTGGGTTTTTCCTCGATTTTCCGGTTGAGCCGGAAAATGGACTCCAATTCCACGGACCTGGTTCGGTGGGTGTCTTGAAGCGTGCGCTTCAGGCCGTCCTGGTCCAGCCCATCAGGAAGGTCAAAATCCCTTTGGGAAATGGCCCTGCCGTTTAATTGAATCAAGGAGGACAGGCGGTTTTTGCCGGCGATCAGGGAGGTGGTGATGTTAAAGCTTTTCCCGTCGATCTCAATCAGGGAGTTAAGTGGGGAGATTTCCATGGTCTTCTAATTCCGGATTTTTCCAATCCTGAAAATGTCAAATGGCTCGGCCCTGCGAAACAACCTTACCGACCGTGTTACAGCTTAGGCCTTCTCAAAACCCTTTTTAACCGCAGCCTCAATATTCGGGAAAGATTTCAGTATGGTATTAAATTCCAAAAGCTCGAACACCTCGGAAACCTCGGGATTCATCCCCACCAGAACCAAGTCGCCTTTTTGGTTCCTGATCCTCTTGATCTCGCTGATAAAAATACCCCAACCGGCGCTGCTGATGTAATTCACGTCTTTCAAGTCCACCACCAGCTTGAATTTCTTGTCGCTTAGCACGGAAAGGAATTTTTTCTCGAATTCGGGGGCCGTGGTGGTGTCAATAAAACCCTTCACCGCGAGCAAGGTGATTTCCTTGTTTTGCGGATGGTCCGAAATGTTGACTGAGATGTTTTCCATGATTCCTCCGGCAAAATGACCCGAACAAGGGCCTTATTATCACTAGGGTTCTAAACCGTGTCAACCTCATTGACGGCGAAGGACTTTCGTTCCTGCGCGCTGCTAAGGCTTTTCCGTTTCAAATACTCGTACAGGACTTTAGGGTCAATCTTCATGGGGTTAGTGCTTTTCCTTAGGACCTCGGCGATGCGCTGAGCCCCGAACTCCGGGTTCGCGCGGATGACGGAGATGACTGCTTGTTTTTGCGGAAGGGAAAGCTCCCTCATGACGGACCGTTTCTTGGAGCGCTCGGGCTTCAACCCGGCCCTGCCCTTTTCCTCCAATATTTTCCTAAAGCGGTAATAGGCGTTGGGCGAGATGTTCATCTGGCGGCAGGCTTCCGCGACCGACAACCCTTTTTTCTCGACCAGGTCCATTAATTTTTTCCGGAACTTGAACACCACCTGCTCGGCCTGCATTTTTTCCTTGATCGCCACGACCGTGATGTCGTCGTTTTGTTCGGCCCCCCGGGTAAATTGGGCGATGCTCTCGTTGAGCTTCTCGACGAATTCCGCCGGGGTCAGGTGCGAGTTCTCCTTGATCACCCTCACCAGCCGGTCCTCCCCGAACTGCTCCTTCTCCGGGTTCATGGCCTCGGTAATGCCGTCCGTATAGATCACCATCATGTCGTTCTTCTCCAAGCTCACCTTTTGCAGCGCCATGTTCTTGGCGAACATGTCCGCTTCCGGCAGGTCAATGCCCACCGGAAAGCCCTTGGGCTTCAGGAAGAAAACTTCCTTGGTTTTTCCGCGGTAAAGGATCATGGGATTGTGGCCCGCGCTGGCGAAATTGATGGTGCGGTTTCGCGAGTCCAGCACGATGTAGAACATCGTGACGAACATCCCTTTTTTCATGTCCCCCGTCACATGGGCGTTGACCCGCGCCAGGACGGAAGAGGCCGAGGTATTGTCCCTGGCTTCCAGCCTCATGGCGGTGCGGATCATGGTCATGACCATGGATCCCGGGACCCCCTTGCCCGACACATCGGCTACCACAATCCCCAAAGTCGTGGGATTGACCCAGAAAAAGTCGTAATAGTCTCCGCCCACTTCCTTGGCCGCCCGGTAAGTGGCCCCGATTTCGTAGCCCTCGATCTGGGGGAATTCGGCCGGAAGCAAAGTATGTTGGATTTCTTGGGCAACCTGCATTTCCTTTTGGATCCTTTCCTGCTCCACCATGCCCTTTTGGGAATCCTGGATCCGGCCGGTCATCTCATTAAAGATATTGGCCAATTGCCCGAACTCATCCTGGCTGGTGATATCCAGCTTGGAATTCAGGTCGCCCATGCTGATGGCATGGACCCCCTCCAATATCCGCTGGAAAGGCTTGATGACGATGCGGGAAAGGAAATAGAGGCCGATGATCCCCACCAGGGTGATCATCAGGAGCATACGGATCAATTTTCCCCGGTCCGCCGAAACCATCTGCCGGATGGCGGACTCGGGCATGCCGGCGTGGACCTCGCCGACCCATTGGCCCCGGAAGAAGACGGGGGAGGCGTACTCCGTGGTCATCCCCTCGGAAGTCTTGAAGCCGAAGCTTTGAAGTCCGGGGGCCCGCGACGTTTGCGCCCCTGGCGCGGGTTTGTAAGGCTTGAACAATTGGTTCAGGTCCGAGTGGGCCAGGTATTTTCCCTCGGATCCGATGATAAAGACGTAGGAGAAGACCTTATCCTTGTCGCTCCGCAATACGTCGCGGATCAACCGGTCCAGCTCCAAATCGTTTTTTTTCGCGACCGCGGCCCCCGATTGGGTCGCCATGGCCTGCATCACCATGTTCACCTTTTCCCTCTGTTGGCGGATCAAGCCTCCTTCCTGGCGGAAGCTCAGGAGGAAATAAGCCATGAGAACCAGGACCATGACGAGGAGGGCGGATCCGACGGCGAACTTGGTGGAGACCGTGAAGGCCCCTTTTTTAAGCCCCAGCTCCGTCGGGGGAGCCTTGGAAAGGCGGCGGTAAAGGGAAAGCTCATTGCGGTCATGGTAGGCGTGGTAATTCACCCGGTTCATGACTTTTTTAATCAGCCAGATTCCCAACCCGCCTTTTTTCCCGATATCCACGTAGTGGTTCAGGTCCGGGTCCTTGATGCCCCTGAAATCGAACGGTTTTCCGTAATCGGTGATCTTGATCTTCAGGTCCATGAAGCTGATGCCCATTTCGAGCTTGATCTTCCCCCCGTTTCGTCCCTGGTAGGCGTGCCGGATGATATTGCTGCAAGCCTCGTCAATGGCCAGCTTGATGCTGGACGTTTCTTTCGGGGCGCACCCCGCCGCGTCGCAGACCCTTTGGACAAAATCCTTGATGGTTAAAAGCTCGATGTCCTTCGCTTCCACCTCCAGGCGGAACTGCCGGCGCTTCGGCTCAAAGGGGATATAGGAGGCGAGTCGATATAAAAGATTGTGGAAGTTCATGGTTATTTCTTGGGTTCCTTATTTTCGGCAGGCGCGGCCTCAGGCTTATCCTTCAACCTGGCCCGGGCCTCTTCCAAATTGCGGAGGACCAAAAAGTTCTTGGGATCCTTCGCCAAAACCTGCTCCCAAGACTCGATCGCCTTCCGATATTGGCCGCCCATATAATAATCAACTCCCTTGGCGTAAAGGTCGGTTAATTCCTTGGACATGGACTGAAGGGGCATGTAATGGCCCTGGGCGTCATGGTAGAGAAACTTGACGTCGCGGTAATTGGGGTCCAGCTCATAAACGCTTTGAAGGTACTGGACCGCCATCTCGAAATCTTCCTTGCTATAGGCCTCCACGCCCCTAATGTAATTGGTGGAAACCACCATGTTCTTGTCCACCTGCTTGAGGAGCGCCTTGGCGTCCGGATTACCCGGATCGAGGGTCATGATCCGCGCGAGCAAAGGCAGGGCCTTGTCGAAATCGCCTTTGTGGACCGCCTCCCTGGCGGCGTTCAACTGTTCCGCCACCGCGTCCCTGCGTTTTTGTTGGAGGTCCCGGATGGAACGGGAAGCTTCCTCGTCGCCGGGATATTCGGTCAGGACGTTTTTCCAGGACTGGATGGCCGGGTCGTAGTCCCCGGACTTCGTGTAGCTTCGGGCCACCCATTTCAGCAGGTCGATTTTTTGGGCCTGGAGCGGGTCCCGGAACTGGCCGAACCGGTAGGTCAGGGAAAAGCGGTGAAGGGCCCCCAAGTCCCCCTGGTTGAAGGCGTAATCGATTTCAATCCCCGAGATCCTGAATCCGGCCCCGGCCGTCGGGTTCGCTCCGTCAAAACCGGCCCTGGCGAAAACCATTTCATTGAACCCATATTCCACCCCGGCTTTAATCAGGGGGCTTCCGGTGGTCATCATTTCCCCCTCAAACGCAACCCATAAGCTGCTGGAGGCTGAGGGCTGGTAATGGTAGGAAAGGGCGGGGCGGAGGACCCGGGCCGGATAATCCGCGGCTTGAACCAATTTCACCTGGGGCTGGAGAACATTGGAGGCCGATACCCCCAGGGTAAAGTTTTTATAACCCAAATTCCGGTAATCCGCGGCTTCCTTGCCAAAGTGGTACAACAGGCCCAAGTCCACCCCTACTCCGCTTCCCTGGTAGGTATCCACTTGCTCCCGGAGATACTTGACCGAGGCCCCGAAATCCAGCCCCTCCATCACCCTAAACCCGTAGCCCACCAAACCCTGCAATTGCTCGGTGGAAAAAGTCGAAAGGGCTTGGATATTGTTTTGGGTTTTCGGAATGTCATCCGTGGCAATCCGCGCGAAGCCCAAGCCAAAGCTGGCGTGGCTGCTGATGGGATTCACGTAACCAGCCGCGTCATAGAGG
>Ga0265338_10006329_pt1 | contig 15125 bp, 14 predicted proteins | sample 42126metaG_FD_193579 | JGI IMG/M metagenome (GOLD analysis project Ga0265338, IMG submission 193579) | Rhizosphere microbial communities from Carex aquatilis grown in University of Washington, Seatle, WA, United States - 4-21-26 metaG | ecosystem: Host-associated > Plants > Roots > Rhizosphere... | reverse complement strand
GCGGAATCCACGCCGATTCCGCCATCCCACCGTAAACTCCCCAGAACCCCGCCGGCGCCACGCCGATCACAGTGAACGGATGCCGGTTGATCGATACCACTCGCCCAATTACGCCTGCATCCGCGCTGAAACGCTCGCGCCATACCCCGTCTGAAAGCACAATCTCGTCGTGCGCGCCGTATGCACGATCGTTCGCGTCCACTTGGAAGAACCGACCCGCCTCCGGTTGCACTCCCAGCAGTTGGAAGTAGCTCGAGCTCACCAGCCCCGCTTCCATCGCTGCCGGCTGCATCTGCGGCAGGTCCAGATTCACCACGGTGGAATCGAATGCCGCCGCATCGCTGAACGAGCGCGCCTGCTTCTTCACAAACTGCACCTGGTCAAAGTGCACCGAGTACCCGTTGTTGCCCAGCACCGTCGCCGAGATGAATCGCAGCGACCGCGCATCCCGCACCTGCGGCCACGGGTTGAAGAGCACCGCGTTTGTCCACGTCATCACCGTGGTCAGCGCGCCAATCCCCAGAGCCAGCGTCGCCACCGTCGTCACGGTGAACCCCGGAGACTTCACCAACTGCCGAATTGCGAATCGAAGATCGCGTAGCATCGTCAATGGCTCCTCTCCCGGCCGCAAGGCTCTTTCTAATCCCTAATCCCTAATCCCTAATCCCTAATCCCTCAGTCCCTAGTCCCTGATCTCTGATCTCTGATCCCTGATCCCTGACCTACTCCGTCCTCAACGCCTGCATCGGCTCAATGGACGCCGCTCTCCGCGCCGGAATCAGCGCGGCCAGCATCCCCGCCGCCATCAGCAACAGCGCCGTCAAAAGCAGCGTTCCCGTTTCCTTCTGCGCGTCCATGTAAATCACCATGTCGATCACTTTGCGCACCAGCACCGTCAGCACCAGCCCCACCACCGCGCCCGCGCCCAGCATCCAGGAAACACGCCCCAGCACCATGCCCATGATCTGCGTCCGCGAAGCGCCCAGCGCCATGCGCACGCCAATGTCGCGCGTGCCCTGCTCTACCTCGTGGCTCAGCAGTCCGTACTGCCCAATCAATGCCAGCACCAGCGCCAGTCCGGCAAACACGCCGAACAGCCAGCTCTCCATCCGCTCAAACACCAGCGTCTTCGTCACCACGTCCGTCATGGTGTACGCCTCTTTGAACGGCACCGTCGGATCGATGTCATGAATTGCCGCGCGCACCGCCGGCACAATCGTCATGGGATTGCCGTCCACCCGCACCACCAGTGACATTCCGCTGAGGAATTGCGGACGCAGTTTCATTGGAAGCGCATCGATCAGCCAGTCCCGCTCCGCCAGCGGCGATTCGTAAATGTCCTGCCGCACGTTCCCGGTCACGCCCACGATCCGTGTCCAGTTCGCTTCCTTGGCATCGTCGTCCATGCGCTGCCCAGGCGCGTTCGCGTCCGTCAGCTTGAACTTCTCCACAAACCGCTCGTTCACCACCACCGGGGCCGAAGGATTGCCCGGCAGGTCCAGCCCCGCAGAAAGCATTCGCCCGCTCCGCAGCTTGATCCCGAACACGTCAAAGTAGCCCGCGCTCACGAACCGTCCTTCCGCCAGCATCTCCTGGTTCGGCGGGTAAGGCGGCTGCCCAGCAATATGGATGTCCGAGTTCGATCCCCAGTTCTCAATCGGCAGCAGGCTGATCACTCCCACAGCTTTCACGCCCGGTACCCGCCCCACGCGTTCAAACAGCGGCTGGTAGAAATCCGATATTGCATCGCGCTCCCGGTACCGCTCCGCAGACAGGTTGATCGGCGTCGTCAGGATGTGCGCCGGATCGAATCCAAGGTCCGCGTGCTGGTAGCTCGTCACCATGCGGATCAGCATCCCTGAAACCACCAGCAGCACCAGGGTCATCGCCACCTGCGTAATCACAAACCCGGCGCGCAGCCTGTGCTGGCTCCGCTCCGTTCCCGCCGCGCTTCCCCCCGCCTTCAGCGCCCGGCTAGGATCCGCTCCCGCCATCCGCAGCGCCGGATAGAGTGATGCCGCCAGGCTCACCACCACCGCCGCCCCCAGCGCCGCCAGCAGCACCGCCCAATTCAACTGGATCTCCGCGCCCCGCTGCAATGCATGCGTCAGGAACATGCGCATCGCATCCAGCAGCGCCCATGCCAGTAACACCGCCAGCGCCGCTCCGGCCAGCGCCAGCATCATTCCTTCCGTCAGCACCTGCTGCACCAGCCGCCTGCGCCCCGCGCCAATCGCGGACCGCATCGCCATCTCGCGCTCGCGCTTCACACCCCGCGCCAGCAGCAGACCGGCCACGTTTACGCACCCAATCGCCAGCACCGCCAGCACCGCCGCCAGCAGGGTCCACAACGGCCCCTTCGTCTGCTCGTTAATCTCCTCGGCCAGCGGTTGCAGATTCACGGTACGGCCCGCGTCGGTATCCTTATAAGCCTTCCCCATGTTGCTGAATACCTGCTGGAGGTCCGCCTGCGCCTGCTGCATCCTCACGCCATCCTTCAACAGCGCAACAGTTCGAAGCCAGTGGTTTCCCCGCCCCTTCATCCATTGCTGGTCCAGGTGCAGCGGCGTGTAAATCGCATCCTTGGCGTTGAGCGGGAAGCGGAATCCCGCCGGCATCACGCCAATCACCGTGTATGAGCGGCCGTTCAGCTTGATCGCCCGCCCCAGGATTCCCTTGTCGCTCCCGAAATACCGCTCCCACGCATCAAAGCTCAGCACCGCAACGTCGTTCTTCCCTTCATCCTGTTCCCCGGGAAGATACGTGCGCCCAAGCAGCGGCTTCACCCCGAATATCTGGAAAAAGTTATCGGTACCGTTGATGCCGTCCAGCAGCACCGGCCCGTCGGACGGCGTGTCCACCGTCAACTGGAAAAAGTTGACATAGCCGGCCAGGGCCGCAAACGTGTGGGCCTGCGCGCGCTCGTCCTGGTAAGCGGGCCACGATGCGGGCTGCTCATATCCGCTGCGGCTTTGCGTCTTGAGAACAACAATCCGATTCTGCTGCGCATACGGCAGCGGGCGCAGAATCACCGCGTCAATCACGCAGAACACCGCCGTGGCCACGCCCACGCCCAGCGCCAGCGTCAGCACCACCGTCATGGCAAACCCCGGAGCCCGCCGCATCTGCCGCAACGCATATCGGATGTCCTGGAGAATCATGGCCTCTCCTCGCGCAGGGATTTCCTGTAGCGAGCGAACACCCCTGGTCCGCCCACTCCAGCCGTCAGGTAGCAGTCCAAGGTCTATGGTCCGAGTCCCCAGTCCCTAGGTCCCTGGTCCCTGGTCCCTGGGTCCCTAGTCCCTGATCCCTGATCCCTGATCCCTGCTTTTACGCTTCCACTTCGGCCGTCAGCTTCTTCAGCTCGTCTTCTGAGACCACCTTGCCGTCAAACAGGTGAACCTCGCGCTCCGCGTGCTTGGCAAAGCGCGGATCGTGCGTCACCATGCAGATGGTCGAGCCCTCGCGGTGCAAATCGGCCAGAAGGTGCATCACCGCCTCGCCGTTCTTTGAGTCCAGGTTTCCCGTGGGCTCATCGGCCAGCAGTATCGAGGGCGACCCAGCCAGCGCGCGCGCCACGGCAACACGCTGCTGCTGGCCGCCGGAGAGCTGCGCGGGATAGTGCCGCATCCGGTGCGCCATGTTCACCCGCTCCAGCGCTTCCTTCACCCGCTTCTTCCGCTCCGCGGACGGCATCCCCGCGCGATACGTCAGCGGAAGCTCCACATTCTCTTCCACCGTCAGGTCGCCAATCAGGTTGAAGCTCTGAAAGATGAACCCGATCTCCTGGTTGCGGATCCGCGACCGCTCGCTGAAGCTCAGGTTCTCCACCGGCTTGTTGTTCAGCAGGTATTTCCCCCCAGTCGGCGTGTCCAGCAGGCCCAGAATCGATAACAGCGTCGACTTGCCGCAGCCCGAAGGCCCCGACATCGCCACATACTCGCCCCGCGAAATCGTCAGGTGGATCCCGGAGAGCGCGTGCGTCTCCACTTCATCGGTATAGAAAACCTTGGTCAGGTCCTCAATGTCAATCAGCGTGTCGTTTGCCATTCGGTTCCCTCATTTCAGTAGTCAGTCGTTCGTCAGCCAGCCTTATTAGTCCGTGGTCCCTGGTCCCTGATCCCTAATCCCTGGTCCCTGGTCCCTAACCCCTGATCCCTGATCCCTAATCCCTGATCCCTGCATCTGCCCTACTCCAGCCGTATCCGGTCCACGTTGTCATACCGCGACATGTCCGAAAGAATCACCGTATCCCCCACGTTCAGCCCTTCCAACACCTGGATAAACTGTACGGAGGCCTTGCCCACCTTCACCTGAACCCGCGTCGCGCCCTTGTGATCCGGATCTTCCTTGAACAGGCTCAACGTCGAGTTCTCATTCCCCAATGCCGGACGCCCCACGTACAGCACATCGCGCAGCGTCTCCAGGTTAATGGTTCCCTCCACGCTCAGGTTCGGAACCGCACCCGCCGGAAGCGGCCCATCCATTTGTACGTCAACCGCGCGCGTTCCGTTCAATACCGTCGGGTCAATGCGGGATACGTGCCCCTCAACAACGCCGTTATGCGTATCTATCGTTGCCGGCTGCCCAAGCTGGATATCGTGCGCCTGCGTCTCCGCAATCTGCAGCACCGCCTTCAGCTTGTCCAACTGGATCACCTCGGCCACCGGTGTTCCCGCCGTCACGTGCGTGCCCACTGCCATCGGCGTCGCCAGCGCTGCCGCTTCGCCGGAAATCCCCGCCCGAACTTCCAGGGCCGCCCTCTGCTTCTGGTAAAGGTCCACCAGCGACTTGGCCTGGTCAATCTTCGATTGCGACGAGGCAAGCTGCACTTTGATGTTGTTCTCGTTCAAGTCCAGCTGCTGAAGGCTCAACTTGTGCTGCGAGGTCAGTTGATCCGCCGTATTCTGCGACTTGTTGTAAGCGATCCCGGAGATCGTCCCCAGCTCGAACAGCCGCTTGTCCGTCTGTGCCTGCAACTGGTCTGAAGTGTAGTCCGCGTTCACCTGCGCCGCGGCAATCTTCTTGTCCATCAGCGTGCTTTGCAGGCTCGCCTGCAAAGCCTTGTAATCGGCCTCCGCCTGCTGCTGCTGCAGCTTCGCGTTCAGCAGTTGCTGCTCCAGTTGCGGGTCGGAGAGAATCATCAGAACCGTGTCCGGAGTCACCTTCGCCCCGGGCAATACCCTGATCTGCATCACCGTCGCATCCGTCTGCGCCGGAATCATCTGGATCGAGTCTTCCCGCGGAACCAGCGTGCCCGTAGACCCGCGCACCTGCCGCACCAGGTCCCCATGCTTCACCGTGTCCGGCCAAACCGCTGAGGCGTCTACCACCGGCGCCGCCGGCTTCAGCCTTGAAACCCCATAGGCAGCCCCTGCCAGCACCACCACTCCAGCGCCAATCCAGACAATCATCTGGCGCTGCTTCTTCCGCTTTATATCAGGACGCGCAATATCCATAACGAACAGGGGTATTGCACGTCCCGTGCCAAAATCAACCCAAGCCCCTTCGTCTCATCTATAAGGATTTACAGCCCTTCCCGCCTTGCGCCCCCGCGCCGCAGATTGACCGCTCCCGGCCCCTACTGTCCGTTTTCGGACACTTTCAAGCGTATCCGCTTCTCTCAGATTCGCACCCAGAAACGATGCGATTCAGTGCTAAAATAGGTGCAATGGAGGAACCATGAGGGCTACCGTATCGCTCGATGACGATCTCCTCAAAACTGCTCACGAATACACCGGCCTCACCGAAAGAGCGGAGCTGATTCGCGAGGCATTGCGATCGCTCATTGCAAGGGAGGCCGGCCGCAGACTACTTGCGCTCGCCGGAACCGCGCCGGACATCGAAGACGTCCGCCGGACGCGCGCGGATACGCAATGATCCTCGCCGACACCTCCATCTGGATCGAGATGTTCCGCAACGGACGGTTCAAAGCGGAGTTGGGAAAGATGATCGCAGCCGATCAGCTCTGCATCCATCCCCTTGTTGTGGCCGAACTCGCCTGCGGTTCTCTCCCGGATCGTCAAAGATCGCTTGCATGGCTCGACCAGCTCAACGCATTGCCCGTCGTTCGCCTGGCGGACGTGCGCGTCATGATTGAAGCCCGCAGCCTGTGGGCCAAAGGCATCGGCCTCACCGATGCACAGTTGATTGCTTCCTGCCTGGCAACTCCGGGCGTGCAAGTCTGGACCGTCGACAAAGCTCTCGGCAAGGTTGCGGAATCCCTCGGCATCCGCGCCACCCTACCCTGATAGCTTTGCCCGGAGCCGGGTGTCCCGGGTCTCGATCGTGACACCCGAGCTTGCCGCCACCCGCTGACTTGCCTGGCGAGTTCCCGCCTCTATACCCTGATTGCTGATCCCTGATCCCTGATCCCTGGTCCCTGGCCCCTAATCCCTCGCCTTCTCCACCGCCATCGCCACCGCATTCCCTCCGCCCAGGCACAGCGCCGCCACGCCTCGCGTCTTCCCCAGCCGCTCCATCGCCTCCAGCAGCTTCACCAGCACCGCCGCCCCGCTCGCCCCAATCGGATGCCCCAGCGCCACCGCCCCGCCGTGCACATTCACCCGCGCCGGGTCCAGCTCCAGTTCCCGCATCACCGCCAGCGCCTGCACCGCAAATGCCTCATTCAGCTCGAACAGCTCCACATCCTCCAGCTTCCACCCCACCCGCGGCATCAGCTTCCGCACCGCGTCAATCGGCGCCAGCCCGAACCACTCCGGCTCCCGTCCCGCCGTCACCGCCCCCCGGATCGTCGCCATCGCCTTCAGCCCCCGCGCCCGCGCCGCCTCTGCGCTCATCACCACCAGCGCCGCGGCCCCGTCGCTCACCCCGGGCGCGTTCCCCGCCGTCACTGTCCCGCCCTCCTTGAAGGCCGGCTTCAGCTTCGCCAGCGTCTCCACGGTAGTCTCCGGCCTTATCGCCTCGTCCTTGTCGAATGTCCGCGGCGCCTCGCCCTTCTTCGCAGCCGGAACCTCAACCGGCACAATCCCCTCCCGGAACCAGCCCTCCGCCGTTGCCTTCGCGGCCTTCTGGTGGCTCCCCGCGGCAAACGCGTCCTGCTCCTCGCGGCCAATCCCGTATTTCTCCGCGATCATCTCCGCGCCCACCCCCATGTGGAAACCGCGGTAGGCCTCCCAAAGCCCGTCGTGGATCATCGCGTCCACCACTATCCCGTTGCCCATGCGAAAGCCGTTGCGCGCCTGGGGCAGCAGGTAAGGCGCGTTACTCATTGACTCCATCCCGCCGCCCACCATCACCTCCGCGTCGACGCAACCTACCGCCTGCGCGCACAGCGCCACCGCCCGCAGTCCCGATCCGCACACCTGGTTCACCGTCAGGGCCGCGCTCTCCGCCGGCAGCCCTCCGTGGATCGCCGCCTGCCGCGCCGGGTTCTGCCCCAGCCCCGCCTGCAGCACGCAGCCCATGATGCACTCTTCCACGTCGCCCAGCTCCACGCCCGCCCGCCGCACCGCCTCGCGCACCGCAATCGCGCCCAGCTTCGGCGCTGTAAACCCGGCCAGCGAACCCTGGAACTTCCCCAGCGGCGTCCGCGCCGCGGAAACAATCACTGCATCTTTCATTTCCAGCCTCCCCGCATACTCCGGGACGATATTAGCCGCTCCCCCAGGCCAAAAGCGAGTGAGCCCAAACCCGGCCCACACCCGCCACCGCGAACCTAAGCCGCTCCGCCCCTCAGGGCAGTTGGCTGAGGAGCGTGCGCGCAGGCACCACCACCGGACGACTGGCGGAAAAGCAATCCACCGCCTCAAAAGGCAGATTTATGACTGCCTGAAAGGCATGCGGCGCCTTTAGCTGCGTTTGAAAATACCCAAGCGATGGAGAAAGCGCTTTGTCGCTGAGCTTGGTCTCAACCAGGAACCACGGTTTGCGATCACGCACTACGAGAAAGTCAACTTCTCGCTTCTGCTTGTCCCGCAGATAACGCAATTCAAAGCTGCCAAAACCGAGGTCCGTCCACGTTTCAACTGCTTTAAGCAGATGACACGCCACGAAGTTCTCCGCGCGGGCTCCTTCATCTGCTACGCCGCTCCAGTCGCGCAGGAACCACTTCGGTTCCTTGCGAAGCGACTTGGCCACGTTGTGAAACCATGGCCGAACTGCAAAGCCGTAATTCATCCTGGCCAGCAGATCGGTCCAACGTCTTATTGAGTCCGCTGAGGCCTGCACCTCCGCAGCCAAATTGGAATACACGAGCTGCTGCGCTGCGCGCTCGGCGAGCAGTTCCATCAGTGTCTCGATTGTTCCCAGGTCGCGGACCGAAGTCACATCCCGCATGTCCTCCCTGGAGAGCTGCGCCAATCGCAAAGACCTCCACCGTCGAGTGAATCTCGCTTCGCGGCGAAGAAAAGGCTCAGGGAAACCACCATGCTCCCACAAGGCTTCCCAATCTGCTTCAGTTATCTCGTTTGCGGCGCAGATTTTCTTTTGCGGCAAATCTGTGCGGATGCATTCTCCCACGCTCCAGGGATGCATGCGATAGAGCAGGTAGCGCCCCATCAGGCTGTCGCCACCGCGGCGATAGATGTCGAGCCTGGAGCTTCCAGTCACCAGCAGGTGCGCCCGTTCACCGTAAGTGTCGTAAAAGCCCTTCAGAAGGGTCTTCCACTTCCGGTATTTGTGCAATTCGTCCAGAACTGCGATGGGCGCCTGTGCCCGCAAAGCGTCCAAGCCGAGCAATTCGGCCAGAACAGAAGGCCCCCGCAATAGCTGCCGCCGGTCTGCTGAGTTGTCCCAATTGAAATACGCATCGCCGACGAGCTTCGAAACCCAGGTTTTCCCCACTTGGCGGGGACCGCCGAGAAAGGCCATCTGGCGATATTTAGCGAAATGTTCCCGCAGAATAGCGGTGTAAATCCGCGGCCTGTCCATAAGACCATTCTACGGCTAATCGTAGAATAGTCCAGACCATTCTACGACACATCGTAAAACGGTCCAGGCACCGCTCCCCCAACTCCTAGTCCGGAGGCCGCCCCAGACAGCGATCGCGTACGGCTCAATTCGATGCCGGCCCTCTACGCCGCACGTAGAACATCGTCGGCCCGTTCCGCGCGTAGATGTTGTACCCGGCGGCGCTCAGGATCTTGTGCGGCGCAGAAGCCGCGGCTTGCTCGAACTCACCCTGAATCTCTACTGCAATCAAAGTCACCGGATACCTGGCGAAGTCAAAGTTCCCCAGAATTGCGGCCTCGTGGCCTTCCACGTCGATGGAAAGAAAATCGACCTTATCGACCGAGTTCTGCTCCAGGATGTCGCTGATCCGCATGGTTTGCACGGTCCGCTTCTCAACTCGCCGGCCAATCTCCGCAGCCTCCGCGCGCGCCGCCGCTTCGTCCAGGCCGCCCATCGAGCCATACACTGAGTCCGGCTGAAAGAAGAACTCCGCAGTCCCCGTCGCGTCGCTTACCGCAACGCAAAGGTTCAGGTCGCGCGGCCGGCAACTCTAAAGACATCGATCTTGTATTGCTCCGCGTCGACATTGATCCCTCGCCACCCGCGTTTGTAAAGCAGATAGGTATTACTGTCGTGCCGGGGATGGAAACATCCAATATCGAGATAGACGCCCTTCGCCGGGCCGTGATAGTTGAAATAACGCAGCACGGTAATATCTTCCCCATGCTGGGAGTAACTCTTGGTGGGGCGAAAAACGAAGTAGTCGAGTAACCCGATGTATTTCTTGGGGACGATCTGAAGCAGCCGCCGAATCAAGTTCAGAATCTCCCTTGCCCACCGCCCGGTTGAGGGCACACCATTGCAAGAAACCAGCGCGGAAGCTCACCCCAGAATCACAACTTTCCGCCTGTGTTCCCCTGAGTGAAATCCAGAATATCAGGGGTGGGTGCGCCCATCCTGACCGTGCCTTTTGCGGTGAGGGCGGATCACCAACTGCCGAATGCTCTTGCTCTTACCCTTGCCTTTGCTATCTGTAATTCCCTCGGCCACTAATCCCTAATCCCTGGTCCCTAATCCCTGTTCCCTCGTTCCCTTGTTCCCTCGGTCCCCAGTCCCTAATCCCTGGTCCCTAATCCCTGCCCCTTCCACTCCTTCACCCGCTCCTCCGTGGCCACCACCACGTCCGGCGCCAGGTGGGTTGCGGCGTCATCCCGCCGCACCGCAATCTGCTCCTGCGCACGCGTATCCGGTTCGCTGTGCACCGCCAGCGCCAGCCAATAGTACGCCTGCGCGTAGCTCTGTTCCACGCCCTCGCCCGACTCGTACATTACGCCCAGTTGGTACTGCGCCGGCGATGCCCCCTGCTGCGCCGCCTTGCGGAACCATGCCGCAGCCTGGGCAGCATCCGGCTTCAGTCCGGTTCCCATCAGGTACCCGTTTGCCAGCCGGTACTCCGCCACCACGTTGCCTTGCTCCGCCGCTTTCCCATACCAGCGCATCGCCTCGCTGTCGTCCTTGGCCACGCCCTCGGCGTTGGTGTACATCTCGCCCAGGTACACCTCGGTCAGCGCGTTTGCCGTCCGTTCCTCGGCCTTCCTGAACCAGTACACGGCTTTGCCACGGTCCTGCTTCACGCCGCGCCCGGTGGCGCAGGCCACACCCAGTGCAAAGCGCGCCTCCGGATGCCCCTGTTCGGCCGCCCGCTGGTACCATCTTGCCGCTTCGGCGTCGTCCCGCTTCACTCCCAGCCCATTGCGGTACGCCACGCCCAGGTTATACATCGCGTTCACGTTGCCCCCGGCCGCTGCCCGCCGATACCACTCCAGCGCCTGCGCCATGTCCGCCGGTCCATTTCGCCCTGCCGCAAACTCCGCTCCCAGTCGGAATTCCGCATCCGCATCGCCCCGCGCAGCCTGCCTCTCCAGGTCCGCCAGGTTCTGGCCCAGTAACCCCACCTGCCCTAAACCCAACCCAACCAACACAGTCCACTGCACGCACCTGCGGCGCACCCTCATAGCCCACCCCCAATTGCCACACTGGAACGGTGGGCCATCCTAACCCAAATTCACATGCGAAGTAAAACCAAACCTTGGGAACCTCACCAAAGGTTACCAACGCCAGCGCCATCACCCTTTTTCGGGATTTTCTCATTTGATTCCTAAATCAATGATCAAGGTACGCAAAAAGCTCTCGGGATGGGGCTACCTGCCCGTAGCGCCGGATGGCGCAGCGGCAAGAGCCGATTCCCAGACGGGCTTTTCCGCACTGAAGCCGAGAGGTAAACGATGCGCGTCATTTCCCACCCGTCTCCTGCCACAAGTGTCTCCACACCCCAGAAGCGCCGCCTGCGCGGCATTTTCCGCGCACGGCAAGGTTCCGCCATCGTCGAAATGGCATTCGGGCTCCCCATCCTGTTCCTGATCCTCACCGGAATCTTCGCCTTCTCCATCGCCCTCTATCAAAAACTCCAGCTGGCTGAAGCCATCAGCGTGGGCGGCCGCTATCTGGCTGTGGACCGCGGCGACACCGATCCATGCGCATCCGCCGCCTCCAAGGTCTACGCCGCCGCTCCGGGGATGACAAAGTCCAGCCTCACCTTGAACTTCACCATCAACGGCGTTCCCACCGGCCCCTCCTGCCCCGGCTCTGCGGGCAGCGCCAATCCCAACATGGTCTCCGGCGCCAACGCCCAAATCAGCGCTTCCTATCCCTGCACGCTCAAGTTCTACGGAGACTCCGCCTCCGCGGTGTGCAGCGTCAAGGCCGCCGTTGTGGAGGTGATCCAATGAATCGCCCCCTTCCGCGATTCCTCGCGGGAGAAGCCGGCCAGATGCTCCCGCTGATGGCCATGCTTTCCGCACTCCTCCTCGCGCTCGGCGGCATTTGCATCGATGTAGGCCATGCCTTCGTCTGCAAGCGCGAGTTGCAGGCCTCCGCCGATGCCGCCGCCCTGGCCGGCGCCTACGCCCTTTCCGCATCCAATGCCACCGTCGGTTCCGTCCAGGCCGTAGCCGGTTCTTACAGCTCCGCACCAGGCAGCAATAACGCCAATCCCGTCTTCACCAGCGACGTGGTCACCACCACCCCCAAATGCCTAACCACCGTGTCCAATTGGGGCGTGCTCTGCTCCAGCTCCAACACCGGCGACAACGCCGTCCAGGTCCTTGAGACCGCAACCATCAACACCTGGTTCATCCGCATCGTCTCAGTCTTCGGCGGCAAATCCGCCCAGTCCATGACCATCCAGGCTGAAGCCACCGCAGCCATGCGTGGAGCCACCAACGCCCAGTACAACGTCGCCATCGTCATTGACACCACCAACTCAATGGGCAGCCAGGATAACGACGCCAACTGCGGCAACACCCGAATCTACTGCGCCCTTCAGGGCGTCCAGGTCCTTCTCCAGGCGCTCTCTCCCTGCGGCCCCTCCAGCAACGGCTCCAGTTGCGTCCCGTTCGACCAGGTCAGCATGTTCACTTTCCCCAATATCCAGGCGAATAATGCCGTCGACGACACCACTTGCCCCACCAAAAATCCCGCCATTCCCGCCTACTCCACTCCGGGCGCAGGAGCCGGATGGTCCACTCCCACCGGCGCCGCCGCCTCCTACCAGGTCACCAGCTACCTCTCCAACTACAGCAAAACCAACAAGGCAAGCGGCGGACTGGACCCCAACTCCGCCCTGTCCATTGCGGCCGGCGCTTCCGGCAAATCCAATTGCCAGGGTCTGCAAACTCCCGGCGGTGACGGAACCTATTACGCCGGTGCCGTTTACGCGGCGCAGTCTTCCCTCATCGCCGCTGAGGCCGCCAATCCCGGTTCTAAAAACGCCATGATCATCCTGACCGACGGCGCCGCCAACACCGGCAAAATGACCGGCGGCAAACACGCCGGCAACACCTACCCGTCGCTCGACGATCAATGCGCGCAGGGCATCGCGGCCGCCCATTTCGCCTCCGCCCAGGGCACCACTGTCTACACCGTGGCCTACGGCGCCTCCAACGCGGCCAACGGCTCCCAGTGCACCACGGACCCGGCGCTCTCCCCGTGCTCGGCACTCCAGCAAATGGCCACCAGCCCCGGCGACTTCTACTCCGACGCCACCGCCGCCCAGAACAAGGGTCAATGCACCTCCCCGGCGAACCCCAATCTCAACCTCAAGCAAATCTTTAATCAAGTAGCCAGCCAGTTCACAGTAGCCCGCTTAATTCCCAACGGCACCACCTGATCCATCCAGGCCCCAGAGCTATGAGCTGACGGCTGACTAATCCCTAATCCCTATTCCCTAATCCCTATTCCCTAATCCCTGATCCCTGATCCCTGACCCCTGCCTTTACAATGTCTCCAACCCCCGGAGCTCCCCATGTCCGATCCCGCTCTCGACCTCGCCGCCCCGCCAGCCGCTCCCGCTCCTCCGGCCGATCTCCGCCGCATCCCCCACTTCGGCCACGCTCTGCTCCTGGGCGCACTGTTCCTCATGGGCCTCGTCTGCACCGTCATCCTCATCTTCGTCTGGTTTCACTTCAAATTCCTCGGCATCGACGGCATTCCTGCGGCCATGCACAGCCTCGCGTTTGCGCTTGCCACCATGCTGATCACTTACTACGTAGCTTTGCTGCCCGCCGCCATCGTCTTTCCGCTCCTCTGGCTCCGCCCGCTCCTCACCGGCCTGCAGTGGAACGCCGCCGCCCTCCGCCGCCACTGGTGGAAACTCATGGCTCTCGGCGTCGCCTGCTTCTTCATCGCCCTCAGTTGCCAGAAGTTTCTCCACTTCCCCGCAAAAACCCCCATGGGCGACCTCCTCAACACCCCCGCCGCCGTCTGGACCATGTTCGCCTTCGCCATCACCCTCGCTCCCCTGTGCGAGGAGATCGTCTTCCGCGGCTTCCTGCTCCCCGCCTTCGCCACCGCCTTTGACTGGACCGCGGAAAAGCTCACTCACCGCCCTCCGCCGCCCTTGCTCGCCGGCGGCCACCCGCAGTGGTCCCTTCCCGCCATGATCTTCGCCGCCATCCCCACCAGCCTGGCCTTCGCCGCCCTCCACTCCAGCCAGAACGCCTATGCCTGGGGGCCCTTCGTCCTGCTCTGTTCCATAAGCATGGTGCTATGCGCCGTAAGGCTAGCCAGCCGCTCCGTGGCCGCTTCAACCCTCACCCACGCCACTTACAACTGCACCCTGTTCGTCATCATGTTCTTCCAAACCCACGGCTTCACGCACCTTCACCACTAGAGACAAAGGCCCCCAATGCCCGTCTCCGCTCAACGCCCAAAACCCGCCCGTCCCCTGCTCGCACTCGCCCCGGCCATCGGCGCCGTCATCGTGCTCGCTCTCATCGCCGTCAGCGTCGTGCGCCATCCTGAGGCGCTCAAAGGCGACGGAGTTCGCCTGGCATGGCTCAACGTCGTGGTCCTGCTGGCATACGCGCTCGCGGCCCTCAGGGCATGGCTCTTCAGCAGCCCCAGGCTCATCGCCGCGCTCCGCCCCGCCGCCCTTGCCGGTTCCATCCTCGGAGCCGTGCTCATCGCCAACCACCTCACTGAGCTGTTTGTGCCCAACCGCAACTTCGCCCTCGTCATCGCGCCCGTGTTTCTCGCCATTGCCCTGTTTGCCGCCACCGGCTCCGCCGCCCGCCAGCGCTCGGGATCAATCCTCATGGCCATGGCCGCCGGCGTCTGGTGCGCAATGGTCGGGGTCCTCATCCTGCTCTGCGCCGGCTTCGTCATCGCATTCCTCTTACAGGCGCGCGTGGAACTGTGGCTCCAGGATGCTTACGCCGCCAGCGGCAGCGGCGATCCCGCCGCATACGTCGTCTACAACACGCTCCAGGCGGCCTCTGAGGGCCTACTCCGCATGCCGGTCGCCGGGCTGTTCATCGGATTTCTCGGCGCTCTGTCCAACGCGTCCATCGCCCGCCGGCCACGGCCCGTTGCGCTGGCGCTCTTCTCCGCCGCCATCATCGGATTCATCGCCGGCGCCGCAGCCCTCTGGCATGCCAACGCACTGGCCCGCGCCGCCCGCCCGCCCTTCATCCTCGCCGGACTCCTCTTAGTCTGCGCCGCCCTCGCCATCGCCCACCCCGCATGGTCCGCCATAAGGCAATCCACGCAATCCGCCAAGGCCCTGCGTTAAAACTCCATCTGCCGATTAGAAACGCGAAGGGGCAGGACTTCAGTCCTGCCGAAAGTTCGCAAAGAAACAACCCGGGCTTTAG
>Ga0265338_10006328_pt1 | contig 15127 bp, 11 predicted proteins | sample 42126metaG_FD_193579 | JGI IMG/M metagenome (GOLD analysis project Ga0265338, IMG submission 193579) | Rhizosphere microbial communities from Carex aquatilis grown in University of Washington, Seatle, WA, United States - 4-21-26 metaG | ecosystem: Host-associated > Plants > Roots > Rhizosphere... | reverse complement strand
TGGCGAAGGACGGGCGCGAGTGGGCTGTTGGCCGCGTCCCCGACATGAACACCTACCGCTTCACGGACGCCATCGTGCAGGACGCCGAGGCGCGGGCTCGCGCGGCCGACACGGAGATGCGTGACGCGGTGCCTGAGGATAACCCACACTTTCGCACGATGCGCCGGAGGTAGTCCCCATGGCAATGCGCTCGCGGCCAATCCCGAGCATCATCCAAGGGGTCTCTCAGCAGACGCCGCAGTCCCGCCGGGACGCCCAATGTGAGGCGCAGCAGGACTGCATCAATCGGCCGACGCGCGGCGCTGTGGCGCGCTTCGGGGCTGACGTGCAGGCGTTCCTCGCGGGCCTCCAACTGCCCGGCGCGTTCGTCTATGAAATGCTGCGCGGGAGCATTGAGCACTACCTGCTCGTCCTCTACCAAGGGACGTTGCGCGTCTACGACCTCAACACCTTTACGGCGTGCTCAGTGAGTGCTCTGGGCGGCAGCACCTACCTCAACAATCCCGGCGGAGGAGTTCTCGACGAGGACAACTTCCGCATCCAGACGATTGGCGACTACCACTTCATCATCAACAAGAGCATCGCCCCACAGATGCTCGCCGGCTCCGTGTCGCCGAACCCCAACCCGGCTGCCATCGTGTTCTTCGAGGCCGGCAACTACTCCACGACCTACGAAATCAGCGTCGAGTACGCCGGCACCGTCTACACCTTCAGCTACTACACGCCCGACAACTCGAACGCCAACAACTACCAGTACATCCAGACGAACCAGCTCTGCGCTACCTTCTTCCGTGCGATGACCGGCAACGTTGCGTCGTCGGCGGGCGCGGGCACAGGCCACGGCGTCGGCTCGGCGGGGCTGCAAGGCGTGACCGGCAACACCTACACCAGCGGCAACGGCCAGGGCAACGTCAACACTTCCGGCGCGACACTCACCTCGCTGGGTTTCAAGGTCGTCATCGAAGGCAACCTGCTGCTTATCGAGCGGGCCAACGACAGCAACCCGTTCACTGTGGACGCGACGGACGGTTCCGGCGACAGGGCCATCAGCGTCATCCAGGACACGGTGCAGTCTCTCAACGATCTGCCGCAAGGCGGCTTTGAGGGTTACGTCGTGAAGGTGCTCGGCGTCGGCGGCAACTCGTCCAACGCTCCGTACTACCTCACGTGGAACTCTTACGCGGCTGACGGCGGCGCGTGGATCGAGTGCGTGGCGAAGAGCACACTAACCCAGCTCGACCCCAGCACGATGCCCGTCGCTCTGTTCTGCTCAGCGGTGGACACGTTCGAGGTGGTGCAGCCGAACTGGCTCTCGCGCATCTCCGGCGACGGTACGACCTCAGCGTTCAACCCCGGCTTCGTCGGGAACTACCTGACGGACATTCTGTACTTCAACGGACGCCTCGGGCTGCTCACCTCGTCCACCTACGACCTCACGCAGGCGGCCAACCCGTTCAACTGGTGGCCGGCTTCCGCACAGGTGGCGCTCGACACCGATCCGATCAGCGGCCAGCTCGCGGCTAGCGACTCAACCTCAGTGCTGGAGCGCGCCTCGGTGGTTGACGAACAGCTCACGCTCTGGGCGCAGCGCGCGCAGTTCCGATTGAACTCTGGCGTGCAGCCCTTCGCAGCCGCGAACATCCAGGACCCCGAGAGCACGTCCTACGAGTTCAACGGCTCGTGTAACTTCGTGCGGCTCGGCACCGCGCTGTACTTCGCCTATGAGGCGGACGGCTACGCCACGGTCTCCCTTCTGCAATACCAGCAGGGCCGCGCAGTGGGCGATACGGACATCACGGCGCACGTCCCCGAGTACATCCCCGAAGGGGTGAGGGGGATGGTGATTTCCCAGCCGATCAAGATGCTCTTCGTTCGGACGGACGGCGCAGCCAACCAGCTCTACCTCTACAACTACCTGAGCGAGGGCGGGACGGTCGTTCAATCGGCGTGGAACGTGTGGAACCTGCCGGCTGGCGAAATCCTGTGGCACGGCGTCTACAAGCAGTACCTCTACGTGCTGCTCCAGCGCCCCGAGGGATGCCTATTCCTCACGGTGCCGCTCAATGCGGCGCACAAGGACCCCGGCGGCAGCTACACGACGCGACTCGACTTGCGCTTGAGCGAGGCCGGAGTCTCAGCGAGCTACAGCCCCATCACGCAGCTCACCACGATCACCTTCCCGTACACGCTTTCGACGGCGGAGCAGGCGCTCCTTCGCGTGGTCATCCGCGCCAGCGATGCGACGCACTTGCGCGGTAAGATATGCACCATCGCGAGCACGACGGCGAACAGTGTCTCGGTGCGGGGCGATGTGTCGTCCGCTGACTTCTACCTTGGGCTCGTCATTAGCTCGCAACGTGAGGAGAGCCCGTTCTACATCCGCACGGCGACCGGCCACATCCCGACCGAGCGCCTAACGATCAAGAACTACTGGCTCGACTACCGCAACACTGGCTACACGCGCATCGAGGTGCGAGACGCGCAGACTGGGCAGCTCGTCGATCAGAGCCTCGGCATCCCCGAGACCCCGCAACTCGGCGCAGAGCCTCAACTGTTCGCTGGATCGCTGCGGGCCGTGGTGGACGGGGACGCGCTCAGCGTGACCATCACCAGCATCAACGACTCGCCGTTTCCCTCGGAGTGGACGGCGGTCAACATCGAGTTCGAGAGCGTCCAGCGCGCGACCCCGATGCTCACCCCGTATGGAGGGCCTGTCCAGTAATGAGCCACGTCCGCCTCTTTCCGATCAACTCGCAAGGCGTGGCCCATACGGTCGTAAATCGCATCCTCGACGACCCCCGCCCTGCCGACGTGCAGGAGTGGGAGGCGGCCTCCGGGCGAAGCTTCGAGGATGCCCTGCGCGAGTCGCTGCTGGGAAACCATGCCGGCCACTCGTGGGCGGCCTTCCGCGGCGTCAACGAAGTGCTCATGGCCTTCGGCGTGAACCCTTACGGATCGCTGCGCGCTGGCATTGCGTGGCTTGTCGCAACCAACGCGGCGGTGCGCCACATCCACGCGCTCCACGCCCACTTCAAGGAAGGCCTCGGGCAGATGCTTGCGGTTCGCCCTGAGCTTCACGCTTGGGCGGACGAGCGCAACACGTTGCACCACGAGTGGATGCTTCGGATGGGCTTCGAGCGGACAGAGCGCCAGCTCTACTTCAACGACGCCGCGGTGCCGTTCCGCCTCTTCGTCATCACCAAGAAGGATTGATCCCGGCATGTGCTTTCCACTGGTCGCGGCTCAGCTCGCGGTCACTGCGGCCACAGCCGTAGCCGGCTTCGCGTCGCAGGAGCAGCAATACTCAGAGGAAGAGGCGCGCTTCCAGCAGAACTACACCGACGCGCTCTCCGACAATCGCACCACCGAGCAGCGGCTCCAGGCGCAGGAGATGGAGGAGAACGCCCAGTACACGCAGAAGGACCAGCTCGCGCTCATCGAGGGCGCGGAGAAGCAGGCCCAGGCGCAGACTGCGGCGGCCACGACGGGCGTTGCTGGCAACTCGGTGCAGGACATCGTGAACAGCATCGGATCGCAGATCAACTACAAGCGGGCCGACCTCAACGAGCAGTGGCAGGCGCAGGTCACGCAGACGGAGAGCGAGAAAGTTAGCGCCGTGGAGCAGGAGAAGTCTCGCATGGGCGAGGTCGCCAATCCCATCTCCCCCAGCCCTGTGGGCGCGATCCTCGGCGTCGTGGGAGCGGGGCTCAAGCTGGGCTCTGGCAGCGGCAGCAACTTCTTCGGCACGACCTCGGACGGCGGAGGCGCGACGACCCCCGACGAGTACGGACAGAGCGCCGGCCTGACGCAGCCGTGATGAGGATGATGTAGAGACATGGAAAGCGCCGACTCGCTCACGGACTATCAGCCCGACATCACGATGCGGACTGCGCCGATCCAGCAGCCAACGCTTGATCCGGTCGCGCATCCGACACCCATCCGCTACTCGCCACCGGCCCTCGCGCGCAACCCTGGCCTGGACGACCTCGCTCGCGGGCTCTCTGCGTTCGACAGCGGGCTCTCTGACTTCCTCGACGCGCGCCAAAAGCAGAACAACATCGCCGACGCTTTGCAGGCCCAAGCCGACTTCGCCAAGAACAACGGCAAGGGCTACGCGGACGCGGTGGAGGCGGGAACCGTCCCGGCATCGGCCAGCCCGGCCTATGTCAACGCCTACAAGGAAGCGCAGGGCAAGCTCGCCGGGCAAATGCTGGAGCAGAAGTTCCAAGCGGCCTACGATGCGTGGGACGGCAAGAACAACATCGACGACCCCAACGCCTACTCGAAGTTCGCGCAGGATTTCTTTTCGCGGAACATCGGCACCAGCGATCCGGCGGTGCTCGCGGGGCTGATGCCGGTCGTGCATGAGGTCGCCGCCAACGGCATGAAGCAGCACATCGAGGACCAGCACAGGTCCGTTGTGCAGGGCTACTCTGACACGCAGTCGGCGCTTCTCAGCAACCACATCGCCGCGGCGGTCGGCTACGCGAACTCCTCGGGCAACCCCGTGGACCCCAACTACATCGCGGGCAGCGTGGGTGACGCCTACAACAGCGCGCGGGCAGTCGGCGTCTCGCCGGATGTCGCCCAGAAGAACGCGATCATCGCCATCACGACTGCGGCGCTGCTCAACAAGGCGCACCACGGCGATGAAATCCTACAGTCGCTCGACATTCCGCTCCCCGGCTCCGGCATCCGGCTAAGCGACACGCCCTACGGCGCAGAGGAGAAGCTGCGGGCGCAGAACGCGCTCGACGCCTACCAGCGCGAACAAGTGGTGCAGTCGCAGAAGCAGCAGAGCGCCGAGAACAAGCTGGCTCTCGGCGTCGTTGAGCAGCGCGTCGTCGGGGCCATCGCCAAGGACCCCCTCGCGCCCGTCAACGAGGACGACCTCAAGGAGGGCTCGAAGTACGACCCGACGTTCCGCGTCAAGGTCGCCCAGTGGCAGGACACTCTCTCCAAGAATGCCGGCACATCGGATGTCGAGGGCATGAACAACCTCATGCGCGACATCATGAACGGGGCGGGCATGGAGGCGGTGAGCCACGCGCTCGATACCGGCGTGATCCGCAACCCGCATGACCTCCAGCTCGCGCAGAACGAAGTCGGTGAGCACGCGAAGGCCGGGCCGGTCATGCAGCAGCTCGTCAGCTCGGAGCCCTACAAGTCCGTCCTCTCAACCATCAAGCTCCAGACGAGCGCGACAGGCGATGCAGACCCGTTCGGCGTCGCCGGCTTGTCGCCGCAAGGTCTCGGCCTCCAGTACGAACTCAACAAGCGCATGCAGTCGTGGGCCTCGCAGAACCCAGGGGCCACCTACGAGCAAGTGCAGGAGCAGTTCGGCAAGACGGCGAAGGACATCCTCTCGCTCATCACCCAGCCGGCGACCAAAACGTTCCCCGGCGGGGCCGTGAGCCTGCCCAGCGACAACCCCTACGCACAGCCACCGCAACCCGGAGCCGCGCCATCTGCACCCCCACCCTCGGCCTCCCCGACGCCCGGCCCGGCACCCGCGCCGCCCGCGCCGGTTCCGCAGCCGGCAATCGGCCCAGCGGGGGAAGCACCCTTCCCGCAACAAGGAGCAGCGCCATCTCCCTCGACATCCTCGCCCCCGGCCTCGCCGTTCTCGCCGCCCTCAGCTTCATCAAGCGCCGCCGCCCGGCCAGACCCGCGGCAAGTCCAGGCGTGGATCGACAGCCTGCCGCAGAACCAGAAGGACAACCTCGCAGCGGCGGCGCAGAGGAGCGGCCGGAACCCCGTGGACATCGCCACGGAGACGTACCTCAAGCAGCTCCAGAGCACGCAGGCAGCGCCACCTACAGCGACCCCTACGCCCGCTACTCCGGCGGCTCCTGGCACTAGCGCACAGCCCGTCCAGTACCAGCCCGGAGCATCCGAGAAGTTCGGCGACGCGATAGCGAAGTGGCGGGCCACCGATCCCAACGCTGAGCAGGTCATCCACCAATTCGCCGGCATCCTCGCCGGAATGCACGCAGCTCTCCCTTACCAAGGATCAACCACATTGGCGGCAATCAAAGACAACCCGCAAGCGGCCCACCTCCTCGACTTCGTTGCGGGGCCGGAGAGCGGCGGCAACTACAACGCCTACTGGGGTCACGCGGACAACACCAAGACCGACCTCACGGCCATGACGCTCAACGAGGTGATGCACTTCCAGCACAACCTCGTGGCGCTCGACCATCAGCCCAGTTCGGCGGCCGGCCGCTACCAGTTCATGCCCGACACCCTTCAAGGGCTCATCAAGCAGATGGGACTTACGGGCACTGAGCGGTTCACGCCGGAGATGCAGGATCAACTCGCCGTGCAGCTCCTCAAGAACAGAGGCCTGGAGCAGTGGCAGCGGGGCGAGCTGAGCGACACGCAGTTCATGAACAACCTTGCTTACGAGTGGGCGAGCCTGCCGAACCCGCACACCGGCAAGTCACAGTACGACGGCTACGGCCCCAACCACGCGCTCGTCACTCCGGGACAGGTGGGGAAGGTGATCGGCGAAGCGAAGTCGATGGCCACCGGCGATACGAACCTCGGCGTTCCGCCGCCGCCTCCGGCCGCCGCCCAGGCCAACAGCAACGCTGGCGCTATGGTGTTCGGCGACAGCCTCGGCGATGGCGTCCGCTCCGTGATGAAGGCGCAGGGCGACACGCAGGTGGGCCGCCAGCCGGCGGTCGTCCTCCAGAGCATCAAGGGGCTGCCCAACAACGCGCTCGTCGGCAAGGGCACCATCGTGCTCTCCTCCGGCATGTCGAACAACCCCTCGGCCGACATCAGCGTGGTCTCCCAGCAGATCGACGCGCTCAAGGCGAAGGGGGCCAACCCGGCGGCCATCAGGTTGCTCGGCGTCGGCGACAGGTCCGACTACGTTGCGAACAAGCTCAACGACAAGCTCGCGGCGCTCGCCGCCGAGAAGGGCGTTCGCTTCCTGCCCCTGCCAACTCTGCCCGCGGGTGAGCACGTCCACCCAGACATGAAGGGCTACGCCGACATCGCGCAGCGCGCGACCGCGCAGTTCGTCGCGGACGACAACAGCGGCACTGACAACACCGAGGAGTAAGCCGGAATGGCGGATGCGGGCGAACCTGATCTTTTTGCCGATGTCCAAGCAGCGCCGCCCGCAAGCAGCCAGCCTCAGGCGAGCGCTGAGCCCGACCTTTTCGCAGGGGTAGCTCCGGCCGCCTCTGCGGCTCCAGGCGCTCCAGCGGCCCCCACGGCGGCTCCTAGCGCCCCCAACCCGCAGGCGCAGTCCGACGCGCAAACCATCGTCGGCAACGAAGAGGGCCAAGTGCCCGACTGGGCGCGCGGGGCGCTCGATGACGCCCTCGGGCTCGGTGTAGGCGCAACCAAGGGCTTGTTTGCGGCCAAGGACTTCTTCGCCAGCGGAGGAGGCCTGTGGGGCACACCGCCGGCCGAGCAGGACCGCTCGCAGTACCGCCAGACGGTCGATGCGCTATCGAACACGCTGAGCGCCAAGGGCGGCCTTGGCTACAGCTTCGCCGAGGGCACCGGGCAGGTCGCAGTCGGCCTGCTCGGAGCCAGCAAGTTCCAGTGGGGCGGCGCGGCGGTCAAGACAGGGATCGCGGCGATTGCCACGGCGGCCAGCTTCGAGCCGCACGCAGCGAACCTCGCGAACCTCGCGCAGAGCGTGCCGGGGCTCAATGGGCCGATCACGCAGTTCTTCGCAAGCAACGAGAACGACTCGGCTTTCTTGGGTTACGCAAAGAATGCGATGGTCTCGCTGGGCTTCGAGGGCGCAACGGTGGCGGCCTTCCTGGGCGCGAGCAAGTTGCTCAAAGCATTGCGCGGCGGCGATGCAGACGCTATATCTTCGGCTCACGCGGACCTGGAGCAGACGCTTCAGGATCGAGGAGGTGGGGAATGGACATCTACCACGCCGCCGGAGTCCTCATCGCCATCGGCATCGGCATCCGAGCCGTCCGCGACATCTCCCTCGCCATCGGCAGACGCTTCGGGTGGGACGGTACCTCCGCCATCAGGAGAATTGCCTCCGCCAGCCCCGAGCGCATCCGCAGCAGCGGACGTTCGGCAAGTAGCGAGCCCCACTGAGGGCGCAGCGCAGATCGGCCAAGGGCTCCCGCCCGCCGCCAAGCTCTTCAATATCGACGACGACGCACTGGGCCGCATCATCGACTCCTCGCAGAAGGATGTCGAGGCAATCTCCAAGTTCGGCTCATGGGACGCAGCTATCGCGGCCGGGCACACGTTCGGCGGCGAGGATCGCATCCCGTGGCAGGTGATCGGCGGCACCAATCTGGGCACCCCCGAGACGGCGCTTGACGCCTTCATCGCGCGCGTGCGGGACAATCTCCGCGGCAGCATGGACGACATGAAGGGCGGCGAAGTGCAGACCGACGCGATGAACGCGCGGGCGGTCGCACAGCGGGCCAACCTATGGAACCAGGACCCGGCCGCCCTTATGGGGCTGCTCCAGTCAGCGGGCGCTCGGTCATCACAGTTGCGGGCCGACATGCAGGCTGGTTTCCTCGTCGCGCAGCGGGCGTTGCAGGATGCGTGGACGCTCAGTCAGCGCATCAAGCTTGGCGACCTCGGCGAGTGGGGCGGCTCGCGCGATGCGGCGATAGAGGCCTTGCGGCAGCAGGCTCAGGTGGGCGCTACGGCTTTCGGCGCGGCGAACAGCGTCCTCTCGAATGCCGCACGCACGATGCGCGGCGCGGGCGCTCAGTTCCGCCTCACCCCAGAGATGGTGCGCAACCTCCAGTCGCTCGACGGCGACAGCCTTGTGCAGCTCTTCGACGGCACCAGCGGCGACCCGATGGCGCTCACGCGCGCGGTACAGCCAACCATGTGGCAGAGGGCGCTCGAAGGCATCCACTTCTATTACGTCAACGGCCTCATCAGTAACCCGCTCACTCACGCCGTCATCGCCGCCAGCAATACCTTCCAGGTGTTCGGCAGGCCGGGGATGCGGATGGCGGGCTCGCTGCTCAACGGCTCGTGGGACACCGCGGGACGGCAGGCGGCGGAAGCCTACGGCCACATGGCCTCCAGCGTTCCCGAGGCCCTAGACGCTGCGTGGCGGGCGTTCAAGGCGGGGGACAGCATCATCGCCCCGCACGATGTCTCCGCCGCCATGGACCGCGCTAGCGGAGGCTCGGCGGTCTCGTCCGGCATCGGACAAACCATAGCGCAGATGCCGTGGGTGCCTCTCGACAACGAGTGGTCCTACCTCAAGAACATCGGCATCGCGCTCGCCAAGACAGGCGCGGTCCCGTCGCGTGCGGTGAGCTTCCAGGACGAGTTCGTTAAGCAGATCGTTTACCGCAGCGAAGTGCAGGCCTCGGCGCTCGTCGAGGGCAGCGCGCAGGGGATGACCGGCGACGGCCTCGCGCAGTACGTCAAGGGCAAGCTCTTCAGCGCCTTCGACGAGTACGGCCGCGCGACCGACATGGCGGCGCTCAACAAAGCGAAGATCGCCACCTACCAGAACGACCTAGTGCCGGGGACGCAGGGAGCGAAGGCGCAGCAGTATTTTGCCGGTAACCCCTACCCCCGGTTCATTGTGCCGTTCCTGCGCACTCCCGTGAACCTGTTTCGGCAGAGCGTGCAGCTCACGCCCGGCCTCAACCTTCTGCAAACTGAGTATCGCAAGGCGTTCTTCAACGCGGCGGACAAGGGGGCACAGGCGCAGGCCTACGGGCAGATGATGATGGGCTCGCTGCTGATGGCTTCGGCCGGGCTGCTCGCCTATCAGGGCTACGTTACAGGGGATGAGCCCAGCGACCCCAAGCTCGCGTCAGACGCCATGGCGACGGGGTGGCGGCCACACAGCATCGTCATCCCCCACGCGGACGGCACCAAGACATACATTCCGTTCGACCGCTACGACCCCATCATGATGCCGATGGCGATGGCGGCGAACATCGTCTCCGTGCTGAATAGTCCCGATGAGGCCGACCAGAACAAGGCCGAGCCAATGCTCGCGGCGCTCGGCACGGTGTTCCTGCACCAGCTCACCGACAAGGTGTACCTCCAGAACTTTAAGGACATGCTCGACACGGTGCAGGACCCCGAGCATCGCCTTGGGCCGTGGGCCGGCAAGTTTGCATCGAGCTTCGTCCCGATGTCGTCGGCACTGCGGCTCGCCAACCCCGACCCGATGATGCGCGAGGCCTACGACTTCCACTCGGCGCTGCTCGGCAAGATGCCCGGCTTCAGCCCCGACATCGCCGCCAAGCGCGACTGGGCCGGCGATCCCGTCTCGGTCCACAAGGGCCTATGGCTCACGACGCCGGAAGATGCGGCGAACGCCGAAGTGCAGCGCCTCGCGCTTCAACAGGGGGCTAGCCTCGGAGCACCCTCAGCGAAGGCGCGGGGCGGCTCCGATCTGCGGGGCATTACGTTGGCGGGCGACGCCGACCCGGATGGAGCCGGCAAGAACGCCTACGACCGCTTCCAGGAACTCGCGGGCCACCCCGAGCGCATGCCCGGAGCCCCGGCCGGCGCAGTCCCACTACGCGACGCCGTGACGAAGCTCATTCAGGACCCGCGTTACGCCAAGATGCCGGACGGAGCCCCCGACGAGCAGGGCACGAAGATCGCCGCGCTCACCGACCTCATCCGCGGCTACCGCAAGGGGGCTCTCGCATTCGTCGGCCGCGACAGCAACGTGCGGCAGGCCGAGTACGCGGAGACGATGAGGGTGGCGAAGGCGAACGGCTACACGATGCCGAACGCGCCCACCGCAACCAACACGGCGGACGGAGTGATTAACCGACTGGGCCGAATGATCGGCATCTCGGGGATGCACGCGCCGTCGCCGGCCACGCCCAACCTCGGAGGACCGTGACATAGAGGGCGACGACACGCACAGCACTGTGGATGGCCCCGAGCAGGCGCACGAGCGCCGCAAGGGGCGGTCCAACGCCATCGCCACCTACGAGATGCTTGCCGGCCTCGACAACAAGCTTACGCGCGTCGTGGCCGACGTAGGGTCGCTGAAGGACGCGATGCGCGACCGCAAAGAGGACTTCCAGGATCACGAGATGCGGCTTCGCGTGATCGAAGCAAAGCAAACCGCAATGGACTCGTCGAGCAGTACCTCGCGAGGCCAGTGGCGCGATGTGTGGTTTGGGGTGATCGCAGTAGCGACGCTTCTACTCAGCGCCACAAGCACCATCGTCAACATCCTCAAGGGGCTTCACCCCTGAGAGCGTGAAAGGATCGAACAGCAAGACATGAGCAGCATCAGCATCGGCGTTCTCAAGGAGCGCCTGGAATTCCAAATCTCGCAGGCCGACCTTCTCGCCGGCACCACGCAGTCCATCGTCTGCCCCGTGGACGGCTACATCGACGGCATGGACCTCATCGTCGAAACGGCGGTCACCACGGGCGGCACCGTCACCCTCCAGGGCGGCGGCGCGGTCTACAACATCGAGGGCGGCCTCGACATCACGTCCGATCCGGTCGCGCCGCAGGGCGACACCGCGTATCTGCCGGCGGCCCAGACGCAGGTCGCCGTCATCACCATTGGCGCTCCGTCGTCGCCCGGCGCGATTGCCGTGCCGAACCACGGGCTCGTCCCCGGCCAGCCGGTCACGCTCACCACCACGAGCGCCCTGCCGACCGGCCTCGCCACCAGCACGACCTACTACGTCGCGCAGCGCGGCTGGGGCCTCAACAACTTCAACCTGACGACCACTGCGGGCGGCGGCGACGCCGGCCTCATCACGACCTCGGGCTCCCAGTCGGGCACCCAGTCCGTCGTGTCGGGCGCGCAAGGCATCGTGCCGGTCACGAACTGTTCGCAGGTTGTGCCGAACTCGGCGGCCAAGGGCACCATCTACCCGTTGAACGTCCCGGCCGGCGACAACACGAACCTCGTCAAGGCGGGCCAGCTCCTCCAGATCACCCTCGCGTCCTTCGCGACCGCGGGTGCGCTCAATGGCTTCATCCGCTTCCGAAGCAATCGCTGAGGACGAAGCCGAGGACCCTCGCCTCGCACTAGAGCAAGCCGCCCTCGACAAGCTCAGAGGCATGAGCATCGAAGGCGTGCTCTTGGCGGGGCACGAGGCAATGCTCCGTCAGCTCGTTGCGCGGGCCATCGCGGGCACCATCAGCCACCAAGAGCTGGCGGTGCTACGCAATGTCCTGCGCGACAACGGAATGGTCATCAACAAGGTGATCGACGGGAAGGCGCTGAAGCCGCTGCCGTTGCCTGAGGGCGACGACATCCCGGAACTTCCTGCACCCGAGTACGAGTAACCAACAAGCGTCCATCTGGCCCTCGCCGCAAGGCGGGGGCCTTTTTGCTTTTATGGAGGTCCCCCCGCACATGCACAGAATGCAGATCGCGGCGCTCGCCGCCACGGCCGCCCTCGTCGTCGCCACCTCCTCGCTCAAGGCGCAGGACGCTGGAGCACTCGACCCCTTTTTGCGGCCTGACGGCCCGCGGTGCGTTCCGCTCGATGCGATCACCAAGGCAGCCAAGGTCGCCACGCTGACGCCGGAGCAGTTCCAGTTCGTGCGTGCGCTCTACGTCGCCATTCCCCCCGTCAGCCACGAGCTTCCTCCTGGGGATCACGCGATCCTCGCCGTTGACGGCAACAACGCGATGGCGGCGCTCGTCGGCGACGACCAGTCGTGCGCGCGGCTCCAACTGACGGACTACGCCGTGCGCATGCTTTTTCAGGTGGGCGAGGGCGAGAACGGCAAAGCGCCGGGCGTCGATAACTAGGAGCGGCCAGTGGGCCACGACTGGTTGAAGGACGACGAGAAAACGTGGCGCTGCAACTGCGGCGCTTCATTCGACAGCCACGAGGCCCGCGCGGCGCACAAATGCGCGATACGAAGCCTCAACGGCGTTGAGATAGCCGTGGGCGCACGAGTGCTCACATCAGTGGGGGCCGGTCGCTCCGGCTCCGCTTTCCGGTTCGGCACCGTCTCAGAGCTGTGCGAGGGCTACGCGAAGGTCCAGCTCGACAAGGCGGACGAGTGGAGGGCTCGCGGCGCTACCGTACCGCGGCCCGGCTCTGAGGTCTGGGTAGTTGGTTAAGCTCGTCGATCCGCGGCGGGAGGCCATCGAGCAGGCCAGCGAAAAAACTGCCGCGGAGATTGCCGGCGTAGGGCGAGCGCAGAAGCGCCGCGCGAAGGCGGCGATCAAGAAGGCGGATGAGGGGGGCGACTTAGAGGCCCGCATCAGGGCCGACTTCCGCGTGTTCCTCATCCTGCTGTGGCGGCACCTGCTGGGCGTCGATCCCTCGCCCATCATGCTCGACATGGCGTGGTATCTCCAGCACGGGCCGGACCGCTGCGTCATCATGGCGTTCCGCGGCTTCTCGAAGAGCTGGATCACCGGGGCGTATGCGCTGTGGCTGCTCTACTGCGATCCGCAGGAGAAGGTGCTCATCGAGTCGGGCGCGTTGGATCGCGCGGTAGCATCCACGAACTGGTGCCTGATGCTCATCCTGACGTGGCCCGTGCTCGCGCACCTCAAGCCACTCCCGACGCAGCGCCAGAGCAGCAAAGCGTTTGATGTCGGCCCGGCTACGCCGGAACAGTCGCCCTCGTTCCACGCGATGGGCATCGGCGGCCAAGCGGTCGGCTTCCGCGCGTCGATCATCATCGCCGACGACGTGGAGACGAACACCAACAGCATCACCACGACGATGCGCGCGAAGATACGGGATGCGGTCAAAGAGTTCGACTCCATCCTGAAGCCGGGAGGGCGCGTCAAGTTCCTCGGCACGCCGCACGACGAAGAGTCGCTGTACAACGAGATGCCGAAGCGCGGCTACGAGGTGCGGAAGTGGCCGGGGCGGTTCCCCAACGCGGAGCAGGTCAAGCGCTACGGCGGCACGCTCGCGCCCTACATCATCGACCAGATGAAGAAGCTCGGGCCGGGGTGCGTCGGCCAGAGCACGATGCCGAGCCGGTTCCCCAACGACGACCTTGCCAAGCGCGAGTTGTCCCTGGGGCGCTCCGAGTTCGCCCTCCAGTTCATGCTCGACACGAGCCTAAGCGACCGCGAGCGGTTCCCCCTGAAGGTCAAGTACCTGATGGTGATGTCGCTCGACGGCACGAAGCTGCGTGCGCCCGATGTCATCCTTTGGTCGGCCGACGCCAAGCAGCGCATCATAGACCTCCAGCCGATGGGCTTCGAGGGAGACCACTACTACGGCCCCGTGCTCTCGTCCGACGCGCACTACTCGAAGTTCAACCGAGTGGTGGCGGCCATCGACAACTCGGGGCGCGGCTCCGACGAGACGAGCATCGCGATCCTGGGCGAGCTTAACGGCGTGCTGTACCTGCTGGAGGTGTGGGCGTCCAAGGGCGGCTTCGAGCCGGCCACGCTGGCGCAATTGGCGCTGCTCTGTGTGCGCTACCGCGTCAACGAGGTGCGCATCGAGAGCAACTTCGGCGACGGCATGTTCGCGGCGCTATTCCGGCCGATCCTGACGGCGGCCTGGGCGCGAGCCAACAAGGGCCGCAAGGATGGCGTCGAGGACGGCGGCACGGAAATCCTCGAAGTCCGATCCTCGAACCTCATCGCCAAGGAGCGACGCATCCTGGGCATCCTGGAGCCCGTCACGCAGCAACACCGGCTGGTGGTGGCTCAGAACGTCATTGAGTGGGACTTGACGAGCATCCAGCAGATCGAGGGCGAGGACGGCCGGCATCGCTACTCGCTCTTCCACCAGTTCACGCATTTGACGCGCGAAAGGGATTGCCTCGACCACGACGACCGGCTCGACTCGGTGGCGATGGCGGTCGGGGCCTTCGCGGACATTCTCGGCGTCGATCCGGGCCAGATGGCCGTGAGGAGCGCCGAGGAGCGCGAAGAGGAGGAATACGAAAAGCTCTTCGGCGAGCTGGAAGAGAACGACCAAGGGCTGCTGATCGGCAAAGGTCCGAAAGGAAACCGGCCGGCGAGCTTAAAGCCGCAGTCCCGATAATCTCTGCCATCCTCCTCGTCTGCTCCGGGGAAACAATAGGGTCCCTTTAAGAGAGAGAAGCCCGTTAGGTCTCCATTGCGCCTTGCTCATCGAGCTGTGCGCGAAGTGACCCCCTTGCAGGCGTCTCTCTCAGCCCAACCCCTGCGCAGGGGATGATGAGGGGTGAACCATCTAAGCCT
>Ga0265338_10006326_pt1 | contig 15129 bp, 20 predicted proteins | sample 42126metaG_FD_193579 | JGI IMG/M metagenome (GOLD analysis project Ga0265338, IMG submission 193579) | Rhizosphere microbial communities from Carex aquatilis grown in University of Washington, Seatle, WA, United States - 4-21-26 metaG | ecosystem: Host-associated > Plants > Roots > Rhizosphere... | reverse complement strand
AAATCATCTGGTAAGTAGAGTTGTTCTTAAAAGTATAGTTAGAACCAGTAGTAATAAGTGTAGCGGTTTTTAGCGCACATATAAAGTTACAGTAATTTACCAGCCATTTAGCTCCAACAACTTGACCCAAGATACTGAATCTATTATTTAGATAAACGTTTCCGCTACCATCCCCTGACGTTGCAAAGTAGCCTACATTTCTCTGAGTCAAAATTGCGGTTTGTGCAGGAGTAAGGTTTACGTTTGCTGTCCCGGTAGAGGGAACAAGGAAAGGGGAAGCGTCATAATCAAGTGTGTTTCCTACGGGAGTTCCGGTAGGATTAGAGTAAGAAAGTGCAAGTCCGATAGCCGAAAAAAGTTCGTTGAAAGAAGTAACGGCAGAGTAAGCTACCATTGCATCGTATCCAGAGGCCCTAATTAGAAGGTCAATAGTGCCGCCACCACCAGAGCCAGAAGCAAGCAAAATAAGAGGGTTAGAAGTTCCTACAAGTGTCTGGGTAAGAAGAGTATTGGCCGCTTGCTGAGAAGAAAGGTTAACAACGTCGTTGTTATATTGAGAGGTTTCAGTAGCTCCAAAGAATACCATCTTAAAGTAAGCAAGTGTTAAAAGAGCGGCGTGAGCCGAAGGGATGTCGTGAGTTACACCGTTATAAGGAACAACATAAACCGTAGAAGTTGAGTTGATCTGAAAGAAGTTTGTTAGCCAGCCGTAAAGTCTGGAGTTTGCTACTACATAAGTCGTGTAGTTAGAAGGGTTCATTGCGATAGGAGTATTAATAGCATACCCAGCAATGAGGTTTTATGGGGCATCAACTACTGAATCAACAAACAAACCAATCTGATAATAGTTTTGACCTGGAACAGTTTGGATTGTAATTAGAGTAGTATAACTAATGCCAGTCTGTGCTAATGATCCAACATAATCAGGTTGAGCCATTTTTTTCTCCTTTAATCTACGATTGTAACATAACCAGAAGCATTCAAAGTAACTATTCCACTAGGAAGATTAACTTGATTCAAAATACTTTGAGTACTAGGAATCTCTAACAGCCATTCAATTTCAAACTCACTATTATAAGCAAAAACAGTGTTTGCACCATCTTGCGCAAAATCAGATGGAAAGTATTCACCAAGTCCAGCAGGGAGGAATGCCATTCCTGACGCGCTAAGAAATTGTAGCAAATCATTCCTAAGACCCCAATGGGTCATAGATTGCACTCCGTATTCTGCAAGCGTTCCTACCAATTGAACTTTAATTGAAGTAACCATAACAGCGGTCGGGACACTTCCTGTTCCATCTGTAAGTACATCGTAAAAAGACTCGGTAACTCTGCGAGTTCTTCCCATTTGGAAAGCGCACCAAGTATCTACCTTCAAAGTTTCCGGCATATTGTCAATGACATTAAACCAGTTGCCTTGCTTAGGTATAACGTAAGTTGGTGACATTGAGAAACCTTGTGACAGTAATGATTGAACAAAACTCTGAGTTAACATAGTTTATTGATAGTTAGAACTACCGTCCCCCAAATTACTAGGCACTGTTCCTTGTCCATCACTTCCAACTAGTCTTTCGATTTCGTACTCTGTAAATCCTCCCATAGTAGGCCAGTCATTTGATGCTACAATTCTATATACTGTATTTTGCCAGCTAATAAACCAACCAGGATCAAAAACTTCTCTAGCCCATAGAACGTACTTCTGATAATTAATAAGGTTTCCCATAGCATCTTTAACGCTAGATTCGTCGTTATGAAAAACTCCCCTATAAGTACCTTGTGGAGCAAATCCAGACACTTGTGTATAAATACCAGAAAGCGGTGCCTGAAAGTTTGCATCAATTCCGTTATAGCCGCTTGCCACAAGTGGAATATAATTATCAGAAATCTGAGGGGTCATGAAGAAGTAATTAAACGTCTGCATGGCTTCTGGAAATGCTAATAAATTATCTCCATATATGGAGTTAACAGCTATCAATTATCTATCCTTTATCTAACCTATTAGTAACAACAAATTCAATACTATCAACCATTCCGCCAGAATCAACCAGTGGAATAGATGGATAACCCTTATCCTCTTGAACAACTGGGGAGTTTGGTAGCGCAGAGGCTCCATGCTTTCCTGTAGTATAGGGGTCGTCCATGACAAATGCTCTAACGCAATCTACAATTAACTGGCCAAGAGAATCGACATCAGGTATTCCATTTTTGAAAAACTGTATCCAATATTTTTCTATCTCTTCTTTAATCAAAGGTTGAAATGTTCTAAATCCATCGTTTAAAAAATCTCTGGCTGGAATCTTTTTTAGCTTAATCCATTCTCCTCTAGGGGACTTGTAAGCTGGAGGGTCATAAGCCCCTTCACTCAAAGTCTTTGCAATATCGGAATAACCATTACCCTTTGGAAAACCCCAGTAAATTGTAGTGCTACGGCGCGATAATTGGAGTAGCTGACGTTCTACCAGTGAAGTGTTATGGCTTCCCCATTCACCAGAATACTCGAATTTCACATCGGTCCTCCGCCACCGGTACCGCGAGGCAGTCCTGCCCCAGAGTTTCCAAAGATTCCAAAACGGTCCGGGGAACCTGCCCAAATCTGCAAAACTTGATTTCCAAAAAAATTGGTATTAAGAAACTCCATTCCAGGTTGAACATCGGATTGACGGAAAGTTAAGGAAACTCCCTTTGTACCTCCTATTGTTTTGGAGTTCATCGGGAATCCGTTTGAAATAACACCAGTTACAGCGCTAGGATTAGAGTCTGCCAAATACCAGCCAACCATAAGATGCTCAATCATTGTCTGTTTTGCTACCTGTTGAGTGGGTGGCAACTGACTGAACAAACTAAAGATACCAGGATAAACCGCATCAATGTAAGTAATTCCATTCTGTATAGAAGTATCATTAAGAGTGGGGAAATTTTGCCTATACATGAAATTTTGCGGAGTTACGTACAACTTATTATCCTTTAAACTACGCCAGCATCTTTCAATTTCTGTTTCAATTCTTCAATCTCGTTATCTTTAGCAATGATCTGTTGACGATTAACTTCCTTTTCACCCTCAAGATTTCTCAACAGTCCAGCGTTTTGTGAAGCAAGCTCCATTGCGCTATAAAAAGTCTTAGGAATCTCTTCAATAATGGATACAACATTTCTCTTCATTAGAACTTTGATTTGCTCAAAGCTCATAATATATTCAAAATCTTGATCATTATCAATGATCGAAATATTCTTGTTATTATGAGCGCGTCCTCTAAGAATCCACTTATAAGGCTGATTATTTTCAGGATCAATTCGTAGCTTCCAAGTAACTATTCCATCAACTTCTACTTTGTCGGCCAAATTAAATTCATGATCGTAGTTATCCATAGAACGAAGAAAATGCTGTGACATAATAAACTCCAAATCCAATTAATAACTCCCTAGATAATTCTAGGGAGTGTGAAGTAATCTAATTAGGTAGTAGAAGTCAAAATACCGAATCCAGAATATGCGGCCACAATAGGGGTATAAGGAATGTACAATCCGGCGTAGCGGGAAAGCATCTTATACTGAGTCTGGTAAGCACCGGGAGTTGCCGGGTACATATATTTCTGCAACGGGATACCTGCAATAATAGTGTCCTGATCTTCATCAGGAATACCGCCAGGAATCGAAGGGGCAAGAATAACCATATAGTCGAATGTGTTAGCATTCCAAATATTGGTTACTCCGTTAACGGAAGCGGAAAGAAGTGGTTCTGGGATAATCTCAATCTTAGGAGTTTTATCGTTAGGATTAGCTCCTGAAATAAAGTTATCAACAAGTGCTTGCAATGCCGAAGAAGGATTGTAAGTAGTAGAATAGGGCATCTGACCAAGCAAGTTATAAGCCAAAGGAGATACAAATATTTTGATGTCAGTAGGCTTATTCTGGTTAACGGTAAGAAACTGAACAACGGCCTGACCCAAGTTATTGTAAGCCTCAGAACCGGGTGTGGCGGCAGTATTAATCTTAATATAGTTAAGAGATTTCTGAGTACCAAAACCGGAAGAACCCCAAGCCACAATCGGGTTAGCGTTAAGAATGCCGGTAGTACCAGAAGCGGTATTTCCGTACCAAATCAAAACGTCTCGGAACATATCCATGACCCAAGAAGCATACTTAATTTTAGCACTAAGAACTTGTCCACCAAAAGGAGCGGTATCACCGTATTGAGTACGGGCCTTTTCCTCAACAGTAAGACGGTAAGTTGCTTCAAAATTAAGTACCGCGTTACTCATAGCATCAGCCTGAGCATCAACATCGAAAGTATCGTTGTTGTTAAAAGCTCCTGCACCACTCATGGTAGCAAATCCACCGCCAAAAGAGATAAGTGGAAGGTTAAGGGAAGAAGCGAAAGGATTGTTACCAGTAACTACCTTAACAGCTTGCATAGCCTTAGAGTAACCAAGAACTTGATAGAAGGGCTTAGCAATCCATCCCATAGAAGCGGGAGCAAAAAGCTGTGCGTTAATCAAGTTAATAGCGTCGGTAGTTCTACCGTCAGAAATAAGGCGGGCAGAATCTCCAACAAACTTATTGGTCTTTTTATCAACAGCATCATAGATGATGTCGAGTTTACCAGTTTTGCGATTCCACTTGTAACCCATAACAGCTTTTTCAGGATTAGCTTTAGCGGCATCCATAACTGCCTGAGTTCTACCAATTTCTTCACCAATAAACATCCTGTCAACGTGCATGGGGAAGTGTGGAGCATGAGCATCAATCTCATATTCCTCAGCACCTTTAGGTGTTACCGAGGCTCCAATTTTAAATTCAACAGCATCTTTAACACGACCAAATCCATTGGAATCCATAGACCCTTTAGCTTGACCATGATTAAGAGACTCTTGAAATTGTTCAGCGAAATCAGCCATTGAAGGCGCAGCATCAATTCTCATTATGTTTCTCCTTTTTTACGCTTTATTAATACAACTGAATGTACAACAAAACGCCTCCTACTGAGCTAGACCCAAGAAGAGGATCAATGTCAACAAATTTAATAGCGTTAACACCGTCAGCATTCTTAATCAAAGAATATCCTGGTGCAGGAACGGTGGTACCGGAAGGAGCGAATTCAATCCAACCAGAAGCGTTATTAATAATAGGAACGCAACCAAGAGAAGGGGTGGTAAGTGAACCAGAGGCAAGGGAAAGCCAACTAGAGAGACGGAAATATCCGCGAACCATAACGGTAGCAGGAAGCCCGAGTCCGTAGCCGTTATTTTTCATCGGTTCGTTGTAGAGGATAGATTCATCCACCATCAAAATACCACGAGGAATATAGGCAGAACCAAAACCACCGGGAACACCAAGAACAAACTGATCCCCCGTAGTGGCCTTAGCTGTAACAAGCTGTCCAAATGGGCCAACAACTACGTTAGCATTGTTAGCATCATTAGGGTCAAGAAAACCGCCCAAAGTCATGTAAGAATCTTTAGGCCCTGCGGGATAACCGTTAATAGAAACGTTACCCTTAAACGCAAGCGCAGACTGGGGCCATTGTGACGAAGAAAATTGAGTGGCCATTATTTACTCTCCTTATTTTTCGCAAATCCATTACGAATCTGTGAACCAATTTCAAATGGGTCAATTGAATCAACCACTCTTTTAGAGTCAGTAATTCTAACAGTAATATCATGGTCTGCGGCACGGGCGGGAGCCTGTGGTGTAGTGGTCAAAGTAGAGCCGTCTTGCTTAACGGTAAGTGGCTCAATTACGTCATGGCCCTCTTCGGCAGTCTGCGTAGCCGGGGCATCTTGCGCCATATCAGACTCTACAGAATCTTCGGCTTTATCAGCTTCCTCGTCTTTCTTCAATCCCTCTTCAATCTCAGAATGAGCGGAGTTTTCTTTTTCACTAAGCCCTGCGTCAGTAGCCTCTTTATCAGGCATTGCTTCATCGGAAGCAATGTCGGTTTCAATACCATCTTCTGCCTGAGAAGTTTCAGGCATATCGTCTTTAGTATATCCTAGAGGATAAAAAGAGTCGAAAGATTTACCGCTAACCCGATGTTGCAAAAGTCTGTGAGTTTCTTTCAACAGATAGTCTTTTTGTTCATCGGTAAATTTTTCAACACTTTTAGGAATGGAGTCAAGAACCTTATCGGTCTTACTAAACATTCCCTTGAGAGTTTTCTGAATAAAACCTAGAACTGATTTCTCGTCCATATCAGTCTCCTTTGTTTGTTCAAATTTCTTATCTAAAATTGCGGCATCTTTTCCGCCACGACCTTGCGGTGTAACGGCAAGATGATTTACTTCATTAACCTTAGTCATTAAAATTTGGTATTCAGTACCATTCTTATCTGTTCCACGTTTCCATGAAAAATCAGCGGCATACCCTGGAGACACTTCCTTAATTCCATGATCGTAAGCAGAGTGTCCGTCTTCTTGAACAATATTTAAGGTAGAATTAACAGTTACTTCACCGTCAGCTTCAAGAAGTCTAATTTCAGATGAATCACCGGTCCAGCCAATCCATCCAGTCTTTTCATCCCTAATGTTCTCAGCGGTAACAAAGTCTTCTGGATGCTCAAGAGTTAACGGAAGTCCTGTAAACAATTTAAGGGCATCTTTAAGAACTTCTGGCGGCCTGTAAACATTAAAAATTGTACGAGAAGAATATTCATCAGGAATATTAAGTGAATCTCCAAACAGTCCTGAAAGTTCGCTACGGTGGTACTGATAAATACCGCTCTTAGCGATAGCAACATTTTTATGCTTTTTTCCAAGGGCATCATCTTTGACCAATAATGAAACATCCATAGTCAACTGTACTCCGTCGATAAAGCCAAAAGAATTTCTATGCCCTCAGTAGTAAGTCTATACCCTGGAAAGGTTTTTGTCAAGATTGTTGACCATTTTCTCTAGAGATTCTATCAGCTTCTAGGGCATCCTCTACACCTGTCGCGCCGCGTTCCTTTAGAAGTGTTTCAAGAGTTTTGACAACTTCGTTCTTTTGAATTGATGGATCATAAGCAATTAAAACTTCTTGTGGAACTTCAAAAGCATTAAGTTTTAAGTCCTCCATTGGTTGAAAGATTTTAGCATAAGCAAACTCATTAGCAAGATAGTTAATGAGTCTGTTATAAATATCCGCCCTAATGCAAACGTACTTAGATTCCAATTCTTGTAAATCCATTTATTTCTTCCCTTTACCAGCGGCTTTACGCACACTAGATTTTTGATCGTTTTTGCTACCAGGAGTTAAAGAAGACTTTCCGGGAGTTGCACTTCCTGTTGGCTTTTTAGCGCCTCCCATTCCAAATAGTCCGGTTTTTTGGCTAGAAGCTTTTCTATCTTTTTCCTCCTTTTTATCAGCTTCCGCTTGACCCTCAGTAAGTAATTTAATAATCTCGTCATCAATTTGAACACCTGAAATAAACTTACCAGCAATTTTACCAGAAATATCAGCAGGTATTCCGGCACCAGAACCAATTTGAAGCATGTTAAAGAAATTCATACCCAGGCTTGCTTTCTGGTCATTAGTGATAATAGTGTTGGAATCAAGGCAAAGTCTTAGTGTACGGATTTTATCTTTCTTAGAAGCTCCAAAATAGTCCAGTCCAAGAGTATAGATAAGTGGATCACACTGAATACAAAAGGTATTAGAGATTTGCTTAAAGGCTTCGGACTGCTTTAGAGTTACGTCTTCAAGATTGTCGCTAAATCCCTTAGATTGGGTATGGAAAATAGAAGACTCAGGAATGGTTGATTCGGCTCCAATGTTTTCTCTAAGTAATCTAACAAGCTCGTCATATCCAGTGTAGTTTCTTTCAAGTGTCTTAATCTCCCCATAAGAATTAAAGGTCTTTGGATGAGTAACATCCCAAAGGGCTAATTGTGCGCTATTAGCTTCTGCCCATTCCTCAAACACCTGTGGGCCAGAAGCAAAGATAATAGGGTCAGCAGGGATGTGCTGATACACGAGTGAAATCTGCTGGCCCATAACAGGAATAGATGACATCATGATATTATAAGACAGAACTGACTTCATCCAACTTTCAAGGTCAGACACCCCCCAACCGATTTGGACAATAGCCCCCCAAAATGGAAGCTCATTGATACGGATAATTGCCATGCGCTCGGTAGCAACTTCTACACCAGCCATAGGGATATAGAAATAAGGGGGGTAGAAATAATCTTGATGCTCAATATTGGTATCTGGAATCATAACTAGATTCCATCTATCCGCCGTCCAGAAACGGTCAATCTCTTTTTTACCAAGAGGTCCCATCATTGAAAGATTGCGTGAGTAGTTCACAAGATTATTGTCTTGCTTAAAGTGCGGGATAATCGCGGACCCGCCATAGATAAGAGAATCGCGCAAGCCCTTTTTGAGGGCCGATTCAAGTCCAAGTTTGTGATAGTGCTTTTTGAATTCTTTAAGCTCTTTTGCCGTAAAGTCACCTTCAAAGTAATAGCCATTAATAAAAGGACCATTAACCTTTTTATCAATAATAACTTTTGGGATACCTCCAGAAGCATAATAGGCGGTAGCTTGCTGTGGGGAAATTTGAATAGGAATATCTGCTGTGTTGTAAAACCCTGGGTCAGAAGAAGTTCCAATACCAGTTTGTGAGTTAAACCAAGAGTCAATGATTTTTACTACCTCACCCTTAGAATTCATGTTATCACGGACCGCGTGAGAAACCTGCAAAAACTCAGTAGCTTTTTTACGAATAGATGCCGAATAATCTTCTACGTTAGTAGAAACGTAATCTTTAGGAAGCATATCTTTGTAATATTCATACAATTCTTTTTGTATTTTTTGAACCGAATCAAATGAGTGTGATACTGGTGATATTTTCTCATCTTGAACTCTGATTCCAAGTGCATTCCTTTTTATTGGTATAGAATGCGCCACATCAAGTTCACCAGAATCTCTGGCAATAATTTTGTAAACATTTTGTAGGTGTTCATTTAATCCTGAGAACTTATCTTGAGTAATCAGATCGGTGTATTTCATATTATTTTCCTTATGCGGCAGTAGAACCAATTCTAATTTTTTGAGCTTGATTCATTTTCTTAGCAATTTCAGCAATATCTCTGTAATCCAAATCACTCATTACAATACGAAATAAAACATATTCAAGAGCGTCGCATACGTGGTCAGGTGATTTTTCACCCCTTCCTTTCTGCGGTTCCCCCTTATCATCAAATTGTCTAACCTTTAGAGACATATCAAGATGTTCATTTTTACCATTATCTATAACAAAAAGACGACCGGACTTAAACATCTTATTTACACAGAAGATTCTTTCAATAACTGACGGATTATGCCCTGAGAGTCTCGGCTGAATTCCATTAGCTCGTATTTCTTTGATATAAAGATTGATAATTTCTTCTGCCGAAGCGTCAGGGAACCATTCAATTGGGTTTGTCGGATATGCTTGGCGCATTTGTAACGGAGCGGAACCAAGAGACTCGAAGTTAAATGTCCTGTGAATAAAAAGTTTACCTTCTCGCTTAAATAAAGATACTCCCCAACAAAAACCAATATTTTTATCCTGTCCAATAAAGATAGTTTCGTCGGGTCCTGGTTCAAACTCACTCCATGCACATTCTTTTCCATTGTAATCTCCATATACCCGACCGGTAGAAAGGTTAACAAACTTTCCTTCCAGAAATGCTTCTTTTTCATTCTCATTATATAATGACTCAAGGTCTTTCAAGTAGCTAGGTGATAAAGATGTGTTATCTCTAGTGTGTCCTCGCATCAAAACAAAAGGCTTTTTCTTTTTCTTCAATTCCTCAGTGATTTGATAGCAACCCTTATAACCCTGGGCGGTAGTAGCAAAACAAGCAAAAGCAGAACGACCTCCAGGAAGGCGCACTCTAGTGCGTTCATGAATAGCGGTAAACGCCATAAGCGCTTTATCCTGGGGAAGCTCATCAATTTCATCACATATAAATATAGAGAAGTTATAAGCATATATGTTCCCCGGATTTTCTACTGGAATTACTTGAAAGCTAATTGTTCCAATGCGAATTATATTTTGCTGTTTATCATAAGAATAAATAGACCCAGACATTTTTAAGATTCTTTCTAGGTCAACCCAAATCGTCTTACGGAATAGGGAAATTGTTACACTACCTAAGCCAACCGTAATTTCATGTCCGTCGAATTGATTTACTATATTTAAAATTAGTAAAACAATGCTGAAAGATTTGCCACATCCATACCCACCAATTAAGAAGAAATCATTTACCCTATCATATTCTTCCATAAAAGGAGCGAAAGCAAATTGACGCTGGTGCCGAAAAGGTTTAATCTCGCTTTCTACCTCAAGAGTTGAGGACATTATCCTTGCTTCCTAATACCTGTCAATTTCTTAATCAAAAATGTGTTTAGTTTTTCGTCATCAAGTTCGTTGGTAATTGTGAATTTATCTTTCCTAAGATCGTTAACAGTCAAATCTGCCCCGGTTTTTCCAAACATTTTTTGCAGATAATTATCGGCGTTTCCGTATTCAAGACTACGAGTGGTTCTACATTGAGCCATCATGATCTTCTCAAATTCTCTGATTTCAGAAGTCGTTAGATTAAATACTCTAACTTTGCATTTAGGTTTCAATACATTAAATCGGTGATAGGTTGACCCATACTTTCCTTTGTAGCTTTCAATGAAAGTTACTCTATTTGCATTGAACATAAACTCTTCGTTTTTATTCATCTTATAGATTTGATCGTTAACTTCTACTTCAATAAACTCGTTTTCTAGTGTGATATGTTTAGACTTACGAGCAACTGCGGCATTTTGAGCCCTAATAATAGCAAACTCTTCTGGAGTGTGTTTAGCCCTACCCATTATTCCACCTCTTCTTCTTCGACAAACTCACCCTCGAAAAACTCCATGTTATCAGACTTAATAGAGGCAGGATCGGCAAGGTTGGGGGTCGATTGAAAATTGATATTAATTGCAATACGGGAATTAACATCCAATTCTTCACTGTAGTTACCGGAGATTTTAGCAAGGAATTCTAGCGCCTTATATTGAGTAGCGCCATCGTCCATAAAATGCTCGTTACCATCTTTGTCCAGTATTTTCTTTTTAGCCTTTAGTAAACGCCTAGCGTGTTCAGTAATGGAAACTACGTCCACTCCCATAAGGGCTATAATGTTACGCACTCCACCCATTTTATTCTCAATCATTTTCCAGCGGGATTGCGCTTTAAGACGGGCTACGTTTTGTTCTGACTTATCTAGGGTTTCCCAATCTAGTGAAAGAACTGACTCACAGTAGCTTTTAGTCTTATTCTTGGAGTCGGAATACATATAGGCAATAAGAAAGGCTTTATCCTCTGTGGATAGGAATTGGAACCCTTGATCCTTTTTTAGAGAAAGCCCCCCGTTAAATTCTTCATTCACTGCGTCAGCGGTTTTCAAGAATACGTTCTTGTAAGACTTCTCAGGAACTCCGCTTGGATATTTTTTATCTGGTAGCATGTTCGACCTTTATAAATTGAACGCCTACAGAACTTGTAAACGCACAATTATTTATGTTTGCTTTCTTGAGGCAGTTTCCTATAATTTCCCAACCAAGTTCAAATGTCATGCCAGGGCCAATAGAATCTCCAATTGCTATCCTAATAGAATCTTCTTCCTCTTTTGTGAACCCAAAGAATAAAACCGGAACACCGTTAATATTTTCTCTCATGATGTCCTATATAATAGCACCATTTCGGAAACTGTCAAGAGTAGTGCATATATTGTTGCAGTATTGGTAGTTGTAAGTGGTTGACCATAGGTGGTGGATTTCTAACGGTGTATAGAGCGGGATTTTTTAGGGGTGTCTAAATCCTCATGGACGGTATGGTTGGTTTTGATAGAATTATCGATATGGATAAGGGTGTAAATCGTGGTACTCTGGAATGGGGGGAACGGGGAGATGGAAGAAAGGGTCCTCCCTTTCTGACTGTCCAGACACCCCCGGTAGGGCGGTGACCTTTGGCCTTCCTCTCTCACTCGCCCATTTTATATCTATAAACCTATACTCAATACACGCTACTCTCCCTAGCACAAAAAAATACCCTATCTTTCGATAGGGTAAATTGGAACATTAGCTATGTTCAGTATTCAAACTGATAATAACCGTTCCACAATGCGCCGTGATGATACCATAAGAAATCTTTCTGATAGATTCTAGGCTTGCCAAAGTGTGCAAGTACGGCATTTAATCGGCTCTTAGTAGCTACGGTCTGATAACCGTGATCGCTCATTCTGATTTCCCTGCCGACCCTTGTGACGATAGTGTTACCGTGATAGCGCCAAGAAAGTACGCTAGTGTCAGCACGGATTACAATATCGTTTTTTCCAGACCGACCAGGATTATCATTAATCAATCTTGCGATTGATTCCTTTTCAACCTTCCTCATCTCATGCCGTCCTAAAATACCGGACATTCTGCCCGATGCTTACTTTGGCTATTTCCATAACGATTTTAGGTCCCGCTTTCACGGTGATAAAATCATCAATAGAATTGCCTCTGGACGATGCAATTTCGACGAATCGAGAATACACAATTGTCTTAGGGTTGAACCATTCGCGCCCAAGAGTGGGATTATCCCCATTCTCGGCGCGAAAGGCCACCTTTTCCTGTACCATGTCAGAAAAGGCGACAACCATGATTAATCGCTTTCCTTGTCAGCGCCGCCAAGGAACCCGAAAACCTGCCCCAAGACCGCCTCGACGATCTTAGTAGCTTGCTCTTCAGTGTAACCTTCGGCCTTCAATTCGGCCTTATAGTCGCTCTGAGCGCCGTCCAACAACTCCCCGATCTTCTGCTTAAAAGCAATCTTGCCGACCGACACGCTCAGAACTTTGGACGACTTGAAAGAAACTGCCATAATGATACCTCTTGTCCCTAGTAACACTAGGGGAATTAAAATTTTGCTTTCCCATACGGGAAGCATTTTTGATCTACTTATATAGTACCACGAAACCAAATTTTTGTAATAAACTTTGATTACTTACCCTTGCTAATGATCTTATCGAAAACATCGGCCAACTCTTTAACGCTTATTGTCTCGATTGTTGTCATAGTTGTACCTCTGTTTGATTTTCCACATAAGACACTCCGTTGATATACACTGTTAAGTATAGTAAATCCCTTTCCCTCCTGTAAAAGTCAATCCCATTTTTCAGTCCAGCCTGATTTATACCCGGAATGGAAATCATGCTCTTGAGCAATTTAATTATTTTGCACAATTCAATGTCTTTCTTTTCGTACTCTTGATTAGTCATAAAAATACCTCCGTTAAATTAAGAGTTCAGATAATGGGCGCACGGCCTGGCTCGCGCAAAGTACGGGCAAGCTGGTCGGTTGGCGCATTTCAAATAACTAAGTAACCTATATCAAATATACACCCTTAACGAAAGTCTGTCAAATAAAAAAGCTAAGAAAATGGATTTTTTTCAGATATTTTTGAAACTACTTAACATATGTTTCTGTCCTATCTAATGGCGCGTGCGCACGCGTAAAAGCAATTACCATGCCAATTCTAGTAAGTGAGTGTTAACTAACTTGAGATTATTTCTATGCATAAACCGTGCCAAAAAAAATTGGTTGATGGAATAGGTAAAAAAAGTGTCTAATAAATCATAGCATAAACCGTGCCAAAATAATCAGTGTTTTTTTATCGGTAAAGGATCAAGATTTATTTGTGGATATAATTTATCGGTATTTTTTATAGAGATTATTTTGGGCATATGCGCGCGAGGGATTTGTGGAGCGCCAAAGCCTTCCAAACCATACCAACAATAAACTATGTATAATAAACCTTACCTAAAATCGTTTCAACTGAAAGCATACAGTTTCATACAATGAAACGATGTAAATAGTTGTATGCGCAACTACTCATTGAGTGCATGATCATTTACTCATATACTACTTGCGATTGCAACTATCTTTATATTCAACTGTTTAATAATGCAACACTTGTGCATACAAATACAGGTTTGGCATGATTGCCATTGGCTCCATAATCCAAACCTGTATTATTATTTAAATTTAAATAACCCAACGTTGGGTTAGGGTATACCCACCCCCTCTCCCCCATATCTTAGGGCTTCCTCTCTTCCTCCTTGCTAGACCGTCCACTAGAGTGAGAAGAGCTACCTGTTGGCCTTCCTCCCTTCTCCCCATTCTGTTTGGCGGCCCTAGCCTTGCTTTCAGTCTTAGCAGACCCTAGAATCTTTCCTGCCTGACTTCTCGAACTACTTCCTTCTGGCATTTTATGCCTCCTTTATCCAATATCTCTATAAAAACATGAGTCAACTGAGTCAACTGAGTCATCTATGAGTCAACTCAAAAACGACCTATTTCCTTTCCCCATATAGACTTGCAGGGGGGGATGAGTCATGTACCATCTTTCTCTATACTCTCCATCCCTACAGTATCCATGGTATATTATGGTATCTAATACTATCATAAATCTATTAAAATGATGACTCATATGACTCATATATTGAATAACTCCATACCGAACCACGATTTACTAATGAGTCAACCCCTCAAAAAGATGACTCATAGTTGACTCATAACCCCAAAAAGATGACTCATACTGGTCGATCCTCATGAACCTTCCCCTCGAATACGTGGGCGACCTGCATAGAATCCTTTTCATAATCGGTATAAAGTTTTGGCATTAAGAATCCGTCACCATACATAGTATGTTTCCATTTGAACCCCATTCTACGCAATGCCCTAGCTAATCCATTCGCTACTTGTTTTGTAGGATTCTTATATCCTAGTTCTTCTGCTATCTGAGCTACTTTTAAGTGCCTTAATAAATCATCTTCAAAAGATAGTTCAGATATTTTATAGTTAGTCTCGATTGAATCTTGATATGGATCAGTTTCCTTAAACTTCTTATTAGACTCAATTAGCAATTCTCTCTCTTTATCATCAAGCCACCAATCCTCTCCTTTATCATACCAAGTTCTAACTTGTAGCCAAAATTGTTTTGCATTAAACAGTTTAGCCTTATCAAGTAATATCTTAGATACACTAACAATAAGAAATCTTGTACCTTCACCCTGATCTGTTAATACAATTGGATCATTAACAGTGGCAAGAAACATAGAACGTCTTTGATATGTTTCTTCCC
>Ga0265338_10006325_pt1 | contig 15135 bp, 16 predicted proteins | sample 42126metaG_FD_193579 | JGI IMG/M metagenome (GOLD analysis project Ga0265338, IMG submission 193579) | Rhizosphere microbial communities from Carex aquatilis grown in University of Washington, Seatle, WA, United States - 4-21-26 metaG | ecosystem: Host-associated > Plants > Roots > Rhizosphere... | reverse complement strand
GGGGGGCGGGGGATTTCTGCTTTTCTATTGTGAAGAGGATAAGCAGGGTGCTGTCCGTAAAGCACTTGCTGACCTAAAGGAGACCCCTTTTAGTTTTGAACCCCAGGGGAGCAAGATCATTTATGTGAGTGATTGCGATCGAAGAAAGGGAACTCAATGACAGTTTTTGTTACAGGAGCTGAAGGCTTTGTCGGTAAAAGGCTCGTGGCGCAGTTAAAGGATAAAGGCGTCAATGTCGTAGGGGTAGACATTGCTGCGGCTCCAGGCTCTTCATCGGTAGTTGCTGATATCAGATCACGTGAGATCGGCAAGTTAATCCCTGAAGGGGTGGATGCCATTATCCATCTGGCGGGTTTGACCCGTACACCGGATTGCCAGAATAAAGGGTATGCCTGTTTTGAGGCCAATGTGATGGCCACGTTGAACCTTATCGATGCTGCTGAAGCTAGGAAAGTGAAACAGTTTATTTTTGCTTCCAGCGAATGGGTTTATGGGGAATGGAAGGACGCTTCGGTCACGAAGAATGACGAGACCGCTCTTAATCCCCATGAGTTAAGCTCGGAGTACGCGTTTTCAAAACTCGTCAGTGAGGTTAATTTAAAGCAGAAATACAGCCACGGGTTTTGTGACACCACTATCCTGCGTTTTGGCATCATCTACGGCCCCCGCGAGAAGAACTGGTCCGCTTTGGAATCGCTTTTTAATGCCGTCAAGACCCAGGAAGAAGTCAAGGTTGGTTCCCTGAAGACAGGCCGGTGTTTTATCCATGTTGAGGACATAGTCTCGGGGATCATCGCTTCCTTGGGCTTGAAAGGTTTTAACATCATTGACCTGCAGGGTGATAAATTAATCAGTCTGGGCGATATTATTGAAATGTCAAAAAAGATTTTAGGAAGGAATCCCAAAGTCATCGAAACATCGGCGGATAATTATAATCTGCGTAACGTCGGCAATGCCAAAGCCGCGAGGCTCATCGGTTTTAAGCCGCATTTCGGTCTTGAGGAAGGGTTAAAAAGTTTGATAGAAAACGGAGTGACCAAGCAATGACGACCCCAAAACCATCCATGGAAATTCTTCAGAAGTTTCTGCGGTTAAGGATGGCGCAGCTTATCATCAATGAAATGTATAAAAAGGGTTCGTTTAAAGTACCCATTCATTTGGCCCTTGGCCATGAGGCGATCGCCGTTGCTTTGAGTACGGTGATGGATGCCCGGGACCAGCTTGTCCTGAACCATCGCAATATCCATTATAATTTGGCCCGTGTGCATTCGCTGAAAGCTGAAATTGACGAATATTTGTTGAAAAAAGAAGGCCTGGCCGGCGGGGAATTGGGCTCCATGAACCTTATCAATGAATCCCAGGGCATTGTGTATTCGTCAAGCATCTTAGGCAACAATATGCCGGTGGCGGCAGGTTTTGCCATGGCCAAGAGCATCAAGAAAGACGGCGGCGTCGTGTTTGTGGTCACGGGTGACGGGGCCATGGAAGAGGGGACTTTTTACGAGAGCCTGCTTTTTGAGAAAAGCAATCACCTGGCGATTGTCACCATCGTGGAAAATAATCAATGGTCATTAGGCACGAAAATAGAAGAGAGACGATGCCACGTAGATGTGGCCAGGCTGACCGGTGGTTTAAACATACCTTTTGAAAGATTATCTTCCAATGATACCTATGAATATGTCGACAGGCTGAATATCATCAAGAAACAGGCCCTTGACCAAAAGACGCCTGTATGCGTTGAGGTGCCGTTGACGACACTCGGATGGTGGCATCAGAAGACTGCCGACTTCCCCGACGGCAAGTTTATCAATTATCACGCCGGCCCGTCGCCCTCGGTCAATGAGCAGGAGGACCCGTATCTGGCGGATTCGAGCGATGACCCGTTGATCGTTATGGAGAAATATTTCGACAAAAATACCATTAAAAAAACGGCGCTCGAAGTTTTGGCGGCCTTGAAGAAGGAACTGGCATGAAATACGTGGAATATATTAATGAGCTGGTCAAGGCCAGGGTGCTGGAGCCGGAGCATATTTTTCTTTTCGGGCAGAACATCGCCGCGGGTTCGTGTATTTCCGGATTTACACGGGGACTTAAAGTCAAACCGGGCGGCCGTATTGTCAATACACCCAATTCTGAGAACACCCTGTGCGGTATCGGGTTTGGATGCATGATGAACGGCGTTCCAGCGGTATTCTTTATGAAACAGCAGGATTTTCTTTTGTTGGGTATTGATCAATTGGTGAATACTTATAATATCGTCCGGCGTAAGGCTCCCAAGTCTTCATTTACCATCATGCCCGTGATCGTGGACAGCGGTTATGAGGGCCCCCAATCGGCGTTGAATAATTTGGCTGATTTTTGTTCCATCGCCCGTATTCCGGGATACACCATTACCAATAAAACGGACGCCCGGGAGATCATCAACAAATACATGATCGCTCCGGGATTTCGCATTATTGGCATCAGCCAAAGGTTATTTAAGACAGAGATCATCGATACCCCTTGCGTTTATATGAATGATGACAGGTCTATTTTTCAATACACCAAAGGTACGGACGTGACCATCGCTTGTTTTAATTTGTCTCTTCCTTATGGCTTAGAAATCCAACGCCGGATGGCGGAAAAAGGCCTGCAGGCCTCGCTTTTTTCCGTCAATGCAGCCACGCCTGTCGCGTGGGATGATATCGTTAAAGACGTCAGGACAACCAAGAGGGTCATCATTGTTGATGATCTAAAAAGTCTCAATGCCCCGTGGCAAAATCTTTTGAATGCTCTTTATGCGGATCAAGCCATGAAGAAAAACTTGGTGATCCAGCGTTCCTACGAAAGCTACTGGTGCCGTCCTCATCATGACCAGCTGCAGATAGATTATGATAGGGTGATGGAGGAGTTCAAATGATCACGCAATTGAGGCATGTAGGCATTGTGGTAAAGGACTTGGGAGTGAGCCTGCGTTTTTATAAGGATCTGCTTGGCCTTAAGGTAAGAAGTGAAACTCAGGAAGAATGCCCCTATATTGACACGGTATTGGGGCTGCAAAAAGTCCGTCTAAAGACAGTCAAATTAGCGCCCTTGGGCACAGGGGCAGGCATTGAGCTTCTTTATTATCATTCTCCAGCCTCACCGCAGAGGGTGCCCTGCGCCATCCATGAGCGTGCCATTACCCATTTTGCCTTGACCATTGAAAATTTGGACCAGGAATACCAACGGCTCCTGAAAGAGGGAGTAAAGTTTATTTCAGCGCCTCAGAATGCCCCCGGCGGCCGTGCCAAGGTGGTTTTTTGCCAGGACCCTGATGGTAATTACATTGAATTAACTCAAGAGATCAAGATATAGGATGACTAAGACACCAAAAATTTGGTTAACAGGTTCAAGAGGATTTATCGGCAAAGCGCTTTGTAAAGCCCTGCGCCAGGATAATGTCGATTTAACTTGCTTTACTCAGACACCTGGCCCCGCGCAGGATGTAGTCCTTATGGATTATGCCAAGGCCGAGAATATTCAAGAGACGGTCAAGAGTCTGGGCCTGCCGGATGTATTTATTCATTTGGGATGGCCGGAGGTATCCAAGCCCGATCTTCCTGTTCATTTGAACGAGGGAGTAGCGACAAGCAAGACGCTGCTCGAGACCATGTTCAAATTAGGGCTGAAGAAATTTATTTTTACCGGTTCCATTAGTCAGTACGGAGGCTTGGTCGGACGTCTTTCAGAGGACATGGCGCCGGGGCCAAGATTGACGAATTACGCCAAAGCCAAGAATGAGGTTGAACAGCTGGGCCTGCAGGCGGCCCAAACATACGGAAAGATTTTTATCAGTGTCCGCATTCCCTGGGCCTTTGGCGCCGGCCAGCGGCAGGGTTCACTCATTAATGATATTTATCAAGCCCATCTCAAAGGCACCATGGTCAGTTTGAGCCCTTGCGAACATTACCGGGACTATATCCATACCACCGATGTGGTCGAGGGGCTAAGACGTGTTGGTGCTGTTGAGGAGTCAGGCATCATCAATCTCGGCAGCGGCAAATTTGTTCAGGTGAAAGATTTTGTCATGGGTTTCTGGAAAAATTTGGGCGGGGATAGGACAAAGTTAAAATTCGGGGACAGGCCCCTGCCATCGTGTGAACCTGATCAACCCAAAAGCTATTTTGATCTCACGCGGCTGATCAGGTTGACACAATGGCAGCCGCGGCTATCCCTGGATGAGGGTATTAGAAAAACTATCGAGGATTTATCAAAGGAAAATGCCGCAGGGACTCGGGTATGAATCCTTCGGCGGAACTGATCAGTATCATTGTTACCAACTATAACCATGCGAAATATCTCGATCAACGCATGGAGAGCCTTTTAGCGCAGACGTATCCGAATCTTGAGATCATTATCATTGACAATTGTTCGACGGACAATAGCCTTGATGTTTTGGCCAAGTATAAGGAAAGGCCCCACGTTAAGATCGTGGCATTGCAGGGGAACATAGGCAATATCAACACCTCCAACATGGGGGTGGGGATGTCCCGGGGAGAATTTTTTATGTTTGCCGAGGCCGATGATTACAGTGCCCCGGAAGAGATCGAGCTTTTGTATCAAGCGATGGCGCCCCATGAGACCATCGGGGCCGCATTTTGCCGAAGTTATATGGTCGATGCGGCGGGCAAGGTGTTTGGCCAGGATTTTGATTCCGGGCGAAGGGATTTTAAAAAATTTTGCGCTGGGGATGTTTTGATCCCGGGTGCGATGGCACAGCGTTTTTTCTTATATTCATGCATCATTCCCAATTATAGTGCCGTACTATTCAGGCGCAGCTATTATGACCTTGCGGGCGGCATGTCGCACCGCTACAAGACATGCGCGGATTGGGATTTTTGGTTTCGTATGGTCCGCCATAGCGACCTTTATTATCTGGCAACACCCTTGAATTATTTTAGGAGGCATGCGCAGGCCACCGGCAGTATTTATGGCATCCAATTGACCTTAACGGAGATCATGGATCTGCTTTATTCGACATCCCGCAGGATTTCGATGACCTGGGGGGAAAGGCTTCGCTTCAAGGTCAACCTGGGTGTTATTTGGGGAAGATACAGAAAACCGGACCCGCAAGCCTGGTGGAAGACCTTCCCAGCGGTTTGGCGGCGAAGTTTGAGGCATGATAAATTAAGCGTGATCTATTTGGTGCTTGCCTTCTTTAAAAGAAGCGTCCAACGCATGATCAAAATGGCCTAAGAAGGAGAAAAAATGGCTGTAAAAGATATATTCAATTGCGGGGCGGATGTTCTTCGCAAAATAAATGCGTATTTGAGCAAAGCCCGTTGCCGCAGGGATTTTAGAAAGAAGTTCGTGACGAGTATCTGTCCGAGATCTTGTTTTGACCTTTCTATCGTACGCGCGGTAGGCAGATATTCTTATGGGGACTTGAATATCATTTCATATGGTAATAAAGATGAATCTTTGGAGATCGGAGAGTTTGTGTCGATCGCAAGCGATGTTGTATTCCATATGGGAGGGATGCATCCTTTGGATACTCTTACCACTCTTCCATTTGAGTTTGTTGTCTTGGGGATCCCCGGTGACCCGACCATGAATTTATCAAAAGGACCGATCATTGTTCATGACGATGTTTGGATAGGCAGCCGCGCTTTGATCCTTTCTGGTGTGGAGATCGGTCAGGGAGCGGTGATAGGTGCTGGCAGTGTCGTTGCCAAGCCCATCCCTCCTTATGCGGTGGCGGTGGGAAATCCCGCCCGTGTTATCAAATACCGTTTCTCGCCGGAGATCATTGATGTCCTTTGCAGGCGTTTGAATTATAGAATGTTGACCGAAGATATAGTCAGGAAAATCCATCCGATCCTGAAAATGCCTTTGAATATAGAAAGGCTTGAGGAGATCCTTGCTGCCATGGGATGTTGAAATGCCGGAATTTTTATGAACAAGATGAATAGGAGGGTATCCGTTGATGTTAGAAAAACTTCTTGAGAAATTAATTCTCAACTCCTGGCCGTTACGCAGGGTCATAGGCAAAAAGATCGTCCAGAAGCTGCAGATGGGCAGTTATGAATGGCGGCTAAGAATGGGGACCGTCGCACGGCCTTATTACGGCTATTGCGTCTACCAGGCAGCGCTTCTGGCCAAAAAATTAAAATACGACAGGATAAGCGTCGTTGAATTTGGCGTCTTTAGGGGCAAGGGACTCCTGAACCTTGAATACCATGCCCGGGAGATCACGAAGATATTGGGGGTGGAGATCGATATCTACGGTTTTGACACAGGCGAGGGGCTTCCGGATCCGGTTGATTACAGGGACCTTCCTTATCACTGGCAAAAGGGCTTTTTCAAAATGGACGTTGAGTTGCTTCAAAGTCAATTGCAGAAGGCAAAGCTTGTTTTGGGGAATGTCAAAGACACGTCCAAGGACTTCTTTAAGAAATATGATCCGGCGCCTATTGGTGCCATTCTCTATGATTTTGATTTCTATTCCTCTACTCTTGAGGCAATGCAAATGTTGAAAGCCGGCGATCAATATTATATGCCAAGGGTATTCTGTTATTTTGACGACACGATGGGCAATGAATTGGAGCTTTACAATGATTATACGGGACAGCGGTTGGCCATCAATGAATTTAATACGGCCCACCGGGACATCAAACTCGGGGTTCCCTACTATCTTTTAGGCAAGAAGTTCGTGGAAAATTGGTATTATCAGATATGGATCTGTCATTTCTTTAAACATGGCCGTTATAATGATTTTGTCAGTGGAACTCAGGTTGATAGCCAGGAAAAGGGGGCTTAAATGAAAGTGTTATTAACAGGGGCCGCAGGGATGTTGGCGGCAGATGTGATCCCGCAATTAAAGAGTAATGGTTTTGAAGTAAGCGGCTTTGATATCAACCAGCGGCTGCCGGATATAGAGAAGCTCGATATCACGGATAAAGAGTCTGTGTTTAACATGGCTCAACGCCTTAAGCCGGATTATATTTTTCATCTGGCTGCGGAAACAGACGTAGATCGTTGTGAGAAAGATCCTGACCATGCCTTTAGAGTTAACACCATAGGAACAGAGAACATCGCTTTAGCTTGCCAGAAATACGGGATTAAGCTGCTTTATATCAGCACGGCCGGAGTATTTTTTGGTGATCAGCAAGATCCGTATACAGAATTTGATATTCCCAGGCCGGCCAATGTTTATGGGCATGGTAAATTACAAGGGGAGATCATCGTCAGAAATTTGCTTTCCGAGTATTTTATCGTACGCGCCGGGTGGATGGTAGGGGGCTGGGAAATTGACAAGAAATTCGTTTATAAGATCGTCCAGCAACTTAAAGGAGGCGCTACGGAGCTGAGAGTTGTGGCAGATAAATTCGGCAGCCCGACCTTCACCAAAGATTTTGCCAAGAACCTGGTGGCCTTAATTAAAACAGGCCGTTACGGACTTTATCATATGACTAATAAGGGTTCAGGATCACGTTATGATATTGCCGTGAAGATCGTGGAATTCATGGGCCTTAAGAACAAGGTCACGGTCCATGCCATCAATTCGGCGCAGTACCCGCTGCCGGCACCCCGGGCGCGCTCTGAAATGATGCGCAATTATAAATTGGATCTCATCGGCTTGAATCTTATGCCTCATTGGGAGCAATCCCTGGAGGAATACATCAGGATAAATAAGGATAAATGAAGAAAGTCAGTGTCATCATTCCTGCTTATAATAAAGCGGAATATACCCGTCGGACAGTGGAGAGCGTTCTGACACAGGACTACCCTGATATTGAGATTATCGTTGTGGATGACGGGTCCACGGACAATACGGCCAGTGTCATGGCGACTTACGGCAACAGGATCAATTATGTTCTAAAGGCCAACGGCGGGGCTTGCAGCGCCCGTAATGAAGGGATCCGAAGGGCCACAGGGAAATATGTCACTTTTCTTGATTGTGACGATCTTTTCTGTCCCCAAAAGATCAAAAAATGCGTAGCCTATTTGGAAACGAACCCGCAATTCGGGTTTGTTTACACAGCGGCTTACTTTATAGATGAGGATGACGCCATTACAGGCACCTATTGCCATCCCCGCAGCCGGGAGGGGAAAATAGTTGAAAATTTAATATTGGGGAATTTTATCTGTAATTCGACGGTGGTGGTTAGAAAGTCTGTATTGCAGCAAGTGGGCTTGTTCGACGAAGCATTTTTTACGCCAGCGGATTGGGACATGTGGCTGCGTTTATCTGAAATTACTCAGGCAGGGTTCCTTCGGGAGCCTTTGACGAAATACAGGGTCGTTGATAATTACACTATCAACCATTTACAGCAGGCCAGGCAGGAGCAATTGTGTCTTTTAGAGAAATTCTTTAAGGTCCGTCCGTCCAGGCATGTTTTAAGAAAACGGGCTTATTCCAATTATTATTTCAGTTTTGCGCTGTGTGATTTTATCAAGAAAGATTTTCCTTCTTTTTGGGCTGATTGCCGGATGTCATTGGAGTTGTCTGCTGGAAATATGAGGACCTGGGGGGTGATGGTATTGGCGGTTTTGGCCCCCGGGGGTTTAAGAAAGATACTGGAAAAGAAAATCTTAAGGAGATAGGCATGATCCAAGGAGTCAAAGTCAAAAATTTGAAGATAATCCCTGATAACCGCGGCAAATTGATGGAAATGCTTCGTTGCGATGATGAAGTGTTTGAAGGCTTCGGCCAGGTTTATTTTACCACGGCCCTTCCAGGTGTTATCAAGGCCTGGCATCACCATAAAATGCAGGCTGATAATTTTATCTGTGTCGCCGGCAGGGTGAAGATCGTTTTATATGATGCCAGAAAGGACTCTTCTACCCATCAACAGATCAACGAGTTTTATTCAAGCCTGGACGAACCTAAATTGGTGCATATCCCCATAGGGGTTTATCACGGCTTTAAATGCGTCAGTGATGTTGAATGCATGATCATCAATGTGATAACCAAGGTCTATGATTACAAAAATCCGGATGAGTTCCGTCTGGATGCCTTTGATCCTGAAGTGGGCTACGATTGGAATAAGGACTAATCGAAATGAGGTGCTTATGAAAGGTGTAATTTTGGCGGGAGGTTTGGGCAAAAGATTGGAACCGTTGACCCGTGTGACCAATAAGCACCTGCTTCCGGTTTACAATAAGCCCATGATCTTTTATCCGCTGCAGAGCCTGGTGGATGCGGGCATCACGGAGGTCTTGATCGTCACAGGGGGAAACAGCGCCGGAGATTTCTTGCGTCTTTTGGGCAATGGGGAAGAATTCGGCCTGAAGGATTTGCGATATGCTTATCAGAGTGGGGAGCGAGGCATCGCAGATGCCCTGCGTTTGGCCGAGAATTTCATCGCGGAGGACAAGTTCGTGGTCATTTTGGGGGACAATGTGACGGATGCTTCCATAAGGCCTTCGGTGGAGAAATTCCGTCAACAGCCGTCGGGCGCAAGGGTCTTGATCAAAGAAGTACCTGATCCCGAACGTTTTGGCGTGGCTGAATTAAAAGGAAATAAGATCGTATCCATTCAGGAAAAGCCCAAGCGTCCGAAATCCAATTATATTGTCACGGGAATTTATATGTATGATGCCATGGTCTTTGATTTCATCAGGGGATTAAAATTGTCCCAACGGGGGGAGTTGGAAATTACGGATGTGAATAATATGTATTTGAAGAAAGGGCTTCTATATTATGACATCCTCAAAGGCCAATGGACCGATTGCGGGACATTCCAATCGTTGTACCGCGCCAATCAGATCGTGGCCAGGACACAGAAGAACCTGAGGGCGGACGTATGAAGATCTTAGTGACGGGCGGCGCTGGTTTTATCGGAAGTAATTTTGTCAGGCATCTTTATCAAACCGAAAAGGATATTCACATCTCGGTCCTGGACAAATTAACGTACGCCGGCAATCGGGAGAATTTAAAGGAATTTGAAGGCAGGACGGACTTTAAATTCATCCAGGGCGATATCAATGATGAAAAAACAGTCCGTGTGGCCATGCAGGGGATCGAAGTGGTCGTTAACTTTGCCGCCGAGACCGCGGTGGACCGCTCCATTGATGACCCGCGGTCTTTTATTAAAACGGATATTTTCGGGGTCTATACCCTGCTTGAAGAGGCCCGAAAGGCCGATCGCCTTAAACGGTTTATTCAAATATCAACGGATGAGGTCTACGGCCATATTTTGGAAGGGAGTTTCAAGGAATCAGCCGAGCTAAAGCCCCGTAATCCTTACTCCGCATCGAAATTGGGGGGGGAGCGCCTGGCCTACAGTTTCTTTGAAACTTATGGTCTGCCCGTTGTGATCACACGGGCTTCGAACAACTACGGTCCCTATTGCTATCCCGAAAAGATCATTCCGTTATTTATCACTAATCTGGTCGATGGCCTCCCTGTCCCGATTTATGGGCAGGGCCGTCAGGTGCGCGATTGGTTATATGTAGAGGACCACTGCCGTGCGATCAAACTATTGATAGACCGTGGTGTTAATGGAGAAGTATATAATGTGGGAGGCGGCCAGGAATGTGAAAACATGGAACTGACGCGGAAACTTCTTGCCATGATGGGGAAGGATGAGCATTCGATCAAATTTGTCCAGGACCGCCCCGGTCATGATATGCGTTATAGTTTGGACTCTTCCAAATTACAGGGTTTAGGTTGGGCGCCCCAAACCGGACTAGAGACGGGATTAAAGAAAACCGTGGAGTGGTATCTTCAGCATGAGAGTTGGTGGAGGCCGTTAAAAAACAATCTGGACCCTGGCTACAGTAAAGGGTTTTGGGGTACGCAGAAAATTTGAGGGCATGCCGCAAGGCTGACAAAACATGGGTAATTCCGGAAAAAAGATTTTAATTACAGGGGTCACAGGACAGGATGGCACGTATCTGGCCCAATTTTTATTAAAAGAGGGATACACGGTCATTGGTGTGTTGGCAGACGGCCATCAGCACTCGATGGACCGTTTGAATATGATGGGGATCAAGGACCTGATCCAATGGCGGACATGTCTATTGACCGATATAAAAAGTGTCCAAGATCTGGTGGAACAGACAAAGCCTGACGAGATATATAATTTAGCCGCGTTAAGTTCTGTGGGAAGGTCTTTCGACAACCCCGCGGAGACATTGCAGTATAACGGCTTGTCGGTGGTGGCGCTTCTGGAAGCGGTCCGTCATCTGGGTTTACCGGTAAAGATCTACCAGGCTTCTTCAAGCGAGATGTTCGGCAATCCCCCCTTATTGCCGGCCCATGAAGATACCCCTCTTAACCCTATCAGTCCCTATGCCGTGTCCAAGGTAGCGGGTCATTTATTGGTAAAGAACTATCGTTTGGCTTACCGCATGTACTGCTGTTCAGGGATTTTATTCAATCATGAGTCGGTCTTGAGGCCGGCGCACTTTGTCACTAAGAAGATCTTATCGACCGCTGTCCGGATTTCCCGGGGAAGCCGTGAAAAGCTTAGGTTGGGCAATTTGTCCATTAAGAGGGACTGGGGTTATGCTCCGGCCTATGTCCAGGCGATGTGGCTGATGCTGCAGCAGTCCAAAGGCGATGATTATGTCATCGCTTCCGGAGAAGCGCATAGCCTTGAAGAATTCGTGGACCTTGTTTTCGGCCATTTAGGGCTTCACTGGAAGGACCATGTGGAGATCGACAAAGGGTTTTTCAGGCCTTCGGATATTGCCGTTACTCTTGGAGATGCGGGAAAGGCCAGGAAGGAATTGGGTTGGAAGTATACGTTGTCTTTTCCGGATCTTATCAGGACTCTTGTCAAAGAGGAAACCCAGTTGAAATGAGGCGCATTTGATGAAAGTCGCTGTCTATCTGGCAGACCAAAATCCCCATAGGGACAGGACAAGAGGGATCACTAATTATACACACACGCTTTTGTCCGGACTTTCTCAAAGGCCGGACATTTCTTTAGAGACAGTTATTTCCGCCTCTTCCTATTCCGTTGTCCAAAATAGCATTGTCAACGTCCGCATTCCATGGAGGACAGACAATAATTTCCTTCGTATTGCCACTGACAACGGCTCTCCGTTGTTCCTGGAGGCAAGAAAGCCGGATATTGTTTATTATCCAAAAGGGTATGTTTCTTTTATAATGAGGCCTCGTTGCCCGGTGGTAGGGACTGTCCATGACACCATCCTGCAACACTATGCGGACCATTATCCCCAAGAGCGTTCCGCCTTGGACTTTGCCTATTGGATCGGCCTGATGAAATGCAGCATCAGCACCTTCGATATGATCTTGACGGATTCTTATGCGGCCCGCGACCAGATCTTGACATTCTGTCGCCGTTATAAAATAACCGCTCCAGTCATACGCGTGACCTACGCGGCAAGCGATTATGAAGATATTGAGATCAAACAAGGCGTTAAAAAGGATTACGTGCTTCATTTTGCCTCAAAGAGTCCCCATAAGAAAACGCAACGGTTGTTGGAAATGTGGTCCTTAGTTTCCGTGCAAAGACCTGACTGGCCCAGGTTAAAATTGGTGGGATCGGTGGATGAAGCTTGGGAGCATTTAAGATCTCCCAGGGTCGAACATGTCCCCTTCGTGGGCAGCCGGGAGTTAAGCGTTCTTATGCAGGAGGCCCAAGCGATCATATTGCCGTCCGAGATCGAGGGTTTTGGGCTCCCGGCGCTGGAAGGCTATTTTCATGGCACCCCCGCCTGTTTCGTCAAAGGCACGTCAATTGAGGAGATCTTATCCGGCTTTACCTCCAAAGGCGCCTTTGTACTGGATGACCCATTGTCCTTCCAACAGGCATTGGACGATGTATTGGGACTGTCCTTTGAGGACATTGTGAAGATCAGGACCGGTTTAAGGGAGAAATTTTCAAGGTCTAATTTAGTGAAAGCGGTAGCCGCAGCCTTCCATGAGCTGATGACCACAAAAGGAAAAGCGCGATGAGGGCGGAAGACAGAAAGATCAACGAGATAGGGATGATCTCGATCCTGATCATAAACCTGGGCTATGTTTTTTTTGGAAGTTCGTTTGCCCAGCTCAGGATGCAGTTTTCTTTCCTGGACTTTCCTATTTTTATCGGGGAGATCGTCCTCGTGGCCACGACCATCCTTTTTTTCGTAAAAAAGTTCCCTTTTAAAAAGCGCCTGAGCCTTCTGGAATGGGCCTTAGTAGCCTATTTTATTTTTATTTTATATAAAGCGTTCTCTGGTTACTTGACCTGGGGACCATTGGCCTTTCGGGATGCCGCCTTATTTTATTATCCTTTTTTTGCCATTTTGGGATATTCGTTTTGGACGCTCGATCTTTGGGGCAATAAAACAAGACGCTTTTGTTTGATCATGATTGTATTGATGCTCATTTTGAAACAGATCAACATGTTTTGGACCTTCTCCCTGCTTCTCATAGGGGTCATTTTCTCCCTGCAGGCCAAGAGTGTTAGGGAGCGAATATTTTTTATCGTTCTCATCGTTCTTCTTGCTCCTTATGGAGCATTGTTCACTATTTTCAACAGAACGATTTTCTTGTCGACGTCCATTACGCTCGTTTTCTTAGGGTTCACCTTCGTTCTTATGTATTGTAAGAACCGCAGGGATTATATTACGGCCATGGTCATAGGGATGCTTGTTTTGGGAGGGGCTTGTTTCAAGATGATCCATAGCCCCGTGTGGGCAACGATGAATATTTATGACATGAAAATTTTTTCGGCTGAAAACTCTCAAGATCCTTCCCGAGGGAAATTCCTGTTCCATCCTGTGGGGCAAACGCCGGATAAACCTGACGTTTTAGGAGGGTTTTGGGCAAAGAAATGCTTTTTCCATTCTGCAGGGCGGACGCCAGATAAGCCTGATGTTGTCAAAAAGCCTTTGTCAGGAGCAATCCCCCCAAATCTTCCTCGAGGAAAAGTCCTGTTTCATCCTGTAGGGCAAACGCCGGGCAAACCCGATACGATAAAACAGTTTTTGGGCCTGAAGCCTGAAGGGGCTTCTTTGAATACGAAAACGCCAGGGCCGCCTTCCAAAGAGATCATCCTTAGCAACAAGAAAGCAGACTCAATGTTCAGGTTGATCATCTGGAGAGACATGCTTCATGAATATATCAAATATAAACCTTTTTTTGGGTTTGCGTTTGGCCGGCCCTTGTATTCCCGCACATTGAAATATTATGGATTGAATGGGACGGAAGAGTGTGACGGCTGGGTAGGTGCGCATAATTCTTTTTTTTATATGATCTATCGATCTGGGATCGTGGGAGTTGTCATGGTTTTTTTAATTCTCTTCCTCTGGTTCGGTTTATTGCGCGACTTTTATCTTCTAAAAGATCATATAGGGATATTGTTGTGCGGCATTCTTCTTAATTGGATAGTGTCGGCTAATTTCTTTTTGATCTTTGAGCTGCCTTATACAGCCATTCCCGTCTGGACTATTTGGGGAATAACTGAAAAGTATAGGACGATCCTTATTAGGCTTAATAGAATGCGCAAGGAATAAGGCCCCCCCAAGCTCATGGAGGGAACAGAAAATTTCTCCCCGAGCTTCCCTTTCTGATATATAATATCCCCTTCTTATGTTGCAAACCATTTGCCTATTAGGGGTTAATGTCAGCCGGGTCAACCTTGATTCAGCCTTCAGGCAGATCCAGGAGTGGGTTGAGCATAAATACCGTACCTATGTTTGTGTGGCTCCCGTTTCGACCCTGGTAGACGCAAGGCGTGATGCCAAGTACCTGCTAGCCGTGAATGGAGCCGGAATGGTAACACCAGACGGCATGCCTGTTGTCTGGCTGGCGCGATGGCGAGGATGTAAAGATGTTGGCCGGACCTACGGCCCGGATTTATTGTTACAGACATGCAACTACGGGCAACATATTGGTTTGCGGCATTTCTTTTACGGCGGTACGCAAGAGGCCTTGCAGCAATTACAGCAAAAGCTTCATAAGATTTTTCCTAAAATGCAGATAGTCGGCAGTTATGCTCCGGCTTTCAAGCCCGGCGTTTGGCAGGAAGATCAAAAGATCATTGATCGTATAAACAGTGCAGGGGCTGATATTATTTGGGTGGGGCTTGGCAGTCCTAAGCAGGACTTTTGGATGCAATTGCACCGTCCATTGCTGGATGCTCCTGTCATTGTTGGGGCAGGAGCTGCCTTTGATTTTTGTTCAGGGGCCAAACCTCAAGCCCCTACATG